>Ga0153980_1000016_pt1 | contig 332379 bp, 234 predicted proteins | sample TSGA064MetaG_FD_104722 | JGI IMG/M metagenome (GOLD analysis project Ga0153980, IMG submission 104722) | Attine ant fungus gardens microbial communities from Georgia, USA - TSGA064 MetaG | ecosystem: Host-associated > Fungi > Mycelium > Unclassified | place: USA: Georgia, Magnolia Springs... | reverse complement strand
CGGCTGTTGATAATGCACTGGGGTTGGATGGAATGGATCAGATCACGGATCTCCTGGCTCTGTTTTTTGGTAATCAGTTCGGGGGTGTCAAACCAGATAATGCCAATGGGGCCGTACTGGGTCAGCAGCTCACGAAGCTGCGGTTTGACCTTGTTTTCAACATACTTGTTCAGGTCTTTGGCGTCTTCATCTGGGTAGTCCCAGGTATTGCTGCGGCCGGCTTTGGTCGGCCAGTTGGTCGGTACATCGGGGTTCTCCCAATCGCGGCCCAGGGAATAATAGAAGCAGAGCTTTAACCCGTATTTCTTGCAGGCCGCCGCGAGCGCCAGCATCGGATCTTTGGCCCAGGGGGTTCTCCTCACGATATTATAGTCACTGACGGCCGAATTGTACATCGAAAAGCCATCGTGATGCTTGGCGGTGATTACGATATACTTCATCCCGGCATCATGGGCCATCTGCACCCAGCGGTCGGCATCAAAGGCGGTCGGGTTAAACTGATCGGCGATCTTCGCATAGGTTTTGACCGGGATCCGTTCATAGAGCATAAAATGTTCACCGCCCTTGGTCGGGTGTCCGTCCCAGTCGCCTGCGGTCTGGGAATACAGTCCCCAGTGCAGAAAAAGCCCAAATTTGTCCTCGGTAAACCAGGTGGCGGGCTGGCCCATGGCCTGCCTACCCAGTAAAATAAGTACCGCTATCAGGAGCTTCCCAATGTGCGGTGATATCTGTATTTTTCTCATCATTGATTTCATTGCTATTACCACTTTGGATTCTGGCCCAACACTGGATTCTTGGATAGAACATTGATCGGCAAAGGCATCAGATAATGCTTGTCCTCGTCAAATACGCGATTGACAAAATCCGACCCGGCATAGACATCAATATAGTGTTTGCCGGCCACTTCAAAAGTTTTGACACTGCTCGCGACTTTGGCATAGCGGGTGCTGTTGCGATCGCTATCTTCAAACCGCATGCCCAATACTTTTTTTGCGAGATAGGATCCTTTTTTCCAGCGCATCAGATCCTGATACCGTGTCTGCTCATAGCTGAGCTCGATCCTGCGTTCGCGGCGAATCTCCACCAGATTGGCCGAAATACCCTCACCGGCATACTTTGGATCCATCGGCGGATTGAGCTGTAACCTGGGGACACCGGCTCTGTCCCGCAACTGGTTAATGGAGCCGTCTAGATCGGACTGGGATAAAGTGCCCAGCTCGGCCTTGGCCTCGGCATAGTTCAACAGAATTTCCGCATAGCGGAAAATAGGTGCATCGGTATCGGAATTGGTCGCCAGCTGCCGTTGGTCATAATCAAAATATTTGATCAGATGATATCCTGTGGCACTGATTAGGCCACCCATACCCAATAGCCTTGGATAGCCCACATTTGACCGGAGTATGGCCTGCTCTTCGCGGGGGTCGAGGACAATCTGGGCAAGGCGTGGATCGCGGTTGTCAAAGACATTTTCGATACTCGAGTCGTTATAGGTATTGCTGAGGCTGATGGGTTTGGCCGTCCCATCGGGTTCAATGCAGAGAAAATCGTCTACAAAATCGCGTGTAGGTCCGGCATTTTGTGTCTGCACATAACCGCTCATATTGTGGGTCATTATGCCCTTGACATAATTGCGGGCCATGATGATCTCAGGATTGCTTGCCAGCTCGGAATTGATAAAGAGGGAGCGGTAATCTGATTTTGGCTTGCCCGTGTTATAGATCTTATACACATTGCTGGCCATCAGCTTCTCAGAGGCATCGAGCGACTCGCGCAGGTAGTTTTCGGCATCGCCCAGTCCATGGTACTTCCGGTAGGTTCCTTCATAAAGTGCCAGTCTCGACTTGAGTGCCAATGCGGTATACTTGGTAATACGGCCCGCACCATTGGTCCAGCTTGTCGGAAGATATTCGATAGCCAGGTTGATATCGCGGAGTACCGAATCCATCACCTGCTTGCGCGGCATGCGCTTGTCGAATAGTTGCGGTGAGTCTGTATTCAGGGGCGTAGATACGTAGGGCACATCGCCAAAGTTTTGCACTTTGTCCAGATAGAACCAGGCCCTGAAGAATAGGGCTTCGCCGGCATATTGGTTTTTAATGGACTCCGCGATAGGTACGTTCTGGTAGTTGGCCAGCAGTACATTGCAGACACGTAGGAAGGACCAAAGCCAGCCGCCCTGAGTCGCGTCATTTGGCACCGTATGCTGACCGGCCGCCCGTCTGATAAATGTTTCGTGCTCCGACGCCTGCGAACCATGGTTGTCCGTTTGGGCTTCGATCGGCACCACCGCATGCGTTGCGCTCCCGAAGGCGGTATTAGTAAAACCAAGGAAGAACATATAATTGCCATTATCTCCTGCCTCGTTATAGATCCCATTGGTATAGGCTTTCAGCTCATCTTCGGAATTCCAGTATAGGCCATCATTTAAATCTGTCGTCGGCAATCGATCCAAAAAACTGTTGTTGCAGGATTGGAAAGCGACCGCTAAAGAGAAAAGAATAGGAATAGAATATTTTTTCATTGCTGTAGGATTAATACGTTAAAGTGATACCAAATGAATAAGTCCGTGAGAACGGATAGATCATCGTTCCATTGCCTGCCGCGGCTTCGGGATCATAGCTTCCTTTGATCGGTGAGAAGAAAAATAGATTCTCCCCACTGAGGAATACCTGTGCGTTGGATAGTTTTAATTTACGCAGGATGTTGGGCTGAAAAGAATAGCCTAGCGTCACATTTTTCAGGCGTAGGTAAGACGCGTCCTGAAGGTATTTGGTCTGGGTCTGCTGGTTTTTTGCGCTACGTGCCACTGCACGAGGGAAATAGGCATCGGTATTGGTCGGAGACCAGGTATCGTCAATCCACCATTGCTGGGTAGCGAAATACTGTGTTGCCACAGGCCAGAACGCTTGCCCCGTAGGCCAGAAATCACGTTTGCCGACACCTTGAACAAAAAGGTTTAAGGAGAAGTTTGCATAATTTACGCCGCCATTAAACCCATAGGTATACCGCGGTGTGGTATTTCCGATGATCGAGCGGTCGCCCGGATTATCAACGGTGTTGTCGCCCTGGGAAATCTCGTTCCGCCCATCTTTCTTGACATTATCGCGTTCCATATATTTGATGTCACCCGCGGCCCAATTGCTGCCCAGGCGGGATTGGTCGGCATGATTAGCCACATCGTCGGCATCAACAAAAAATCCTTCGGTGGTATAGCCCCAGATCTCGCCTATTTTCTGGCCTACATAATAGTTGGTCAGCGAGCGGGTAGGGTTGTCAAACTTGGTAATCTTGGCCTGTGAATCCCCGAGGTTAAAACCTATGGAATAGGATAGTTTTTCATTCACTTTTTCTTTCCAGTTCAGCGCCAGTTCCCAACCATTGGTGCGGAGTTCGGCCTTATTTTCTACTGGCGAAGTGGCTCCCAATAGCTCTGGATAAACGACACTGGTGAGCATGTCGGAGGTGGTACGGCGGTACCAGTCGAAAGAGGCGTCAAGTTTGTTCTTGAAAAAAGCGAGATCGACCCCGAGATTGAAGGTGGCTACTTTTTCCCATGTTAGACTATTGGAAACCAGGGTCGGTGGATTGACAATAACCTGGGTCTGGCTACCAAAAATATAGTTTTTGGAGATGCCTGCTGACATAAAAGGTACAAACGGGTAATAGCGGGTATTGCCCGACCAGTTGCTCGAGGTCAGGAGCTGATTGCCCAATTCACCATAAGAACCTCTCAGTTTGAAATTGTCCAAGACACTGCGTGACCAGTCCATAAAGTTTTCCTCAGAGACCCGCCATCCTGCTGATACCGAAGGCAGGAATACAAAGCGGTTGTCCTTCGGAAAACGGGAGGTCCCATCATACCTTCCGTTGACTTCGAGCAGGTATTTGTCGGCATAGATATAATTTAACCTGAAAAAACCGCCACGTAATGCCCATTCATAACCGGTCTCCTCCACGCGCTGCTCGCCGGAGCCTAAGGTCAGCGTGGGCTGTTCCTGATTTAAGATCCCCAAGCGTGTCCCCTTATTGGAGCTATATTTGGTCAGCTCCTGATTGTAACCAACCATTCCTTTGATGTAATGTTTGTCAAGGGTTTTCTCGTATTGGGTGTAGGCATTGAAGGAGTAGTAATCCCTGCGGTTGTTTAGGACGCTATAGAAGTTATTCGTCGAATTCCCTTCGGTCAAGATAAAATTTGACCGGACCATATCCACTTTTTTGCGGTGCTCGGTATTTTTATCAAGATTGAGATTGTAGTTGAAATCGATATGTCCTGTCCAGCCGGGCATAAATTTGAGATCAGCATTCAGTGATGTCCAGATATCTTCATTCATGGAATGATTTCTGCCTCCTTTTTCCAACAGAGGGATGGGATTTTGGTCATCGAAATACATGCCATTGAATTTGTCATACTCTGGATAGCGTGGATCACCGTTCCACTGGTAGGGACGCACGGGGCTGGTAAAGACAAATTGATGCCAGATCGAATTGCCATAGTTGTATGGTTGGTTGTTGTCGGTATGGTTGTAGAGGGCACGAAGGCCTAACTTTAGCCAATCTGTCGTCTGGTTCTCGACGCTGAGCCGTGTATTGAGCCGTTTGAACTCATCACTGTTGATTTTCAGCAATCCTGTTTGATTATTGTAGCCTACGGAGCTGAAGAATTTCGTTTTTTCGGTGCCACCCGCTAGGGAAATATTGTGCCGTTGGGAAAATGCAAAATCTTTCATCAGCATCTTTTGCCAGTCATTATAGCCATAGAAACGGTAGTTGCCGCCGACCACTTCATACGAAGGGTTATTGACCGGATCTGCTGTCCAGGCTTTCATACCTGCCACCATGGCCTCATCGTACATGGGTGCCAGACCGGCATTTAACATGGCCTGATTGATGTACTCGGCATGTTCATAATTTGTCTTAACGATCTCCGGAAAAATACTGGGTTGTGAAAAGCCAAAGTTGTTGTTGTAGGACACTGTGGTCTTGTCAACATTTGAGGCACTTTTGGTCGTGATCAGGATGACACCGAAAGCACCCCGAACACCATAGATTGCGGCTGATGATGCATCTTTGAGCACTGTGACATTGGCAATGTCATTGGGATTGACCAGGTTCATATTCATCTCCACACCATCCACCAGTACGAGTGGGCCACCGCCATTGATGGAGGTGGTACCCCGGATGTTAATGCCCGGATTACCGGCCGGATCACCGCTTGATGGTGTTATGGTCAGATTGGGTATCGTACCCTGTAAACCTTGGGCGACATTATTAATAGGCCTATTCTTCAATACATCGCCGCTGACATTGTCTACGGCTCCCGTCAGATTGACACGTTTTTGCGTGCCATAACCCACGACAACAGCTTCTTCCAATGCGCTGTCATTTTCTTCCAGTGACACGGTCACACTACTTTGGTTAGCAGTATTGAATTTGACAGTCTGTGATTTAAAGGATAAGTGGGAGATTGTCAGCGTGCCTTCTGCTACTGAAGACGTAAGCGTAAAGTTCCCTTTGTTATCGGATGAGGTTCTGATATTGCTCCCGTTTATACTGATCGTAGCATTGTCGATAGGGCTTCCATCCTTTGCGGCAACCAATCGACCTTTGATCGTGTACTGCTGTTGCGCCTGTATAGTTTTTTTTGAGGCACTTGGGAGTACGACAATATGTTTTTTGTGGATTTCAAACTCAAGGGGGAATTCGTCCGACAGTTCTTTGAGGACATTTTCAAGCTTTTGGTTGTTGACATGGAGGCTGACCATCTTTAGCCCATTAAAGAGGCTTTCATCATAAAAGAAATGATACCCGGTCTGCTTCTTTATTTCCATAAAAACGGTTTTTAGCTCCCCTTTATTGACATGCATGGTGACCTGCTGCGCTTCGGTCTTGCCGTAGACACCATAGGTAAAGAGTAAACCCAGAAATAAGGTTGCTTTGATTTTTTTCGAAATTAGGGGCGAAAAACGTGGGTCGGTCGATCTTTGCCCGAATAAGTAATTTTTAAAATAATTCATATTTTCAGCAATAGGGTTGGTTTTTTTTTGGTTTTAATTCAGGTGCTCAGGCACCTTTGGTTAGCCCATATTTACGCGCTAGCGGTAAGTTTGGTCAGGTAAATCTTTAAATCATTGCATGGTCCTCCTTTAATAATTGGTTATGCTGTTAATTTTTATTCTTTACGGTGACGGTTTTATTGTCGATCATAAATTCAACTCCGGCACCACGTTTTAGTAATTCCAGGGCCTCGGCTAGGTTTACACTTCGGCTGATACTTCCACCAAAGGTTTTCTTGGTGATCGGACCCTGATAGATCACTTTGATGGCATACCATCGCGCCAGCTGGTCCATAATATCCTGAATCTGGTCTTGTTCGAAATAAAAGTAGCCATGTTGCCAGGCGGTTTCTTTTTCAATATTGGCCGTGGAAACGCGCATTTCGCTGCCATCGAATTCAACTTTTTGCCCCGGTACGATTTGTGTTGTTGTCTTGTTGGTATTGGTCAACTGGATACTGCCATTGATCAGTGTGACATTGGAGGCGACACTGCTGTAGGCCTGGAGATTGAAAGCTGTACCCAATACTTTGATATCGCCGTGTACGGTACTGACAATGAATGGACGATTTTTTTCGTGCGCCACTTCAAAATAAGCCTCACCGCGTAGCTCAACTTTGCGGATTGATTTGCCGAAGGCTAGTGGGTAGCTCAGTTCTGAAGCTGAATTGACCCAGACTTTGGTGCCATCGGGCAACACCATTCGATAGAATCCGGAGGCAGGTACGGTCAGCGTATTTTTTAGACTAGCGAGTTCTGCCTGCTCGCCATTTGACTTATAGTGCAGTTGACCATCTCTAATCTGGAGCTGTTCACCATGTTGTTCCTTCAGGGTGGCTTGTTCTTGCGATAATTCAATAGTTTTACCGTTGGAAAGTGTAAGTGTAGCTTTCTGTCCTCCTGGTAGGACGTCATTTTTATACTGATCAATCTGTTCGACAACAATATGTTTATCCGGATGTGTCGTACGGAGCATTAATGCCGCACCAATAATCAGGAGTAAGCTGGCGGTTAGGCCCGCATAGATGCTGATGTTTCGTATGCGTCGATTGCGGAGTGATCGGATTGCTGGTTCGGCAGGTGAGTAATTTAAGATGTTGGCTCGTGCCTGATCAAGATCCAGGTTATTCCAAAATTGGGCATCGCTGGATTTGACACCCTTGCTGGTGTATCGCTCCCATTGATCGCGCAGGGTAGGATCATCTTCAAAGATCTCTTGGAGAGACTGTACGTCAGTTTGACTTAGTGTCCCACTAAAGTGCTTGATTAAGTAATCTACGAGTATAAATTGGTGATCCTTCATGTTCTTCAACCGGCTATTTGATTAAAAGAGCCACAAAGGCTGCAAAAGGATGGAAGGAAAAGTGAAAAAAAATATAAAACAGTGTTATTCAATGAGTAAAAGAAGTAAAAGCGATAGCGTCTGGGGATCCAGACGCGTGCGTAGAAGCTGTATCGCTCTTTTTTTCTGACTTTTGACGGTGTTGATGGAAATGGCCAGGTTGGTGGCAATTTCATCATTGGAAAATTTTTCAAAAATGGCCATATGAAGCACCTGCTTACAGCCTTGCGGCAATTGGTTGATCGCTTCCATTAGCTGGCTGATAACTTCTGCCTGGATCATGGCATCCATGATCGTTTGTTCTTCGATCATGTCTTTATCGAGCTGATCGAAGTACTTACTTTTAACTTTTTCACTTCGGATGTGCTTGAGGCAGTTGTTGCGGATAGCGATGAAAAGATAGCCCTTGCGTGCACCTTCATGTTCGGGCAAAGTATTACGCCCCTCACAAAGTCCAGCGAAAAAGCTCTGGACAATATCTTCGGCTAGCGCTTCATCATTCAGTACATTGTTGGCAAAGAGGCAAAGCTGTCTATAGTACTGTTGAAAAAGCAATTCAATATCATAAGGTAAGAAGGTCTGCAAATTTTCCAAGTGGTTTAATATGTATTAAGCATTTGACAAAACTGGAGCTCTTGGAGCATCCCATAAATATAGGAAAATATGCTTAAGTTTTGGAGCAGGTGCAGGCTGCGGTTAGTTTATTTCTTCGAAAACGATTGAGTACCGGCTGCTGTTCAGCTGTCGACAGGCGCTGTGGTTTATTTGGCACCGCTCAAATAGCATGGCGTATCCGATATCATTTGTTAAAATGACGGAAACGATCCAAACGGGTCTTGCTTCTTTTTAGAATTATTGCTCATTTTTCGGTAGCAAAAATGAGAATGTCGAGCCGCTACTGAGTTCACTTTCCACCTCAATTTTTGAGTGGTGATATTTGAGGATTTCGGCGACGATATAGAGACCGATGCCAAAACCTGAAATGCTTGCAACAGTATCGTTTTCGACGCGATAAAAGCGTTCAAATAATTTTTTCTGATCGGGTTTGCTTATCCCCACGCCCTCGTCACTTACATAGATCTTTAAATGATCATCAAAATGCGCACAGCCGATCGTTACTTTGCCGCCTCCAGGCGAATATTTAATGGCATTACTGACCAGATTGTTCAGCACCTGGCCAATTTTATCCCGATCCGCAAAAACCACATGCGAAGGGGCACAGACAATTTCGATGTGGTGTCGTTCGGTCATAAAAGTAGCTTCTTCCTTGATCTCTTGCATGAGGCTGTCAAGTTGCACCATTTCTTTCCGGAGCTGTATTTTACGTTCTTCGATACGGGCCAAGCTGAGGAAATCGCGAATCATTGCCGACATACGCCCCGCATGACCTTCAATTTTCTGGGCCATTTTAGTCGCCAAATCATTTCCGCTTTGGCGACTCATTCGTTGCGTGACCTGCGCGCAGAGTAAAATCGATGTAAGCGGTGTTTTTAATTCATGGCTGACCATGGAGATAAAGTCATTTTTCTTCTGCTCCTCTTGTACCTTGTCTGTAATATCACGCGCAATCTTTGATATTCCGGTGATTTGTCCGGCAGTATTTTTTATTGGGGAAATCGTAAGCGATACGTCGATCAGCTTGCCGCCCTTTGTCTTCCGTTTGGTTTCAAGATGTCGGATAGATTCGCCTGATCTCAAGTGCTCTAAAATGAAATCTTCCTCGTGCCAGCGATCTTCGGGAATAATTTTTTTTATCGACTGGCCGATCATTTCTTGAGCCGAAAAGCCAAATACCTGTTCCGCAGCATCATTCCAGCTTGTGATAATGCCTTCTAATGTTTTGCCGACAATAGCGTCATAAGAAGAATTGACGATGGCTACTAGCTGGGCATTATTTACCTCGGCTTCTTTACTTTCGGTAACATCCAGGATGGAACCGATGATCCTATGGAGTGTTGCGGTGCCTTCAAAATGTGCTGTCCCCCGAACTTCGATCCACGAAGGCACGGTCTGTCCAGGTTTTAGTACCCGACAGGTAAAACTGAAATTTTCATCTGCCCTGGCGTTTTGTAAATTACGGAGCACCTGATCCACAATAGGGCGATCCTCAGGGAAAATATGACCCAAAATTGCATAAATGCTATTTTCATCGTAAGTAAGCCCAAGCATCCGCTTCGCTTCGGGTGAAAAGTCTATTTTTCCTGTTTCAAGAATCCAATCCCAGGTGCCCAGATCAGTTGCGGCTATGGCCATACGTAACCGCTCTTCACTCTTTTTGAGAAGAAGTACTATTTTATTCTTTCGTCCTTCTTCAGCCAATCTTCTTTCCTCTTCTTCGACCAACTTGGTGACGTCTTTAGTGAAACATCTGGAATAGATAAATTTGCCATCGGCCATTAAGGCATTTGAACTGATATGAACATGCTTGATCGATCCATCCTTGCACTTCAGCCGGGCTGGAAAATCACGCAGGGTTTCATTATTTAATAGCCGCGTTAGTATTTCCTGTATTACGGGTTGATCGGCATGGAAATCCTGGATTGGAAATCCGATGTACTCCTCTTTACCATAACCTAGTAAATCTAGTTCGGCCTGATTGGCCCATATGATTATACCATTTCCATCAACACGGTGAAGGGGCAGTGAACCATTTTCAATAAAGTCGGACAGTTCGGCGATTTTTAGCTTTAGCGCATCTATTTCATTTTCCATTATGACAAAATCTTCATGTGTTGCAAATCCATGGTTAAGTTAAAGGATTTCCCACTAGAATAAAGATAAGGATAATTAAGAAAATTTGAGCGTTTAACTACTTCGCTTCGATCTTATACACATAGATCGGTATCTCATCCCCTTGTCCTGAGGGTAAAACAAGATTTAAATTATCTCTGCCCTGTGTCCATTTCACCTTCGAAGGGTTGCCAAGTAGGCTGATCGAACTGATGGCAAGTTTGTTTTTAGCAAGCTCGGGAACATCTATCGTCGCTGTTGAGTCATTCATGCCGTCATAATATACATCTGTTTTGGTCAGGATATCCTGAACCTCTTCGTACTGTTTTTTTGTTAATCCTGTTTCGTTCAGGAAGAACAGTCCACTCCATTTTATCTTTTTGACGGAAGCCAAAAAGGGTTCCCATTGTAGGGGATTATTGGTAAAGGGGACATAGACGAGCTTGGGATTTGTAGCCAGTAATTCGGGAAAAGATGTAAACTGGTTGTAGGAAAAACTTGCGTGTTCCAATTTTTTTAGTGTCGCGATGGAGTTGGGCAGCGAAGAAAGTCCTGCATTTTGTATCCCCAGTTCTTTCAGTTCAGGCAGTTGCTGAAACAGGTCAGGCAGTTCCATCAGTTTCGTTTCACTTTTGTAATTGCCCGATAGATATAACACGGACAGTTTGCTCAGGCTAAAGATTTCTTTTGGAAAGGCCGTAAACAAGTGGCTGTTCAGTCCGAGTTGCTGTAGATTTTTGAGCTGTGCAAATGATGCCGGCAGTGCTGTCAAGGGGTTGTTGCAATCGAAACCTTCAAGTGCTGTAAGATTGGAAATACTGGCCGGAAGTGTTTTTAACTTATTCTGACTTAAGGTCAGCTTTTTCAACCGATGATTGGGCGTTTTGATTTCCGGAAAAACATCTAATGCGAAATTTTCGATTGTCAAAACTTCCAATTGTATGCCCTCGTTTAGGATCTTTTGCAGAAGGCTACTCGCCATTGTTTTTCCCGAGACCACGGTACTAAAAGATAATTCTTTCAGCTTCGATAAATCTGAACCTGCTAATTCTTCCAGATCCTTAAAGCGTATTTCTTTTCCACCGGTTGTGCTGGCCATAATACGGCTGACACTGCCGACGGGCATTGGTGCTATCAGACCTACAGGTGCTGTACCTTGCTCTCCCTCATGCGCGGGCAGTACTTCCGGAGTGACCTCTACCTTTGGTGGTTCGGCGATAGCCTCCACTTTTGGTGGCGGGATCTGCTTTTTCTTCTTTTTCTGTGCGGCGGCGGTTAACGTGAGTAGCGAAAGACTGAATACGATAATATATTTTTTCATGTTTGATCGGCGTTATATACATGCAAATGTGCGTATTAAGAGGTAATATTTTTGTACCGATTTATATCTGTCCCGTCTGATTTACGATTCGTTCTGTTTGAGGTGACATTTGCGCTTGGGAATTCGATGGACAGTTTTATGAACTCCCGAAGAGATGGATTTGGGGTAACTGCACGTTTTTGCGGGCGATTTGTAGTTGATACATTACAAGGTCGAAATTTTATCGTATAATTCTGATTAAGAGTGGTCTGTCCTTCTTTAAAGAAACGGAAAACCCCTACTTTTGAATCATCTATCTATGGTATAATTAAATACATGTCTTATGGTTACGGGTATTCTACTTATTTTATTCATTTTTTTAGGAGCTTTTTTTTGGAGAAAAAAACAGTTAGCGCAACGGTTTAACGAAAATGTGGAGATCGCTATTGATTATATGGTGCAGGAGCGTCCGGGGCAATATAGTGGCGATCGAAATGCAAAAAGTGGCGTCTTTATTTTCAATGCCGGGCATGCTTCCGATACGTTGAAAAATGTGGTCATAAAAACAGTGAAACCTTTGCATGCTGCGCTCGATGTCAATCTTGAACGGATTCTGCTAATCTCATTTGAAAGAGCGGCTACGCCGAAAAAGGTGTCCGTCCGTTTTAAGGTGGTGAAGAAAAGGGCCAAGATCGATGATCTGAAAGGGGTTCAGATTCGTATATCCGGCGTGCTCAACTTTAAGCAGGGGAGCCCAAAAAAATTCACAGCAGTTTTGCCTATTGCTGGCCTATATCAGGATATGGCACAACCTGTTGATCTACATCATACGGAGTTATTGGGAGACATCGCGAACCTCAATCTTTCGATATAAATATAAAAATCGCCGCATAACCTAAAAATCTGTAGGGCATGACGGAATAGAGCATCAATCGGAGAATCGAAAGATATTCTACAGAACAAATTGAGCTGATGCATGTAGACGAGGCATTCCGACTTTTGTCAGAATGCCTCGTCCTGCGTTAGTGCTAGAGGTGCACCTGAAATCCCTCTTGTCTTAGAGCACCCTAACGTCTGGCAAATCAACCTGATTGCATAAACTTCTCTTAATGTGATTATTGGAATTTTAATCGACTAATTTTAAATACTTTGTAATAATTGAGTGTAATCTTTGAAACTTCTGTATAAAAATTGCTTGCAACCTTTTTAAAGTTTAATTACATTTGTTTTAAGGATGCAAGGAAGATTTCATCAATATTTGTTCAGCGTATTATGTGCAATACTTGTCAGTTTGGGCTGGTATTACGCATCAACGTCAAATGAACCTGCATCGGCCAACCGGCATGCTGTCGAGCATTTCAATAACCAGGTAAAAAGTGAAGGCCTGGATGTAAAAGTCATCCGCAAAGGTAAACATCGCCGCCACGAGAAACTCAGGGCTTATGTTGCAGAGAAGGATGGTGAAAACGATGATACAGGAAGTGATGCTGATACGTCTAATTTATTTGCACTTTCCAAAAATGATTTCGGGAACCTAAATGCTTATGTCCATCCCGATTTTCACAATACCTGCACAGCGATCTCGCTTGCCAATACACAAAACCTTAGTCCACAAAAAAACGCCCTTTATATCCATTACAGTGTCTTCAGGCTGTGATTTTTAACTAATTTTTTTAAAAAAGAATATCAAAATGGCTTTCATTTATTTTGGGAGCTGGTCACACTATTGTTCAAATTTTTCAAAAATTATTTTAAAAACTATTATCATGGTCATGAAAAGCTTCATGTATATCAGCCTGTGTTTTATTGTGCTATCAACGAGCTGTCAGTCAGAAAAAAAAGAGAAGAAGGAAACTGCAGTTTTCAACGTGACAACGCCCCTGGTGAAAGACACGATCGTTAATAAAGATTATGTCGCCCAGATCCGTTCGATCAACCATATCGAACTGCGTGCGCAGGAAAAAGGTTACATCCAGTCCATATTTGTGGATGAAGGACAGTTCGTACAAAAAGGACAGCCCCTCTTTAAAATTATGCCCAACCTTTATGAGTCCGATGTCAATCGCGCAAAAGCAGAGGTCAAGTATGCCGAAATCGAATATCAAAATACCAAAAATCTCTCCGAAAAAGATATCGTAGCACCCCAGGAGACCGAGATGGCCAAAGCAAAATATGAAAAAGCCAAGGCCGAGCTGGCAGCGATGAATACGCACCTCAAATTTACAGATATCGCAGCCCCATTCTCGGGTATCGTCGGTAAACTCCATGTGCGCAAGGGAAGCTTGGTGGATGAGGGGGAATTGATCACCGAACTCTCCGATAACAGCAAAATGTGGGTGTACTTTAATGTGCCGGAAGTGGAATACCTCAACCAGATGGAAGCCAGGAAGGACAACAGCCCTATGCATGTCCGCCTGAACATGGCCAATGGAAAGGAATTTGGCCAGGAAGGTATTGTTGAAACGATCGAATCGGACTTCAATAACGAGACGGGAAATATTGCCTATCGGGCCACATTCCCCAATCCTAAGGGTTTATTGCGCTTTGGGGAGACGGGCAATATCGTCATTACCTCGCCTTATGCGAACGCGATGTTGATCCCGCAGAAAGCGACATTTGAGGAACTTGAAAAAAAATATGTATACGTCATCACAAAAGATAATAAAGTAAAAGCAAGAGAAATAAAGGTTGCTGCTGAACTGCCTCATATCTATGTTGTCTCTTCGGGCCTGAACAAGGACGAAAAGATTCTGCTGAACGGTCTTCGCATGGTACAGGAGAATCAGACCATTGAATCAAAGTACCAGACCCCGGAGAAAGTCATGTCAAACCTGGATTTATATGCAGAGTAATTAAAAAGCAGCACTATGTTTAAAAAAGTAATTCATCGACCGGTATTTGCTATTGTCATATCGGTTGTCATCCTATTTATCGGAGGACTGGCGATCAAGCAGCTTCCTACCGAACAATTTCCAAAGATCGCACCGACCACGGTAGCGGTTTCCATCGCCTATCCGGGTGCCAGTGCGGATGTACTTGTCAAATCGTCGCTGATTACCTTAGAAAATGCCATCAACGGAGTGCAGGGTATGCGTTACATCGCCACGGACGCAACCAGTGCTGGTGAGGCCACCGTCAATGTAATTTTTGATCCGGGAACGGATCCCAACGATGCGGTGGTACTGGTCAAAACCAGGGTGGATCAAGTGATGCCTCTCCTGCCCGAACTGGTGCAAAAGGAGGGCGTGATCGTCAATCCCATCCAGCCCAGTATGTTGATGTACGTAAACTTGTACAGCACCAGCAAAAGCATGGATGAGAAGTTCCTGTACAACTATGCAACGGTCAATATCATTCCCGAAATAAACCGGATCCACGGGATCGCCAAATCCCAGATCCTGGGTAGCCGCCGTTATGCGATGCGGATCTGGTTAAACCCCGACCGCATGCGGGCCTATAACTTATCGGTGGATGAGGTAATGAAAGCGATCGGGGAACAGAGTATTATCGGCCGGCCAGGTCGATTGGGTCAAAGCTCGGGTATCGCTGCCCAATCGCTGGAGTATGTATTGACCTATAAAGGACAGTACAATCAACCCGAAGAGTACGAAAATATTATTGTTCGCGCGAATGCCGAAGGGGAGAATATCAAACTCAAAGATGTCGGCAAAGTCGAACTGGGCAGTGAATTTTTTGATATTTACTCCAATCTGGACGGACATCCTTCGGCTTCCATTGTATTGAAACAGAATTATGGTAGCAATGCCAATGATGTCATCAAAGATGTGAAAGCGAAGCTGGCGGAGATGAAGGGAAATTTCCCCCCGGGCATAGACTATAAGATCAGCTATGACGTATCGCAGTTTTTGGATGCCTCGATCGAACAGGTGATGCATACCCTGCGTGACGCCTTTATCCTGGTAGCCATTGTGGTGTTTATTTTCCTTGGCGACTGGCGCTCCACCCTGATCCCAATCATTGCGGTACCGGTTTCGTTAATAGGTACATTCTTTGTCATCCAGTGGTTTGGCATGTCGATCAACTTGGTCACCCTATTTGCACTCGTTCTGGCGATCGGAATCGTCGTGGACAATGCCATTGTTGTGATTGAGGCCGTGCATGCCAAGATGGAGGAGAGTGCAATCTCCCCTTATAACGCCGTTAAGGAAGTGATGGCTGAAATCGCAGGTGCGATCATCGCCATTACAGCGGTCATGGTGGCGGTATTTATCCCGATTTCTTTTATGACCGGTCCCGTCGGGACCTTCTACCGTCAGTTTTCAATTACCATGGCGAGTTCGATTGTGATATCGGCTGTCGTGGCGCTGACACTCACACCCGTGCTCGCAGCCATGCTATTGAAAAATAATCATGGAAAACCCAAAAAATCCAATCTATTTACCAAAGCGCTCGATGCCTTTAACCGCACCTTCGATCGGGTGACCGGCTCTTACGCTTCTTTTCTCCGAAAAATCGCCAGCCGTAGAATCATCACCTGGGGAATATTGGTCGCGTTTTGTGTGGGGACTTTCCTGATCAATAAAACGCTTCCGGGTGGTTTTATTCCGAGTGAGGATCAGGGAACGATCTATGCCATCATTCAGACGCCACCGGGATCGACACTCGAACAGACCAATAAGCTTTCCCGCGAGTTGCAGAAGATCTGTCAGGGTGTGGACGGTGTGGAGTCGGTCTCTTCCCTGGCCGGTTATGAGATCATGACCGAAGGCCGGGGCTCGAATGCCGGAACTTGTCTGATCAACCTGAAGACCTGGAGCGAACGGGAGCATTCGGTGAAAGAGATCATGGAGGAACTGGAAGAAAAGTCAAAAAATCTGGGTGCGACCGTGGAGTTTTTCGAACCGCCGGCTGTTCCGGGTTTTGGATCCTCAGGTGGTTTTTCCATGCGCTTGCTTGATTTAAACCGAACGACAGATTACCAGGATTTCGATAAAGTAAACAAAGCTTTCATTGCCAATCTCAAAAAACGCAAGGAGCTGACAGGTGTCTTCACCTTCTTTGCCGCCAATTACCCACAATATGAATTGGTGTTTGACAATAATGCCGCCATGCAGAAAGGGGTTTCCATCGGTAAGGCCATGGACAACCTCAATATCCTTATCGGTAGTACCTACGAACAGGGCTTTATCCGTTTTGGCCAATTTTTCAAAGTATATGTGCAGTCATCACCTGAATTCAGAAGGCTGCCTTCGGATATCATGAACCTCTATGTCAAAAATGATCATGAACAGATGGTTCCCTATTCGGCCTTTATGACCTTGAAAAAAACACAGGGTCCTAATGAGATCACGCGTTACAATATGTACAACTCGGCTGCGATCCGCGGGCTGCCTGCCAATGGTTATACCACGGCCGATGCCATTCAGGCAATCAACGAAACAGCCCTTGCTTCCTTGCCGCATGGCTACAAAGTGGCCTGGGAGGGATTGTCCTATGATGAGGCACAGCGCGGGAATGAGGCGATCTATGTCTTTTTGGTCGTATTGGTCTTTGTATACCTGGTGTTGGCCGCCCAATACGAAAGTTTTATCATTCCGTTTGCGGTATTGCTGTCGCTGCCTGTCGGGGTATTTGGCTCATTCTTCCTGTTGAAAGCCATGGGACTGGAAAACGATATCTATGCGCAAGTCGGACTGATTATGATCATCGGTTTATTGGGTAAAAATGCCGTGCTGATCGTCGAATTTGCCGTCAAGCGCCGTCAGGCCGGCGATACGATACTGGAAGCAGCCATAGAGGGGTCAAGAGCGCGGTTCAGGCCGATCCTGATGACTTCCTTTGCTTTTATCGCCGGACTCGTGCCGCTGGTCTTTGCAAGTGGGGCCGGAGCCATCGGGAACCATACCATCGGTGCTTCGGCCTTGGGCGGTATGCTTGTCGGAACAATTTTTGGCGTTATCGTCATTCCCGGACTCTACTACATTTTTGCAAAATTGGCCGACGGAAGAAAAATGATCCAGGCCGAAGACGATTCACCTTTAAGCGAAGACATGATACACTATGAATAAGAACAGAATATATCAATATACCGGTTTCGCCCTTTTCTTGCTTGGTTTTGTAGCCTGCAAACCGCTGGAAATACAGCAGCGTGCCGAAAACAGAACAGTGCCGGAGAAATATGGCGTCACTGAAAACGACTCCGTCAATACCGGAAAAATCAAATGGAACAGTTATTTCAATGATCCGCATCTACAGGAGTTGATCGGTCTGGCGCTGGCCAACAATCAGGAACTCCACATTATGCTGCAGGAAATCGAGATGGCCAAAAACGAGGTCAGCGCAAAAAAAGGAGAATATCTGCCTACCGTAGGGGTGAAAGTTGGTGCCGGTGTGGATAAGGTAAGCCGTTACACCAATATCGGCGCGATGGAGAAAAATACGGAAATAGAACCGGGACGGGAAATGCCCGAGCCGCTGTTTGATTTTGGCGTCGGTGTACAGGCCGCATGGGAAACGGATATCTGGGGCAAACTGCACAATGCGACCAAAGCGCAACTGCAACGCTATTTTGCCAGTGTGGAAGGAAAAAACTTTATGGTCACGCATCTGATCTCTGAAATTGCGGATGCCTATTATGAGCTCCTGGCCCTGGATAACGAGCTATTGGTAGTCAATGAGAATGTAAAGATCCAAAATGACGCACTCACGGTGGTCAATGACCTGAAAAAGAATGCCCGGTCCAATAAACTCGCCATCAAAAGATTTGAGGCGCAGATCTTAAAAACACAGGGCATGCAGTATGATATCCAGCAGCAGATAACGGAAACGGAAAATAGGATCAACTACCTGGTGGGACGGTTTCCGCAGCCGGTACAACGGGATCACGAAGTTTTTGACAAGCTTGTCCCGCAGACTGTCTATACGGGCATCCCTGCCGACCTGCTGGAAAATAGGCCGGATATCAAGCAGGCGGAGTATGAACTGGCGGCTTCCAAACTGGATATCAAATCGGCTAAAGCACGTTTTTATCCTTCCCTGGATATTGCTGCCGGTGTGGGCTTTCAGGCTTTTGATCCGACTTATCTCATCAAACCGGAATCTTTTCTGACTTCGCTCGTCGGCGAGCTGACTGCTCCCCTGATCAACAAAAGAGCGATCAAAGCGGCATATTACAATGCCAACGCAAGGCAGGTGCAGGCGGTCTATCATTATGAGCAAACGATACTGGGTGCTTACATCGAAGTCGCCAACCAGCTTTCCAAAATTAAAAACCTCGAAAATGGGCTGGCGATCAAGACTAAGGAGGTCGATGCACTCAGAGAATCCATAGATATTTCCAACGACCTGTTTAAATATGCCAGGGCGGATTATATGGAAGTCTTGTTGACACAGCGTGATGCATTGGAATCCAAATTTGAACTGGTGGAAAAAAAAGCCAGTCAGCTCAAAGCCAGCGTAGCGATCTACAGATCCCTGGGCGGTGGCTGGGAGCGGCAGGAATAAATTGTTAATGTTTGTTTTTTACTCGTTGGGGACTTATCAGCTGATAAGTCCCTTTTTTGATGGTTCGCCCTAGTCATCGAGACCGATGAAACTACCATCGGCATTAAATTTTAAATCCAGATCATTGGACAAATCTATCTGGTAACCATAGGCTTCTTTGTCGATACCTTCGATAAATAAAGGCGCTGGGATTTTTTACACCTTGTCGGGATTATTTTTGAAATCTTATTTGTCCTTATCAAACTATTTTCGCCCTGTACTGTCTTCTAATAAAAAAGGTTATGGAAAAATCTTGTTTTAAAAAGATCGCGCGCTATGGCTTAGGTGCATTTTTGGTGGTCGCGGGAATTGGTCACCTGACTTTTGCGCGGAAAGAATTTCAGGCGCAGGTGCCGGATTGGGTGCCAATCCCTAAAGACGATACGGTGGTCTATTCCGGTTTTGCTGAAATTGCCCTGGGAACGGCGCTGCTATTGGCCAGGGGTAAACAGCGTGCTACCGCGGGTAAAATTGCAGCGGCTTTTTTTGTTGCGGTGTTTCCGGGCAATATTGCGCAATATACTGAACATCGGGATGGTTTCGGACTGGACAGCGATGGGAAGCGCCTTGCCCGTTTATTTTTCCAGCCAGTATTGGTTGCCTGGGCATTAAAGAGTACGAGCAAAGGAAAATAGGTTATAGAATCAGGTATGGAAAACGTAGAAGTATGGATGCGGGGACCGATTGCAGGGATTCCCGATCTTTTGCAGCCGGTGGCTCATGCGCTGCTGCAAGCAGAAGAGGATATTGTAAAATATACCGCGCAGCTGTCATCTGAGCAACTCTGGGCGCGTCCCTGTGGAAATGCCAGCATTGGATTTCACTTGCTGCATATTCGCGGTGTGATCGACCGCATGTTTACTTATGCTGCGGATAAATCGCTCTCCGCCGAACAATTCGATTACCTCCAACAGGAGGGGATCGTAGATGCGGAGCTCAGTGTAGCTACTTTAGTCGAAAACTTACATCTGCAGATTGAGGAGGCCCTGCAGCGCTTATCGGCAATTGATCCTAAGACCTTAACCGAAGAACGTTTTCTGGGAAGAAAGCGTATATCAACAACCCTGATCGGTCTCTTATTTCATGCGGCTGAACATGCGCAGCGCCATGTCGGCCAACTGCTGGTCACAGCCCGCTGTCTGCAATAGATGGCAGATCGGCGCTATTGCCAAAGATGTTCCTCTCCAATAGCAGACAATTCACGACAACGGACAGTCGAGGGATTAATTTGTAATTTCGTATACTTGTAAAATTCCATCAGGAAATACTTGATTTTTATAACCCCGTATAAAAATAAACTCCGTTTATGCAGATACTTTTGGTAGAAGATGATCGTCGTATCAGTAGCTTTGTGGTGAAAGGGCTGGAAGAATTGGGCCACCAGGTCATTTTGGCGGAATCCGCTGAGGCGGCGCGGGAATGGGTCAATGCCGAATCCCTGGATATCGTGGTATTGGATATTATGCTGCCGGGAATCGATGGGATTCAGTTTACAAAAATGCTGCGCTACCGCAAAAACCATATTCCAATTCTGATCTTAAGCGCACTGGGTGAAATCGATGATAAAGTCGAAGCCCTGGAAAGTGGTGCCGATGATTACCTGGTCAAACCTTTTTCGTTTAAGGAACTGGTCAGCCGTATCAAAGCCCTGGTACGGAGGGATAGTTATAAAAATACGGACAATGATACCTGCATTGAAATTCGTGACCTCAAAGTGGATCTGGATCGTTATGAAGTCTATAAAGGCGGTGCAAATGTGGATCTCTCTCCCAAAGAATTTAAGCTGTTTAAGTATCTGATCGAAAACCGCAATAAGACGCTTTCGCGTACGGCTATCTTGCAGGCGGTCTGGGGAATTGATTTTGACAATAACACCAATGTCGTGGATGTGTACGTCTCTTATCTGCGGGGAAAGGTGGATGACGGCAGCGATACATCCATTATCAGGACGGTCAAAGGGGTTGGTTACATGCTTAAAACCGACTGACCATGAACCTCAAGATCAGACTGACACTTTTTTCTTCTTTGGTCTTTACGATTATTTTCGGACTTGCCACGCTGGTCATCTACTGGATATTTTATAATTCATCGGAACGCCATCTGATCAGTTCACTGGAAAAGAATGCAAAGATCGCCGGGATCTACTACCTGGAAGCGGATGAACAGAGCCCCTTAAAACATCTGGAGTCCAAAAATCAATACGAAAGTCTAGTCAAACGGGCCATGGTAGCGGTCTACAATGCCGAAGGCCGGGTGAGCTATGGTGGCCTGAAATACGATAATCAAATCAATAGAAGCCTGCTGACGCGGCTGAAATCACAGAAAACAGTTTATTTTAAAACGGAGGATAGCTTTTATTTCGGCTTGTATTATCCAGATAATCAGGGTGATTTTTTTGTATTTGTCAAGGAATCTAATACGGATTTTAATCAGCAGCTGAACCGCCTGCTTTTTATTCTCGTGCTTGTTTTTCTGGTTGCCCTGATTAGCATCGTCCTGCTGTCGCTCTGGCTGAGCAAATATGCATATCTGCCTATTCGGAACGTCATTCAGGAAATCCAGCATAAGGATCTAAATACCATTCAGGAGCCGCTGACGGTCATCAGGACGAAGGATGAACTGCAGGACCTGATCGAAAGCTACAATGCGCTCCTGCGACGGATCAGTGAAAACATGATCATCCGAAAGAATTTTGTGAGCTATGTCTCCCATGAGTTCCGTACACCCCTTGCCGGTATTTTGGGATCCATGGAGGTTTTTGGGACAAAAGCCCGCAGTCAGGAAGAGTATCAGGAGCTGGCAGCAACAATCACCGAACACGTCAATTTTTTGAACCAGCTTATCGGAAATTTTCTGTTACTGACGGAAGACCAGGCCCTGAAGCGCTCCATGGAGGTCTTCCGCATCGATGAGGTGGTATGGGATCTGGTGCCTAAATTTGCCAGAACATTTACTGTACCCTTGAAAATCGAGCTCGAAGTGGATGAACCGCATTATTTTAATTTTCGGGGCAATCGCATGCTTCTGGCATTGTCGATCTCCAATCTGATCGAAAATGCGCTTAAATATGCCAATGGTCGGGAAGTGCTGGTGCGCATGACGACGGCCGATGAGCGTTTGTCCCTGCAGATCATTGATCAGGGTATCGGAATTCCGCAGGCGGAGCTGGAAGCGGTGAAGCAGACCTTTTACCGGGCGACAAATGTCGGCAAAGTCAAGGGCAGTGGCATCGGTCTTTCTTTTGCGCAGATCGTTTTTAAGGACCAGGGCGTGGACTTTGATATTCGTTCCGACGACCAGGGAACAAGGGTATCGCTGCTGTTTCCAAAATTCTAACCATTCTCTAATCTCTTCTAATCAAACTTTAATTTATCTTAAAGTTGCCTGTAATCCCTGTCGCTTAGTTTTGTGGAAATACAAAATAGAGTGAGAAAGATACGCATTGCAATAGTTATTCTTCTTGGCCTGAATAGCAGGCTATCTGCACAGGAAATGCCCGAAAACCGTTTGCAAAAATCGGAAATCGAACAAGTCTTCTTAACACACAACCTGTCCCTGATGGCGCAGCGTTTTCAGCTAAAACAAGCTGAGGCAGCAATCCTGCAGGCCAAGCTATGGCCCAACCCCAAAATCTCCATCGGTGAGGTCAACCTCTGGAAAAACTCTTCCAGCGAGGAGCTTCCGCCTTTGATCGGGAACTATGGGCGGTACCAACAGGTGGAAATGGAACTGGAACAGACGATTGAACTGGCGGGCAAAAGAAAAAAACGGGTACAGCTGCAACTTCTCGAAAAGGAGAATGCACAACTGCAGTTTGAGGAATTGCTCCGCAATTTGAAATATGACCTCCGTAGTCAATGCTTGGAGCTGCAGGTGCTACAGGAAAAGGAGCGTCTTTACGCCAATCAGGTTGGAATCTTCCATAAACTGGCGCAGTCTTACCAGAACCAGTGGAAGGAAGGCAACGTCAGCGAAATGGACTACCTGCGCATCCAGAGCGAGTCCATTGCTTTTGGAAATAAGCTGAATGAAATCCAGCAGGAGAAAATGGCAAAGATGAACGATGTCGCACGCTATCTGGGAGCGAAAGGAAAGGCGCTTTCCATTGCGGATACCATCGGCAACCCAGCCTTTATTGCGAATAGACAAAACGAATGGAAAATCATGGCCCTGGATAATCGCAGCGACTATAAAATCATCCACAATGAATTTAAGAAAAGTCAGGCGCAGCTGGAAATAGAGAAAGCCGAACGTGTACCAAACCTCGATGTTTCGGTGAATTATGATCGGGGCGGCAATATTATGCGTGATTTTATCGGTCTGGGCCTGTCTATGGATCTACCCCTATTTAATAGAAACCAGGGGAATATCAAGATCGCTAAGCTGGAACTGGAAAAAAATAAGGTTGAAATCGAGCAGTTCCGCATCGATATCGAACGGGAGATAGATTTTCTTTCGGCACGTCTAAGCAACCTGGAATCTAGCCTGAAGGCTATGGATAATGGATTTGACGGTAGACTGGAGGTCGCCCTGGAACGCTACGTCCGAAATTTTCAGGAGCGCAGGCTGACGATCGTTGAGTTTATAGATTTTATCAATAATTATATGGAAAACAAAGAATCAATATTGGAACGAAGGGCAAAATATCTTCAGTATAGCGAAGAACTGACCTATTTAGTCGGAAAGGATATCGTCCAATGAAAGGGAATGTTTTAATGCCGATCACGCTTTTATCCATTTGTCTCCTGTTGGGCTGTCAGTCAAAGCAACAGGAGGAACAGCACGTTGTTGGGACAAAAGGCTTTTGCCTTAGTGATGATTTCAAACACCATATTAAAATTGATTCAATCCAAAAGCGGGAGGTGTCTGAACAGATTGCCTTAAATGGCGCAATCCAATACAACCAGGATGAACTTGCGGCGTTGAAGAGCCCGATTCAGGGCATGGTCCAGTCCGTTGCTGTAAAAATGGGTGATTATGTGGAGAGAGGGCAGGTGCTGGTGGCACTCAAAGGGACTTCGGTCAATGATCTGGGAAAGGAACTCCGCGAGCTGGAAAACGGCAGGCGCCTGGCGGAAAGTAAGGTGAATAGTTTACGCAGCATGCTGAAAGACGGGATGGCTTCCCAACGTGAGCTGGAGGAAATGGAGAGCGAGCTGAAATCGGTACAGATCGGTATCCGGAACGTAAAGGCAAATATGAAGCTGTTGAATGGATCGGCCGAAAACGGTATTTTTTATATCCGTGCGCCCAAGGCGGGGTACATCATTGACAAAAAGGTGAGTCCGGGCATGACGGTAGGCGATGATACGGATCTATTGACTATCAGTAACCTGAATGAGGTCTGGGTGACTGTCAATATTTATGCGAATAACTTACCCTTTGTCAAAAATGGGGCTCATGTCCGGATCACAACGCTGGCTTATAAAGGCGAATATTTTGAAGGTTATATCGATCAGGTGGCCAACTTTTTTGATCCCGAAGAACGGGTGGTCAAAGCGCGTGTTAAGCTGCTCAATAAGGATCTGAGGCTCAAACCGGGCATGAGCGTGGATGTATTGGTCGAGAAGGGATCCGCAGGACAGAAACAACCCCTGCTGGCGATTCCCAAAGATGCGGTGATCTTGCATAACAATCAGAATTATGTCGTGATCTACAAAAGCGACTGCGATCTATCCGTGAAAGCTGTCGATATCGTATCGGAAAACGAATCCTATGCTTTCGTCGAAACGGGGCTGGAAGAGGGGGACCACGTATTGACAGAAAATGAACTGATTGTGTTTGATGAATTGATGAACAGATAGGATGAAGAAAGTTGTACAAAATATCGTTTCATTTTCACTGAAACATTCCCTGGTGGTGCTGTTTTTTACGCTGGCTTTATTGTTCGGCGGAATATACGCTTACCTGCATACGCCGATCGAAGCATTTCCGGATGTGACCAATACCCGTGTCCGGATCATCACGCAATGGCCGGGACGCAGTGCCGAAGAAATCGAGAAATTCGTCACGCTGCCCGTCACCAAGGAGATGAACACCATCCCGAAAAAGACGGATGTACGGTCCATCTCCCTGTTTGGGCTCTCTGTCGTCACGGTCCAGTTTGAGGATGGTGTGGAAGACTTCTATGCGCAGCAATATGCCGGTAACAAGATGCGTTCCATTGAATTGCCGGAAGGAGCAGAAAGCTCCATTGAACCGCCTTCGGGGGCCACAGGAGAAATCTTCCGCTATGTGGTCAAAAGCAACCTGCCGATCAAAGAGGTATCCGCCATTCAGGACTGGGTGATCGAACGGGAGCTTGTTGGTGTGCCGGGCGTAGCGGATGTCGTGAGCTTTGGCGGTGAAGAAAAGATCTATGAAATAAAGATCAATCCAACGGAACTGGCCAACTATAACCTTTCGCCCTTGGATGTATATGAAGCGGTATCGCGCTCAAATATCAATGTGGGCGGGGATGTGATACAAAAAGGAAATCAGGCCTATGTCGTGCGCGGTGTGGGACTGCTGGACAAAATAGATGATATCGGCAATATTTTGATCAAAGTGGTAGGGAATACGCCCATTCTGGTCAAACATGTGGCTGAAATAGAACTGGGGGCCAAACCGCGGCTGGGACAGGTGGGGCTCAATCAGGAGGATGATCTGGTACAGGGCATTGTCATTATGCTCCGCGGCGAAAATCCATCGGCGGTAGTGACACGCCTGAAAGAAAAAATTGAGGAACTGAACGGCCGTATCTTACCGGAAAATGTCAAGATTGAACCGGTGATTGACCGCACAAAATTGGTGAATAATACCGTGCATACGGTATCGAAAAACCTGATTGAGGGTGTTATTCTGGTTTCGATCATTGTCTTTATCTTTTTGAACAACTGGAAGACGACCTTTATCGTGGCCTCGGTGATTCCATTGGCCTTCCTGTTTGCGATCATTCTATTGAAAATACAGGGGTTGCCGGCGAACCTGATTTCGATGGGAGCACTGGACTTTGGCCTATTGCTCGAGGGGACACTGGTGATCGTGGAGACTGTTTTTGTCTCCCTGGAAAAGGAGGCGCACCGGCTGGGGACGGCCCGTTTCAACAAGGTCTCCAAACTGGGGATCATTAAAAAAAGTGCAGGTTCGGTAGCGGGGTATATCTTTTTTGCCTTATTGATCCTGATTGTTGCGCTGACACCGATTTTTTCTTTTCAAAAGGTGGAAGGGAAGATGTTTTCACCGTTGGCCTTTACCCTCGGCTATGCCCTGCTGGGCTCCCTGGTCCTAAGCCTGACTTATGTGCCTGCCATGTGTAAATATCTGCTGAAGACGAACATCAAAGAGGATGAAAATAAAATAACTAAGGTCAGCCGTAATGTCATTTTTAAAGGTTTCAAGAAGGCTTTTGATCATCCGAAATGGACTTTGACGCTTTTTGGACTGGCGCTGGTTGTCTGTATTGTGCGCTTTAGCTATTACGGTTCGGAATTCCTGCCCAAGCTCAATGAAGGGGCCATTTATGTCCGGGCGACATTGCCCAATAGCGTCAACCTGGAGGAGTCCGTCAAGTTGACAAAAACAATGAAAACCAAATTGATCAAGCAGTTTGATGAGATTGATTTTATTATGACGCAGACGGGTAGACCCAATGACGGAACGGATCCGACAGGTTTTTTTAATATCGAATTTAATATTGAACTGAAACCGGAAGGGGAGTGGAAGCGGAAAATATCGAAAGAGAAACTGATCGGGCAGATGCGCGACAGCCTGCAGACTTTCCCGGGAATCAATTTTGGCTTTAGCCAGCCGATTCAGGACAATGTGGAGGAATATGTGGCCGGCGTAAAAAGTCCGCTGGTGATCAAGATTTTTGGTGAGAACCTCGAGGATCTGGAGAACAAAGCCAATAAGTTTGCTGAATCGCTCAAGAAAGTAGCGGGCATTACGGATGTGAATGTATTTAAAAATATTGGCCTGCCTGAACTGCGGATTCAGCTGCACGACTCCAAGATGGCGAAGTATGGGGTATCTACCAGAGATGTGCAATCGGTCATCGAGATGACCATCGGGGGGCAGTCCGTGACACATTTTTACGACAATGAGCGCATCTTTGATGTCCGGCTGCGCTTTCAGAAACAGTATCGGGACAGCCCTGAAAAGATCGGTAACATCATTATTCCGACGATGAATGACCAAAAGGTTCCACTGCGCGAAATCGCAACCATAGACTATCATACGGGGCCGGCCTTTATCTACCGCGACGGGAATTCCCGTTACATCGGTGTCGGATTTAATATCGAGGGCCGGGATCTGGGCAGTACCATTGCGGATGCAAAAAAACAGATCGCGGCTGACATTAAATTGCCCAAGTCCTACAAGGTTGTCTGGGCCGGTGAGTTTGAAAGCAAGGAAAGGGCTACCAAACAGTTAATGAATGTGGTACCGGTTTCCCTGCTATTAATCTTGCTCTTGCTCTACGCCAATTTTGGCAATCTAAAAGATACGCTGATCTCCTCCCTGACGCTTGCTTTTGCATTTATCGGTGGTTTTGTATCCCTGTGGATGACAGGGACGACATTCGGGATCTCGGCAGGTATCGGCTTTATTATCCTTTTTGGTGTGGCCACAATCGACGGGATCGTTTTAATCGGTGTCATGAAAGAAAATCTCTTAAATAAAATGGGGCTCAAGCCCGCTATTTACGAAGCGGTAAAAAGCCGGATCAGGCCGATCTTAATGATTGCACTGATGGGGGCAATGGGCTTACTGCCGGCGGCACTATCCAATGGGATGGGATCTGAAATCCAAAAACCCCTGGCCATTATGATTGTCGGCGGTTTGATTATCTGTATGATTCTTTCGTTTTCGATCTTGCCGATTGTCTTCTACTACGCGTACAAAAGAGAAAATAAAGATTAAGCGCCCATTTTTTATTCATTATATACTTGATAAAGGCTGCCTGCTCATAAAGCAGTGCAGCCTTTGTTGTTTATAAACACCCGGAAAAATAATGATGAAGACTAATAGTTTTGAAGCGATGAGGGTATCGTTCACGTTCAGCAAAGCTTTTTCTAACGATATCATGAATATATCGACAAGACTTGTATATTTACTTTCAAATTAATCTACCTGAATTCAGAAGCATTGAATATGTTGGATATTGATATAGATCTTAAACTTTTGTCTCGATTACAGCAATCTGATCAAAAAGCGTTTGACAGAATCTACATAAAATATAGTTCAATACTCTATAGAACATGTATTCAACGTTTGGCAGACTCAGAAATCTGTAATGATATTATCCATGATATATTCCTCTCACTTTGGGAAAACAGGGACAAATCAGATATAAAAAATTTAAAAGCTTATCTCTTTCAGGCATTGCGATTCAAAATTATCGATTATATCGAAAAGAAAAGCAAGACGGAGTCTGTATTGCAAGGCTATCTGTATCAATTACAAAAGGATTATATTGGTACGGACGATACCATCCGTACCAAACTTTTGCAGGACCTGATACAAGAGGAAGTAGATAAATTTCCGAATAAAATGCGCTTAGTCTATCTGATGAGCCGTCATGAGAATCTTAGTTATGCGGAAATTGCACAAAAGTTAGGTATTTCCGAACTGACAGTGCGTGCACATATCAAGCATGCACTCAAGAGGTTACGGATTAAGTTGAGTTTTTTTATATTTTTCCTTACCCTCTACCTGCTCCATTAGCGACTCATATAGATAGAAGGACAATTACCTCCTAATCAATTTATGAAGCGTGAAAAGAAGTTAAGCCGCATATTGTTAAGAAAATATCTCGACGGCCGTTGTACGAAGCGGGAAAAAGATCTCGTGGAACGTTGGTACGCTGACATGGACAATAGAATAGCAGCTCAGGATGAGATGCAAATCGCAGGTAATCTGGCTTTGGTAAGAGAAAGACTGTCTACCAAAATACATTCCAAAGCAGTCTTGGTATGGTACTATCGTCCGCGTCTAGTAGCAGCCTCCATACTGGCGATATTTTTACTTTCAATAGGATTTTTCTATCTTCAACAGAGTAACGATAATCAAAACAAACCGCTCTTTTTGGATCAGGAAAAGGCCTATATTATTACCGGAGATGGTGATAGCTTAAGCCTCACGGGGCTGAGTATAGGTCAAAAAATAAACTTAAATGGAATACAGATCGAAAAGGCTGATGACGGCGAAGTCTATTACAAAACTACGGGTAATGCTGTTCCGCAGAACATCAAAATTAATACTCCTGCAGCCGGACAATTTAAATTTATACTTCCCGATGGATCAAAAATTTATTTGAATGCGAGCTCCAGCCTCATGTTCAAAGGCGATTTCTTAACTGGAGATCGTATAGTGAGACTAAATGGCGAGGCCTATTTTGAGGTTAGTAGCCAGTCCGATGAAAAAAGACAAAGAAAGCCGTTTATCGTATTTAGCAAGGGGCAAAAAATCAAAGTATTGGGTACCCATTTCAATATCTGCTCCTATGACAACGATTCTTTTACTAATACGACATTAATTGAAGGGGCAGTGGAGGTCCGGGCGCTGAATGGTCAACAAACTTCTTTAATCTTAAAACCCGGTCAGAAAGTTACCTTGGATAACGCATCGGGAGTTATGACGCCCGTAGCTACTAGAAAAGAAGCAGTTGTGGACTGGACATCCGGTTATTACAAGTTCGAAAATGAAAAATTGCCCTTACTCCTAAAACGGATATCGAGATGGTATGATGTTGATGTTGTAGTAGATTCGACTTTGTCCGAAATGACTTTCGGTGGAAGGATTTCGCGCAAAGATGATTTATTAAAAGCGATAGAAATCCTCGAGATGACTGGAGAAATTACAATTGAGATAAAAGCAGGATCACACAAAAAGAAATTGATTATTAATCCCAAAACAGAAAAGTAAAAAATTATGAAAAGAGCTCCCTAACTGGTTAAGGGCTTTACAATAAGCCGGAGGTGTTCGAGCACCTCCGACAATAAAATAAAGCTTCCTGTAATTTCTGGAAAAAGTATTCACATTCGAAACCCTATTATGAACAAAAGTATAAAAAATCATTTGTCCAAGAGCGTTTTGTGCCATGATATTTCATTCGTGATGGCATATTTTAAGAAGCTATATGTTTTTTGGATAAAACAGACATCTATAAAAAGCATTCTCATGAAAATGCAATTAGTCTCCCTATTTCTCTGTTTCTGTCTGGTACAGGTTGTCGCCAAAACAAATGGTCAAACGGTTAGCATTTCCGGTAAGAACCTGAAATTGACGCAGGTATTTGAAAAACTAAGTGAACAGAGTAATTTCGATATACTCTACAATAGTAAGGATATTGAATCTACGCGTAGCATCACGATTGATATGCAAAATGTCAGCGTGAATGCCGTATTGGAGTATTGCTTAAAGGGGCAACCATTTCAATATCAAATCAAAAATCGCAGTATCGTCATACAGTCGACACGAAAGAACGATAATTTTCAGCGATCAATTTCTGGACGTGTTCTGGATGAAAATAAAAAGCCGCTGGTCGGTGCCGGTATCTATATCGTAGAAAGTAAGCTTCGTACCACTACTGATGGAGCAGGTTTTTTTCGCCTGGATAATGTCCCCAATACATTATATAAACTACAGGTTTCCTTTGTGGGCATGCATAGCATAATCGTCAATATAAAATCTAATATGGGGGATATTATCTTACAAAATAATAATGCGGAACTTGAAGAAGTATTAGTCAATACAGGCTATCAAACACTTCCTAAGGAACGATCCTCTGGTGCATTCGACATTATTTCCGGAAAAAGAATTGAGAACAAGATCCAGACCAATGTCCTGGAACGACTTGAGGGCATGGCTCCGGGACTGATGCTGATCAATGGCAAAGATACTGGTGGAGATGCGCTGACGATCCGCGGCGTATCGACCTTATTTGGTACAGCCAGGCCCCTTATCGTTGTTGACAATTTTCCAATAGAAGGTGATATCAATAGCATAAATCCGAATGATGTAGCGAGCATTTCGGTACTGAAGGATGCTGCGGCGGCATCAATTTGGGGAGCCCGGGCTGCAAATGGTGTAATTGTGATTACAACCAAGAAGGGGATGGCGGGGGAAGCTCAATTTCAATACACGAACAGTTTCCAATTTGAGCCTAAACCTAATATCGGCTATTTAAACCGTCTGGGGGCGGCGGATGATATTACTATTGAATCTAAACTCATTCCTCGCACGGCACAATTTGAACAGAGCATTCGTCGTAGAGGAAGGGAGATTTCTAAATATACGCAGTTTTTGATGGACTCCCTGACGGGAAGAATCACTACAGATCAATTTCGAAACCAAGTTACTAGTCTGGCTCAGCTGGATAATACACAGCAGATTAAAGACCTTTTGATGCAGAACCCCTTTCTGCAAAATCACAGTCTGGCCTTAAATGGAGCAACGGATAGGTTCCAATACTACGGATCCATAAATTTTACAGACCGTAGAGGTTATAATCTCAAAGAATGGAACAAAAATTATAGCATCTTCTTAAAAACAAGCATCGATCTCACACAAAAACTTCGCTTGGGGATAAATAGCAACTTTACTTTTGGTAATGGATCTCAATCTCCGGTACCAGCATTGAATATCTTCAGGCTAAAACCCTATGACCTGTTAGCGGATAAAACAGGGCAACCATTAGCGATGAATAGAGCCGCAGGAAGTGCGGGACAATCTTCTTCCAATGTCTATACCATTGAACAGCGAAGAGCATGGGGATTGGAAGATGAATCCTATTACCCTTTGTTGGAGCTGGATAGAACAGAAATTACAAACAGGAATAATAATAGCCGTATCCAGGCGGAATTGAATTATAAACTGGATGCCGGTATTGGCTTTAATGTGAGCTATCAGTTGGAAAAAGGAAATGCCTATTTGAGACAATATGCACATGCTGATCAGGCGGATCTCGTCAAAACGATAAATGATTATGTTACGCCCGTACTAGGGAGCAACAATGAGGTTCGGGTGAATGCTGATGGTACGTTATTTACACCTACCTTTAATATTCCCCAAGGGGGGCGGCTGGATGAAAACAGGACTGATTACGATAGTCATGTCATCCGTGGCTGGGCTGATTTAAACAAATCGTTTGGGATACATCAGGTGAATGCCATATTGGGACTGGAAAACCAACAGGTGCAAATGACAGGTAGTAAGTTGACAAAATATGGCTACGACGACAATAGCCTCAATTTTGTACAGTTAGACTATCAGCGTTTACAGGAAGTTACGCCAATTCTTCAGGCCCTAAATGGGGTGCGCACATCCTTTCCTTCGAGTGATGCATTAAGTTATTTGGAGAACAGGTTTGTCTCCGCTTTTGCGAATGCTTCTTATACCTATAAAAACAAATATACGTATACTGGAAGTCTCCGTATTGACCAGACGAATCTATTCGGAACGGATAAAAAATACCGTTATGCACCGATGTGGTCTTCAGGGCTAAGCTGGAATATCGGTCAGGAAGATTTTGTTAAATCCATTCCTGCAATCAATGAACTGTTATTGCGGGCAACTTACGGTATCAATGGTAATATTCCGAAAAATTCTGGCCCCTTTATGATTGCACAGGCTGATGTCCATTTTATAACGTTATTGCCGAGTTTGCAGATTACCATGCCACAAAATGACGCCTTGCGGTGGGAAAAAACCGCTGTGACTAACTTCGGGCTAGATTTGGCGATGTATCAGCACCGTATTCGCCTAAAGGCAGACTACTATCTGCGTCGGAGTAGTGATCTCTTGGGGGATGAGCAGATTAACCCCACTTACGGGTTCGAAACAGCCCAGCTTAATACAGCAAGCATGAACAATGATGGATTTGAAATACAGTTGACCACTCAAAATATTAAAAAGCCAAATTTTGGATGGACGACGACATTCATGTTTGCGCAGAATAGAAATAAAATTACAAAAGTTCATCTAAGCAGTAATTACCCGAATCCGCGGGCCATTGCAGCCGGCACACCATATTTTGAAGGTAAACCTTATGGAGCGCTGTATAGCGTTCGATATGGTGGATTGACATCGGATCGAGGCCAGCTACAGATTCTTAATGAAAAAGGTGAAGTCGAGCCGGATCGTCTAACAGATGATATCACATTGGCTTATTACTCTGGAAATAGAAGGCCTGTAAGTAATGGAGCTTTTAGTAACAATATTCGGTTTAAAAACTTTGAACTGAACATGATGTTTGTTTTTTACCTGGGACATGTTATGCGTCAGAATATGCCAGCTGCTTATTATGGCATCGAATCAAAAGATGGCCGACTGGCCAATGCCTGGGAAAAAACTGGAGATGAACAGTATACCACTATCCCAAATGTTATTTTAGATGATTCCAATTTTTATACGTATACCTACTATGGTGACTTTTTAGATGTGAATGTGTTTAATGCAGGCTATGCCAAGCTGAGAGAACTCATTTTGACTTATAATATGCCGATGACCTTGTTAGGAAAACAACGGTATATCAAGGCGCTTCAAATTAATCTTCAGGGGCGCAATCTTTGGACGATCAGAAAGAACAGCGAGGGAATTGATCCGGAAGCATTTTCAGGAGGAACCCGTACATTGCCTATTTCCCCAACGTATGCTTTCGGGGTAAATCTGAAATTCTAAAAGGACCAAATAGAAATTGAAATAAGTAATTTTTTTCCATGAAAAAGTATATACACATCATTATATCAACTGTCGTTCTGAGTCTTCTTAGCTCCTGTGAAAAGTATCTTGATATTACCCCCAAGGGATATGTGATACCACAAACGGTAGAGGATTATGAGCGGATTCTGAACGATATATCTCTAACAAAAATGTTGTCTGACGGCATTGAAAAACTTTCTGACGATTATTACGATCCTTCTTTAGTTGAGGGGACAGATGTCATGGCAGTAGATTATCGCCTGTATTTCTGGTTAGCGAGTCCGTATTCTACACCTTCCGATTTCCAGTATTATTCTTATTGGAATCAATTATATAATAAGATTTATCAGTACAATGCGGTCATCAATGGTATTGATCAGGCTTCTGGTGCAACCGATCAGCGCAGGAAAATTGCTAAAGGAAGAGCACTGGTCGGTCGCGGTATCTGTTATTATTATCTGAACAATATTTATGGACAGATCCCCAAATCTTCCGGAGATCACTCAGCACTCGGTGTTCCTTTGGTCGTCAGCAATAAACTAACAGATCCTTTGCCTCCACGGAGCAGTACTCTTGCTACCTTTGATTTTATTGTAAAGGATTTACAGGAAGGAATTAAATTGATTCCAGTGAGCTCATTGAGCAATTATCAAATAAATCAAATAGGAGCATATGGTTGGCTGGCCAGAACTTACCTTATGATGAAATCTTATGAAAAAGCTGGTGAAACGGCGGAGACAGCGTTAAAATTGAATAGTACATTATTGGATTATAACACACAGTATGAAGTCCGAGAACCAACAAATGCACCTAGTTTTTACGTTCCAAAGGCAGGTGCTCCAATCATGACCCCTCAGCTCAATCCGGAAAATTTGCACATTATATTTTACGGTTATACGCGGGGCATGGCATTTCAACAGCTGGCGACACAGACGATACAGGCCTTTGATCCACACGATCTCAGACGGATGAATATTGTGCCTACCTACAGTGCTGATGGTAGTATTGCAAATTGGGATGGCCGTTTTAGCTATATGGGAGCGCTGAGCTATGAATATAGTGCCGGCCCTACCACGGCTGAAATGTACCTTATCTTGGCCGAATCAATGGCTCGCCTTCAAAAATTTAGTGAAGCAATTGACCAGATAAATACGCTCCGAAAAAATAGGATAGCGCAAAAATATTATCAGCCACTACGGCATAGTACAGCGAATTCAACAATGACATATATCTTCAGGGAAAGACGAACGGAACTACTCTTCAAGAGTGTACGCTGGTTTGACATGCGTCGTCTCCAGAATGATCCCGAATTTAGCTTTACTGCCATTCACGAACTGGCAAATGGCAAAATTATTAAATTGGAACCCAATAGTCCGCGATATACAATGTCTATTCCGGATCGGGCCGTCAATAATCAAATCACTCAAAATCCATAACAACAATGAAAACTTGCAAATATATATTGATGGTTGCTTTAATAATAAGCGTCATAACCTTTTCTCTTGCCCAAAGCAAAAGCGTATTGTTAACGATTAACGCACCCAATAGTTCAGATCTCACAGTAACAGTGACTTCACCAGTGGCAGGTTATTATTTTGAAGGCAATAAAACTTATTATACACTGGATCAGAAAACGTTCAAAGGTGAATATCAGATCCCTTTAGACAAACAGCAAATTATCGTTGTTAACAACAATTTTCGGGAGGCTAAAATTATTGCCCGTCCCGGCCAGCATATTGAAATACAATTCTTGGAAAATGATAGTTTAGCGATTAAAGGGGATAATAGCCAAGGACAGCTATTGTATAATCGCATCTCAAAAGAAGATACACGCTCACGCTTTCAAGAATTAGATCGGTATTCAACAGTAAGGGAACGCCTTCGAATGATGGATAGTATGCAGAAGGCCGATTATTTGAAAATAGAGAAACTGTCGGAAGTCAAGAAGATCGAACCAGATTTTATTCGGTGTTTGAAGGCTGAATCCGAGATGTATTATAAACTTTTGTGGTCTACCGATCTTTTTTTTACGTGTAGACCTCTTATTTATAGTGGTGAATCCGCTGAAGTTAGCCAACAATTTGTAATTGCCTGGAAGGAGCTTTATAGTGGAATAACAACAGACTGGGCAAAATCTCCATTTTTTCCTTTATTAATGTCCCGCTACAGTAGCCTACTTTCTATCGACGGGGGAGGTGAAAAACACAGCGCAACACCTTATGCAATTCAGCAGATTGAAAGGTTAAGACCGGTATTAAAAGGGAAGCTTCTAGAATTTGGCTGGGCGAATAGCATTGTTATGGGATTGGGAAATAACGAGAATGAAAAAATATGGATGGCAAATTTTTCGGAATTTGAGCAGTCTTTTCCGAAAAGTCCTATAATCTCCATTCTAAAACCGGAGATAAAGAAAGTGGAAGATTATCACGCTAAATTGCTTATTGATACTCCCGGGGTAATTTTTTTGGAAAATACAGGCAAATATTCCAATTTGAAAGAACTGATGAAAGGCATTAAAGGGAAATTTTACTATGTAGACCTCTGGGCTACTTGGTGTGGGCCATGTAAACAGGAACTACAATATAGTATACGCTTGCATAACGAGCTCGAAAAAATAGGCTATACCCCGCTCTATCTTTCTATTGATAATGAAAAAGCTGATGAAAAATGGAGGGAGATGGTGAAGGGGTTTCCGCTCAAAGGACTAAATATGCGTGCAGGGGAAACGTTACACAAAGCGTTGGATAAAGAGCTTCCCCAGTTCGTAGGAATTCCCCGCTATCTGATTGTAGATGATCAGGGAGAAATTGTCAATTGGGATGCCAAACGGCCTAGCGATGGGAGAGAACTTCTCGAACAACTCATGTCTTATCGTAAATCAAAATAGTCATTGCTAGTATAGGCTGTTTACATGACCGCTTAATGCCATGGATAATTTTTATTTAGGCTAACATGATGAAGCATCCTAGATCTATCGTCTAGGATGCTTGTATTATTTATTACTGTAACTTTATCTCCTGTAGTATCTATTTGCCACCTCAGTTCCTTTATGTAACCCATCTACATCATAGCTGTCAGCTCCTTATTTCCCTCCGCATAAAAATGTAATAAGACCAGGCAAAGCAGATCATTATGGCGGCGGTGAGTCCACTGATCTGGGGCCAGACCATCAGAAAACTTTCCCGAAAGGAGAGCGGTGAAGGGATGGCGCCTACCATCTGTTCCATGGCGATAGGGCCCAGGCTGCGCACGGATGGCATCAGTAAGGTGGTGGTTGCATCGGTATAGAGCTGACTTGGTGATAAGCGAAGCAGATTTAAGATCAGCTCATTATAGCCAATGTATTCCTGCTCCGAAATATAATTGGGATTGGGTAAAAATGGACGAATGGCCAAATTCACCAGGATAGGAAAGAATACCGTAAAAAACAACCAAATGCCGATTGCAGTAAGTGCTGAAGTGGCCGGCTGACGAAAGCGGATCGACAACAGGATGGACAGGCTCAGCCAGAAGGCAACATACAACACACTGATCAAGGTGAAACCGAAAATGCGGAGTAATTCCTGGGGTTCTATCCGCACACCGGTACCCATGAGTCCGCCACCGATCATCAACAGGACGAGCGCGACAAATAATGTTCCCACAACAGCTAGTGGTGCTAAAAATTTGGCGAACAGGAGATTGTCGCGGTAAATTGGTTGTGCCAGCAAACGGGTGAGTGTCCCATGGTTATATTCTGCATTGACGGCGTCAAAACCAAGGGCTATGCCCAATAATGGTGCTAGAAAGTTTAAAAAAACATGAAAGGGCGGAATGGAATTATCCGTTGTGGTCAGGAGCTTTAAATATAAAAATGACTGATCGGGGTCGCGCATATTGCTGACAGCGTCTTTGAGTCCCATAGATGAAACATACAGGGATGCTCCGAAGGTCAGTACGATGAGCAAGATCAGTATAATAAAACGCCAGCTGCGGATATGTGCCGCGATTTCTTTGCGGACCAGCACCTGCATCGGAACGGATGGTCGGTTATTGATATCTTTTGAAGAAACCGTTGGATTTTTCATAGACAGTATGTGTTGTTATGCTGTTCTCAAAATATGTATTATAAATATCGTCGAGCTGGTAGTCATTGCGGTTTACGGAAACAATGTCAGCATCATTGTTGACCAGGATGCGTACGGCCGCCGCAGTGGCATCATTGTCGGTTATCAACTCGATCGAATGCCCCGTAATAGCAAGCTTGCGGATGCCCGGCAGCACATGGAGTGCTTGTTCAATTTTTGCGCTATCGCCCGGGGGCTGTTCAAGAGTAATGACAGTGCTGACTCCTTGCTGCTGCTGTAGGCTCTGGGCCAGGCTTTCAATAGATCCTTCAACCAGTAACTTCCCGCCAACGAAAATGCCTACCCGATCGCATACACGCTGTACCTGGTGGAGGTGGTGTGAAGAAAGTAGTACGGTAAGGTTGTGCTCTCGGCTGAGCCTTTTGATGAGCTCGAGGAATTCATCAACGCCCTTAGGATCAATGCCCAGCGTAGGCTCGTCAAGGATGGCAACCTCGGGAGCCTTGATCAGCACTTCGGCTAGGCCTAGGCGTTGTTTCATCCCACGGGAAAATGCACCCGCTTTTTTATGCATTTCCCGTTCGAGTCCTACAACATGCAACATGTCTTTAGCGGCAGCTTGCGCATAGGATTCAGTCAGTCCATTTAATTCGGCAATGAAGCATAGGTTTTCCAAGGCTGTCATATCCGGGTAGAAACCTACATTGTCAGGAAGGTAGCCAACTTTGCGTTTCACTGCGATAGGATTGCGCGTGGCATTATGGCCACAGACATAGGCTGTGCCGGCTGTAGGTTCGGTCAGGCCCAGCATCATGAGAATACTGGTTGTCTTTCCGGCGCCATTGGGGCCGAGTAGGCCAAAGATTTCTCCGGGATAAATATGCAGGTCCAACTTGTCTACGGCGGTTACTTTACCGTAGTTTTTGGTCAGGCCTGTCAATTGAATGATAGGATCCTTCATAATGATAATCTTTTTTTCGCGCCCTTATCTGCGGCCGTATTTGCGGATGAGATAATACACCAAACCTATTGCCAATACAATGACCAGTATGCCGATCCAGCCAGAAAGCAAAGAAGTCTTGACGATCATACGGAATGAAATGTCGGCGTTGCTGTTGGATGACTTGATCTCGAATTTGGCCGCATAGTCACCAGCGATAGTCTTGTCGGGAACTTTTAAGTTGACCTTGATGTCAATAGATTTGCCTGCTTCGAGCTGTTTGATATTCGAGGGATCGAAGCTCGCCTCCCATCTGCTGGGTAGTTGGGAACTAAGTTCCAATGCATTGAGCGGAAGAGTGCCTGTGTTTTTGACCTTAAGCAGAATTTCCTTGCTGCTGCCGGATACGACTTCGTCGCTGAGTCTCCCACTGGGTGTGGTCAGCTCAAGTGCATAGGAGCCTTTGACGACTGCCTCCAGCTCAAGTTGTAGCGTATCGGTTGGGGATATGGCCCGTACTGGAATTTTATATTTATCAGGTTTAGCGGTAATGGGACAACTGATTTCAATACTTATTTCCTGTACTTTATTGGGTTGCATCTGCAGGGAGGTCACTTGTGACCCTTCCACGCGATAGCTAATCTGCCATCCATCGGGGAGCTCTGCATTCAAGTTGTAGTTGACCAATTGAGCAGAACCATTGGTCAGGGTCGTCGTATAACGAAAAGGTTCATTGCTAGGGGCCTCGATATTGATCAATCTTGCTTCAAAACTGGATTTGAGCGGTTTCACGGTTTGCCCCGATAGATAGAGGCTGTTTGCCAGCACAATAAGTGCGATAAAAAATGGCCTGAAAGAAAAACGTCGGTCTGTGTTTGTAATTAGTAATTCTGTTAACATGATCCAATAACTAAAATTTATATTTAAATAGAATATTAGCTTTTAAAAAATGTCGGTTTGGGTATCAGGTACCTTTTGTAAAAACCGCTCCCAAATTAAAAATCAATTTGATAAAAATCAAGGGTGAAAGAAAAAAAACGATTGTAAAAATAATGTGCTTAAATGATCTGTAAGGTGATCATTTATGCTGAATGTCCGAGTTGACTGCCGTTAGTCGAAATTTACAGACCTGAAGGTCTTCTTAATGATAATCTTGGTGTTTTCTGCCAATTCATCCAGTGTACAGTGTATTGATCTTAATTGTGTTTTTGAAGCCGCTGTATCATTGAGCAGAAGATTGATACGCAATCGTCGGATATCCGAGGCCTCATGGTCACCACGTAATTCATCAAATAATTCATGAATAATCTTTTCGCAGCTGTTCTGGTCGAAACTGGCGATAGTGATGTATCGTCCCTGGCAGTACATCTGTAGTTCAATATAATAATTTGATGTTTTCATAATCCTTATATTAAAGACTGAAAAATAGGTTAGCCTCCAGGGGAGGCTAACCAAGTTAAAGTTGCTATTTGGATCTTTAGGATATTTCGATCAGCCGTGGTTCTTTCTGTTTGGCCTCTTCTTTTTTAGGTATTGTCAATCGTAGCATACCATTTTCATAGCGTGCCTGGATATTATCCTGATCAACTACATCCTTCTGAAGCTCAAAGCTGCGCTGGAAAGATTGGTAACTGAACTCCCGGCGTGTATAGTTGTCTTTATGTTCCTCATTTTGTTCCTCCTTAGCGGAAGCTATGGTCAATAGGTTGCCATCGAGTGTCACCTTGAAATCGTCCTTTGCCATGCCTGGAGCAGCGACCTCAACTTCGAAGGTGTCTCCGTTTTCCTTGATGTTGACCGCAGGAACGGTGGTGCTTGTGGATGAGTAATTTTTGTTGTCCCAGTTTAAAAGCTCACGGTTAAAATTATCAAACATGGGCGAAAAAAGTGAAAAATTGTTCCAGTTTCTTTTTGCAAGTTTCATAGTAACCTCCTTTTAATGAAGTATAACAATAATTAAAATTTGCCAGCCGGCCGACTGTAATAAATAATCTACAAAAAAAATACCGAGCTTAAAAAACTGAAATTTTTGCACCAAAACTGTCAAATTTTACATGATAAATTGACAGAAAAAATAGAGCTTTAGGCAAAAAGGGACCTAATTGTAGCTTTTTTAAACTATTTCCAACTGAATATTGTCCTTATAATAATCCATTTGATGGATAACTTAGTTATAAAGGTCAGGATTCTTGTATGTTCCTGGCCTTTTCTTTTTTGTGGGAAACTTTCAGCTCCCACCGATTGTTTATAAGATAGGTAATCAGCACATCTGATCATACAAGCTGTCGGATTTGACTTGGTTCAATGTGCATCTTTTGATTAGCGAGTAGGTATTTATTTAAAAATTGATATATGAAACGGGAACAAATTGAAACCTGGATAGCCGAGGGATACAACATTCTGGAACATAAGAAGCCCAAAATCGTCCAGGGGGATGTCTGGGAATATCTGAATAAATGTGATGGACATGGCACCGATGTGTATGCCCTGTCGGAATTGGCAAAATGGTCGGATCGGGAATTGTCGGAATTGGAACTGCGTAAATACGCGAAAGAGTACGGACAATTGGGGGAGAAGCAATTTCTGCGCAATGAAGCCATCCGCACGAAACATGTTGATAAATATGTTGCATTCCTCAAGCTGTTTTATCCCAATAGTGTTGAAAAGGAGCTTGAAGAAGCTAAATTTTTGGCTGAAAGGGTACGGCAAGTTACCAAAGAAGAGATGGAACAATGGGTCGTGTCCAACAATATCAATGTCCTATTGTCTGATTTGAACTGTCTGGATGAATCAGCTATCATGACAGGAATGGTTGTCCCCTCCGAAGAACTGGTCAGCTATACTGATGGGGGACTACAGGATACTATGGACTGTCACGTGACGCCCATGGAATTTTTTAGCCACACGAACCATACTGCTTACTGGATAGATCCAAAAATAAAAGCCTAGCGTATTTATGCTAGGCTTTTAGAGGTGAAGCTGGCTGTCTGGATTTATATGTTTAGCTTAGCCGATGAAATGAGCCTATAATTGTCTTTTACCAGATTCATTATATTTGCTAAAAAAAGCTATGTCCAACGCCAGATTGAGCTTAATCGCTACTTGCCTACATATTGTCGTTTCTATATTGCTGTTTAATTATATGGAGCAGCTGAGCCGGCATGATCTTGATGGGATAGGTATATTTCTAATATTCCTATTGGTGGTATTGGCGCTCATTTTTGCAATAAAATCAAGATTGACGACTTTGGGCTTGTTCCTGCTTTTTGTCAACAGTGTCTTTCTGCTGATCTGGCTCGTTCTCCTTTATTTTGCGCTGACTTTTACCTTTAAGGTATAACTTTGGTCTCAACAATATTTTGCTGAAGTTCGCGAATCGTAACTGAGCTAATGCGGATATTAAAACAGACCTGCCTTCCGCGATGTTATCCCTATCTTTATGACCAAAGAGATTATAAAAGCAAAAAATGAACGTGAAAACAGCAAAGTTGTTAAGTCTGCTGATGTGGATATGCGGTTTGGGAAACAGCCTATTTGCGCAGAAATTCTATCCAAGAAATTTCATTCTTCTCTATACGGATGAAGGGGTTCAAGCGGATAAAATTGCTCAGTTAAATCAAAGTTACCTCCTACCAACGGGATTCCAGCGGGTGAATGATAGCCTTTATATACATCCGCAGACGAAGGAAAGACTGTCACTGTCCACCAGGCAGCAGGATAATAAAAATGAACTGCTGCTGACCTACCTTACTGCTGTTGATCTTAGCGTTTTTAGGGCGCGCTTGCTCGATTATGAGCCTAAGCTTGAGCAGATCGACGCGCATACCTATCAAGCTACATTTAACAATCCGGTGGTTAAGTACATGATCCCCGGGGATACCGTCATTGACAATAAGCGGCTTCATACCATAAAATTTCTGTTGATCTATGATAAAGGACAAAAATTTCCTTTTTCTTCGGATAATTATACATTTCCGGCTACGGAGACTTACCCGCTTCAGCATACCACCTGGTATCTTACAGCCAAATACGAACGATCACCATCAAATTCGGAGTACAATGAGATGAGACTTATATTCGGCAAAGAGAAGACGGCCTATAAGATTGATTTTGTGGATGACATCAATTTTAAGATAACGTATACAGATCCGAAAAAAAAGACACATGTGTATCAGGGCGAATACCAAAACTACAAATCTGACATATCCTTTTTTAACCGTCAGGGAGGATGGTCGGACAAGGATAAATCAGGTAGGGCGCTTGCAACCCCGGGCGAACAGTATATGGGTAAGGAGTCATTTTATGAAGATCCGAAAAAGTTTGCGGAGGCCGCAGGAACGGCCAGATACCTCCGCTTTATCTTTTCAAATAACTATCAGTCTATCTACCATCCTGATTTGGACCTGATGGAATTGAGCAAGCGGGAAGCCAGGGAACAGGAAGATATTTTAAGTATGCCTAAACAGGTGGAAAAATGAGGAAACTACTAATCTTATGTAAGCTGACTGTCTTGCTGTGTATCTCATGTAAACAAAAGCAATTTGATTTGACTGATCTGCGATTTCCAATCGAAAAGAAACAGCTCAATACGCTGGGGGTGAAAACAGATCCGTACAAAACTTTTCTTGAGGAGGAGACAATGAAATTCATCAGTGACAGTAGTTCAGTTATGCGGTTTGGTGGAATAGCATTGGCCGGTAATCTCAATCGTTATGATAAGCATATCTATGCGTCCAATAAGGTGGAATTTTTTGAGGATCGTGAGGATAAGACTATTCAGGCTTATAAAATAGCTATTCAGACGACTGAAGAAACGGAACTATTAGCTGGTTATTTTGATCAGCAATTCGGGACAACAGACTTTTACTACAAAGATAAAGAGGTGAGCTGCAGAGTATGGGAAAAAGAGGGGATGTTGTACTATCTCGGAATACAATTCGATGTATATGACCCCGAGCGGATAGCTAAACATCTCAAAACTGCGCTGCTATTTGTGGTCAACAAAACCAGTCGGAATCTCATCAGAGAAGAGGCTCCCCAAAGTAGCTATTTCCGCTTTTATAAATATTATCTCGAAGCGAAAGAGCAGCCTGAATATAAAACATTTACCTATCGGCAGTATATGCAGCTAAAAAGTAGTCAAGATCAATCCGAAGGTTGGGAAACACCAACAGGATAATACTGCTCCCATTTCCAGGGAGTAAAAGTATCGCCGATCAGCTGTGCGAGCAGGTCTTTAAACAGCATGCTGCCATTGACACTATTGCAGATCATCACAATGGAAATGCCCTGGTCAATAAAATTGATGTTGTAATTTTTCCATGCATCATCACCGCCTTCTTTAAAGAAGGCTCGACCATAGGGTGTTTTGAGTAGTCCCCAGCCCAGTCCATAAGCAAGTTGAATCGCTTGGTTTTCGCTTGTTGTTTCGTTGCTGATTGGCGGGAACTGGGTCTTGGAAAAAATGCGGATCTGTGGACGGATCATTTCCTCAAAGGTATTTTTTCGGATGCCTTTCCCTTGGAGGATATATTCGATAAAGCGCGCATAATCACTGATGGTCGTGACCAGGGAACCGCCCGCAACAGCAACAGTCTTTTTGCTTTTTACATCCTGCTGTCCACGTTCATGGTGACCTATGGCCAGATCATCACCAAAACTGCTGTGCCAGACATAACCCGATCTGCGCATGCCAATGGGATTAAAGATGAGTGCGCTGGCCAGATCGTCAAAACTTTGACCGCTTATTTCCTCCAATACCAATTGAAGAAGTTTGAAGCCTTCTCCGGAATAGGCATAACGTGAACCGGGCTCAAAATAGATTTTGACAACTCCGAGCGAATCATAATCCGGATTGGTTGCTGTAGGATCAAACCATTTTAAATTGGGGAAACCGGTTGTATGGCTGAGGCACATGCGTGCTGTGATTTTTTTCCATCGTTCGTCTCCTTTCAGTCCAACAAAATTCGGATATTCGGGGATCTGTTTTTTGAGGTATTGATACAATGGTCTGTCCAGATCCAATAGCTTGTTATCGACCAATTTCATACAGAGATACCCGCAGACGGCTTTGCTGAAGGATGCACCATAGACAATGGATGCGGTATCGAGCAGTTCGCCACGAAGTTTATCCTTATAACCGTAGGTTTTGAGGTAGACAGTCTTTTTTTTATTGAGAATAGCAAGGCCAATTCCGGGTACATTGGCCTTAACCATGAGCGCATTAACGATGCTGTCAACGGTAGTTCCGGTGATCGTCGTGCCATCCAAGTGTGTGATAATGGTACTTTGACAGATCGCTTGCAGGTTATAGGATAGGAGTGCTATCAGGCTGATAAAAAAATAGATCCTTTTCATGGCTTTTTTATTTCAAATATCTGAATAAGCCCATTGAAATTGTGACGACAACTACACGACAACTGCGCGACATGTCGCATGAAAGGCATAAAAACCTAAAACTAGCAGGTTGGAATCTTTAAAAATGGAATTGCAATAAAGTATCTTGGGATTTGGTTGTTCAGTGCACGTATGCCATTGACAATACAGCTGACAAAGGTATAGAGGTATATCAAGATGAACAGGGCGAATCCAACGGGAAAGTAGAAGACAAGCAATACGATCAGCAGCAGCAATAGCAGGCTCATGGTGAGTTGAAAGTTGAGCGATAGCCGTCCATGGTAGTCGTATAAGCTATTGCGGTCTCTATAATTGATCCAAAGTAAAAGTGGAAGCAATAGATTGCTCAACGGAAAAATAACACCGGCTAAGGGTATAAAATGGAAAAAGCTTAGAATTCTGGTTTCTGCAATTGTTGTTACTTCTTTCATTTCGCTATTTTCGAATGTTGGTATGGTCTCGGCAGGTTCTAAGGTTTGCGTATCGCGGGAACTGGAATACAGTTCGGCCACGGATAGTTCAAGCGCTTGCGCCAGCTTTCGTACAGAATCACCATAGGGGATGACCTCACCTTTCTCGATACGTTGAATCGTACGGCTGGTAAGACCAGACAGCTCCGCTAGTTCCTGTTGCGTGAGTCCTTTCTCCAGCCGTATGCGGGCTAAATCAAAAGTTTGTTTTTCTTTATCCATCGATCGCCAATACTGCCTGGGCTTGTTTTTTAAGGCAACTAAATATAACCATATTTTAAGTTGCGTGCAAGCGGTCTAATGTCTAGAAGCTTGTGCGAAGTTACTGAAAGCGATATCGCGAACTCCCGCAATCAAGGACAGTATCATCAATAATCTCGAAAAGAGGGTATTGGGAAGGAAAAAAAAGGTGTTAAAAATATAAGTGTCTCATTATGAGTGTTCACATTGTTAATTTGTTCATTTTTCTTAAAAGATAAAGATTAAAATGATTATTTAAATGCCCGATGAACGATCTTGGCATAATATCTGTTGATATAGCAGCATATATTAATATAACTAATCTTAAATTGAGAAAAGGGCTACAAGTAATGAGTAAGAAGTTTTTTGCCGTTTTATTGTTTTGTGTCGTTACAGCATTTGTGCAAGCACAATCAATGAAAATAACACCGAAGGATTTTGTAGATGCTAGCGATGAGTCCAAAAACTATGTCGTGTTGAATTTCGCCGGTAGATCACAAAATGATCTCTATAAAGCGGCGCTAAAATATGTGAATTCATATTATAATAATCCGGAGAAAGTTACGACGAAAATAGAAGGAGAGCAGATTGTCATTGATGCTATGGAGCAGAAAGCTGTTTATACCACCTATCTGGGCTCAAAAACATACTATGATTTTTATTATAAAATTACATTAGACTTCAAAGATGCGAAAATAAGACTCGCACCGAATTACAAATATTTTGAGTCACCGGGTGGGATTGAATATCCTCTGAACGGCACGAATAACTTCATGTCAAAAAATGCGTTGTATGGTAGCAATGGTAAAGTGGCCAGAAAGAGCTTACAGGAGGGATTAGATGCGTTCATCAATAAGTATATTGCTGAATTCTCAAAGAGCATCAACGATAGCAAGTCCAATGACAATTGGTAGAAAAACCACCAAATAATATATAATGAGAGAGCCTCCGGATGGAGGCTTTTTTGTTTTCTCAGGCGGCTTTGGTCCGATGGATTTGTTGTATATTTTTACTAACTTAATTATGGAATAATGTCAGTTGCACCACCTGATTATAAAAGGGAGATTATGATTCCCATTATTATGATACGAAAATGTATTCATCTGAATTTTGCGGTTCATGATGATCATCCACCTGATATTCGGTATGTTTTTGTAGATGCTAGGAAAGAAATATAAAGATTATCTTTCAAAAAATCTGATTTATAACGATTAGAAAACTACTGCAGCTTTTTGTCATTCTTTTTGACTTCTTTTTATAAGCTGTAATCAAAAATCCCAAGAGGGAATCATTGACGATCCCGGAGAACGGAAATACCCAACAATGTAGGTGATTCGCTTTGGCGTAGGGTAAATAATGAGGACGATTTCAGTGCTTAAAATAAAGTTTCAACTAATTATTGGCTTGTCTTAAAAATGCCTAAATAATATTACTATGCGCTATTAATGGCGAATAAACACCAATTTCCAGAAGTTTATATGAATTTATATGAAATGCTTATATGGGAGTGGACAATAAGTGGAATAGAAGTTAATGGTAAGGATAGCATCTCTAGAAATCAGGCATTATTTTATCTACTCAAGGCTGATGAGCTTGGTGAAAAAAGTGCCGTTTATAGTGTGTATAAAGAGTTTAAGGATAGTATCAATCCTCCTAAATCGATCACCTATCTAAAGAAAATTCAGAAGTTTTACTAATTATTTTGCCCAGTTACCTAGCTGTATCCTGGCAAAGTGAACCTCTCTTTAATAGCATCAGTGTTTGTCGCATCGTGCGCTATTTTTAATGCAACAATAAAATTAACTAGATAATTGTGGGGTTTCGCGAATGAATTTTTGTTTATATTTGAGTGACGTTGATCAATTATAATAACCTAGTGAAAGCGAGACAACTTATTCTTCTATGCATTTTTGCGATAGCTTACTGTACACCACTGTACGCGACCAAAGTAGATTCCTTATTGCAGGTCCTGGACAAGACAATAGGTAATCGGGCGGTTTATTTAGATGCCAAGATTCACCGGATAGATTCAATTAAAGGCCTGTTAAAAAGCCATTCGGCGGCTAAAGAGCGCTATGAGATCCAAAACCAGTTAATTTTTGAATACCAGACCTTAAACTGCGATTCTTCGCTTACCTATATTGGTAGCAATATCTCGATAGCCAAACAATTGAATGATAAAATGCTTATGACCGAAAGCCAGACCAAATTGGCTTTTGTTCTCTCTATCTCAGGATTATTTACCCAAGCATGGGACGTACTTAAGCAGATCGATTATGATGGACTGCCGCAGCACCTTAAAGTCCTCTACCACTGGAGCTATATCCGCTATTATGAAAACCTGATCAAATATACTGACCATGATACCTACAATAGCGCATACGAGGTTGAAATTGCCAAATCTAGAAATAGCCTTATGAGTCTGCTTGATCCAACTTCGGATATGTACCTCAAAGAAAAATCATTTAAGCTCAAAGCAGACGGTATGTTCAAAGAGTCCCGCGATATCCAGCTGAGATTGTTTAAAAAAGAAAAAATCAATACGCATGGCTACGGGATGTCTGCAATGGGCCTTGCCATGATCGCCAAAGATATGGGGGAAATGAAATTAGCCGAAGAATATCTTGTCATGGCCGCAATAACAGATGTAAGTCTGGCAATTAAAGAAAATGAGTCATTATTGACCCTGGCAATTTACTTAAATAAAAAAGGCAACGTAAATAGAGCCTTTACCTATATTCAGGCTGCGCTAGACGATGCAAACTACTATAATTCGCGCTTCCGCAATACCGTGATCGCACGTACCCAACCTATTATTGAGGCAACCTATCTGGCCAAGATAAACCAACAACAGAAAAACCTGCGTCTTTATGCAATCGTGATCAGCATATTTGCCGTTATTTTAATCCTTACGCTCTATTTCTTGTTTAAACAGATAAAGATTGTATCCCGTGCCCGGAAGAATCTCAATATGACCAATGAGCAGCTGAAGCTCGTCAACCATAAACTGGACGAGGCCAATCTCGTACGTGAACGCTATATCGGCTATTACCTCAATCAATGTGCGGTGTACCTGGACAAATTGGATGATTTCAGAAAAAATGTATACCGCAAGGTCAAAAGCCGCCAGCTCGAAGACCTGCAGCAACTTACCTCTTCCAGTACATCACTGGAAAAATATACGCAGGATCTTTATACTGATTTTGACCGGACTTTTCTGGAGGTATACCCCAATTTTGTCGATGAATTTAATAGCCTACTTAGACCGGACGAACAGTACCAGCTGAAAAAGGATAAACTCAATACCGAACTCCGTATTTTTGCCTTGATACGACTGGGGATTTCTGATGTCAACCAGATCGCCATATTTTTACGTTATTCAATGCAAACCATCTATAACTATAAAAGCAAAGTAAAGAGTAAGGCCATCAATGATGTGGAACATTTCGAAGAAAAAGTACGAAAATTGGGTGCAGTATCCACAAATCAATTCTAAATCATTTACCAAAATAGTTTTCTTGTTATTTTGTAACTGATTGTGTGTTAGATTTTTGATTTAATTTCTCTGTTTCAATAGTTTACTAAGAGCCCTACTTGCAGTTGCAAGTAGGGCTCTTGCGTTATACATTTGTTTCCAAAGGAATGCCGATAGAACCAATACCAATTTGATAAATCTATTTTTACGTTTTACCTATCGTCAACCTTGTACAATTTTAATCTTATGGGAAATTATTCTAGAAAAATCTTTTTGGCAGGATTCACTGTTCTTGTCTCTTTGGGGGTAGCTGTCCGGACTGTTGCGCAACAAATTCAGCCTTTTAAAGATGGCGACCGAGTGGTCTTTTTGGGAAATAGTATTACAGATGGCGGCCATTACCACGCTTATATCTGGCTGTATTATCTAACACGTTTTCCCGAGATGAAATTGAAAGTATTCAACGCAGGGATCGGTGGCGATCGGGTGGTCGATATGCTCAGAAGATTGGATGACGATGTTTTCAGCAAGCAGCCCACGGTATTGATTACCACTTTCGGTATGAACGATTCAGGCTATTTTGAATACAACGGTGATCAGCCTGAGCTTTTTGCGGATACAAAGGTAAAAGAGTCGTATGACGGCTATAAAGAAATGGAAAGACGATACAAAGGATTGGTAGGTACTCGTCTGGTATTACTTGGAAGCACACCTTATGACGAAAATGTGGTCATCAAGGATAATAAGCCATTTAAAAATAAAAATAAGGCAATGAAACGCATCGTCGATTTTCAACGGGAATCGGCTAAAAGCAATGGTTGGGAATTCTATGATTTCAATCAATCCATCAGCGCAATCAATACGAATTTTCAGCAAAATGATCCATCCTTCACCCTATCGGGAAGCGATCGTGTGCACCCTGATAATAATGGGCATATGGTAATGGCTTATTTATTTTTAAAAGCGCAGGGATTTGTCGGTCAGGGGGTAGCAAGGGTAGGCATTGACGCAACAAAACAACGTGTGACAGAAGCTGAGAACTGTATTGTTGACAATGTCAAAAAGGCTGGGAATAACCTCAATTTTGATTATCTCGCGGCGGCATTGCCTTATCCCATGGATACAATCGCTCGAGGATGGGGGGCTAAATATAGTCAGCGCGATGCGGTTAATATTGTCCCGTTTATGGAAGAAATGAATCAGGAAGTTTTGCAGGTAAAAGGTCTTAAAGGAGACTATAGCTTATGGATCGACGATCAGGAAATCGGAGTGTGGTCTGCTACGGATTTGGACAAAGGGATCAATTTGGCAAATCAGACACGGACACCCCAATATCAGCAGGCGTTGAAAGTGATGTTCCTCAATGAAGAACGTTGGGAGATTGAACGCCGTTTCCGTGATCTGGCTTGGGTACAGTACAATTTTTTTCTTCCAAAAGGACTTTTGAATGCAGACAATCGCAAAGCCATCGAGGTCATGGACCAACATGTAGCAACAGATGGTTGGTTGCGTGCAAAACGAGATCTCTATGCCAAGGCGATGCATCCTGAAGTTCGTGCGGCATGGCGAAGCCAGATTGATGATCTACAGCAGCGGATGAATGAAATAAATCAACCTATTAAACGGTCTGTGCGTCTTGTACAGCTGAAAAAATAATGGCATGACTGGGTTGAAAAAAATTGCAGTTACTTTGTTTATTGTGTTGGTATCAGCAGTTGGTCTGCGGGGACAGCAACAAGCTTATTTTGTCGATGGTTACCATGGTGGGATTTACGGACACTACCCCCTTTGGGTAACGACATTTATGCTCGACCATCTGGAAGCAGCGCCAAGCTGGCGAATTGGACTTGAGATTGAACCCGAGACCTGGGATACGGTCAAGATCAAGGATCCTGTTGGTTATGCACGCATGAAGGAATGGGCCAAGGATTCACGGCTGGATTTCACAAATCCGACCTATGCGCAACCTTATCTATATAATATCTCAGGCGAAAGTATTATCCGTCAATTTGCTTATGGTATGGCCAAATACCATAAGCATTTTCCGAAAATTAAGTTTACAACCTATGCTGCGGAAGAACCTTGTTTTACAAGCAGCTTGCCTCAGATTCTCGAGCAATTCGGATTTCAGTATGCGGTACTTAAATGTCCAAATACCTGCTGGGGCGGTTACACAAGAGCATATGGTGGTCAATTTCTGAACTGGGAAGGGCCTGATGGCACGGCAATCCTTACTGTACCCCGCTATGAAAATGAGGCTTTTGAAAAAAACTCAACCTGGCAGACAATGGCCTGGGCCAACAAGGTAGACTACTGGAAGAGCTGTTATGATGCTGGAATTACCAATCCCGTGGGGATGTGTTACCAGGATGCGGGATGGAAAAATGGCCCATGGATGGGAATAGGGGAAAAGGTGAAAAATAATGTTCGTTACACAACCTGGACGGAATATTTTCAGTCGATCCCGGCTGGACTAGCTGTTCCCAGCTGGAAAATGGGACAAGAGGACATTTTGGTTAACTTAATGTGGGGTAGCCAAGTGTTACAGCGCATTGCCCAACAGGTACGCCAGGCTGAAAATAGCCTATTGCAGGCTGAAAAAATCGGTGCCATGGCTTTTATGGATCATGGCTTTGTACCGGATAGTAAACTGCTGGACGAGGCCTGGCGGACCTTGATGATGGCACAACATCACGACTCTTGGATTGTGCCTTACAATAAGCTGCATAAGGACCAGACATGGGCTCAGGCAATCGAGGACTGGACCAGCAATACGCTGACCATTGCAGGTCAATTGATCCAGCAGGCGCATGCTTCTTATGCCACTTCAATACGGAGTGGCAAGGCTGAACTGGGCTACATACGGGTTTATAATACGCTTGCCCAGCACCGAAAGGAATGCGTACGGGTGATGTTACCTGCACATGTGGATGATGTCACCGTATGGACAGGAAAACAGGAGGAATTGCCCGCGCAGTGTCATCAAACCGATAAGGGTAAAGTCCTGGAATTTGAAGCAGAGGTGAATGGCTTTGGTTATGCTACTTATCAGCTTAAGGTGGCTCAACCTATTAAGCCAGGCCAATCTAAATCGGGTGAACAGAAAAACACCGTCCGTTTTGACGACGAAGGCAACTGTATTCTCGAAAATGAATTGTACAAGATTGTGCTGAACAAAAAGCAGGGTGGAACGATCAGTAGTCTGATTGCCAAATATGCAAATCACAAGGAATTTGCAGCACAGGTCGGGGCTTATCGGATGGGAGAAATCTCAGGACATTTTTATGAGGCGGGGAAATTTTATTCTTCTAAGGAAAGCCCTGTAGCGTTTGCTGTCGTGCAGGATGATGGGCTGAAAACAACGGTGGAGGTAAAAGGGAATATCAATGGACATCCCTTTGTACAGTTGTTGTCTCTAGTTGCAGGGCAGCAACGCATAGATATGGACCTGACCATCGAGTGGAAAGGCAATGTAGGCATCGGTGAATATAAGCAACAACAGAAATGGACAGATAACAGACGTGCTTTTACGGACGATCGCTATAAGTTGAAAGTCATGTTTCCCTCAACTTTAAGGCAGGGGAAAATAACCAAAAATGCACCTTTTGATGTCACCGAAAGTGGCTTGGAGGATACCTTTTTTGGCCAGTGGGACCAGATTAAGAACAACGTTGTGTTGAACTGGGTGGACCTATTTGACGAAACTAGTCAATATGGGTTCGCAGTACTGACGGACCATACGGGGTCGTATGTACATGGTAAGGAGTTCCCTTTGAGTCTGACTGCACAATACTCGGGTTTGGGATTGTGGGGGATGGATTATAAGATTACTGGGCCATTACACATGCGCTATGCGTTGATACCTCATGAAAAAAATTGGAATATAGCGCGTATCACAGACCGAAGCAAAGCATGGAACGAACCGCTATTGGCATCCTATCATCCCAATATCGAAGCCAGAGATCGACAGTTGATCGCACTCTCGGAGGATCATTTGGAGATATCGGCCTTGCAGTTGGACCATGGACAACTTAGCTTACGCCTGTTTAATACGGACAATAAACAGGCTTCATCAACTGTCACCATAAACTTTCCCGCGACTTTGCTGCAGGAAGTCTTGCTAAATGGTGAGCAAAAAAGGAATATTCCCCTGAGCAGAATAGCTGACGGCAGGAAAGCTTTTGTGGTACAGCTGCCACAATTTGGAATCAGGACCTTTAAAGTCAATAAATAGAACCTTTAAAAAACGATAAATCAATATGAATAAATTATATGGACTGCTATCTTGTTTTGTTGTCGCGCTAATCGTGTCTTCGACATCGTGTGCTAGTCGCCGAAATCATCTTGTTTCCGGTCCAGCAGACTATGTCAATCCATTTATTGGTGCGAGTACAAGTGTGGGTGCCGCAGGTACATATCACGGTCTGGGAAAGACTTTTCCGGGGGCAACGACGCCTTATGGCATGGTGCAGGTGAGCCCCAATACCATCACAGGGGGGGATAACAGCCCCGGGTATAGTTACGAGCATCGCAGCATGGAAGGTTTTGCCTTTACCCAGATGAGTGGCGTGGGCTGGTATGGTGATCTCGGAAATTTCCTGGTCATGCCCACCATCGGTAAATTACAGACCATCGCCGGAAAGGAGGATGGTACGTTGACTGGTTACCGCTCGTCTTACAACAAATCCAGTGAGGTTGCTCAGGCTGGATACTATGCGGTTGATCTCGAACGGTATAATATTCGCGTGGAGGCTACCGCTGCCCCGCATAGTGGTATGCTTCGTTTCACCTTTCCCCAAAGTAAGGAATCACGTATACAGATTGATCTGGCGCGTCGCGTCGGTGGCACGGCGATACAGCAATATGTCCGAAAAGTAGATGACTACAGTATTCAGGGATGGATGCGCTGCACGCCTGAGGGTGGTGGCTGGGGCGATGGCGACGGTAAGGCGGATTATACGGTTTACTTTTATGCACGTTTCGATAAACCACTAAAAAAACACGGGATCTGGTCGGCAGAAATTCCCGACAACTGGACTCGTAAGCGTGACGATGTACAGTCCATACCTTACCAAAGTCGGGTGGCCGAAGCGAAAGTGTGGCCCGGAAGAAACGAAATGGAAGGCAAACACCTCGGCGTGTTCTCCGAATTTGAAACCAGTCAGGGTGAGCAGGTCAATCTACAGGTCGGGATTTCATTCGTCGATATGCAGGGGGCAAAAAATAATTTTGAAAAGGAAATAGCAGGCAAGAATTTCGATCGCGTCCGTCGTGAAGCGAAAGAAATGTGGGATGCACAGCTATCAAAAATTGCCGTCAACGGCGGTACAAAGGATCAAAAAACGATCTTTTACACCTCGCTATACCATACCATGATTGATCCGCGCATCTTTACGGATGTCGATGGACGTTATATGGGTGGTGACAACAGAATCCACCGTAGTGAGGGCTTTACCAAACGGACAATTTTTAGCGGCTGGGATGTATTCCGGTCACAATTTCCATTACAGACATTGATCAACCCTACCTTGGTAAATGATGAGCTCAATTCATTGATCAGTCTGGCTGATGAATCTGGAAAGGCTTATTTTGAACGTTGGGAATTATTAAATGCGTATTCAGGCTGCATGATTGGTAATCCTGCGCTATCGGTATTGGCAGATGCCCATGTGAAAGGAATACGCAATTACGACGCATCCAAAGCATTAACTTTTGCAATCAATACCTCCAAAAGATTTGGAAATGATTCGTTAGGCTACACTCCGGGGGCATTGAGCATTTCGAATACGCTGGAATATGCATACACCGACTGGTGCATTGCGCAGCTGGCAAAAGGATTGAACAAGGCTGATACGGAACAAGTTTATTTGACCAAAAGCCAAGCCTACCGAAAAATATTTGATCCAGAAAAAGGCTGGTTCAGACCCCGGAAAAGTGACGGATCATGGGAAGAATGGCCCGAGAATGCACGCACTAAAGAGTGGTATGGTACCATTGAAAGTAACCCATACCAGCAGGGCTGGTTTGTGCCACATGATATTCCAGGTATGATCGAGTTGATGGGTGGGAAAGAGAAGACCTTAGCGGACCTAAAGGATTTTTTCGAGAAGACGCCTGAAAAAATGCTCTGGAACGACTATTATAATCATGCCAATGAGCCAGTGCATTTAGTTCCGTTTTTGTTCAACCACCTGGATGCGCCTTACCTCACCCAAAAATGGACCCGTTACATCTGCGACAACGCGTATAGTAATACCGTAGAGGGGATCGTGGGAAATGAGGATGTAGGACAGATGTCGGCCTGGTACGTGCTGGCCGCATCGGGGATACATCCCTCTTGTCCGGGCTCAACACGTTTTGAAATAACAAGTCCCATATTTCAGGAATTGTCTTTTCAGCTGGATCCTAATTATTTCTCGGGTAAAAGGTTTCGCATGATCGCTCACGATAATTCGCCGGACAATATGTATATCCAACGGGCGGTCCTAAACGGAAAGCCCTATGCTAAAAATTATATTGACTTTAAAGATATGGTGGCCGGAGCAACTTTGGAGCTGTATATGGGACCTAATCCAAACAAAAACTGGGGAATCAAATGAAAACAAGACTAGTATATATACTGCTATTCCTGCAGCTGGTACTTGTAGGCTATGGGCAAGTACGCGAGATTTCGCTCAATAGTGATAATCCTGCGATTCGCTGGGAAATAAAGCCCCAATCGGATCTGCCTTATTCGGGGCAGGAAATAGCACAACCTAATTTTCGGATCAAAGACCCCGTGCGCGGTATTGTCCCGGGTGTCGTCTTTACGGCTTATGTGAATCAGGGACTTGTACCGGATCCCAATTTTGCGGACAACATCTACCGCGTGGATGAACAGTTATTCAACCGTCCGTTCTGGTACCGTACAACTTTCCGCCTACCCGCAGACTATAGAAAGGGACAGCGTGTGTGGATCCATTTTGACAATACCAACCGTTATGCTGATTTTTTCTGCAACGGAGTGAAACTATCGGGCGTAGCTGGCTCTACCAAAGATGTCAGTGGCCATATGTTGCGCAGCAAATTTGATATTACGGATCTCGTGCGCGAGGGACAGGACAATGCAATCGCGGTGTTGATTACCGATGCCGATCAGAAAAAAACACGTACAGCAAAAGAACCTTTTGGTGTAACGGCAAGCCCCACATACTTGGCTGCAGCTGGCTGGGACTGGATGCCTTATGTGCCGGGACGCTTGGCCGGGATTACCGGCAATGTATCGTTGCGTTTTACAGGTGACGTCAGTATGGAAGATCCCTGGATGCGGTCCGACCTGGAAAGTAATGAGTTTGCCTACCTGGACTTTTGGACTGATCTAAAAAATACAAGCGATCAGGCCAAAGAAATAACGCTCGAAGGAATCGTTATGCCTGGGGATATCCGATTTTCTAAAAAAGTGAAGGTCGCTGCAAACAGCACCCAAAAGGTATATATCACCCGCAATGAGGTAAAGGAATTTCTCATCAAACAGCCCCTGCTATGGTGGCCAAATGGTTATGGGGATCCGAATTTGTACAGTTGTTCGCTTACCGCAAAAACTGGTGATGAGATCTCGGATCAGAAGCAGATCCAGTTTGGTATCCGTAAATATGAGTACCATTATGTGCGCAATAAAGCGGGATGGCCAGTGCTGAATTTCTATATCAACGGAAAAAAAATCTATCTCAAAGGCGGGAATTGGGGAATGAGCGAATACTTACTCCGCTGCCAAGGGGAAGAGTACGGTGTCAAGGTCAAGTTGCATAAGGATATGAACTATAATATGATCCGCTTGTGGGCAGGCTCGATTACAGACGATGCTTTCTATGATTATTGCGATCGCTATGGGATTATGGTATGGGATGACTTTTGGCTTTATGTCGCTTATAACGATGTTGCCAATGATGAAGACTTTAAAGCAAATGCGCTAGATAAAGTAAAACGATTGCGAAATCATGCCAGTATTGCGATCTGGTGCGGAGCCAATGAAACTCGTCCGAAACCCGAATTGGATAATTACCTGCGTGCTATTGTGGCTTCGGAAGACCATAATGACCGGTTGTATAAGTCTAGTTCCAATCAGGATGGGCTTTCGGGAAGCGGATGGTGGGGCAACCAACCTCCGCGGCATCATTTTGAAACTTCGGGAAGCAATCTGGCCTGGAACGATCCTCCTTACCCTTATAGCAGCAATTATGGCTATGGCCTACGCACGGAAATCGGAACGGCTACTTTCCCCAATTATGAAAGTATCGTGAAGTTTATTCCGAAAGACAAGCTTTGGCCATTGCCTACGGATGAACAACTAAAATCGGAGGACGAGAATGTGTGGAATAGGCATTTTTTTGGTAAAGAAGCTTCTAACGCGAGCCCCATACAATATAAAGATGCGGTCAATAAACAATATGGTGAATCGACGAATTTGGCTGCATTTGCTGAAAAGGCACAATACCTTAACCTGGAAGTGATGAAGGGCATGTATGAAGCCTGGAACGACAAACTCTGGGACGATGCAGCAGGTATGCTGATCTGGATGAGTCAGTCGGCCTACCCTTCATTTGTATGGCAGACTTATGATTACTATTATGATGCAACGGGCGCCTATTGGGGGGCGAAAAAGGCCTGTGAGCCGGTACATGTACAATGGAATGCATTCAACAACAGTGTTAAGGTCATCAATACAAGCTTAAAGAGCCTTGATTCGGTATGGATTTCGGCGCGGATCTTCGATATGAGTGGCAAAGAGATCAAAAAATATGACCTGCAAACCCGCGCTACCATACAGTCTAATGTGGCGATGGAGGTCTTCCGGCTAAATTTTGATGGCGAACAAGAAGCTAAAGCCTTGTCGGATCTACATTATATAAAGCTTACCCTGAAGGATAGAAACGGCGTTTTGCTGTCTGAAAATTTCTATTGGCGAAATGGCCGCAAAGAGCTGGATTATACCAGCCTAACTAGCTTACCGAAGGCCAAGCTTGAATTTGACTATAAAAAAGAAGCGGGCACCGACGGTATTGTACTCCGGATCGTTAACAGTGGAACGACGGTATCATTTGGTAATCGCTTGCGCTTGGTTGATGCAGCAACAAATGAACGGATTTTGCCGCTCATGATTTCGGACAATTATTTTACCCTGATGCCGGGCGAGGAAAAATTTGTTCGGCTTACGGAATCTCATGCAGAGCAATTGAAAAATGCGAAGCTGTTATGGAAGCAATATGGTCATGCCGAAAAAGAAACATTGAAATTAAAGAACATCTTTAAAGATGATACAAATTTAAATAGCTGTAATTATGAAACAAAGATTATGTATTTATCTGACCACGCTTTATACGATGTTAAGTCAGGTGTATGCGCAGCAGGCGGATCTGGTAAAGTATGTGAATACCCTCCAAGGGACAGATTCTGAATGGAGCCTGTCCTATGGAAATACTTACCCTACGGTAGGACTGCCTTTTGCGGTGCATTTCTTTTCAGCACAAACGGGGAAAAATGGAGATGGCTGGAAATATCAATACAAAGCAAACAGCATACGGGGATTTCAGCAGGTTCACCAATGCAGTCCCTGGATGGGCGATTATATGGTTTTTTCTTTGATGCCAGGCCTTGGAAAACTGGAAGTCAATGAGGAGCGCCGGGCGCTCTCTTTTAAGCATGAAAATGAGATCGCCAAACCGCATTATTATGCCGTCAATTTTGACAACGGCATCAAGGCGGAATTGAGTCCAGTGGAAAGAGGGGCGCATATGCGCTTTAGTTTCCCGAAAAAGGAAAAAGCATTCTTGTTATTGGATGGCTTTTTGGGCGATAGCGAGATTAAGATTATACCCGAAGAACGGAAGATTGTCGGGTATGTGCATAATGGGCGTTTTGTGCCCGAACATATGAAAAATTATTTTGTGCTGACCTTTGATCAGGATTTTAAAGCTTATGGCACCTGGGAAAATGTAGAGGGCAACATTCAGGCCGCACAACGCTATGATGCTGGGAAAGGTAAAGGTGGGTATCTGGAATTCCGCCCGGGGGCCAAAGTGGAAGTGAAAATCTCTTCATCCTATATCAGTCCTGAACAGGCAAATCTCAATTTTAAACGCGAACTGGAAGGACATAATACCTTTGATGTAAGTAAAAAGAAAGCTTTTGATACCTGGAATGCATTGCTGAATAGAGTAAGAGTAGAGGGAGGGACGGAAGCAGAGATGGCAACATTTTATTCTTGCATGTTCAGGGCCAACTTATTTTCACGGAAGTTCTATGAAATGGATCCGGAGGGTAACCCCTATTATTTCAGTCCTTATGATGGGAAGATCCATAAGGGGTACATGTTTACTGATAATGGTTTTTGGGATACCTTTCGTGGGCAATTTCCTTTGAGCAATCTCTTGCATCCGGGCATGCAGGGGCGTTATATGCAGTCCTTGCTGGACGCGCAAAAGCAGGTCGGATTTTTTCCGACCTGGTCCAATCCCGGAATGTCCGGCGTGATGATCGGCAATCATGCCATTTCGTTATTGACGGATGCCTGGATGAAGAGGATCCGAACCTTCGATGCGGACAGTGCTCTGGCTGCCTATTATCATGAAGCGACGAATAAGGGTTTTTGGGGCGGATCAAATGGACGCGAAGGCTGGAAGGAGTATTTTACCAAAGGGTATGTTCCTTATGGGGATATTCACGAAAGTACGGCAAAGACGTTGGAATATGCCTACGATGACTTCTGTGGTTATCAGTTGGCCAAGGCTACGGGCAACAAATTCTATGAAAATATCTTTGCGCGACAGATGTATAACTACAGGAATGTATTTGATCCTGCCGTAAACTTTATGCGTGGCCGGCTAGACAATGGGCAATGGCGTGAACCCTTTGATCCTGTAGAATGGGGTGGCCCTTTCACTGAAGCAAATGCCTGGCAATATACCTGGTCGGTGATGCACGATGTGAATGGCTTGATCAATCTGATCGGTGGGGTGGATAAGTTTAATGCAAAACTGGATACGTTCTTTACCATGGAGCAACGTGTCAATTATGGTAGCTATAAACAGGAAATCCATGAAATGCGCGAAATGTTGTTGTCAAAAATGGGGCAATACGCACACGGCAACCAGCCAACACAGCACGTCCCGTATTTGTATAATTTCAGCGGTCAGCCCTGGAAAGCACAAAAATATGCCCGTATGGTGACATCGCGCCTTTATAACGCGACAGAAAAGGGGTATCCGGGTGATGAGGACCAAGGACAGATGTCTTCCTGGTATGTTTTGAGTGCTATGGGGATCTACAGTGTCTGTCCCGGAACGGATGAATATGTATTTGGAAGTCCGGTGTTCAAAAAGGTGACCATCAGTCTCGATAATGGGAAAACATTTACCATTAAGGCGGATAATAATAGTCCACAACATGTCTATATCCAATCAGCAGCACTCAATGGAGCAGCCTACGACAAAAATTTTATCCGATATGAAGATCTGCTGAAAGGGGGCGAGCTTCATTTTGTCATGGGGGATAAACCCAATTATGAAAGAGGGATTTCGACGGCTTCAAGGCCATTTTCCCTGAGTTCGATCGATTAGATCTTTTGAAAAAATTTGATGTCAGCGGGCTAGGTTCGCTGACATCATGATAGCATAACCAATTATTTTACTGTTTTACAAAAAATTATGAACAAAAGCCAATTGACATTTTGCGCACTGGCCTTCCTGGCCTGTACGGCTTGTAGTAAACAGGGATTTTTAGATCAGACGCAATCATCAGATCTGAATGAAGAGGTCGTCTTTTCGGATAGTACATATACCATTAACTTCCTGTCTGGAATATATGGTGATATTGGGTTTGCGACTTGGCCCAAGCGCTTTGGTGGGGGCGGGCTTGATGCCAGCACAGACGAAGCGGAAGGCGCTGGACTGGGCAGCATCAATACCTTTATCCAGTTTGCTACCGGTACCGTCAACTCCAATATTATCACCAATGATGCATGGGCAAAACCCTATACCAATATTCGTAGGGCAAATATTATGCTTAAAAACCTGCATAGGGCACGCTTTGGTACGGCTATTAAGGTGCGGGTAAAAGCCGAAACCCGGTTTTTAAGGGCCTATTATTACTTTATCTTATTGGAACATTATGGTGGTGTGCCACTGATGGGAGATAGTGTATACGCAGCGAGTGATGTGATCCCGGCCAAGCGTAATACCTTCGATGAATGTGTGAGCTATATCGCGGCTGAATGCGATGCCGCAGCGCAGGATCTCCCATGGGAACATGCGGGTGAAGACTATGGACGCATCAATAAAGCAGCCTGTTATGGGTTGAAATCTCGCTTACTGCTTTATGCTGCGAGTCCGCTGTTCAATGGTAGCCCAGTGACAACAGAGGGGGCGTTGAAGGATGTCGTTGCCTATCCCGTCGTGGATGAAACACGCTGGCAGCGGGCCGAAGCGGCAGCAGCGCAGGTCATTGAATCGGGACATTATAGTTTGTATGTCAACAATGATCCCGAACCTGGATTTGGCTTCTATCAGCTGTTTCAACAGCGTAAAAATTCAGAATATATCCTCGCCAAAATGCAAGATTCCAACCGGGATCTTGAAGGGATCTGGAACCCTCCAACTTTTGGGGTAAGCAATCCGGGAGCTTATCCTTATCTGGAAACGGTGGATGCTTTTGGGATGCGGAATGGTTTGCCTATTAACGATCCCAATGCTGGATACGACCCGAAAACCCCTTATAAAAACCGGGATCCCCGCTTGGCAAATACCGTAACCCGGGATCAGTCTTTGGTCTTCCACCGGGATGGATTGGCCCGGAGACCAGTCAATATCTATATCGATAAGACCAATCCAAATAACGTGACTTCGGGACAGGATGCTATCTACCGGGGCACGCCTACAGGATATTATACCTATAAAATGGTCAATAGGGATGTAGCGGCGGATTGGTTTAATACCTATACGCCACGCTGTCTGCCAATCATCCGATATGCCGAAATCTTGTTGAACTATGCTGAAGCACGCAACGAATCGCTTGGGATCCCGGATCAGAAGGTCTATGCGGCGGTGGAGGCAATCCGAGAAAGGGCAGGATTGGATCCTTTTGTATTGCCTACTGGCCTAAACAAACAAGCTATGCGCGAGATTATCCGGAATGAGCGACAAAAAGAACTGGCCTTTGAAGGACACCGTTTTTTTGATGTACGCCGTTGGAAGCTGGCTGAATCATTGGAAAATAAACAGCTGCATGGCACCGAACCTGTCCGTACAGCATCGGGGACAAGCTATAATACCATCAACGTACGAAAACGTGTCTTTGACAAACGTATGTATCTCTGGCCTATCCCGCAATCTGAAGTAGCTAAGTCCTTAGACTTGATTCAAAATCCAGGTTATTAAAAAAAATTAAACGGATGAAAATATATAAGATACTTTCATGGCCCTTGATGCTGATCCTATGTTGGGGAATAAACTCCTGTAAGGATGAGCTGGGCAATATCCCCACTGAGGAGGCGGAAAAAGATATTACTGGAAACTGGAAAGTAACACAGCTGACCCGAAATGGTGAAAACCTGAGTAAGCGTTTGAAATTGGACAATTTTAAGATCGATTTCAATGCAGACGGAACCTATACCATAGCTGATGATCTTCCTTTTGTGGTCAGCGGTTCGGGAAGGTACCGTCTGGATGATCCACAATATCCCTTTAGCGTAGTGCTCAACCCTGCAGGAGGGAAGGAAGAGGTGGTCCTCAAATTCCAATTCCCTGTGGTCAATGGCAAACGCCAGCTCAGTTTAGTCATGAGCCTTGGTTGCAGCAGCAATACCTATCAATATGATTGTGAACGTTTAAACGGGGGAATATGAAAAAGAACACACATTATTCGACATATATCTACTGGGCAATGGGCCTCTTCTTGGCTATATTCTTAGCCCAATGTGGCCTTAAAGCCATCTCAGTAGTGGTGCCAAAATCTGCAAAGGCAAATCAGCGGGTAACTTTTACAATGCATTGCGGAGCCGAGCCCCGTATCCAGGGTGGAGGTAGTTATAGCACGCAGCTGGTCGCGGGGATCATGGTGCCCAAGGGGTGGAATGCACGCAAAAACCTGACGATGTCCTTTACCAGTCCAAAAGGAAATGGTACCATGCGTATTATTCCGGACAGCGAACTCGAACCTGTATCAGGACTGAGCTGGCATCAGGCCGCCAAGAAAATGTTCGGTATAGGTCCCAATCTGGTGGATGATATGGAATGGATTGTTTTTAGGAGTACGCAGGCCTATTCCTTTGTTAATAACGAAGATATCGATTTTACGGTGAAGGCGGAATGTAACGTTGGAACCGAAAATATGTTGCTGTCTTTGGGATTCTATATCGGTTCTTCCATCGAAAATCTGCGCCCGGAGGATACCGATTATAAGAAGTTTACGTTCTCAAATGCTTTTGAAGTAACTGATGGTGAGGGCGATCTTATCGATTTCATCAATCCACAGCTGGGTACTGTACAACCGGTCAAAAGTCTGGACAATGATATCATTACCTTGACTTTTGATGGCGGGGTTACCAATACGGTATTGGATCAGGAGACGGCCATATATCTCCATGTTAAGGCGATGGACGAATCAGGAAAGCTGATTGCCGAAATCAAGAAACAGACAGCGGATACCAAATTGACGGACATCGGTGGTAAGAAATACCGCATTGATATCTGGCCACGTGGATTTTTTAAACTCGACAAAGATGTGCACATCGCCCGGTTGGAATACTTCTATTCGGACGTTACGGGAACTAAAAGTGTAGGCTATGGTAATACGGATGAGCCTTTTAAATATACCTTCCGCTGTGAGTGATTGATAACCTAATAAACGAAAGACAAATGTTTAATCATTATATAAAATTAAGTGTTGTCGGTGTGCTGTTGGTTATTGCCGACAAGCAGACCGTACAGGCCAGCTGGTATCCACGACTCCGCGAGATTGTCTCAGGCTATGCGGACGGGGTGATCGGAAAATTTCCGAAAATTCTGGATGAATATGGTAAGCCAATCTCGGGTGCCAAAGTCTTTGATGCCGAGCGGCAGCTTATAGGCGAGACCGATGAAAATGGAGATTTCTCTTTGACAGGTGGTATTATACATGAAGCCCTGTGGGTAGAATATCCAGGATATTATCGAAAGATGATAAAAGGAGATTCCGAAAAATCGGTGTCTCTGGTGCCAGCTGTACTTCAGCGCGCAGACTCTTTGTATATAAGCTATGACAAAAAGAAAAGTTCGGAGCTATTGGGAGCTGTTTCGGTAGTCTATAACAGTCAGATCAAAGATGTGCCAACTCCTTTGTATTTAAATGCACTCACAGGCCGCATACCTGGTCTGTTTACGCAAGAAGTCAGCGGATTTAGGTCACCGAGCATGACAGCAATCACGGCTAATGATCTGGCGGGATCTCTTCCTTCGGATGCCGTGAAATATCGTTCCAGCATCGGTGACAATACTGAAATTGGCTTCAGCTTGAGAGGACAGAGTCCGATAACTTTAATCGACGGTGTGCAGCGAGATATCTATTCCATAGATCCCGAAAACATCGAATCGGTGACCGTTCTCAAAGATGCACTGTCGAGCATTTTATTGGGACAACGTAGTTCCAGAGGGATATTGCAGGTAACGACGAAAAAAGGACAGGCAGGACCACCAAGGATCAGCTTTACAGCACAAACAGGAATCCAGCAATCGCTTAAAATGCCACAGCCATTGAACGCCTATCAGTATGCCTATCTCTATAACGAAGCATTGCTCAATGCAGGGCGGCAACCCGTGTATAGTTCGGACGATTTTAAGGCCTTTAGAGATGGAACCAATTCCTTGTTCTTCCCGGATGTCAACTGGTACGATGCCGTCGTACGGGACAATAACCCGATCACCAAATATAACCTGGGTGTGAAGGGCGGAATCAAAAATGCACGTTATGCCCTTTCGCTAAGCTACCTGAACCAATATGGTCTATTTAAATCGGATGATAAGTTTGACTATGAGACCAATCTACAGAATAAACGTTATCTCATCAATAGTGCCATTGATGTGGATGTGACCGATGACTTAACGATTGGTCTACAGTTTTTTGGAAAAATACAGGATGGCAGACAGCCGGGGGCAAAAACAGGAACGATCTTATCGACTTTGTACAATACACCGAACAACGCGTATCCAATTTTTAATCCCGACCAATCTTATGGTGGTTCCTCCGTGTATCGGAGCAATTTGTACCAGCTTACTACGGGATCGGGTTATCTGTTGGACAATACGAGGGACCTGCTGGCTAATCTGGATTTTAATTACAAGCTTGACAAATTTGTTCCTGGACTGTACGCAAAGGGTAAGCTAAATGTTTCATCAACCTCGTCGAGTCTCATTGACCGCAATCGCCAACAGCCGGTGTATGACTTAAGCTATAACGAGCAAAAAGAGCTCGTGTATGTACGGTATGGAACGATAGCGGACCAGCCTAATTCATTTGCGACCACGTCGACAGCAAATTTTTTCTATTTCCAGGGGGCACTGGGGTATGATAAACAAGTGAGTGAGAAACATCGTGTCGGAGCCAAACTGTTTATGGATAGGCAAACGGCCAATTATCAGTTTGACTTACCTGCGATCTACACCAACTTTGCGGCGACAGCAAACTATGCCTATCAGGATAAGTACTTTGCTGAAGTAGCCTTAAACTATTCAGGATTCAATCGTTTTATGCCGGGAAACCAATATGGCTTGTTTTATGGTTTTGGGTTGGGCTGGGATATGATGCAGGAAGACTTTCTGAAGGAAAAAGCGGATTGGCTTTCTCAACTGAAATGGAGCGCTACATTTGGGCGGACGGGAAATACCAACGAAGCCGCCCTAGGTTATTACAGCTGGCGAGCTTCTTATGGACAAGACGGAGCGAACGGCTATGATTTCGGCTCAGAATATGCTTACACCAATAGCTTGATCGAAAAAGGGCTTGCCAACATTGAAGGAACCTGGGAAAAGGGAAATAAATTTAACATCGGTTTGGATGCTGCATTCTGGCATTCGACACTGAAATTGACAGCCGACTATTTTAGAGATACTTATTTTGACCTATTGCAACAGCGCGGATCGACCATTGACTTGATCGGTATTGGATATCCGAATGAAAATATTGGTAAAAACCGGTATGAAGGGCAGGAAATCAGTTTGACCTATCAAAATAATTTCGGTGAGTTTAACTATTTCATTACCGCTAATGCCTCACGGATGAAGACCCAAGTGCTGTATATGAACGAGGTCTTTCAGCAATATAATTGGAACAGGCGCACGGGGATGCCCGTAGGCCAGACATTTGGTTACCGTGCGGATGGGCTAATCCAGACGCAGGAAGAAGCCGATAATGCACCTTTGTTATCGGGAAATAAGGTGTATCCTGGTGATGTCAAACTGGTGGACCTGAATGGAGACGGTATCATCAACCAGTACGATCAAACGGCCATTGGCAATACAAAACCACTCGTATATTTTGGCACTACCTTAGGATTCAATGTCGCAGGCTTTGATTTCAGTGTATTGCTTCAGGGGGTATTAAACCGTAGTTACCAACAAACGGATTATTCCTTTGGGAATACTGGCGACGGACAGGGATTTGATTATATGCTGGGACGTTGGACACCGGAGACCGGTACTGCTGCATCCTATCCAAGGCTGACGCTGGGACCCGATCCGACCAATACACAAAATATTTCGAGCTACTGGACCCGCTCGGGGGAATATCTTAGGGTAAGGAACCTGGATGTCGGCTATACACTGCCCTTCAATTGGACACAGCGAGCGAAGCTATCCTCGGTACGCATCTTTGCAAACGCACAAAACCTGTTCACTTTTACCCCCTATGGACGTTTGGATCCTGAAATATCATCTGGTACAGCTTATCCAGCACAGCGGATCATAAGCTTTGGTGTAAACGTGAAATTATAAACCTTAGAAATCGACAATGATGAAATATTCCTATTCAAACCACATACATGCTGAGGAGCAAGAAGTATCATGCAGATCGTCTGAAATGAAACTTGTGTCCAAAGTGGACCGGGGCTTCCGGATAGCCTTTAAATTACAAATCATTCGTGTGACGTATGATCAGCTAAAATGGATGCTCGTAGTCGGAGTTGCGATCGGGATCTTCTCCTGTAAAAGCGACCTAGAGGAAGAGCCTATCGAGCTGCAGACACTGGACCAGGTGTTTGACCGACGGGATTCGGCCGGTGTAAATGCAAACCGGTTTCTGACCGATTGCTACCGTTATCTGCCCAGCCTAGGGAATCGGGTCGGTGGAGATTTCCTGGACGCAGCCACGGATGATGCTGTTTCCTCCAATCCGACCAACACATCGGTACAGCAGTTGGCAACAGGTTCTTATACTTCGGATAATTATCAGGACAACCTTTGGGCATCTTGGTATCAGGGGATTCGAAAGACCAGCATTTTTATTCAAAATATCGATCGTGTACCGGTAAAGGGACAACTCGAAAATGGTACGCCCATGCCGCGGGTATGGAAAGCAGAAGCAAAATTTATGCGTGCAATATTTTATTTTGAATTGGTCAAACGGTATGGCGGAGTGCCGCTGATGGGTGATAAGGTATACCAGCTGACCGATGATATTGAGTTGCCGCGGGCAAGTTTCGAAGAATGTGTCAACTATATCGTAGGAGAATGTGATGCAATAAAAGATAGCCTACGTGTAGATCCATTTAATCTTGCTTTTTATGGAAGGCCGACCAAGGCGGCTGCCATGGCATTAAAATCCCGGGTGCTCCTGTATGCTGCGAGTCCATTGTTCAATGGTGGAAATATCGATGGGCAGAATGATCTCTCCGGGTATACCGCATTTTCAGCTGCGCGGTGGCAGTTGGCGGAGAATGCGGCCAAAGATCTGATGGACCTAAATATCTTCAAGCTTGAACCTCTGTTTAAAGATGTCTTTATCACACGCAACAATGAACGGATCTTTGGGAAGCAAGGCGGAAATAATACCAGTTTTGAAAACAACAATGGTCCTGTGGGCTATGCCAATGGGGTGAATAATGGCCGAACTAGTCCCACCCAAGAACTTGTAGATGCCTTTGGGATGAGCAACGGACTGAAAATTACGGACGAAAATTCAGGCTATGATCCAAATGATCCTTATGCTGGACGGGAAAGCCGCTTCTACGCAACTGTTTTTTATAATGGGGCACCTTGGTTAAATCGGGCTGTACAGACCTTTGAGGGTGGATCCGATAAACCGGGCGGATCCAAGCAGCAAACAAAAACGGGCTATTACCTCCGTAAGTTTATGGGGAATTTTGAATCCCTTGCAAACTATAGTAATGTAAACCACGACTTTATCCTGTTCCGTTATGCTGAAATATTGTTGAATTATGCTGAAGCACGAAATGAACGTCTGGACAGACCTGATGTCAATGTCTATCGTGCTGTTGAACAAATACGACAACGGGCAGGACTGACTCCCTATCAGCTTCCCAATGGATTGACCAAAGCAGAAATGCGGGAGCTGATCTACCTCGAACGGAGAAAGGAACTGGCCTTTGAGGAGCATCGCTTTTACGATGTGCGAAGGTGGAAAATAGCCGAAGAGGAATTTAATAAGGAGCTTCACGCCACAGTCATTTATCAAACGGGAACCGGGGCGATCAGGCACTTACTTCCTATTCTGAAAATGACATTTGATACGAAAATGTATTTGGCTCCTATTCCGTTTTCGGAAGTGATCAAAAATCCAAAAATGGTACAGAATCCAGGCTGGTAATTGGCTTATTTACGTAAGCCGAAGCAGGCTGCGCGAATGGCTTTAATCATGAATAAATAAAATATAAACGGATGAAAAAGAGCATATATCTGTTAACAATAATGGTTTTGACGCCATTTATACTATTGGCGCAATCCATTGTGAATGGTATTGTCAAAAATAGTTCGGGTCCCTTGGTGGGTGTATCGGTACAGGAGAAAGGAGGGGGAGCAACACAAACAGATCAAAATGGACGATTTAAATTGACCTTACGTGGTACTAAGGCCTTGGTATTTACAAGTATAGGATATAATACCCAGCAACGAGACGTGAAGCAGGGTGATAATATCGAAGTGATCATGCAATCAAGCAGCCAGGATATTGATGAGGTAGTGGTGGTGGGATTTGGTACGACTAAAAAGCTGACCAGCACGGGCGCTGTCAGTTCAATAAAGGGAGCAGATATCCGTCAGGTCCCAACATCGAGCGTACAGAATGCATTGGCTGGAAGATTGCCGGGGTTTGTTTCGGTACAACGCTCCGGGCAACCTGGCAAGGATGCTTCGGATTTTTATATCCGCGGTGTCAGTTCATTGAATCCAGAAGGAAACCAGCCCTTGATTATTGTTGATGATATCGAATATACATATGAACAACTTTCGCAGATCAACGTCAATGAAATCGAAAGTATTTCGATTTTAAAGGATGCATCGACGACGGCTGTTTTCGGTATCAAGGGGGCAAATGGTGTATTGGTTGTCAAAACGCGGCGGGGCGAATCGGGAAGGCCAAAGATCAATGCGCGTGTCGAGTCGGGTATGCAGAGCCCGGTTACAAAATTGAAATTTTTGAATGCCTATGAAAGTGCGCTCTTATGGAATGAAGCGATAGCAAATACGGTGGGAGACAATTCCAATCAGCCTTTTAGTGAAACAGATTTGGCACATTTCCGTTCGGGGGACGATCCTTATGGCCATCCCGATATTAATTGGTACGATCGGATCTTTAAACCATCGAGCCAACAGTACAATACAAATATTGATATTACTGGTGGCGGCGAAAGTATTAAATATTTTGTATCAGGAGGGGCTTTCTCCCAAAATGGAAACCTTTACAATTTTGAGAATGAAGGTGACAAAGTTAATAATAACTATTATTACCGTCGTTTCAACTTGCGGTCGAATCTGGATGTACAAGCGACGAAGACGCTCAAATTACGATTGGATTTCCGGGCGAACTTCAATCGTATCAATTCACCGAGGGCGGGAAATATCGTTGGTGAGGTGTTCAATTTTAATAAGATAAGACCTTGGTCGGCACCATTTATCAACCCAGATGGTTCGTTCGCCTATGCCAGTGATACGCAGGAGTTGCTACCGACGATCAATGCGCGCCTGGCAGCATCCGGCTATAGCTTGGATCGACGTAACGATATCAATATTTTATTTGGCGGGACTCAGGAACTGAATGCTTGGTTGAAGGGGCTTTCATTTTCTACCCGTGTAGCCTATGCCAGCGTGGAGTCGAATGGTCGAGAGCAGGCCCGCGATGAGATACCTGTGTATCGTTATGACCCGAGTTCGAACGGTTACCAGCTGAAAGGTGGGGCACCTTATGTGCTGGGCAATTATACGTTGCGGGCCTACCAGGGGGATTACAACAGTCGGGTGAATGTTCAGGCCAATTTCAATTATGCGCGAACTTTTGGGGATCATGGGGTGACAGCACTCCTGCTGTATAATCGGGAATCCTATAAAACAAAGGGGGATAAGAAAACCAACTGGATTCCACAGAATTTTGAAGGCTATACCTTTCGCGCAGGGTACAACTTTAAAGAGAAATTCTTATTGGATGCGACAGCAGCATACAATGGCTCGGATCGTTTTCAGGCGGCACAACGTTATGGCCTTTTTCCGGCGGTGTCGGCAGGATACAATCTAGCAAAGGAATCGTTTTTCAAAGATGCATTTAACTTTGTAGAGTTATTTAAATTGCGGGCTTCCTATGGAATCGTGGGTTCTGACAAGGTCGCCGGTGACCGTTATCTTTACCAGCAGGTATACAACGAGGGTGGAAGCTATTCTTTTGGTGAAACCCATCAGCCTTCACTTATTATCACGGAAGGAAATCTGGGAAATAATAATGTCACTTGGGAAAAACAGAAGTCATTTGATGTAGGACTCGATGTCAATCTATGGAAAAACAAGTTTTCCATGACCTTTGACTATTTCAATAACCTGCGGTACGATCAGCTCGTCACTTCACAGTCGCTTTTCCAGCACATCGGTGTAGGGGTCTCACCATCAAATATTGCGAAAGTACGGAACAGGGGTGTGGAGTTGGAACTGAATGTAAACAACAATATCGGTGCATTTAATTATAATATTAAAGGTGTATTGACGTATTTCAAAAATAAGATCTTGTTTCAGGATGAACCGGCACCAGCTTATCCTTGGTTGCGGCTGACAGGGCAACAGATTAATCAGCCATTGGGTTATCTGTACGATGGTTTTTATACCGAAGAAAATATCGGTATAAGTCCAAAACCATCAGGAGGATATGAGGTGCGGCCTGGCGACCTGCGGTACAAAGACCTAAATAACGATGGTATAATTGATGACTATGATCGAACGGTGATCGGTAAACCCAATATTCCGAATACCAGTTTTGGGCTTACCCTGGGGGGAAGTTACAAAGGTTTTAGTTTTAATGTGCTGCTACAGGGAACCACTGGGTACAGTTTTAGCGTTCAGGGAAGCGGTATTGAGCCCTTCCAGAGCCAGTTTCAACCGATCCACCAAGAGCGCTGGACTGCGCAAACAGCCTCTACAGCTAAATTTCCACGCTTAACGACTAATCCGACAACGATTAATAGCCCATCAACCTATATGTCTGATTTTTGGCTTATTGATGCAACCTATTTACGTTTGAAGACAGTTGAACTGGGCTACCAGTTGCCCAATAAATGGTTGCCATTTAAGATGAACAATGCGCGCTTATATCTGAGCGGATATAATCTGCTGACTTGGACGAATTATTCCTTATATCAGCAGGATCCTGAGGTGACCTCCAACAGTGCTGGAGATGCGTATCAGAATCAACGTGTCGTCAATCTGGGTATACAGATCGGGCTTTAACAGTAAGTGATCAGGCTTAAATAATAGGCTTACAGGTTTAAATAATAAGCGAGACCAAATAGTTTTGGTCCCGCTTATTATTTTGGTGGCAATTTGGCGGATCCGGATTACCCACTTATAATCTTTCAATAGTTGGATTATTGGTGGTAATTGATAGCGATATCCTTCATCTCGAATCCTTGTGGTGCCTTTACAGTCGCAGTACTTCCAACAGGAAGGGTAATATCTAGCTTTAATTTATGCTTTTTGATGGACCAATCTACTTTAACCTCACCATAAGGAGTCTCAATGGCTGTTTTTGCCCAAGTAAGGCCTTTGGGAATCTGCGGACTAATGAGGATATGTTTATATCCTGGTTGTTTTTCATCAACACGGATTCCACCGATAGCTTGGTAAAACCAAGTTCCGATACCATTATAACAATTATGGATCCGGCTACGCTCTCCACTCCAATATTCCCAGGTCGTGGACGCACCCTGGTCAAGCATAAAAAGGTAGCCGGGATAATCCCGCTGCTTGAGCATAGTATACATAAAGTCAACAGAATTGTTGTCCGTGGCCCATTGCGTGAGAATTGGTACGCCAACGAGCCCTACGGCGATATGGTTGTTGTATTTTTCGGCACTTTCTCTTAAAAGCTGTTGTTTTACTGTTGCATAGGAAGCTTTGGGCGTGATTCCGAGCAGCATGGGATAGCTCATGTCAAGTTGAGAGCCTGTAGCATATTGGTTTGTCTCTTTATTAAAAAATACCTGATGGATCAAAGCGTCCAATTTTCCTTTTCGTGTGGCAAAGTCCTGTGCTTCTTGTGGGAGCTGGAGGACTGTGGCTATTTTCTCCATCGTAGCCAAGCATTCGCTCACAACACAATTGCTGACTAGGTCGACCGAGCGAGCAGCTCCCGCATCTACGCCAGCTGGGGCAAGCCAGTCTCCTAAAAACCAATCGCGGTATTGAGTATCTGGCCAGCGTGTAAGGAGCCCATCTCTGCTATGACGCTCTACATAAGAGAGCCATTGTTTCATGGCAGAATAGTGGCGTTGGATCAACCGCGGATCTTGGTAGTTGACATAAGTACGCCAGGACGCCATAATGAAAAAGCTGCACCAATAAGGCCCACCGCCACCTGCGCCAGGATTGGGTGCTACATGTGGTAGGCTGCCTCCCTCGCGCATGCTATCCGACCAGGCCTGTAGCCAGTTGACAAATAGTGGCGAACTTGCAAACATGGTTTGTAAGGTATTGGTGGATGAATTTCCGTCGCCACCATATCCGGCCCGTTCCAAATGTGGGCAGTCGACCATATATCCACTAAAAGAAAGACAACGCATGGTGTATTGGATCATCGTGTGGATGGCATTGAGGTCCGGATCCGAACAGATAAAAGAAGAGGTCTGGCGAAAGTCAGTATGGATTAAATGCGCTTTAATGTCTTTCTTTTTGGGGCTATGTCCGAGGTTGGAAATTTTGATGTATTGGAAAGCATGGTGATTGAACTTGTTGCGAAAAGTTTCGCGATGAAGTCCCAATGCAATGTAGCTATCCTGTTGTCCCTGAGGTATAAAATTACCAGCAGTGTCCAAGGCATCGCTATAATCGAAAACAACGGTCTGATCTTTCTTTAAACCAGTCATCTCCAGTTCGAACCATCCATTTAGTGCTTTTCCGATATCAATCAGCCAACTGCTATCACTGAGCTGTTTGATTGAGGTGGGCCGGTAGGTCGCTTGAATGCTATTCGGCTCGGTCATTTGTGGGCTAGCCTGTATACCGGGAAGTGCTATCGTGGATACTGGCGACCAGGAGCGATGGCCTAAAGCAATAGCGTTCATATCTGTTGGATTTAGGCTAGCCTGGACACGCTCGCCTCCAAATTGTAGTGCCTGCCAGGGACCTGTATCGGCGTACCCAGTGACTGAACCTTGCCAGGAGGAGTCGGAGACAAATTTTGTTTGCCAGTGACCCGTGTTGCGAATGTCGAGCTGAGCGCGGACTAACGCGCCATCAAAAGCAACGTTGAAACCTGTGGTTTTCTTGTACCAGCCCGTGCCAAGCCAAAGTACAATGCTGTTTTCCCCCTTACGAAGATAGCTGCTGATGTCATACGTATTGATCAATGAACGATTGTTCAAATGGGATACGGCAGGAGAAAGTACGTCTGAGCCCACCTTTTTCCCATTGATATATACTTCATAGTATCCGAGCGAATTGATATGTAAAAAAGAGAGTGCCACGGCATCCAGATGAAAGTTTTTTCGGAGCAAAGGGCTATGCACACCTTTTAATCCAATATACTCACCTTGCATAGGCTGATCCTTCAGAAGTCCAATGCCAAACCGTTGGATATCACTCCAGTCGGATTGCTCGCCTTGGTTGCTCCATATCCTCACTCGCCAATAGCAAAGGGATCGAGACGCAAGGGGCTTGCCTGCATAAGGCACCATGACAGATGCGTCGGAGGCAACCTTGTTCGATTGCCAGAAATCTGCTTGATGATTTTCAAGTAAGGCTATGCTATCGGATGCAACTTGAATTTCGTAAAACTGCTGTCTCATTTCTCTACCGGGAGACTTTATTTTCCAACTGAAGTGGGGGCTGGTATTATCCAATGCATTTGGATTGATCAGGTTCTCACATCGAAGATCGTATAACTTGATGTTTTTGGATTTGCTGTAACCAAAAGAGGTCAGTAAACTCATTAGGCATAACGACAACAGGGCAAATGAATTGGTCATGTGAGGTCTAGTATTTGGTTTCCATAAAGTTAGGGAGCAAGTTGTATGTTTTTTAGTAGGGTAAATGTCCTGGTAAACTTTTTAAAACTTGTTTTTAATGCATGTTGTTGTTAATTAGTGTTTTATAGGTGTTTTTGTTTTTTTGTTTGGTAGATGTATTTATTCTGCTTTATGCTGAAAATATAAACAATCGATGGATCGCTAAGGTAAATTTTTGGTTATCTTTATAACAATGCTAAACCATTGGTTCTGATTGTATAACGAACTATATTTTTTGAACACTCAACTATATAAAAGTATGAAAAAGATCGAATTTATCCCACTTGTCGGGATTGACATTGAAAATATAGGGGCACTACCTTTAGGTGCGGGGCAAACAGAGGTGCAGGCGTTATTGGGGGAGCCTTCGGATGCGCTGGATGGTCAATATTATTATGATGAGCTCGAATTGCGGCTGGATTTCAATGACCGTGGGCAACTCGAATTTATCGAAAGTATCAATGGCCCTTATCCCGAAAAAACTGAAATCAATATCTATGGTGTCAACCCCTTTCAGCTGGAAGCCGAGGAACTGCTTCATATTCTGAGTGAAAAGAATAGCGGGCCTGTCGATGATTCGGAAGCGGGATACTGTTACACCTTTTTGAATAGTTCCGTCGGTGTGTGGCGGCAGATGACCGAAGAGGATATCCAGGAGGACATGGAAGCGATAAAAGCCGAGGGTGAATACGAAGATAATGTCGATATGCTGCTCGAGGATCTGGAAAAATCCAAGTTTTTCTGGACCATCGGAATTGGTGTGAAAGGATATTATGCCGATTAATGGTGCTGTTAAAATAGCAAAGACTCAATGGTCTATGGATTGGAGGAAATAGCGGAACATCGGTTTTTCCAGACTATGCGGGCGAATTGGAAACGGATAACTCGACGTTTTGCAGGCAGTAATTTTACTGAAACGCCTGCCTAAATTCTACCGGGCTCTGTTGAGTGTTTTTCTTAAAGACCTTACTGAATGACTGAGGGTGTTCAAAGCCTAACTCGTATGCTATTTCGCTGATCGATAAAGAACTGGTGCTCAATCGTAGTTTGGCGTATTCAATCATTTTATGCTGAATATGCTGCTGTGTGTTTTGCTGGGTATAGATACGCAGAACACTGCCTAGATAATTGGGGGATAAGTTGAGCTGCTCAGCCAGAAAACTGACGGTTGGAACACCGTACTCCCGCAATTTGTCCCGGTCAAATTGCGCTGAAAGTAGCTGTTCGAATCGTGTGACCATTTCCTGGGTTGATTTTTTTCGTGTGATAAACTGGCGCTCGTAAAATCGTTCGGCATAGATCAGTAACCGTTCGATCTGCTTGAGAATAAGTTCTCGGCTGAATTTGTCAATATTAGACTGATACTCTTTTTCGATATTCTGAAGAATATCCACGATAGTAGCTTCTTCTTTATCCGAAAGAAAAAGGGCCTCGTTGACTTCATATTGAAAAAAATCGTAAGTATGGATATGTTTTGCCAGTTCACTGTTCCACAAAAAATCAGGATGAACCAAGAGAATCCAGCCACTTGGCTCAGCACGGATCTCTTGATTGATCTCAACTGTTAGAAATTGTAAGGGCGACACAAAGGTCAGTACCCCTGAATCAAAATCATATTGCTGTTGTCCATACTTAAATTTGGCGTTTACATTTCGCTTTAATCCAATCGAATAAAAGTGCTGGATCCAATTTAATTTGCTGTCATTGATCGGGTAGTGCACCTGACTATAATCTACCAGACTGATCAATGGATGTTCGGGCTTGGGCAGTCCGCAAAAGCTATGGAACTCCGAAAGGGAATGAAAGCGAAATGTATTCTCCATAATTGTAAATTTACGTATTTTATCCTTTGTTATTACGGGTTATTCTTCGATACCCATCGGCTTTACTGCGCTATTTAACGGATTGCTCAAAACCCGTTGATACCGTATAGCTTTTCCATTTTTCAATCTCGGCAATCAGGGAGCTGATTTTATTTTTGGCAAGTTCATAGGCATCTTCACCCATTAGAAAATGGAACGGAGGATTTGACAATGTGCTCAGTTCGATCAATAACATAGCTGCCTTTTGTGGATCATTGGCCTGGTTGCCGTGGATCTGCTGTAGATGGGCGGCCTCTGTTTCTCTCGCTGAAACGTAGGCAGCTATCGGATTCGCTGCGGTATGGATGGAATTTTCGGATAGAAATTCGGTTCTGAAATAACCCGGATAAACAAGCGTTGTGTGTACGCCAAAAGGCTGCATTTCAACAGCTAGGGCTTCCGTAAAACCAGCGACGGCAAATTTGGTGGAACAATATACGCCGAATGCAGGGAAATTGCCGACCAGGCCGCCGATGGAAGCAATGTTGAAAATATGTCCGGATTGCTGGCGGCGGAAATAAGGGGCAATATGGCGGATCGCATTGAGTGAACCAAAGACATTAACATCGTAGTTGCGTCGTGTTTCCAGATCACTGAGTTCCTCTAGAGTACCTGTTTGCCCATATCCGGCATTGTTAACAAGAACATCTATCCTGCCGAAGTAATCAATAGCCGACAGCACCGCCCTGTTGACATCTGCATCGTTGGTGATGTCTACTTCAAGGGGCAGAAAATTTTCGTGATCGCCAATTTCATCTTCCAGCGTCTGTTTTGTTCGTGACGTCGCCACAACAAGATAATCCTGGGCAAGTAATTCTTTTACCAAGGTCAGCCCAAGCCCTTTAGAGGCGCCAGTGACAAACCATACTTTTTGTGATTTCATCTGTTTTTTTGTTTTGGATAATTTGATGTTTACAAAGGTGGCGATTTGGTGCTTTTTGGAAGTAGGCAGATCGACGGATCTTGTAGTCAAATCGTGGATTTGATTTTTGCTAAGCGTATGGGTCTTTTTGGTCTGTGATATTCATTTTGCATTTTACTGTTTGATCTTTTCTCTTTTGTTGAAATACTCGAAATTAGGAGCCCAATTTTGCGGGGGATTGAACGAGTTTAAGAAAATAGGGAAAGTAAAAACGTGCAAGCTGCGGATGGATAAAGGAGGTAAGAACCGCGGACAGCTCCCTAAATATTTTAGGTGATAAAAATTGAATTCACCATTAAGTTTTTATTAGGCTTTCATTAGGTTTCCATTAAGCATAGTGCCCAGCTGTGTATAGTATCTTTACGCGTACTAAAAACCTTATACCTATTCAAGTAACTAATAAACTTTTTATGTTATGAATCATTTTTTTATTCAACCAAAGAATCAATATAAGCTTCGTTGGAAAGCAAATTGTCATTGGTCAATTTTGCTATTGACTTCGGTAGCATGTTATTCGCCAGCCAGATCGGCTGAAATGAAAATTACCAAACCCATATTTAATCACCTCAGTCTACAGGATTCGTTGATTTTAGTGACTGGACAGGTAACAGAAATACAACAGGGATTAATTGGTATTTCTGGAGCTACTGTAGCTGTGAAAGAAAGTAAAGAACAAAGCCAAACGGATAGCAAAGGGATGTTCAGTATTCGTGTGCCGAAAAATGGCTCACTTGTATTTTCTTATGTAGGCCATCAAACACAGGTTGTTCCGGTACAAGGTCGAAAAATGTTAAATGTAACTTTGCAGCCTTCGCAAACCAGTCTAAATGAGGTCGTCGTGGTTGGCTATGGCACACAGAAGAAAGCGAATTTGACGAGTTCTGTTGCTACGGTTTCGAGTGAGGACCTTGAAAATCGTGCTGTTCCTTCTGTGATCAATATTCTCCAGGGACAAGCCGGTGGTTTAAATATCCAGCAGACGGATGGAAATCCCGGTTATGGCTCAACTTCGGTGGATATTCGTGGTAATAGCACTTTGTCGAATAATCCGGTTCTATATATTGTTGATGGTATTGCTGTGAACAATATTAATTATCTCAATCCAAATGATATTGCGTCTGTCAGTATTTTGAAAGATGCTTCGGCGACGGCTATTTACGGCGCCCGAGCGTCGGGTGGGGTACTTTTGGTAACAACTAAAAAGGGCAAAAAAAATAGTAAACCAAATGTACAATACAGTGCGATGTTTGGTTCGCAACGACCGGTGAGACTTCCTAAATTTGTTGAGGCGCCGCAATTTGTAGATCTGTACAATCAGGCCCAGCTAAATGACAATCCAAATGCTCAGGTAAAATTCACCCCCGAATTAGTTGAAAAGTACAAATCTGGAGCGTTGCCGAGTACAAACTGGATTCCTTATATACTTGACAATCAGGCAATGCAAAACCAGCATAATTTAAGTGTGTCCGGTGGAAGCGAAAATGTAGATTATTTCGTTTCGGGAGGCTACCTAAACCAAGGAGGATTGATTAAAAATGTGGAATACAAAAGATACAATACGCGGGGTAATGTAAATGTCCAGGTATCGAAAAGGTTGAAACTCGGTGTTAATACAGTGCTGACCAAGGAAGATAAACAACAGCCTGCTTATGGTATAGGCAATGCACTACAGTGGTCCTATATTGTTCCTGTAACCGAATATCCGTATACAAAAGGAGGAAATGACAGAAGTTACCGTGGTGGTGCTCAGCCTAATGATATCATGACAAAGGGCGGGGTCAGTAATGAAAATCTCAACACCATCAACACGAATTTTCTTGCTGAATTTAAAGTTCTGGATAATTTGATACTGAACGGTACATATAGTTATAACTATACCAATAGTTTTACTTCAGCATTTTTTAGCAGACATCCGCTTTATAATGATGATGAACAGATTGTGGTGTATGTGAATGATCCCAATAGTGCGAATAAAGTAAATTATGCGCAAAGCCATCCTACTGGAATAATTACATTAAACTATAGTAAGACCTTGGGTAATCACACGTTAAAAGCTTTGCTGGGATATTCTCAAGAATCCGACCGCTATGATTACAATGCTATTACACGTTATGATTTCTTAAACAATTCCCTTGATCAAATTGATGCAGGGTCATCTGATCCAACATTGACCAATGTGTCCGGAAACGCAACATCTTACGCTGTCAGATCTTGGTTTGGACGGGTAAATTATGATTATAAAGGGCGTTACCTATTGGAGGCGAATGCCAGATATGATGGCACCTCGGTTTTTCAAAATAAAAAATATGGCTTTTTCCCATCGGTTTCTACTGGCTGGATTATTTCAGAGGAGAACTTTTTAAAACCTATCACGAATGTTTTAAATTTCGTTAAAGTTAGGGCATCTTATGGTCAGGTCGGAAACCAAAATGCAAGTGGATTATACCCTTGGGCGAATACCATTGGACAGGATCGATATATTCTGAATAAAAATAGCACCACCACCACCTATTATAATAATTCGCCGAATCCAGATTTGACTTGGGAGGTCAAAACAACTGCAAATGTTGGGTTGGATTTCACAATTCTAAATCATATAGATGTGAACGTGGACTTATTCAGAGAACGAACATCAGGAATTTTACGATCGCCTGTTGTGCCAAGTACTTATGGAATTGGAGCACCTCAGCAAAATGTCGGAAAGCTACAGAATCAGGGTTTTGAGGTAAATATCGCTTACAAGAATCATGTTAATGATTTTCATTATCATGCTTCCGTTAATTTCTCTGATAATCGTAACAAAATCCTTGATTTAGGGGGGACCGGCCCCAGTTACGGCGATAACCCGCTTATTGTGGGACAATCGAGATGGATCTGGTATGGTCTGAAAGCAGAGGGGCTTTTTCAATCCGTAGAAGAGATAGCGAATCATGCAACCCAGACCCCAAGAAATATCCCCGGGGATATCAAATTCAGGGATATCAATGGGGATGGCAAGATTACACCTGATGATCGCGTGATTTTGGGACAGGCAACTCCTCAGTATCGTTATGGAATTAATTTGGGTGGATCCTACCGTGGATTTGATATCGGAATATTATTGCAAGGGGTTATGAGCAATCTTGCCCGTGTTAGCGGTGGAGCTCAAGTGCCTTTTTTCTTTAATGGTGATGGAAATATGCTGGAATCGCAGTTAGATTATTGGTCACCGACTAATCCGGATGCACGTTATCCCATATTACGTACAGATCAGTCCATTAATAACAGTCAGTTTTCGAGCTGGTGGTTGTTTAATGCTTCCTATCTGCGTGTTAAAAATATTCAATTGGGCTATACCATGAATAGTAAAATCGTAAACAAGCTCGGTCTTTCCTCTTTGCGGTTTTTTGCATCGGGAGACAATCTATTCGTTTTCACAAATAAAGACTTTCCAAAAAGTTTGGATCCGGAAATCTCAAATTATGGTGATGGATCCAATTATCCACAGGTTAGAAATCTGAGTCTGGGTCTAAATCTATCGTTTTAAAAGAAAGGAAAGTTGATTTTTAGAAATATAAAATAATGCGTAATCAAATGATAAAGTTAACACAATTATTAGGTATCATGGCGCTCTGCATCATGACAGGAGCTTGTAAAAAAAATATGTTGGATCATGTTCCTCTGAATCAGATCACAGATGAAACGTATTGGCAGTCTTCGGAGGATGCGGTAATGTTCGCAACCCGAATGTATACTTTTATGCCTCAGGATAATTTTGTATATTATGAGGGAATGAGCGATAACGGTATTAGCAATGATCTGACAACAAAACGCTTTGGCAACAGCACCCAAGATCCGACCATCAGTGGAAAAGAATGGAATTATTCACCGATGCGACAGGCATTTAGTTTTTTCGAACACGTAGACCAGGTTCCGGGCATGGAGGTCAATTTGAAAAAAAGATTGATTGCAGAAGTTAAATTTGTCTTAGCATACCGCTATTTTATTATGACTACACTCTATGGAGATATTCCTTTTGTTAATAGTCTGATTAAGGATCCAAATGAAGCAGATCTACCTAAAACTGCTAAATCGGAGATTATAAAAAGTGTTATTCAATGGCTGGATGAAGCCACAGCAGATTTACCACAGTCTTATACAGGTGCAGACTTGGGGCGGGCGACCAAAGGTGCGGCAATGGCTCTTAAAATTAGGGCTTGTCTTTATAATGATCAATTTAGTCAGGCGGTGGTTACTTCCAGAGAACTGATGGCGATGAAGACTTATAGCCTCTATCCGAACTATTATAATTTTTTCCAAAAGGATGGTGATTATTCGGCAGAGGATATTTGGTCCTTTGGGTATACCTTGTCCGTTAAGCAGAACAGCCTGAGAGATATTCTGGGGTCTCAGGCCTTAATGAACGGTCGTAATATTCTTGGGCCTACGGCGGAATTGGTAGATGATTATGAAAGTAAAAATGGATATTATCCTTTCACTAAGGATCCCGGTTATAAGTCAACAGACCCCTTTGGCAATAGGGATCCGAGGCTAAGGGAGACGATATTGTGTCCGGGGGACATGTTCCCTTATCCTTTTTTTTCCAATATAAATCAGTATGACCCATTTAATAATGCTGGTGATAGAATCGGTGGTGACCTTGGTTCTCGGGCAGGTTTTTCATGGACCAAAAATGTGGACAGATATGATTATGTCCGATCCGGAACAAACAATTGGAAAGCTTTTCGCTATGCCGAGGTTTTATTGAATTATGCTGAAGCACAAAATGAATTATCAGGACCTTCAGATGAAGTTATCGCCGTCTTAAACCAGATTCGGACCAGAGCAAATATGCCATCTGTCGAGCAGACTTTTGCGTTGAATGGCTGGGCAATGAATCAATCTAGTTTACGTACTTTTATCAGACATGAACGAAGGATAGAATTAGCAGGGGAGGGACTTCGGTATTTTGATATACTGCGCTGGAAAATAGGAGAACAGGTTCTACAGGGGCCGATATATACCGTTCATGCGCCGGATGGCATTGCCTCTATAAGTACAGAAAACGGCCATAAAAATAAATACTTGAAAACTGTAGTTGATACACGGTATTTTAATAATCCAAAATTTTATGTCTGGCCGATACCTCAATCTGCAATTGATGCTTCTAAAGGGGTATTGGTTCAGAATCCACTATGGAAATAAAGGGAATGGTAAAAGATGAAAACAAAAATTCCCGAGACGCTTTGCGATCGGGAATTTTTGCTGTTTTATATAGTGGTGTATAGCCTATGTTTACCTTCTTTCTTGGTAAACACCGATCTCATTTATGACCGCGCTACCCTTCTCGGGGTGGATATTGAAGCGTAATTTTTCTCCAAGGACTTCGTCAAAACGAAAGATCTTAATTCGGCCTTGTTGCAATGGTGTGGCTGAAATGGAATGCCATTTACCACCTTTGAGGTAAGATAAACTATAGTGTGATGGATTGTCTTTACCCTCGGTGATGACCACACTATTGAAAGCTTTGCTACGCTCAAAATCCAATTCGTACCATACTTCTTTTTTGGCTTGTGGATTGGATACCCAAGCGCTACCAAAATTATCATCATTGGCAAAATCCATAATATTCATATCTTCACCCCAGCTGCTGTAAGAAGCGACTTGTTTGGCAATATTGTGATCAACAATTGGAGCCTGGTAGCTTGGCAATGTGCTGTAATTAGGTTTGTTTTTATACAATGTACCGATGGTTTTTAAGGCATCAAGGGCGTTTTGATCCATTAAACCATCACTATTGGGAGCTACATTGAGCATAAAGTTGCAATAGGCATTGTTGTAGGGAATAACGAATTTCTCCACAAGTTCCTTCACATCCTTTACTGGTGCGGTTGGAAATGATGTTTTCCAGAACCAATTTTGCTGTAAGGGCAAACAGGCCATGGCTGGCAGCTTATTGTGTTCTTTGGAGATAAACTGTCCCGCTCCCTGTTCATAGGATTTGATGTCGGTATAAAATAACGCATCACCCGGATATTTAGCCGAATTGAGATCCATCAACAGGCATTTGGGCTGTAATGATTTGACTAAATAATAAATATCATCGAAAGGAACATCATCGTACGAAATACGCGACCAAGGGGCATCCCAACCATCAATAACCAGGGCATCGATCTCACCATATTGTGTCAATAATTCTGTGAGCTGATCCTTGATCAACTGGATATGTGCTTTGGTAATCGTATGCGGGCGTATCCCCTGATGCATGTCCAGAATGGAATAGTAAAGCATTACGCGTAGACCATTTTTACGGAAGGCATCGGTAAACTCCTTCACCACATCACGGTGTAAAGGGGTATTCATAACGTTGTAATCCGTGGTTTTGGTGGCCCAGATCGGAAAACCGCTATGATGTTTGGTGGTGAGACAGCCATAGGTCATATTGGCCGACTTAGCTGCCTTGGCCCATTGGTCCGCGTTGAGTTTCGGTGATTTGAACAGATCCAAAGGAGCATTGGGATCAGACCAGTCCTGTTCCATAAAGGTAGGCATGCCGTAGTGAATAAACATTCCAAATCCTAAGTTAACAAAATCGAGCTGGCTCTGCTCAAGAACTTTCTTCGAAAAACTGGACTGTGCGAGTAGTGTATTACCCAACAAAAGATAAAATAGGCTGTAAAGTAGTGTTTGTGAAATTTTGGACATAATTTGCTAATTTGTTATAACTATAAAAGTACAGTTAATCGGTGTATCATCGGCCTAACAAAAGCTTAATGAAAGCCTAATAAAAACCTAATAGGTATCTTGAATCGGTAAATAGATGCTATTTTTAAACTATGAATAGCCTCAATAGAAATATATATCCTTGGGCATTTGGGACAAGCTTCTTGATCTTAACGGCCTTAATTGGCTTTTTGATCTTCAATACCTATCAACTTGAAGATAAAAACTATCAGATTGGACAGCTCAATCTGATCCAAAATGAATACGGTGCAGCTGTTATGGATGATAAGATCTTTCCCGGTGGGGATGCCGTATTTCAGGCGGAATTGGTTCCGTATCTTCAGACCTGGTTTAAGAAAGTCATGGAGCATTCGCCAGATGCACATCAGTATGGTAAGCTACGGATGGAACAGTTTCTCGCTAGCATGCGCAAAAGGCAGTCGCTGGACAGCATCTTTTCTCGGATCGTCCAGCAGCAGCAGCTCGATACAGCGCTGGTTTACTTGTTTCATTTTGATGAGCTGGAACTCTACAACCCAAAAGAAAATGCCTGGAAAGTATTTTACAAAAGTACGAGTGCTGATAACATGTCGGCCATCAGTGGCTCACTTAAACGGGGTTCGCTCAATAATCGGGTGTTCCAGTTGGCCGTCAGCGACAGAGCTCCGATTCCTTACCGTTTTACTTATAGTCTCTATGTGGATTATGAAAATCGCAACTGGCGGATCGTACAACAAATGGCACCCGTGTTTTTGCTTTCCCTGGCCTGTATAGCTGTTATTGTGCTGCTGAGCTACAGAACTTACAGAAATTGGGTCAATCAACGTAAACTTGTCGATCTGAAAACAAGTTTCTTGAATCATATGCGGCATGAATTCAATACACCATTGACAACAATCTTGGTCAGTGCGCATAGCCTGATCGATCGGGAAGCTGATCCGGGCAATAAAGAGGTGGCTCAGTTGGGGCGCGTGGTCGAAAGGCAGGCAAAACGGCTCAAGGACTATTTTGAACAGGTGATGGGATCCGTTGCTTTACAGGAACAGCAGGCAAAAATTGTACAGGTTCCCCTTGACTTATTTACAATGGAAATCTTGGACGAACTGCGCCTGCGTTACCAAGGAGAGATTGAAATCGACTATATACCACTAGGGCAGGAACTGCTACTGCAACTGGATGAAGGCTATTATTTTTCAATACTGGACAATCTGATCTCAAACGCCATCAAATTTAACGACCATTCCATGAAAACCATTCGATTGAGCTGGGAGAGCAAAGTTGAACAATATTGCCTGAAGATTGAAGATAATGGACGGGGCATTGCCCCATCGGATAGGAATGCGCTATTTACGGCTTTCTATCGTGGGCAGTCTTCGGGAGGTAAACCCGGACTTGGATTAGGATTATACTACGTGAAATCTTGTCTGGATCGCTTAGGTTGGACAATCCGTTTGGAAAACAGACCGGGTGGCGGCACTATTTTTTATATTTACATTGACAATGGGGATTTCAATAGCAAAAAACAGGATTGATATCCTGCTGATCGAAGATGAACCCGATCTGGGCGAGGTTTTCTCACGCTATCTCCGCTACAAGGGATTTAGTGTGGTCTGGGCATGCACGATGAAAGCCGGACTGGAGGCTTTTGGGGAACATGTGGTTAAATTGCTGATTATAGATGTGCAGCTACCGGACGGGAATGGTTTTGATCTCGCTCAGGAGATTGTACAACTGAAGGGCGGGCAGCCGATTTTCTTTTTGACAGCCCTGCACGAACGGACATCACGTCTCAAAGGACTATCTCTAGGGGCAGTGGATTACATAGCTAAACCCTTTGATATGGATGAAATATTGCTTAAAATTCGCAATTTGTTGGCCGTAGCTGCAGCTCCCATACCAGATACCCTGTCAGAGACCGGACTGCGGATCGGGCAGCTGTCGCTCGATATGGAGCGTTATAGCTTGATGGATAGCGAAGGAAAAGCACAAAAGTTGACCATCCGCGAAGCGGAATTACTGCGCCATCTGATCTTACATAAAAATCTGTTGGTCAACAAAAAGGATCTTCTTTTGCTATTCTGGGGGAATACAGATTTTTTTAATGGCAAAAGCCTGGAGGTTTTTATCTCGCGTATCCGTAAATTGCTGCAGATCGATAAGATGCTCCATATCGAAAGTATTTATGGTGCCGGTTATATTTTACATGAAAATAAACCAGTTTAACAAAAATGATATGCTATACGAAAATATCCTCAACAACGTATCCAAGTGTATAACACTGGCAGATGAAGAGATAACACAGTTTACTGATTTGTTAACTACACGCAAAGTCCCCAAGAAAACCATGCTGTTGCAGGAGGGGGAGATCTGCCAGTTTGAAGGATATCTCCAGAAAGGCTGCGTACGGATCTATTATCTGGATGAAAATGGTTTTGAGGTGACCTTGGCCTTTGCGGTCGAAGATTGGTGGATCAGTGATATCGCCTCCTTTCATTACCATTCACCTTCGAGCTTGTATATGGAAACATTAGAAGAATGTGAACTCCTTATGCTGACACCGGAGACCAAAGAAAAACTGCTGGATACTATTCCAAAGTTTGAACGGGTCTTTCGTATGCTGGTGCAGCGCAGGCTTGCTGTGCTACAAAATAGGCTGATCCACACCATGGCCAGACCTGCAACTGAACGCTATCTTGAATTTATCGACTTATATCCGACGATATCGCAACGGGTACCACAATATTATATCGCATCTTATCTTGGTGTTTCACCCGAATTTGTCAGTATCATAAGGAAAAGACTTGCTACAGGTAAGTAATACGCACACGGTGCCTTTGTGATGACTAAAAAGCGTCGAAAGGTATCGTGTGCGTATTTAATCTGTCCGAAAACAAGGCTGAGGACGGGATTATACGGCCCAGTTGGCCAGTGATACCACTTCGGCTTGTCTCGGAAAGACACGGTCCATCAAAAACTTATGAACCTCTCCGTCCTGATCCATACAACAATCCGAAATAACCGTGAGCTGATAATCTTTGTCGGCAGCTTCGCGCAAGGTCGAGAGCACAACGCCGCTGGTAGAAATCCCCGTGAGTACCAGATGCGTAATCTGCTGACTACGAAGGATAAGCTCGAGATCACTTCCGGTAAAGGCGCTGAACCGTTTTTTGACTACACGGATATCCTGATCTTGGGGGGCAAGGGCAGGGTGGATACGCATCCACTCCTGCATATCTAGAGCAGCAAGCATATTTTTTACTGCTGAAAAAACTTTGTTCCTGGGGCTTATTTCGGGCATTCCCCGCGAAAAACCTACGGTTACATAAATGATCGGCAATTGCTCGATACGAGCCTTTGCGATAACCTGCTTCGTGTTTTCGATCAATTGTGCTGCCTCCGGGAGCGATTGTAGAATTGCTGATTGCATATCCATGACCAGCAATGCGGTATTGTCATTTTTCATTGTGTGATATAATGTTTAAAGTGATTGTTTGTCTGATTCTTCCAGTATAATTTGTTCGGATTGTAGCAATGCTTTTTGCTTCGGTACCAAGATCTTCCAAAAAATATAAGCAATGCTTTTTGCTTCGGTACCAAGATCTTCCAAAAAATATAAGCGATGATCAGGCCGGCAAGTCCCTGAAAAAAGAGGGTGGTCGGTGCACCGATTTTTTCGGATATTGTACCAATGATAAGACTTCCCAATGGAAGCATGCCGAAAACAGCGGTCAGGAGGATGCTGATGGCACGTGAACGCATTTCGGGTGCAGCTTCGGATTGTACAATAATATTGCAGGCTGTAAATTGCACAACTGAGCCTAATCCTGTCAGGGCTGCAAAAAACATGGCCGGAATAAATAGATGCAGCTGAGAAAAACAGATCAATCCAATACTGAGGATCAATGTGCTTCCGATCAGTACTTTACGCATGGATGCGGTGGCCCGCAATGACGCAAGTATGATTGTCCCAAGTACTGCTCCCGCGCCAATAAAACTGGCAATATAACCAAAGGTCTGTGCATCTCCCTTAAAGATCTCCTTCGCGTAGATCGGGATAAGCGTGTCATAAGGAAGGACAAATAGCCCAACGATACTCAGCATCAGGATGACCCAGCCGATCGTAGACTCCTGTCTGATGTAACGAAATCCCTCAGCTAGCTCGGTAAAGACATGCTTGGGGGGCTGCATTCTCGTCCCTATTTTGGGGAACTGCATAAAAGAAATAGATAGCATTACAGCAGCAAAGCTAGCGGCATTGATCAAAAAACAGATTCCTGCGCCAAACTTGTGCAGGACGATTCCGGAAAGTGCTGGACCGACCAGTTTTGCCAAACTGGCCATCGCCGAATTGAGAGACAGTGCACTCGGTAAATCGGATGGCTCCTGCACAACTTCATTGATCATGGACTGTCTTGCAGGAACGTCATAAGCGTTGATAATCCCTAACAAGACACTGAGGCCAAGAATCGTCCATACATTGCTGTGGCCTAGCATAACAAGGACTGCAAGCAGGCTTGCCTGGATCAGCGAGGCAATCTGTGTAATCTGAATGATTTTGTAGCGGTTGTAGCGGTCTGCCGCAACCCCTCCAAATGCGGAAAATAGAAAGGAGGGAAACTGTTCGGCAAAGATGGTCAGTCCGAGCATAAAAGCGGATTGTGTCATGCTGTATACAACCCAGACCACAGCTGTGCGCTGCATCCAGGTACCAAGTTGGGAAACTGAGCGACCAAAGAAATATAAACTGTAATTTTTGCTCCTAAAAGCACGAAACGTGCTGATAATACTGATATGCTGCATGATCCTGTTAAAAAGATATATTAATTATACGTTTTGACAAAAAATGTTTAAATGTCAAAACTGGTTCAAAAAAATTATTTAAGCCATTTATCGACCATAGCAACCAATGTATATATGGTCGCATTTAGGCCTTCGAAACTATTTTTCAATAGCATTTCGCGTTTTATTCCTCTGATGCCGCTTAGGAGTATAAAAATAAGGTTATCTTCCTCTGTTACTGTTAGCTGTCTGATTTCCTGTTGCTGCATACTTTCATGAAGCGCTGTCGAAAGCATTTTCCTTTCGGCTTGCATCAGCTGTTGATGCACGAAAGCCATGGCCTGTGTATATTTTGTTTTTTCAGCGGCATTCATGCCTACTTCAATAGCGGTAAAGAACGGTTTTTTTGCCTCGGAAGTTCTTATTTTGGTCTGGCAGAATGCTTCAATTTTAGCTTCAATAGACTCTTGTGCATTCATGGCTGTCTGTATTTCCTGTACAACTTCTTTGACCAAAGCGTCCAATACGGCGTCAAAAACCTCTTCACGGTTTTTAAAGTAATAGTATACTGCTGTTCGGGTCTTGCCTATTGCTTTGGAAATGTCGTCCATCGTCACCTTCTTAAGACCATATTTGAGATATAGTGCTGAAGCTGCTTGGAGTATCTGGTCGGCAAGTTGATCCCGTTCGTTGTACATGTTGTAAAGGTATGCGTTGATACAAATATAAGTTGTTTTGACAAAATAACAAAATTTGTCAAAATGCTTTTATCCGATAGCTCATAGGAGATGTGGTACTGATTAGCGTCGTTTTTTCTTCATGAGATGGAAAATGAATATGTTTCAGGGTTTCGTTTCCGACGAATTGATCGAACGTTGTGCAAATAGTCATTACTTTTGAAACGAGCTTTTGGGAACATTTAATTTGAGCTGTACGGAAAATTAAAATTCCAAAAAGCAAAGGATATTTGTTATCTTGGGGGATAGGTTCCGCTTTTTGTACGGGGGCGGCTTATCGCTGTACGAATTGATAAAATTGAATATAATGAATATGGAAGAAAAAGATTTTGGAAAGGCTTTTTTATATTCCTGTTATGTGGATAAGGCTTTTGGTCATGAACAGTTTATTCCTGAACATGTGGTGCTGTTCCAGCTATCCGGTGAAACCCATTTTGACCATGAAAAGGGAAAGCTGGTGACAAAGGAGGGGCAGATATTGGTCGCCCGGAGAAATCAATTGGCAAAGGCGTTCAAACATCCTTCGAAAAATTCGGCTTATCAGTCTATATCCATCATGCTCCATGCGGACCGGCTCAAGAAGTATGCCCTGGATCATCAGCTCTCTTCGGATAGGAAGCAGCAGTCGGATACAAATATTCTCCTGGACGGTGATGTCTTTATCAAAAGTTATTTTGAGTCGCTGGCGCCTTATGCGGAGGCTTCGGACCGCGTCAGCCCCCAGATGGAAACGATCAAGATTTACGAACTGATCACCTTGTTATTGGAAAGATATCCATCCTTAAAAGACCTGTTGTTTGATTTTTCCGAACCGTTTAAGATTGACCTGGAGGAATTTATGGTCAAGAATTATAAGTATAATGTTCCTTTGGAGAATTTTGCCAAATTATCCGGCCGGAGCCTAGCAAGTTTTAAACGTGATTTTGAAAAGATATTCCGCACTTCGCCCCGCAAATGGCTGCAGGAAAAGCGTCTTTCGGAGGCTTACTATCTGATCGAAAATAAACGAAAAAGACCTGCGGATATCTACCTGGATCTTGGCTTTGAAAACCTTTCCCATTTTTATGCTTCTTTTAAAGAGAAATTTGGGATAACACCGTCGACAATCAATTCCATCGCATGATCAGTTCTTCCACCAATAGCTAGGACCGTCATGGGCATGATCCAGATCGACAACCTCACCGATACGTGGCGTAATCAATGTTTGCTGCTGCTGCAGGGCCTCTTTTGAAATGCGCTCCAACGGTTCATACCATGCATGGTTGGCAAGGACAAATTTAGAGGAGTGAACGGGTAATAGTTTCGCTGCCTGTAGATCTTTTGCCGCCCGCACCACTTCTTCGGGCATCATGTGGATATATTTCCAACTCAGGTCATATTGTCCATTTTCGAGGATGGCCAAATCAAATGGGCCCAGCTTGTCACCGATTTCTTTAAAATGGGTATCGTAGCCACTGTCTCCGCCAAGGTATAATCTGCGGCTTGGCGTCACAAGCACATAGGAGGCCCAAAGTGTGTTAGCCGACCAGATGCTGCGACCGGAGAAATGCCGTGCCGGTGTGACCGTTACATGAAATCCATTTCCCAGATCGATCTCTTCCCACCAATCTTTTTCAATAATCTGATCGTTACGATAGCCCCAATATTCCAGATGTTCACCCACACCAAGTCCAACGATTATTTTGCCAACTCGAGGTTGCAGCGTTTTGAGCGTTTTGTAATCCATGTGATCGTAATGATCATGTGAGATAAAAAGGTAATCAATGGCTGGAAGGGCATCGGCTGTGGTTACATCAGCTCCTGCAAAGGCTTTGCCACTGCCCGGTATGGGCGATATACTACCGCTTAGTACCGGATCGACAAGGATCGTTTTACCATCTGTACGCAATAGATAGGAGGAATGCCCCAGCCAGACCAAACCATGGGTTTTGGTAAAAAGATTATCCCAATTGACAGGAACCGAAGGTATCTTGGCTTTGGGGCTGGTCTCGTCTGATTTTTTGAAAAGGTAATCGGACAGGGCTATCGTCCAGCTTTGTGTCAGCTGTGGTGTCGGACTGCTGTTGCGAAATTTACCATCCTTGAATTGCTTAGAGTGTTCGATACGCTTAAGTCTTTCGCCTGAAGGCCTTTTGCCAAATTGGGGATGCATCATATATAAAGTGATTAAACCGATGAGAACAACAAGTGTCAGGGCGGACCATTTCAAAAATCGGAAGAAGCCTGTAGCCTTGTGTTTTGTTTTCATCTTAAACTTATTTTATAACACAAAGATAGGCCGGTGGGGCAGCAATTGTTTTTGTGTAAAGCTCAGTTTTTATGTTCTGTACGGCTCATGATGTGCCGTATGGTTCATTCTTCTGTTTCCCATTGTTTGAGCCTCAGGCAGCAGCGCATCTATTCCGCGGCTTACAGCGGCTTATTGGTTACAGGTGTTTACGAACAGACTGTATGATTTTGCCTTTGCAATTGGATTGCAAAGGCTTTTATAAGCGTTGAAACCAAAATAGAAGACTATTTTGTTACCAATAAAAGCTATTGGTCAACAGATTTAAGTTGATCAGGATAGGGGACCTGTTGTCCGGTAGCCTTGTAAGTCGGCAGCTGTGCTTTCCATCTCCGAAGTTGATCGGAAAGGAGCTTGCTAAGTGCTTTGGTTTTCTCCTTCATTCCGGGAGCGAGGTTGTTGCGTTCACCGATATCTTCCTGCAGATTATAGAGCTCTAATTTTCCCTGTTTCATGTCGTAAAGCAGCTTGTAGTCGCCTTGGCGTACAGCAGAGAAGAAATTGATACCGGGGCCATCGGGTACGGTCCATTTATTGGGAACATTCCAGATAAGGGGGCGACTATTCCAACTTTCGTCGTTCTTTCCCGTTAACAGGCCTGTCAGGTCCTTGCCGTCTGGTTTTTGTTGTATGAGTTGATACTCTTTTACTTTTGCCATTTGGAGGATGGTTGGAAATAGATCTTCGACCATGACCGGTGCCGAGCTGCTGCTCCCGCTATGTCCGCTGGCCTGTTTAATCAGCAGTGGAATACGGATGCCGCCTTCGTAAAGTGAACCTTTACCGGCTTTGAGTGGCAGATTCTGTGTATGGGCTTCTCCCGAACGCGGGGGGCTGAGACTGAGTCCGCCATTATCGCTCAAAAAGATGATCACTGTATTATCGTACACGCCTTTGTCTTTTAGAAACTGAACAATATCACCCATACTTTTGTCATAGCCTTCCACTAAAGAGGCGTAAGCTGCTTCGGTAGAATCCAGACCCTGGTCAAGGTATCGCTGTACAAACCGTGGATCGGGCTGAATCGGGACATGGACAGCATAGTTGGAGAAATGAAGGAAAAAGGGTTCTTTGCGACGAATAGGTTCGGCAAGTGCTTTCAGCGCTTCCTGCGTCAGTGCCTCGGTCAGAAAAGTGGATGAACCATGGTATTCCATCAGGTCCGGTACAGCCTGGTAACTGGTTTTGCCCGGAAGATTGCCATAGTTCTGCTCGCCATAGTAATTTTGTGGATGTCCCGCTGAATGGCCTGCCACATTGACCATAAAACCCAAATTGAGCGGACTGGCACCTGGAGTACCAGCTGATCCCCAGTGGGCTTTACCGATATGGATGGTATAATAGCCGTTGGCCTTAAGGATACTTGGAAATGGCGTAGCATAGACCGTATGGGGAATATTGGGTACAGGGCTCAATCCATTGATATTCCAGTCCGGCGGATTCAATAACTCATCCTTACTATCTGTCGGTGTATTGGCTTTGGGACTTGTCCAGTTTGTAACCCGATGATGTGCTGCATTTAAACCTGTTAGAAAGCTCACACGCGAAGGAGTACACACCGGTGTCGCATAAGCATTGGTAAACTTGACGGCATCTTTGGCCAGTGATTCGATATGTGGTGTATGAAACTTCTCATTAATAGCTGTTTTGGTGGTATAGAATGGTTCGGACATGTCCTGCCAGCCCAGGTCATCCACAAAAAATACCACAATATTGGGGCGCTCGGTTACTTGACGTTCTTGTGCACGGCCCGGGCTTTGGGCATGAGCCCCTGATCCTATGCTGCTGCATAGCAGCGATAAGATCAGTAATCTATTGTTTTTGAAGGATAACATAGCGACAAAAGGTTGACTACTGATCTAATTTGTTAACTCACTTTTCTGCCCATCGATGGTGTTATTCGAAATTTCATCGTGAATGACACGCTCGAAGAATAAGGTTTTTTTATTCCAGTGGAACGCAGGATACGCCCTGTTTGTCCGGATCCGATTGTTGCGAAAAACAAGACCATCCACGGATTTCGCATAGAGGATAGGTTTGTCAAAGGTCTCAAAAAGATTGTCTTCGATGACTATACCGCTATGAAAATACTTTTTTTGATTTTTAAGATCCGGAATTTCTGGATAGATCGAGATAATCGCATTGGTAAATTGAAACATATTGGTCAGGGCATTGATAAATTTATTGTGCCGAATCACAATATCATGACAGCTGCCGGTCTCATACCAGCCATTGGCATCGCCGCAGAGCAGGATTGCAGTGCCTGAGGTATGGTCAAAGAGATTCCCTTCAACAAGGGTTTTTCTCGGTGTACTGAACAGAGCACCACGTGCACGATTGTGACGAATGGTATTTTCGCTGAAAACAACGCGGGGTGTCCAGGTGAGGTTTTCAATACCGATCGCTGTTTTCGCAGGATCTATTTCCGGATCGAGCGCTTGTTTGAAAGTAATCTTGAATTCACGGATCGGATCACGCTCTTTATCCCGCAATATCTGAATGGATTGAATCTGGTTTTTCTGGTCCCAAAGTTCCATCGTCCCCGATTGGATAAACTGTACGGTATCTCCGACATTACCCCAGTCAAATCCGTAGGACTGGTCATGCATATAGCGGCCGATCAGTGTTTTATTGTCCAGTCTCGCGGTGATGTTGAGGTAAGTGCCGTGGATATTGATCGCATCGTCCATCATATTTTCATATAGCCCATTCTTCGAGACAATAACACCTTTACAACCTGAAAAATGGGTCGCATCAGCCTGCGCTGTAAAATACCGCGGATCTTGATCGTCACGCAGCGCAACTTGAAATCCTTCGAGGCTGATATTTTCGGTGAGCTGTGCCAATAAACCCATGCCTTCGGCATAATGCACGCTGATATGTTCGAGTTGAATGTCTTTGCCTTTATGGACAAAAACACCAGGGCTGGGGCGATGTCCTGCCCGCATGGCCACGATGGTGCCCGGAATAAGCTTTGGATTCTTCCATCGCTCCGCTCGGATAACACCCGGCGAAAGCTCGGTCACCTTTGTTGTCCCTACGCCAATGTCACTGGTATTGTAAACAATACGTTTGGTTTTTTCTTCAAAGGCGATGCCTGATGTTGGACACATTTCCCAGCCTTCACCGGTATGATAAAATACACTGTCTTTGATCTGATAGGTCACCCAGGGAGCTGTCTTGTAAACGATTGTGCCATTAATCGTATCATTTTTCAGGATCTGGACCTGGCAGATCTGGGGGCGTTCAAAATCTATATGAATATTTTTAAGAGTCAGGTTTTTATTCTCGATCAGGGCAATCGGCAACATCCGGCCATGGTAAATGAAATCCGAACCCTGGCCATCGATCGTGAGGTTGCTGCATTGTTCGAATGCGATACCTACTATCTTGGGATTATCCTGATCGTGGTTGGAAATATAGTATGTTCGTGATAATGCGCCCTCGGGATAAAAGTCATAGCGTCCTTTTTTGAATTTTAAAACGAGAGACTGATTTCTATTGGCCTTTCTGAGAATTGTATGAAGGACTTTATTGATTGTAACAGCGCTATTGGTCCCGGTATTGGGAAGCACACCGTAATCGGAAAGATAAACGATCTTGGGGGCTTGTGAAGCACTGCTGTTCAGGTAAAAACATATTGCCAGTAAAGTAATCAGTGTCGATCGGATCCAGCACGTGGGTAATTTCATATTGATTGATGGTTTATGCGCTATTGTAGCCAATTGGATGAATGCTTCCCGAATATAGGCATTATCCCTTAACATCCCAATTCTACTCTGGTCCGTAGCGATATTTTTACCCGAATGGAGGCGACGTAGGAGACCATCATATGTCTTTGTTCGTAGTAAAAAATAGGTTGCTTTGACGGGCTGTTAATAGTTGGATAAATGTTCGGTTTCTATCTAAAATTTTATATTTTTGAGATCAGGCTAAATCTAAATTGTGAAGGGAATATCGAACCGTTTTTTGTTGTGTATTTTGTTTTTACTGATCTGCAGGATCGGAGCGGCACAGTATGGATTGGAATTTGCCAGCCACAATAGAGAAGCTGACAAGCGTACAAGCCTACTGATCGGTGCCCGGGAGTCACTTTCATTTGAGCACAAGCTTTCCGTTGCCTTTGACCTGTCTTTTCTACCTTTTCAGCAGGATTATTTCGGTTATATCTTTCGGCTGATCACAGACGATGGTGTCAATATTGACCTCATGTACGACCGGCGTCCTGACCAGGATAAACATTTCAAGCTGGTGGTTGGCGAGGATTTTACACCAGTATCTTTTAATATTCCACCCGCCTGGCTGTATTACAATTGGACGTCTATGCGCCTGGAACTCGATGCGGACAGAAGAGAAGTCTATTTTGTATGTGCTGGAAAACGATACAGTTACAAATTGAATAAAAATTTCGGTACACGGTTCAAACTTGTATTTGGTGCAAATGCCATCAAAAACTTTCAGACCATGGATGTACCACCCATGCGGCTCAAAGATATCAAAATCGAAGACAACGGCCGGCTAAAATTCCATTGGCCATTAAATGAATATGCAGGAAACACTAGCTCGGATGTGCTGCAGAAAAATAAGGCAGAAACCATAAATCCCATCTGGATCAAACAGCAACGGAGCGAATGGAAACAGCAGGCTACATTTACCCTGGAAGGACAGGCAAGCGTGGCCTTCGACCAGACTGAAGAGACCTTGTTTTTTGTAGGCAACAAACGTATTGTAATCGGTAAGATCGGTGGAACAGATTTGCGTACGCAGGAATATGTGGGCGGGAAACTCCTGCTTGTCAATGGCAGCCAGTCTTTATTTGATCCCATACAGAAAAAGGTGCTGAATATTTCCATCGACCAGAAGATTGTTTCGGCTTATGATTCAACTACGCGTTCCTGGACGAAACAATTTGATTTTCCTGCTGTAGGGACACATTATTGGCTGTTCAATAAATACTTCGACCGTTCGGATACCAGTATTTATATGATCGGCGGCTACGGCCATTTTAAATATACATCGGGTGTGCTGCGCTATCATATTCCCAGTCAGTCCTGGGATAGTATCCCCTTTGCCGGTGATGAGATCTTTCCGCATTACCTGGCAGGAATGGGGCAGGGCAAAGACGGCGTGTATCTGGCGGGAGGATACGGTAGCTCCACGGGTGACCAGATGCTGAGTCCCCGTGTATCAACAGATTTTCTAAGACTTGATTTCCAGCAAAGAAAGGCTCTTAAAATCCATGAATTTTCAACCCAGTTTGCCGAAACAGTTTGGGCAAACAGTTTGGTCGTCGATGACAGCCGTAAAGCTTTTTATGGATTGATCTTTCCCAATAACAAGTTCAAAAGCCATCTTCAACTGATAGAGTCTAACCTTAAGGGAACCGAACCCCGATTTTTGGGAAATACAATTCCATTTGATTTCCATGATATTCGTTCTTTCGCTGATCTCTATTATGCACCGAAGTCCAAATCCTTTGTTGCCATCACGCTATTCTATGATGACAAGACTGATCTGACAAAGGCATCGATTTATACCTTGATGGGACCACCCCTGGCCGTAGGGCAGGGGATGCGTACCGTGGTAAATCCACTTCTGTTACGCTACGTATTACTTGGTACATTGACGCTTATCGCACTGCTTATCGGCTGGTGGCTGTATCGAAAAAGAGGAGAACGCGTAAAGCAGAGCGTGCCAAAATTAATAGCTGATAATCCTGTATCTCCCTCGAATGTCACCCCGGAGCAGGCAGTACAAGCCGTCCATCAGTCAGAACCAAGCCCTGAACAGCAAATTACGGTAAAGGAATTCGCCGCAGAAACAGCGATACAGCATACGGCAGGGATCTATCTCTTTGGTGGCGACATACAGATCGTGGATGGCGATGGGAAGGAAATCACCAAAAAGTTTTCACCTTTATTGAAGGAACTTCTGCTGATCTTCGTTATCTATACCGTACGCTGGGAAAGGGGGATCAGTTCCGAAAAATTGACCGAACTATTTTGGTCCGATAAAACGCAGTCGAGCGCACGAAACAACAGATCCGTAAATATTGCTAAACTCAACAGCTTGCTGGAACAGATGGGAGACTTTAGGGTAACCAAAAAAAGTGGTTATTGGTGCATCGAACCCCTTGATGAAGTATATATCGACTACCTGCGGTTCAGTAGACTGGTGTTGAACAAGAAAAGTTTCACCGAAGAGGAAATTCGTGAATTGCTGCATATTATTGATAAAGGTGGCTTCCTCTTTGAAGTCGATTACGAATGGCTCGACCACTTTAAAAGTGAGATGTCCATTCAGGTATTGACGACCCTTGGAAATTTTATCGAAAATCTGCAGGTCACCGAAAATGCTGAACTGATTATCGAGATCTGTAATAAAATATTTTATTTTGACGAGATCAATGCGGAGGCAATGGTTTATAAATGCCGTTCACTGCTCCAGCTTGGCTACCACAGCCTGGCGCTGCAGTGTTATGATAATTTTTGCCAGGTCTACCTGAGACTATATGGTGAAGCTTATCCAAAGAGCTTCAAAGATAGCCTAGAATAAAAATATTAATATTTTAATGTGTTGATATACAGGTTTTAGTGTAATGATCTGTGCGTTGTTAATATTCTGTTAATCTTCTGTTATACCCTGCTCCGGTATATTCGTTTTCATACTTAATAACCAATTCAATGAAAGCGAAAAAAACACCTACATTCTTCCTGCGGGAATAGTAGCTATGGACAGCTTAGGATAGCGATGTCCATCGTATCGAATAAACCTTTAAAGCATTTAATAACCAATTTAAAACAATTCATGAAAACAAACTTCATTTTTAATGAAAGGCCTCTACCGTGGCATAAACTCTGTAGATACCCCCGGCAGTTGGCCTTGTCCTCGCTAATCTTGCTGTCGCCGCTCGTTACGCTGGCACAGCAGCAACAGATAGAAGGTAAGGTGCAGACCCTGAACGATAAACCGATTGCGGGTGCTTCAATAACCGATCTGCGGACGGGCCAGACAACCTCCTCGGATAGTAAAGGGCGCTTTACGATCAGCGCCTTGCCCGGAGATAGGCTGCTGATTACGTATGTGGGGTATCAAAAAACTGAAATGATCGTTGGGCAACAACGCTTGATGGACGTACTGCTCAACGAAGATAATACCAGCTTAGAAGAAGTCGTCGTGGTTGGCTATGGTACGCAAAAGAAAGCATCATTGACCGGAGCGATTTCTTCGGTCAATAATAAGGAAATTGCGGTCACCAAAAATGAAAATGTGGTTAATATGCTTGCTGGTAAGCTTCCTGGCGTGCGTATCAGCCAACAATCGAGCCAGCCTGGATCCTTTGAATCGAATATCGATATCCGTGGCATGGGCGAACCACTTATTGTCGTGGATGGTATTCCCCGTGACAAAGACTATCTCTCTCGGATGGATGCCAATGAGATTGAAAGTGTGTCGGTACTCAAAGATGCTTCGGCAGCGGTATATGGGGTACGTTCAGCAAATGGGGTGCTGCTGGTTACTACGCGAAGAGGGAGCAGTGCGGATGGAAACTTCGAAATAAATTATTCCTACAATCGCGGTTGGCAGAAGTTTTTATATGTCCCTAATACAGTGGATGCACTGGCCTATATGCAGCTTAAAAACGAACAGATAGGTCGTGACTTTAATAGTAATTATCCGGTTAAAATGCCCAATATCTTTGGTGAAACGGACTTCGAAGCATACCGCACTGGTGCAAAAAAAACATCCGATTATGTAGATGCCGCTTTTGATAAGGTATCGCCCCAGTACCAGCACAACTTATCCATCAATGGCGGCGGAAAGAAAGTGAACTACTTTTTCAACTTGGGACACATGGATCAGATGGGGGCCTATAAAAGTAAAAGCCTGAACTACAATCGCTGGAACTTTAGATCCAATATCGATGCACAAATTACTGACCGTCTCCGGGCTTCGCTCGATCTCGGTGGCTATGCGGATGAAACAAACCAGCCCCGTACGGATATCTGGGCGGTCTATAAGCAGGCCTGGCGCCAGCGTCCGATTGTACCCATTTACGTCAACGATAACCCGCTCTATCCCAATTTTGAGATGATAGACAATGAAAATCCGGTCGTAGTGACCGACTCGAAGCAGACGGGGTACCGCAAATTTCTGCGAAAACAGTTTAACGGAATTATATCTCTCGACTATAAAGTGCCTTTTGTGGAGGGATTGAATGCAAAAGCGACCTATAACTACGATTTTAAATACAGTGATAATACGGATTATAAAAAATCGTACTTCCTGTATAGTTATACACCACCGGTCTACGATGGGAATGGCCAGATCATTACACCCGAAAAGTATAATGCACACGAAAAGAATGCACCTACGACGGTACGGCGAAGTGCCTATCCGGATACACATTCTTTAATGCAGTTTTCCTTGAACTATAACAACCGCTTTGCGGATAAGCATCAGGTATCCGGCTTGCTTTTATTTGTCGAAGAATACAATAAATGGGACAGCTTTTATGCACAACGGGAGATTATGGTCAATTCCGAATACCTTTTTGCCGGGGAGGACAAAAACCAATTGGCCAATATGGAAGGGATCGGCGAACGTACCGCAAGGGGACTTGTGGGTAAATTTAATTACGATTACCTAGGCAAATACCTTGCTGAATTTAGTTTCCGCTACGACGGGTCGTCTAAGTTTCCGAAAGAATCGCGCTGGGGATTTTTTCCTGCGGCTTCTCTGGGCTGGCGAATCAGCGAAGAGTCTTTTATTAAGGACAACTACAAATTTATCAATAACTTAAAAATTCGGGCTTCTTACGGTAAGCTCGGAGATGACCGTTCGGCAGGAAATTATCCCTCAACTATCGTAGGTTATGCACTGGAACCCAATGAAACGGGCTGGATTTTTGGCGGTAACCTTGTCAATGGTGCATTGCCGACAGCGATCCCCAATCCAAACTTAACCTGGTATACGTCCAAAACAGCTGATCTGGGCTTGGATCTTGACCTCTGGAACGGAAAATTGGGGATGGTATTTGATTATTTTAACCGGAGCCGTACGGGATTATTGGCTACAAGCCTGGATCTTATCCCGGGGACAGTAGGGGCAAATCTTCCACAGGAAAATCTGGAAAGCGACCGGACCTTTGGTTATGAGCTATCCTTGACCCATCGCAATAAAATAAATGATTTCCAGTATTTTGTGAATGCACAGGTTTCATCAACAAAAAATCAGTTTGTCGACCGTGTCGAATCCAAGGCCGGAAATTCATACGACAACTGGCGCAATCGTAATTCCAACCGTTATAAGGACATCTGGTGGGGGAAGGAATATGCAGGCCAATTTGGTTCCTATGATCAGATCTATAGCCACCCGACGATGGTCAGCAGCGGTACACTCCCCGGTGATTACTATTATCAGGACTGGAATGGAGATGGGCTGATCAATGATGCGGATAACCATCCCATTGCAACGTATAATATGCCTTTGATCAATTATGGACTCAGCATTGGCGGCTCATGGCGCGGTTTTGACCTGGCCATGAATTTTCAGGGGGCAGCAAAAGTATACGTCCAATATAGCGAGGTGCTGGCTGGACCGCTCCAGTTTGACGGTGGTGCATTGACGCAATTTTTGGATCGTTGGCGTCCAGCAACAGCTGGAGCAGATCTTTTTAACCCAAGCACACAATGGATCCCAGGCTACTATCCATCTACGGGTTCAGCGCTGGCCGAAGGAACCCGTGCTGTACAAAATGCATCGTACCTGCGGCTGAAAACATTGGAATTCGGGTATTCCTTACCCAAGGAATGGCTGAAAACGCTTAAAATCAAGAACCTCAGGATCTATGCCAGCGCATATAATTTGCTGACTTGGACCGGGTTGAAATATACGGATCCTGAGCATCCCGGATCTGCCGGTGGCTCGTCATCTGGTGATATTGACGTGTACAAATACCCGATCAATAAAACGTATAACCTGGGAGCATCCATTAAATTTTAATTTCAAAACGTACAAAACATGAAAAAATCAATCACGATGGCAATCATTGGCCTTTTCCTGTGTTCGGGGATGCAATCCTGTAAAAAAATGGACCTGGATCCGCTTGGGGTACTGGGAGAGGATGCTCTGTTTGGAAACGAGGCTGGTGCACGTAAATACGTGGCCGGAATGTATAGCTACTTACCCATAGAAGACTTTGTCTATCATCCAGAACGTGGATTCAGATGGGACAACTATTGGCAGAATTCGGAAACACTGGCGGCTATGAGTGGCGAAATGACGGGGCAGTTTTGGGGAGTGGCGGGTGCTCAGGGTTTTGGCTACTGGCCCTATGACCGCATACGGAATGTTAATACCTTGATCGCCGGTTTGCCCAAATATAAAGGGAATTATACGGAGCCTGGGTATAACCAGATTTTGGGCGAAGCCTATTTTCTGCGCGCTTTCTATTACTTTGCCTTAGTCAAGCGATACGGTGGGATACCGATTATCACCGAGGTGCAGGATCCTACAGGAGATAAAGAACAATTGCAGGTAAAAAGAAACAAGGAATCTGAGGTATACCGTTTTATTTATCAAGATTTGCAGCAGGCAATGACACTGATGGCCGCAACGAGTGAACGGGGGCGGGCCAATAAGTATGTTGCGGCGGCATTATGTTCACGTGCGATGCTCTATGCCGGTAGTATTGCCAAATACAGTGGATATAGCAATCTGGCCGGAGATGCGACTGATAAAGAGTTGGTCGGTATCAAAAAGGAGGAAGCCGAATGGTTTTTTAAACAGGCTTACGATGCGGCAACACTTGTGCTGACCGGACCGTATAGCTTGTACAATAAGAATGCGCAGGACAAGGAACTCAACTATGTCAACCTATTTTTGGATCTGGATAGTCCCGAAGATATTTTTATCAAGGAATATAGCCTCACGGCACCCCACAACAATCGGCTTAAGCACAGCTATGATGCCACGCATTTACCCAATCCGACTTTTTCGAGTGACAATGAGTCTGCCGCATACCCGGTATTGAATATGGTAGAACTCTTTGGCGAGCTTCCCATTACAGATGCAGCAGGTAAACCCATTCGTTACTCCGATAGGAAACAACTTTACGCGGAACTCGAACCACGGCAAAGGGCCACCTTCTACTTTTCGGGAATGGAATTGCGCGAGGGGGCCGAGCGCCGTGCTTTCGACATCCAGCGTGGACTCTATAAAACTTTTCCGGGAAAGGCCGCCGATGCACAGATGGGCTCGGGAACTGCTGCGATCAACAGTGAGTCAAACCGGATCCTCGCCGGACCCAAAAATAGCCTCTACGATTATAATGGCACCAAGATCAACATCACTGGCGAGCATGGCATGTGGAAAGATGGACATGCCAACAACACCCGCACAGGTTTTTATATCCGTAAATACATCAATTATAAAATGTCAACCAAGGATGTGAAGCTATACAACAGTACGCAGCCCTGGAAAATATTCCGGCTGGCCGAAATTATGCTGAACAAGGCCGAAGCTGCCTACGAACTAGGTGTTATCAAAAACGATGAAACACTCAAACAGGAAGCTTTTCAGTATATCGCCCAAATTCGTGACCGTGCTGGAGCGAAGCCTTATCGCTACAATAGTGCTGCGGCTAATCTATCGGGCAAATATGGATATCCTCTGGACGGTAATCTCCAGTTTATCCGTGAGGAACGTGAACGTGAACTTTGTTTCGAAAATCACCATTGGTGGGATATGCGTAGGTGGCGTATCGCTGATGTGGAGCTCAACAACTTTGTGCCCAATTCACTCATGCCTTACCTTGTACTGGATGAACTGAAGTATGCACCCAATGGTGAACGTATCAACTCCTTTATCTTTATCCGTGAAAAAGAGCCTTGGAACAAAACCTTCAACTTTGAGAAGAAATGGTATTATGAACCTATTCCGGGCGGGGAATTGAATAAAAATCCTAATCTATATCCGCAGAACCCCATTTATTAAATGAACGACAATGAGAACGCTATTTTTATATACAGCTTTGGCAGGCCTGTTTTTTTTGAATGCCTGTGCAAAAACAGATAACTACGAAGGTCCCAATGCCAGCATGCAGGGGCAGGTGATGGATAAGGTGACCAAAAAGCCTTTGCTGACAGGCCAAGGAGAATTTAGTATCCGCCTGTTGGAAACCAGCTGGAGCGACAATCCGGCGCCACAAGATCTTGCTGTCAGGCAAGATGGCTCATACAGCAACAGCAAACTATTTCAGGCTACCTATACCCTGCAGCCCTACGGTGGCGCCTTTTGGCCTGCTGAAAAAATCGAAGGCTTTCAATTGGGAGCCTCTGCCGAACAGAATTTTGAAGTGACACCTTATTTACAGATTAAAAATGTGAAATGGACATTGAAAGCTGAAAATAAATTGGACGTGTCCTGCACCCTGACGGCTCCGGTTACAGCCGGACTGCCGCAGATCATCGAAGTACGCCCTTTTCTGAGTCTGACACCTTACTGTGGTGCAGGAAACCGAATAGATGCGTACTACAAAGATGAATACCGGACTCTGATCAATAAAAACTGGTCCGAGATCGGTGATATGCAGACCGGAGAAGGTAAGGAAACATATACCATCAACGACCTGCCACTTAAATCGGGATACACCTATTATGTCAGAATGGGGGCAAAAGTTCGTGACACGTACGAGAAATTTAACTATTCGGAGATCGAAGTGATCAAAGTCCCTTAATAGCAGCTGATGATCATCGCTGCGATATCCAGGTAAAGCTCCTCCAAGCGGAGGAGCGTTTACCTGATAAGGGCTAGCCACGGGTAGCCGATTAAAATTGCTATTGAACGCGCTTTTTCAGCAAGAATGATTTCGTGATAAAACAATTAATGAATAAATAATATGAAGATGAATAAATTAATCAAAGCCGGTTCCAGATGTCTATTGGGCATATCATTACTTTTTACCGCGCACCTGAAGGCGCAGGAGAATCCTTTTATCAAACATATGTATACCGCAGATCCTTCCGCGCGTGTATGGGCAGACGGTCGGCTGTATGTGTATGCATCCCATGATATTGCCCCACCACAGGGTTGTGATCTGATGGATCAATACCACGTTTTTTCAACTGCCGATATGAAGACCTGGACCGATCATGGCGAAATATTACGTGCGTCGCAAGTACCTTGGGGCAGGAAAGAGGGTGGATTTATGTGGGCTCCGGACTGTGTTTTTCGCAATGGGACCTACTACTTTTATTTCCCGCATCCCAGCGGCACGGAATGGAACAAAACCTGGAAGATTGGGGTCGCCACAAGCAAGTCGCCCGCAAAAGATTTTGTCGTCCAGGGGTATGTGACCGGAGCAGATGCCTTAATTGATCCACATGTGTTCATTGATGATGACGGTCAGGCATATTTCTATCAAGGTGGGGGCGGTGTGTGCAAGGCGGGCAAGCTCAAAGATAACATGATGGAAGTGGATGGTCAGCTGCAAAAGATGGAAGGACTGGAAGATTTCCATGAAGCTTCCTGGGTACATAAGTATAAGGGGAAATATTATCTTTCCTATTCCGATAACCACGATGATAACCAGAAAGATGGTGTCAAAGGTGACAACCGCATGCGCTATGCGATTGGCGATAGCCCGCTGGGCCCATGGAAATCAATGGGAATTTATATGGATCCGACAAACAGCTATACCAACCATGGCTCGATCGTTAAGTTTAAAGGTAAATGGTATGCCTTTTATCATAATAGTGAACTTTCGCAAAAAAACGGCGAGTTCAATGATTGGCTACGTTCGATCTGCGTAGACCGCCTGGAGTATAATGCGGATGGTAGCATTAAAAAAGTAAAGCAGACTGGTCTCCTGACAGTACCTAAATAATGGGTACGGCGGGAATAAATGTGGTCAAAAAAAATTATCTTTAAGGGCGAAACGGATGTTTTGCCCTTAAACCATTCATCACTTAATAATTTAGAATGCTAAATAAGAATATCAATCTGAAACATAAAACCTTTCTACGGACAGTTTGTTGTTTTTCTTTTTTGTCTATCTTTTTGCTAAAAGGTTTTTCTCAATCCCAGAAACAGAAAGATTTTGTGGATTACGTCAATCCATATATGGGTAATATCAGTCATTTACTGGTGCCAACCTATCCGACTGTTCACCTGCCCAACAGCATCTTGCGTGTCTATCCCGAAAGGGGCGATTTTACCTCGGATCGTCTCTATGGTCTTCCGCTTATTGTTACGAGCCATCGTGGATCGTCAGCTTTTAATCTGAGTCCAATGCTGCAGTTGCCCAAGGAGCTTAAACCGGTGCAGTTGTACAGTTATGACCAGGAGGAGATTAAGCCTTATCACTATGCTGTTGTTTTAGATCAGGAAGATATTAAAGTTGATTATGCACTTTCCCATCAGTCGGGTATGTATACGTTTACTTTTCCGGGCACAGCGACAAAATACCTGCAATTCAATTCGCGGGATGGGGAATTGAATTGGGATGGACAAGCTCTGTCAGGCAGTCAGGAAATTGGCAATGGCACACGTGTGTATATCTATGCTGTTCCTGATATTCAACCGACTGGGGTTAGTAAATTGCAAGGCCAGCAGTTAGAAAAGGGTACGGATGCAAAAGGCAAAAATGCCTGTCTTGTCCTACAGTTTGACAAGGCGGGAACAAATTTAAAAATGAAGTACGGCGTTTCATTTATTGACGCAGCACAGGCAAAAGCAAATCTAAACCGTGAAATTGCTGATTTTGATGAAAAGAAACTAGCAGAAAATGGCCGTAAAACCTGGAATCAAGCACTTGGAAAGATTGCTATAGAAGGCGACAGCGAATCAGACAAAAATGTCTTCTATACCTCTTTGTATCGCACCTATGAACGTCCGGTCAACATTTCTGAAGGTGGACGTTATTATAGTGCATTTGACGGTAAGGTACATTCGGATGATGGTAAGCCGTTTTTTACAGATGACTGGATCTGGGATTCCTATCGTGCGCATCACCCTTTACGCGTGTTGCTTGACCCAGCGGCAGAATCGAATATTCTCAATTCCTTTGTGCGGATGTCGGAGCAGATGGACAGGCCTTGGCTGCCGACTTTTCCGGAGATCACGGGAGATAGCCGCAGAATGAATTCCAACCACGGCGTAGCAACTTTGCTGGATGCCTACCGGAAAGGGATTCGTGGTTTTGATATTCAAAAAGCATATCTAGCTGCAAAAGGAGCGATTACCGAGAAAACCTTGGCGCCATGGTCGGGCAAGCCTGCTGGAAAAATGGATGAATTTTTCAAAGAAAAGGGCTATATCCCGGCTTTGCATCCAGGGGAACAGGAAATTTATCCCGAAGTACATGGTTTTGAAAGGCGCCAGCCCGTAGCGGTCACCCTTGGTACTTCTTACGACTTGTGGTGTCTTGCACAACTGGCGAACGAATTGGGTATAAAAGCGGATTATGAACTGTTTATGAAGCAGTCTTTTAATTACCGAAATCTGTTCAATGAACAGACCAAATTTTTCCACCCCAAGGATGAAAAAGGCAATTTTATCATGCCTTTTGACTATGTCTTCGCAGGAGGACAGGGAGCTCGGGAGTATTATGGTGAAAATAATGCCTGGATCTACCGTTGGGATGTACAGCACAATATCCCCGACCTGATTAAATTGATGGGTGGTAACCAGCTGTTTGTCCAATATTTGGATGAAATGTTCCAACAGCCGCTGGGACGTTCCAAATTTGATTTCTATGCACAACTGCCAGATCATACGGGGAATGTCGGTCAGTTTTCGATGGCCAATGAGCCGGCCCTCCATATTCCGTACCTCTATAATTACGCTGGACAACCTTGGATGACACAAAAACGCATCCATAAACTGATCGGCGAGTGGTTTAGAAATGACCTGATGGGAATACCGGGAGATGAAGATGGCGGTGGTATGTCAGCCTTTGTGGTTTTCTCGCAGATGGGTTTTTATCCGGTTACACCGGGACTAGCGTCCTATAGTATTGGGTCTCCATTTTTCCGGAAAATAACATTAAGCCTGCCGAACGGAAAATCTTTTGTGATTATCGGAAAAAATGCGTCAGCAAAAAATAAGTATATCCAATCGGCTACGCTGAACGGAAAACCATGGAACAGCACACAGTTAAACCATGCGGATATCCTGAGCGGTGGTACGCTTGAGTTTGTGCTGGGCGATAAAGCGAACAAAAACTGGGCAAATTAAAACAAAAAGGTCCTTTGGTCAATTGACCAAAGGACCTTTTTCGTTAAGCTATTTCCTTAGCTCATTTTTGTTGCCTATAAAGCTTGCTCAAGCTAAAACATCTGGGATGTAATTTGGATAGATTTTCCTTTGATTCCTTCCACTTGGATCTGCTTACCGGCGTAACTGATACAGATCGGTCCATTTTTGCTTGGGATAAGTTCCGCATTTTCAAGTGCACCATTACTCCACTGGATATTGACACTGATATTCCCGCGTGCTTTCAATCCGGTAACGCTACCTTTATCCATATGTTTGCTCAATGCGGGCAGCAGTTCAATCAGGTAATTGTTGTTTTTATCGCGTACCTGACTCTGTAATAGCATTTCGGCGATGGCTGCCGTAGCACCAAAATTGCCGTCAATCTGAAAAGGTGGATGATTATCAAATAAATTGGGTAAGGTCTTTTCACTGATCAGATTGTAAAGCAACTTGTAGGAATGTTCGCCGTCGTGCAGCCGGTTCCACATATTAATCTTCCAGGCCAGACTCCAGCCGGTACCATGATCGCCCCGGCTCAGCAGGGTTTTCTTTGCCGCTTCGGCCAGGTCGGGTGTATTGGCAATAGAGATCTGATTGCTCGGATGTAGCCCAAAAAGATGGGAGGTATGTCTGTGATTGACTTCCGTTTCCTGATAATCTTCGATCCATTCCATAATCCGTCCGGTCTCTTTGCTGATCTGTGTAGGGATCAGTTTTTGCAGAGCCGTCTGGCATTCCTGCCGAAAGTCTGGATCGCTGTCGAGCAAGGTTGCCGCTTCAATATAGTTTTGTAGTAGATCGCGGATAATCTGGGTATCCATTGTGGCGCCATAGGTAAAGCTGGACACCTCACCTGAAGGTAAGATAAAACTGTTTTCGGGAGAATGGGAGGGATTGGTCGTCCAATATCCCGCAAAGTGTTTATCAGAGGGGATCTGTACCAGGAAATCCAGTATAAAGCGGGCAGCACCTTTCATAATGGGATAAGCTTGTTCTTTGAGAAACTGACGGTCTCCGGTATAGCTATAGTGCTCCCAGGGATGTTGCGCTAACCATGCGGAGCCCATGGGCCAAATCCCCTGTACGCCATCTGCCGGAGCGGTATAGCCCCAGGCATCAGTAAGGTGGTGTACCACCCAACCGCGAGCGCCATAAAGGGTACGCGCTGTACGCTCACCAAAGGGAATCAGGGCCGAAGTGAGGTCAAATAAGGGTTGATGCAATTCGGATAGATTGGTCAGTTCCGCGGGCCAATAATTCATCTGCAAATTGATGTTGGTATGAAAATCTGCATTCCAGGGTGGATCCATTTGCCAGGCCCATAGGCCCTGCAAATTTGCCGGCATATGCCCCGGACGTGAACTGCTGATCAATAGGTAGCGGCCAAACTGGAAAAATTTGTTGATCAGTGCCTTTGGAATCTGTTGTTGTCCACGAGTGAGCTGGATCAACGAATCTGTAGGGAGCTGTTCCCATTTTTGTTGCTCCGAATCCGCCAGATTCAACTGTACACGCTTGAAATAGTGCTGGTAATCTGCAATATGTGTGCGTTTCAACTGTTTATAGTCAGATTTTTCCAATGTCTCAATTGCTTTACGGCAATTTACAAGTGGATCCACGATAGATTGTTTTGCGGGATAGCTGATCTGCTTTAAACCCGGGTAATCTGTTGCTGCGGTGATCAGTAGCATGATCTCATCAGCACCTGTAATTGTTATCCGACCCTCAATGTTGGTTAGCTTGCCGCCCTTGAGAAAGACTTTTGCAATAGCGGAAAATTTCGTGCCCTTTTCACCATTGCCGCCCTGTCCGATCTGACCTTGTAGAAGCAATTGGGAGGGATCGTTTGGGTCCGAGAGACAACTGAAATCCTGGGCGCGTTTCCAGCTGAAGTTCAGGTCCAGTGCTTGCCTTTTGTTGGCACTATACTGAATGACCATGGCCTTAGCCGGTGCCGAAATAAAGGATTCTCGGGTGTATTTTACACCCTGATAGTGATAACTGGTCTGCTGTATGGCTGTTTCCAGATCCAAGGAACGTTGATAGTGTTCAACCTGGAGATGCGGCATATCGAGCCACAATTCACCCAGCGATTGATAGGGCTTGATCCCTTTTGGGATTCCCATTAAAGTGCTGTCTGCAAGTTCGACGGCTTCCTTGTTTTTTCCTTCAAAGAGCAGCTGTTGGATACGAGGGAGATAGGTTTTGCCTTTTGGGTTATTGGGATCCTGGGGTGCTCCGGCCCATAATGTACTTTCGTTAAATTGGATACGCTCATCGGCAACTCCGCCAAAGACCATGGCGCCAAGCTGTCCATTCCCCAAGGGCAAGGCTTCCTCCCATACCTTCGCCGGACGCGTATACACCAGACTCAATGGGGCAACGGACAGATTCGCTGCGGGTTTGATCCAGGTCCGGTCAGTCCAGAATTGATCTATTTTTTGTTGCCGTTGACTGGCAGCGGTGGCATTGTTTTTCTGTTGCTGTGCCTGACTCTGGGCGAAACAGAAAAACAGCAGAACTGTACCAGTTATAAATTTTATATTCATCTTTTAGTTTCTTTTTGGTTGTGAAACGGGGGCTGTGGTTTTAGTCTTCAGGTATTTGCCAGCTTGTCCCGTCAACCAAAGATAATGATCGTTGGGTAAATTATCTTCAATTCCGACAAATCCCCCTTCTCCATTGAGCGGAACATCTTTTTGATGCAGGGTTTTGAATATGGCCGTTCCTTCATCGACTTCATCAAACATGGCAATATAGAGCATTTCGGCACCAATGGAAAGATTGTGCTGCAGCTGTTTCCAGTAGAAGTTGCCCGAATCGCGGGGTACAAAGGCGCGAGAACTTCCGGTCATATTGGTCCATGAAAAACCCGGAAAGCAGAGCGGAACATAGTCTACCTTGTTTTTTTTGCACCAGTCCATGTCGGCTTGAATCAAAGGTTTGAACTGGTCGAATCCGGCTTGATTATAACGGCCGACAAACCAGGGCATAATGATGTCGGACTTTTTGATCAAGGTGTGTAAGAAGGGATCAGATTCGGTGTCCTGGCGAAGTTCGCGCCAATAGGTCGGAACACCCAATAGTACACTGTAGCCATTTTGTTTGAGGTAATCGACAATGCGTTCGGCCGTTTTGAGGTTATATTTGCGGCCATCGTTGAAACCTACGCCCCAGACGGCAATCAGTGGTTTGCCCTGATGGAACAGGTAGGTATGCGCTTTATTGCGCCGTTTTAATTCCCATTTCTTCTCCAGTGCCGCCACATCATCCATCAGAATCTCTTCGTCACCATCCTTGATGCCACTGAGATCATACATGATACAGAGTGCACGGTCCGATTCATTGGCCGACTGAATGGCCGATTGTAGCACCTTGTTGAAATGATTTAACCCACTTGGATTGGCGATTTCGCCAACAAAACGTTGCATAAAAACGCCATCTATTCCATACTGCTTCATCCATTTAAAATGAAGATTGACGGAGGAATAATCGTGGGCGCTGTACAATTTGGCGGGGCTGCCCGCCTTGGTCATAAAGGGGCTGTCGTAGGTCTTTTGGTAGGCACTGACGTCAGGCCAAAAGTCGATATTCGTTGATCCGGGCTGAAAACCATTTTTACCCCGATAATGGTACCACCCTCGATCGGCACCGTCTTGTGGACTATTAAACCAGCCTTGGTAACCGGCCATGACGAGACCCTTGTAGGAATCGTATTGTTTTTGGGCCAATAACATGTTTGCGGGCAGCAATAGCATGCTGAGCACATAAAGTTTGAGCGTTTTAATTAGCATAAAGATTTATATTGTTTGTAACCCCAATATCAACGGAGACCATTAACAGTCCATTAACAAAAGCATTAATATACATACAAGAACAAAAAGAACGATGAAATTAAACGTATTCGACGATCTGGAGCAAGCGGATAAAGATCAGTACCATGTCGTAGGATGACCGAGCGGATGGATATATTCAATCGTAAAACGGGAGAGCATTTGACTTAACAGAAACATAATACTAAACAAACACTACCCACACATTTCTTTATGAATTTAGTAATGGAATCTGTACACCTGTCGATTAGCTCAGTAACAGAGCTGAGCCAATTTCGGTTGGATTGAAAAGATTCCGGGGAAACGACTTGCTCCTGAATACAGGCAGGGATAGATACATCATTATATACGATTGAAATTATTAACCAGGGGTGAATTATCATAGCGCATCAGATCGTGAATTATTGGAAAGCTGTTGTCTTTATGAAGACCTAAAAGCTTATAATGAATTGGTGGCCCGTTATTCGCCCAAGCTTTATGCCGTTTGTAAGTATTATTTGAACGATACTTTTCTAGCAGAGGAGATTGCACTCGATGTTTTGTTCTGGCTCTGGAAAAAACGACGGCAGCTCGAGATCCCGTTAAACGTATCGGCTTATCTGCACCGTGCTGCCCGCAATGCTGTCATTAGCCACATGCGGAAACAAAGTCAGAATATTGTTTCGACAATTGAAAAATATGCTGAAGATGCTGTTATAGAAAAGCAAATGGCTGATTTTGCTATTATTTGCCGGGAAGGAGAGGATCAATATAAGCAGCTTCTCGCAGAACTCAGTCCGCAGCGCAAAGAAGTTTTTGTGCTCAGTCGGGAAGGCGGCTTCAGCTATAAAGAAATAGCACAGAAAACCAATCTTTCGGTCAATACGATCGAAAATTATATTTCCTCCGCACTCAAACATTTCCGAAAAGGCATTGTGCCTATTGTTATCCTCCTCCTTAATCAGCTTGTTTAGTGCGTTTTTTTTATTGCTGATTATCAGTTTGTTGTGATTTTTATTCTTTTTTTATTGATCACGGTAGGTGGTAAGCAGCTATTTCTGCGCCTATAGTAGTGAAGGAGCAAAAAATGGGTGAACAAATGATTACAAATGAGCTGTTGAAGCGATATCTTCAAGGAAAATGTACACGAGCAGAGAAGAAGATTGTAGGGGACTTTCTGGCAGATCCTGACCATACTGCTGTTCTTCATCGGCTGATGGAGGCAGAAACTACATCTTTATGGGATCGGCCCGAAGAAGTCGAACCTATCGATGCCGCGAAGATTTCCGAATGGCAGCTGCGGTTAAAGGAAAGAATTGGGCCCTTACAACCCCTGGTCCAAGCCGAAGAAACACAGCCTCCGCTAAAATCAAAGATCGTAGCTATTGGAAGGAAAACAATACGATATGTCGCGGCGTTACTTCTATTCGCTGCGTTGGCCGGATTGATTTGGTCATTGATGCAACGGAATGATTTTAAAGAAAATCAAACTGCTGACTTAAAAAAGGAAATTGCGCCCGGCAGTGACAGAGCTATCTTGAAACTGGCAGATGGATCGACGATCTCTTTATCAGATGCTGCCAAAGGAAGCATTGCAGATCAAGGTGGAGTGAAAGTACAAAAAACAGCCGAAGGTGAAATTGTTTATGCCGCTGTAGATAAAAGAGCATCCACACAATCCTATAATAGCATCCATACGCCCAATGGCGGACAATATCGTGTCACACTGCCTGATGGAAGTAGGGCATGGCTCAATGCGGCATCTTCACTGACCTACCCGGTGGAATTTGAAAAAAAAGAACGTCGGGTAAAAATGACCGGCGAAGTCTACTTCGAAATAGCCAAAATCACTAACGAAAATAAGGAACGCGTACCATTTTTTGTCGAGACCGATAAACAGGTGATCCAGGTATTGGGAACCACCTTCAATGTCAACGCTTATGCCAATGAACCTTATGACTGTACAACGCTGTTGGAAGGGAGCGTACGCCTCGTTGCCGCACATAGCGGGAAATCAGAATTGCTCAAACCCGGACAGCAGGCGTTGGTCGGAAACAATATGCTGCTCTCGGAAGCAGATATACAACAAAACTTAGCCTGGATAAATGGGTATTTTATATTCCGTCGGGAAGAGTTAGGCGGTATTCTGCGCAAGATCGCCCGATGGTACGATGTCACGGTGGAATGTCCTCCTGAATTAAGCACAATGAAATTTACGGGAAAGGTATCCCGGAGTCAATCGCTATCGGCGGTAACGGAAATGATCGCTTCCATCAATAAGGTGAAACTGGAGATCAAAGAAAGGAGGATTATCGTGAAGAAATAATTACCCATTACCATGACATTGGATAAAAAATAAGCGGCGATGCTACCAACATCACCGCCCGAAATAGCTAAAGTCATTAAAAAAGATGTGTCGTCAATTTTTAACATTTACTATAACTACAAGACAAAAGTATGAATTTTCATCAAGTCATGCGTGTTATGAAAATCACCATGGTATTATTAACCTGTGTACTAGCACATTTAAGTGCAGCTACATATGGTCAGCACCTAACTATTAATAAGCAAAAGACCCTTTTGGCTGATCTGATGGAACAGATCAGTGTGCAGACGGGCTATGATTTTTTTTATGATGCGGAGATATTTGATCATGTGCCGCGCATCACGATCAATGTGGTCAATGCGCCGCTGGAACAGGTGCTACAACGTTGCTTTGAAAAGCTTCCATTTGCCTATACAGTCAAAAACAGAATTGTAACGATTCGGCGTACGGATTCGGAAAGTCCAAGTGATGAAAAAAAGACGAAACGTTGGACGCAGACCACTATGGTCCGTGGCCGGGTACTGGATGGAAGTACAGGACAGGCCTTGGCCGGAATTTCAGTCAGCGTCAAGGATACCAGGAATTCGACCTCAACGGATGCAAATGGAAATTTCACTATAGGAATTTCCGGACAAAATGGAGTGCTGGTTTTTACCTCGTTGGGATATCAGTCTAAGGAGTTGAACGTCAGTTCGAAACAAGGCGATATAACGGTTCGGTTACAGGCTCTGACCACGGCACTGCAGGAAGTCGAAGTCACAGTGCAGGCCCGAAAAAGAGCGAATACCGAAGCTTCAGTGCTCGAAGAACGCCGCAAAGCATCCATCGTACAGGATGCGATCTCGGCTCAATTGATTGAACGTACCGGTAGTATCACCACAACGCAGGCTTTGCAACGTGTGACCGGGGTGACCATAACCGACGATAAATACGTGGCGGTACGTGGACTGGGCGACCGCTCGGTAATTGGACAGCTGAATGGCGTACGGTTGGCATCCTCGGATCCTGACCGCAGTGCCATCCCATTGGATCTTGTTCCGGCGTCTTTATTGGATAATATTACTGTCTATAAGACCGTCACACCGGATAAGCCTGCCGATGCGGCTTCGGGCATCGTCGAACTGAAGACCAAATCGGTACCAGAAAAGATGACGTTTGAAGTGATCGCGCAGACAGGCTTCAATTCCAATATCGGGATTGGCGGCAAGTATAACAGTTTCTGGAATAGCGATATGGGCGTATTAGGTACGGCAATCAATAAGAAAGATCTTTCCAAAGACTTTCTGAATCTATCCAAACAATACCCCAATGGCCTCAGTTCGATTCAGCAGCTGATTGCCTCGAGCAATTATAGTCCTGAAGTGCGCCAGGAGGTCAATCGCATCAATGGCATTATGCAGGGATTTGACCCCGTATTGACCTCGCAGACTAAAAAAGCACCCCTCAATCAATTGTATTCCGCTACGTTCGGTAACAGTTATACCCTTTTTGATAAACATAAATTGGGCGTGATTCTCGGCGGAAACTATTACCGACGCACAAGCAATATCTACGACGGAGACCTGACACAATATAGCATTTACCAAGGTGTGGTCACAGGTAGCCCCTATATCTATAGCCAGCGCAAGATCCCTAATTTTACCACCACCAATAATATTGTGATGGGCAAGTATCAGACCTACAAGGAAAATACAGGCGTCGAGACGCTTAATTATGGCCTATTGGGTGGTCTGACCTATCGCTTTAACCCTAGACATGAAGTGAGTTTTCAGTATCTGGGCAGTTGGGGCGGGGAGAATAGGGCAACGAACCTGCGTGGCGGATATTACTATGCGGGTTTACCGGGTGAAGTAAACAGTACCACCTACTCGCTAAAGCAAACCTTCCGCACGCTACATACCTTTAATCTACAAGGAGAACACAAATTTTTAACAAGTGAATATTCACCACGGTTGAGCTATAATATGGCGTCATCCAAATCCAACCAGAATGATCCGGATTACCGCTTTGTCAATATGGTGGATTACAAACCGCGCTATGGCGGTGCCATTGAACGGCCAAGTATTGCCCATCTCCCGAATACGGGGAATGTAGACTATGTTTATACCGAACGCTATTATGCGTTAAGCTCGGGTTATGTTAATGGATTTGGTCCTTTCGGTATTCTTCAGGCTGATCCGAATGGACGGCGCTGGCGGAATCTGGACGAAACCAATTATAATTACAAAGCTGATCTGACGATTCCTTTTAAGTTATTGGGCCATAAACAGGAAATAAAAACAGGATTCAACTACCTGAACCGTGAGCGGAAATTTGGGGAAAACGTACTGTTTCTGCCGGGATCTAATTTTACAAGTTATGGTGCTTATGGTCCCGGTAAATTTTCCTCAATTCCACTGTATGATGTGGAAGGTAATCTGGATCGCCTGGTCAGCAATGAGGTGGTCGGTGTGCGCGTACCCACAGGCGGGGTAGGTGAAGGTGACTTTCCCGTGGGGGGCTTCTTGTACAACATCCAGAAATCGCCTAACAATTACACCGGATTTTATGAAACCAATGCGTTCTATGGAATGCTGGACCTGAAACTGACGGATGAACTTCGGGTCGCCGGTGGATTGCGGTTTGAAAATACCAATATCCAGTCCGCGGTGGATACGGCCAATGTATATCTGGATCCATCCCTGACAGCAGCCAATGCAAACGGGACCGTAAACCTGAATCCACAGAATCCAAATTCGGCCTATAAGCAGGGCTACAAACCGTATTATTCAGTCAATGCAACGTATACCCTCAACGAGAATATGAACTTTAGGGTAGCCTTCAATACCACACTGGCGCGACCTGAATTACGGGAAATTACCAATGTTTACGAATTTGACGCTTTCCAGATGGGTTTGGTCGTCGGAAACAGAAACTTAAGAAATCAGTCGACCAAAAACCTGGATTTTCGCTGGGAATGGTTTCCCAATAGCGGTGAAGTCATTGCTGTTTCGGCCTTCGGAAAAGAAATCAATGATCAGTTGGTGAAGGTATTCAGCCTACAGACACAGGGACTTGCCGCTACTTTTCCGGAATTTCCGATCATTCAATTTCAGAACGACCCCAACCAGGGCCGGGTCTATGGAATTGAACTGGAACTGGTAAAAAACTTAGGCTCATTTTGGGGACCCGCACAGGATTTCTTCTTAGGGTCCAATCTGCTGCTTGCGCAGAGCAATATTAAGAAAACACCGGAACGGCTTGCTGCCAACTGGTCTATCGACCGGAATGCACCGACCAATAGCCCGCTCTTTGAACAGGCTCCCTATAGTATCAATGCCTGGCTGAATTATAACAATAAAAAATGGGGAACGGATATCACAGCGACATACAATACGGTAGGCGAAAGGCTGGTACAGATCAATCTTACCGGAGAACCGGATCTCTATACGCGGCCATTTTCCATGATGGACCTGGTATTCAGTCAAAAGTTGAATAAGAGGTTGCTCTTTAAAGGTTACGCAAAGAATATCCTGAATCCGGCAATCAAAACGGTTTATGCCAATCCAAATACAGGTGGCAAATGGTATGGACGCGAATACCTCAACCGGAGCTACAAACGCGGTACAGAAATTATGGTTGGATTTACCTATAACATTTTATAAGTATGAAACAGCAAAAAAAAGGAAATAATGGACAGCGCTTGAAGGCGATGGGATGGCTATCCCTGCTACAGGTCATACTGCTATTGGTCAGTATTTTTGTCCTCTCCTGTAAACGGGAAAACTTAGATTACACTTTTGACTATAGACCTAATCCAGATGCTGAAAAAGCCTCAAATATACGCTTGGTCAATTTATCCGAAAATGCACAGCTGATTGCTAATGGCGACAGTCTGACAAATTTCTTTGTGCCCCCACAGCGTTCGGGCTATATTCCACCCGAAGAGCTGACGCCACCGGGAACACGTTATTTTCCGAAAGATGGGCGCTTGGGACAGAGCTGGACCGTGCCGCAGGATCTCTTTCAGACCGATGGCACAGTACGTCTTAGGACAACCTTTGTGCCGATACCAAATAAGACCATTGCTTCTCATGATGTCGAATTTACAGTCCACGATTCTTACAACGCTCCGAAGGACTATTACCTGCTGATCAATCACGAAAGCAGGGTGCAGAAACCGGATAGGCTGGTGGAGGTACCACGCAGTGTGACAGCTCCGGCACGTCCGGATCATTTTAAAATTCGGATCATTAATTTCGCCAAGAAGCTGATGCCAACAAGCGCTATGGAGGATATTACTGGCCCAATTACCTTGGCTTATGCGGATGGAACTCCGGTCAGTAACAGTACCACAAAGATTGGCAGTGATGCCTGGTCGGATTATGTGGAACTACCCTATGGTACCTATCAGTTTAAGCTGCTGACGGATGACGGCCGGCAGATTCCGGCGGTGGGGCATACTTATTACAATACTATTGACCGCTTCAACTCAACCATGGAAATGGGCGGCGGTGCCATTAGCCGAATGTCTTCTGGCCAGACCTATGCACCGGTTCAGACCTTCCAGCCCGGCGGTATCTATACTATTGTCGTCCATCCCAAAGAATTTACCTGGACCACGGGTACTGACGATATCCGCGAACTGCAAAATGGTTTCCAGATTATAGCCGATATCAGCGAACCCCTGAATCGGACCTATGCGCAGATACAGCTTGCCAATACCATTACAGGACAAGACCCGGTGTTGCAGGCTAAAGGCCAGGTTACAGCCGCCACAGGATATGGTAAGGCATCGAATTATCTACAAGTGGTCGCCGGTCAACAGCATATTGCTATTGAAACAGCTTCAGGGCAAGCTTTGGCTACCATCGATGCTGAACTGCAGGCAGGACAAAATTATACGGCCTGGCTCTACATGGATCAAGACAAAAAAGTCAAGGTCCTATTAGCGGCCAATAACTTGGCCGGAACGACCTATACAGGGAAAGAGGGAGGGGGTAATAATGCGACAATAGACCGGTTCCGGTCCAGCTATATGTTTAATTTTCGTTTCCTGAATTTCTGTTCAGCTTTGTCTTATGCCACGTTCACCAATGGTGAGGGACGCCCTTTCGGTACACAGACAATGGATAGTGGAGTAAATATCGCTCCGGGAGCCTTAAATATCCTTCAGCCTTATACCTCCTTATTATACAGTGCGTCCAATGATATCGGTGGCCCCTATCAATTTATGCTTTACAGCTCTATGCCAACACGTATTCCAGGCGATTGGCTACAACAGGTCAAACCATTGTCCAGTACGCAGCTAGTAGCAAACCCCAAACTGTATACCGCTGTCGGGCGTAAAGTTCCGCTGCATGAACCGGGGGTATATTCCATCGCGGTGATAGGTGATCTGAAAAGCACCTCCGAAACCGACAAAGCGAAATTTATGGTAGTAAAACATACGAAATGACCATTTTTATGAAATACAAGATTTTAAATTGTCCCATTTTTGCAGTTATCGCGTTATCGTTTGTTTTTTGCGTAGCGAGCTGCACAAAAACCGAATATCGCACCGTCGAAGACCCTGCCTATATCCGGGTATTTAATAATTTGACCTATACACTCACCTTGGATAATAAAGAAGAAGCGCAACCTTTTTTCTGCATGTTTATTGATCCAGAGTTTGACGCGTCAGGCAAACCTATTGGTGGAAAGGCAATAGGTGACTTTTTGGACAAACGGAATATTTATGCGGCACCCAATGCCGCACATGCAGGATTGAGTACCTCTAAATATAACCCTGAATACCCGGGGAAAGAATTGGTGCCGACAGCGCCGATATTGAATGGTTTTGATTTAACAAATTGGGCGCAGGTGCCTGCAGGCAAACGTCGTTTCCTCTTTATGGCACGACCCATCAGTAGCGTCCCATTTGCACAATTGCCCGATGAGCAGCAGCGCAAAGTATTTCTCGATACCATTATTGATCTCTCCTCGCGCGAAGTGTATACCTTACATATACTGCAGAAAGACTTTAAGACAAAGGAAAATGGACTGTATGTGCGTCAGGAGACGTTCCATAAACAGGCTTTTTCGGATACCCTGACTTACGTCAATTTTTATAACCTGAGCGCCAAAGGTTTTCTACAGGCGGATCTTGCACAGAAATTGCCAGTACCGGGGACAACAAGGTCGTTGCGCTACGGTTTACTTGATACGATGAATATTTTTATCACGCATATTCAGCCAAGTGTGAATGCTGCCGGAGCGACGGTGCAACAGCGTATTCCAAATTTCAGTTATCAATACGCTGGTCAGATGCAGCGTAACATTGGTGCCCCTAAAGTGGCGCCTTATTATGGTTTCCCGATCTTCTTGCAGGATAAAAATAAGATTTATTCCAATACCTGGCAATATATCCAGTTTTTTGCACCTTCCATTGATCCGCGTACCGCAGGATCCTATCTCGAACCGCCATCGGTCCCGGGAGGGCTTACGGAACCTGCTGTTAAAGACGGTACTTTTGGCTATATCCTGATGGATCATGCACAATATTCGCCCAGTTATTATCTAAATACTTTTTTCCCCGGTCTAACAGTCAATGTTCATTCTGGAACAGCTAATCCACGAACTTTCGGTGTAGTCAATAGTATTGAAATCGTCAATGGCAATGCCTTTCTGACCACGGTACAACGTAAATATCCGCAACCTATTTATTAATTATGAGACCTGATATTTTAACTATAAATCAGCAGACAGTGGGCAGACAAACCGGCGGCAGCGTGCGATCGGGCAGTATGAAAACACTATTTTGGCTTGCTTTACTTTTAAACACATTCTTTTTCCATGCATGCAAGAATAAAGACCTTGATCTGTATGTCGAAAGTGAAAAATACAGCAATGCAGCGGATTTTATTGGTAACAACTATAATCTGACCTTATTTTATGCTGCATTGAAGCAGGCTGATTTGTTGAATCTGCTTAAAGAGCCTGGGCCTTATACACTGTTCGCGCCAACGAATAAAGCCTTCAATGATCTTGGGATTGTCCGTGCCAGTGATTTCGCGAGCATGAAACAAGATAGCCTGCGGCAGCTATTGCTTTATCATATTTTGCCGCGCAGGTTGTATACCAGTGATGTACCCCCAAATACCATCGACAACAAATATGTTAACATGATGGAAAAAGAACTGTTTATCGGTTATAAAAACCAAAAAGTCTGTGCGGAATGTACGCTAATTTCGGACTTCTATGTTAACGGCTCAAAATCTGTCTTAGCGACGCAGAATATTGTATTGGCGAATGGTGTATTACATGTCGTGGATAAAGTGCTGAAGTATAATCCAACCATACAAGATGTATTAAATTCCAAACCAGAGTATAGCTTATTTATTGCACTGCTCAAACGTATGGGAGACTGGAATCGTCTAGGAGAGCCTGCCAATACAACTGTTTTTGCGCCCGATAACCAAGCCTTCGAAAAGGCTGGAATAACAATCAATGACATTGCTCAGTTGGATCCTGGCAAATATGGCAAACGATTGTCGCGTGTTTATCTGCTGTATAACCATTTCTTTCTTTCCGATATGGCGATCTATGGACAGCTACCGGGCTCAGGCTATTACGGAAGTCCTTATTATCGTGCGCGCATCGTGGGTGATGAATTATATTATTTTGGTATTTCCGCCAATACGCCAATGGAACCCTTTATTATTCACAGCCAAGCTCCTGAAGCCAATACGCCACTACGGATCAGTAACTTTCAGCCGGGTTATCAAACGGATTATAAAGCGGACAATGGCGTTGTACATGGAATAAACAGCCTCTTGGTATTGCCCGAAGAAGCATTGATTAAGGAATCAACTAAGACAAATCAACGATGAAAAGTAATTTAAATCAATATATTAAGCTTGCAATATTCGCTGTGGTTCTCCTATTTTTCGGCTGCAAAAAAGCAGAGTTTATGCCTGACGCAGTAGGAGAAGAGATCCCGGTGCCAACCTATCCTTCGCTGCTAGAAGGACTGCCGGAGAATACCAGTTTGTTTAAAGCAATGTGGCAAAAGGCCGACATGGATAAAGTACTGGCCACCGAACAGGCGCAGGCCAAATTAACCTTTTTGGTTTCGAACAATAGTGCAATGGAAACCGCTGGATATACGGCCGTAAAAATACAGCAGCTAACAAAAGACTCCTTGCAGACTGTATTGCGCTATCATGTACTCAACGGTGCAATCAGTTCCGATCAACTGGCTATGATAGGGCGGGATCTGACTTATTTTACACTATTGAAGCATCCTAAATTTTTGGATGGTGAACCCCGGGATGGTACATTGGTGCGGACGATACCTTATTTCTATCGGCAGCAACTGAGTATGGTCGGAGGGAACTTTATTATCGATGGAAAGAAATTAAAGATTGGGCAGGAACTTGCCGTTGCGCAGGGACATGTTTTTATTATTGAGCAGGTTCTCAAAGCTCCCCAGCAGCAGATGTACGATTTTTTGGTAAAGGACGGCCGTTTTTCCTTGTATTTAAAGTCCATGGAACTTAGCAATACAGAATATGCCAATGATTTTATGATGAATATGTATCCGGGTTTTGGTTTACCGGTTCGTTTTATGCTCGATTGGAATTATTATTTTGAAGGTACTTTTCACTATAGTGCTGAATGGCCTAGACATGTTATCCATTGCACCCTGTTTGCGCCGACCGATGCAGCTTTCAACCGGATCGGCATTTATACGGAGGCTGATCTACGGGCATTGAATGGACGGATCGAAACCCCATGGTACTATGAAACGAACCAATTAACTCCGGTGGATAGCCTGCTCAAGTACCAGTATATAGGTGGTGCGAGACTGGAGACAGGTTACAATGAAGATTATTCCATGATTACGGTCGATGTGCAAATGGACCGTTTTTTAAATAATGCAACTATTTTTTCGCAAATGTTGGACAACAACAAGTTGGCTGAATTCAAGAATATCTACCATCGTTTTTACCGCTCAGGCAACAGAATTCAAGTGGGGCATTTGAAAAGCAAGGAACAGCCAGCAGATATTATTGAGGAAAATATCAACACCATTCAAGGACCAGTCCATGTTGTTGATCGGATCATTGTGCCAGATGATTTCAGCATGTGGCACAAAAAAAATAATACGAAACGTGTAAACGATTAGACAAAAAGACATGAAATCAATGAAATACCTATACGCCATTCTATTGATGTTATCCCTGGTGAACTGTTCTAAGGATGCCATAAATCCAAATGATGGTGTCGGAAAAAATACTTTAAACGACGTGGTTCGGGACAACTTTGGACTGACCTATCTTGCGACGGCACTGTATAAAAGCGGGCTGAATAAAATGTTGATGCAGGATGGTTCCTACACCTTACTGGCCCCATCCGACGATGCTTATAAGGCTGCTGGTTATCAAAATCCGGCCGCAGTATATGCTGAACCGGCGGGTAAACTTGTTGAACAGGGCAATTACCATATCCTGAAAAATGTTATACTATTTACAGGAAAGAATTTAAAAATGAATCAGGAGGAGGAAACGGTATTGGGTACCAAAGTGTATTGGAGCCGGGTGAAACGAGGAAAAGATACGCTGACGACGATCAATGGCAGCCGGCTGCTGCAAGCGGATACCAAGGCCGCAAATGGGGTAATGCAGGTACTTGACCGTTTATTGGTTCCCAATGTACACGGCAACCTGAAACAGGCGCTGGCGGCAAACGCTGATCTCAGCTTGTTTTACCAGGGTTTAAAGGTTTCGGGCTTATTGGAATCACTAGCGGGCACAACGAATTATACGGTGTTTGCACCCAATAATATGGCGATCAAACAACTTGGCTATCCCAATCTGGAAGCGATAGAAAAGGCTGACCAAGTAGAGTTGAAAAAACTACTGAGCTACCATATAGCCAAAGAGCGCAAGTTCGCACAGGATTATTTTTTGCTGACGCCTGATGGAACAACGAGTTATACCGAAACGATGCTGAATGAAAAGACCGTGACCATTAACTTGCTTGGTCAATACAATGTACCCAATAGTTTTACGGGAATAACTGTTAAAGGGATCGGCAATTCCTGGGCACTAACACCTCTACGTATGGATGTACTTGCTGGAAATGGAGTCATCCATGTAATGGGACAGACACTCCAACAATAAGGTGAAAGACTGTGTGTTATTCACTCAGATTTATAAAAAATGTTTACATGAGAACAATCAATAATACAATATATCGTTGGCTAGGGATGCTTATTGCCATATTCCTACTGCAATTACAGCCAACACGAATTTTTGCCCAGGAGACTTCTGGCGCGCTGACGGGCCGCGTGCTGGACGGGACAAAAGTGCCGATAGCGGCAGCCTCCATCGAAGCAGTGCATACGCCTTCGGGTACGAAATATTCGCTGTCTGCAGACAAAGACGGTCGATTTACCATCAATAATATGCGGATCGGCGGGCCTTATCGCGTTACAGCTACTGCTGTGGGGCTGCAGCCCGATATACGAGAAGATATTTATATCCGTTTGGGGGGAGCCCAGGAAGTTGAGCTCCTGCTGAGTGCAGCCAACCAACGCATGGAGGAGGTGGTGGTCAGCGCCCGGGCAAGGGGGCAACGAGCCGATACATTTGGCGCAGGTAAAAATATTTCGGGCGAACAGATCCGCAATATGCCGACAGTATCGCGTTCAATTACCGACGTTACACGCCTGACACCCCAGGGAAGCCGCGACAATAGCTTTGGAGGAACCAATTTCCGGTACAATAATGTCACCGTGGATGGTGCAATCAACAATGATGCAATCGGTTTTTCGCCTTCTTTGGGTGGGCAGACCGGTACCTCGGGCATGGCCGGAAGCTCAACCCGAACCAATCCGATTTCTATCGATGCGATTCAGGATGTGCAGGTCTATCTTGCGCCCTATGATGTCAAGATCGGGAACTTTACCGGCGGTTCGGTAAATGCTGTGACCCGATCGGGAACAAATAAAATCGAAGGCTCCGTCTATGGTTTTGGCCGCAATGCGTCGCTGACCGGAAAAGATAGGGTCGGTACATTGGGAAAAATGAACAGTGACTTCTACGACTATCAGTCTGGTTTCCGTATCGGTTTCCCGATTATTAAAAATAAACTGTTCTTCTTTAGTAATGAAGAGATCGCGCGCCGGCAGGATCCGACACAGCTTATTGTCGGTACAGCTGAAACGGCTCAGATACTAAGTGTGACGGATGCAGAAAAAATAGCAAATACCGTCAAAGAACGCTATGGTAACTTATTTGACGTCGGGACTGCTGGTTTGTATACCAATTGGAGCAAATCGGTCAAGCTCTTTAACCGTATAGATTGGAATATCAATGCCAAGCATCAGCTGGCGGTCCGGAACAATACCATCCGCAGTTCGGCGACGCATATGGACCGCGACCAACAGGACTTTCGCTTTTCGAGTATGGCCTTCAAACAGACCAATAACCAGAGCAGTACGGTGGCTGAATTGAAGAGCCGGTTTTCAAACAATCTATCCGCAAATGCGGTGATTGGTTATACAATTGTCGATGACAGCCGTGATCCGCTGTCGGACCCGACCTTACCTCAGGTGCAGATTCAGGGACGTACCCCCGGAACGACAATCTACATCGGTACGGACCGCGAAGCGAGTATTTTTGATATGCAGCAGCGGACATGGGAGTTTACGGCCAATTTAATCTGGAACACAGGAAGACATAAACTGCTGTTCGGTACCCACAACGAGTTGTATAAAATTCGTTACGGCTTTGTCAATAGCTGGAACGGGCGTGTTGATTACAACAGCATCGAAGATTTTGTTAATAACAATCCATATCGGGTACGGGGAAGCTACAATTATAACAACAATACCCGCGATTATATCCTAGCGAATCCGGCGGCTGATTTTGCTGTGAATATGTACAGCTTGTATGTACAGGACGAGATCAGAATACACGATCGACTGCGGATCACACCTGGGCTACGGGCAGATTTGGCAAGCCTTCCGGAAATGCCCGGACTGAGCGATAAAGTGAAGAGTATTCTCTCAGATCCTAATTTCGGTACGACCTATCAGTATACCCCATTAACCCGTCTGCGCAATGATTTTATGAATAGGGTACAATTATCGCCACGAGTAGGCTTTCGTTGGGAAGTAACAGAAGATCGCAAACTCGTATTGCGAGGCGGTGCAGGATTGTTTACGGGACGGATTCCCTTTGCGTGGTTGGCTTACGCGTATTACAATACCGGAAATAGTTACGGTGCTTTTGACCAGCGGGCAGATCAGAAACCTTTTGCTCCGGGCAGCGATGCAATACGTCCGAGTGAAAATGGCCTGGCAGATTTTATTGCTCAGAATGGTGCTGTCGTCAATGAGCCGAATAGCGGAAAAACGCAGGTCGATCTCGTTGACAATGGATTCACGCTACCGCAGGTATTCCGTGCAAGTTTAGGAATGGATTATGAGGTGTCCGGTGACTGGAAGTTTACGCTCGAAGGGATCTATACCAAGAATATCAGTGATGTGTTATTCCAGCAGCTCAATACCTCCGATAATCCACGTTGGTATGGTTATGACCGCAAGCATCAACAGCCCGTATACAGCGGTACAGTAGATACGCGTTTTTCGAATATTTATTTGCTGAGCAATACTAATCAAGGGTATAAATACAGTGTGACAGGGACGGTGGTGAAGAAATACAAAACTTTAAATGCAACAGCGAGCTACACCTACGGCATGTCAAAAGATCTATCCAATGGGGTGCGGAACTCCATGGAGTCGAATTGGCAGCTTAACCAGTCCCTGATTCCCAACAATCCAAGCCTGGCCTATAGCAATTTTGATATCCGGCATCGGATTGTAGCGAGTGTCGGTTATGATAAACTATGGCATCGTGCCGGACGGACAAATGTCACACTGTTCTTTTCCGCGCAGTCCGGTTCGCCATTTACTTATGGTATTGTAAACAATAGCATACAGGGATTACCACAGCAGGTATCGCTGGTCTATATACCGACAGCGTCGGAAGCAATCCAATATTTTAAAGACATTGCCGGTGGGCAGACAGCTGCACAACAAGCTGCCGCTTTTAATGCTTTTATTGATGCAAATGAATATTTAAGCGGGCGAAGGGGCGATTTTACCGAACGTAACAAAGCACGTACGCCCTGGAATGTACAGGCCGATCTGCGGCTTGCACATGAACTACCGGTCAATGGAAAGGGACATATCCTGACACTTTCGGCTGATGTGATGAATTTGACCAACTTACTTTACAGGAAATGGGGGGTACAGTACTTTTCACCGAATACATTCAATTCCACCAGTTCGGTGGGACTGACGCCGACGCTGTTTCCACCGCAACAGAATGGGGGAAATTGGCCTGTATTCGAGTTTCGCAATCCCGGGACACCTTATAGTATTGATTATTTTAATTCAAGAGCTCAGGTACAGCTCGGCCTACGCTATTCATTTTAGATCCTGCTACAGGATGAGGCATCTGGGGCTTTCTTGCTCCAGGTGTCCATCTTACTTAAATAGACAGAAAATTTGGCTACCGGAATAGATAAAAAACAGCATAAGCTGCTGATGGAGTGTATAGATCGACTACTTGAAAGTGAGGCTGATCCACAGGAATGGCTCAAACGCAAAGCGGAACTGGAAGATGCATTTGGAGAATTACTCCGTGCGATACGGCAGGTTGAACAGTCTATTGTTAATTATAAAAATCTGTATGCCGGTATCCGGCTCTTAGCATCCAAAGCCCATCGAAGGCGGACGAAGAAATCATAAAAATCTTTTCATGAAGATTCTGATGAAGATGAGTAATATAAATTTCATTTTATAGGGATTAAACAATCGATTCCATAAAAGCGCTGATCTGTGGTCTTTAACTTCATTTCATAATGAAAACTGTCCTGGATAAACGCGAATTTCCCGATTGCCCAGATGTTCGATGCTACCGCCGATGCTATTTTTTTACTTTACGGCATTTGTTCTATTATTTTCTGTCAAGCTCTTTTTTAAAACTGCTTGGCGACTGTCCATATCTCTTTTTAAATGCTGAAGCAAAATAGGAAGCGGATGAAAAACCGACACTGCTAAAGATCTCATTGATATGGAGGCCATCTGCCATCAGGCTTTTGGCTTTTTTGAGCCTCCTTTCGACGATATATTCGCTGATGCTACAGTCGAGCAACTGTTTAACCTTTCGATAGAGCTGCACGCGCGATAAGCGGAGTTCGCTGGCAATATCGTCGACGCTCAGCCTTGAATCGGACAGCTTTGATTCGACAATCGTCGAAAAACTATTGAGAAAGCGTCTGTCGTTGTCGTTAATGCTGTCAGACAGCGAAGTATCAAATTGCTCCACAGTGCTGCTATATTTTTCTTTCAGCTGATGTCTCGATTGTAGGATATTGGCAATCCGCACCTTAAGGATGGCTGCATTGAATGGTTTGGTGATATAGTCATCTGCCTTTAAAAGGCCTCCCTCAAGGATAGTCTCTTCGTTGGCAAGTGCACTCAATAGAATGACTGGAATATGAGCGGTCTGATAGAAGGTTTTGACATCTTTGAGGATATCTAGGCCGCTGCCGTCAGGCAGCATAATATCGGTGAGTACCAAATCCGGGAAATGCGTTTTCATAAAATTATTGGCTTGATGCGAATCTCTGGCCAACAATAAATTGTAGTCGTTTTCTAAGATAGATCTGAGGTAGTCCCTGATTTCATCGTTATCTTCGACGATCAGAATGCTTTTTGATTTATCAGAATGAAAGGAAAGATTCTTTTCGGGGGATTTTACCTCAGGCTCCAGATATTCTTGCTGCATAAATACGGGCTTTATGCCAGATACATCTTTCAGGAGCTCTTCCTGCTCGTAATGAGCATTGCCGATGGGCATCCGTAGTGTAAAGATCGAACCATGGCCTAGTTTGCTGCTGGCCGTGATCTGGCCACGATGTAGCTCGACAATCTGTTTGGCGTAAGCAAGACCAATCCCAGAGCCATTCCTGCTACCTGTTCCTTGATAGAAAGGATCAAAAATATGCTCTATATCGATAGGTGCAATTCCTAAACCATTGTCCAATACGCGTAAGTAGAAGTAGTCTTTGAAGCTATTTTCTTCCAATGAAATTTCAATTCTTCCACTGGCTGCGGTATGTTTTATGGCATTGGAAAGGAGGTTGGATAGCACCTGTTCCATCAGGTATTCGTCAATCCATACTTCTTTTAATATACTTTTGTTAACGTAGCTGACGGATATTCTGCTTTTTTTGAGCAGCGGCTTGAAGCTGTTGATTACCTGTTGTATAAAAGGGTCAATCTGTACTGCTGAAACCTGAAGCTTGATCTTTGCTTTGCTGATGCGATGGATATCGATGAGATCGCTTACCAGGCGTTGCAATTTTTTCGCACTTCGTTTGACACGTGACAACTGATCTTTGATATCATCGGCAAGATCCTTCCGTGTTTCGAGATCCTCTATTGGGGCTAGGATAAGGGTGAGTGGTGTTTTGAACTCGTGGGAGATGTTGGTAAAAAAATTGTTTTTAATTTCCGCTGCCTGCTGAATCTGGCTGTTCATCTCAACGATTTGCTTCTGCTGGGACAAGATTTCGCCATTTTTGATTTCGAGATGTTTGTTCTTTTCCCAATTGCTTTTGATGACAATGACGGAAACACCGCCAAACACGACTGCGAGCACCAGACTGACAACAAGGACATTGAGGACAGACTTTTGATTCTGATAAATACGGTTCTGCTCGGTAATAAATTCCTGTCTTTTGTCGATATCTATTTGTTGCTGTTGGATCTTACGGGATTGCAGTGCGAGTAGTTCTGCATTTGTTTTGTCAATAACGGAGGTAGCAAGGATGTTCTCGCGTTTATAAGGCTGATTGTTGATAATCGCTAGCGCTATTCGGATTGCTTCAGTGCCGCCTGTAGGGTACAGCATAGAGGCATACATACGACCTTGCATAATCTGTTCCAAACCATTACCTGGTCCGGGCAGCGCATCTACGCCGATGATTTTAATATCCTTTTTGGACTGGGCTTCGTCCAGGGCTTTTTTTACGCCCATGGCCATTTGGTCATTGAAAGTAAAAATGACATCGCTTTGCGCCATCTGACTGATGTGCTTTCGCGTTTCGGCATAGGCTGTATATTTTTCCCATCTCCCGTGGATAATACCGTTTATTTGCATGTCAGATGCTGCCAAAATACTTTGTTTAAAACCCTTTTCGCGCTCGATGGAAGCCGATGTCCCTGATAGTCCGGTCACTAATCCGACCTTGCCTTTACCTTGGAGGACAGTTTGGCTATATTGACCTGCAAGTTTACCAATGGCCAGGTTGTCTGCCCCTACGTATGCATTATATTGACCCGAAGAGGTTTTCCGGTCGGTTACGATCACAGGGATATGAAGCTGGTATATGGAATCAACGATGGGAGTAAGCGGCTCGGCCTCATTGGGCGAAACGATCAACAGGTCGATATCTGCTTTGGCAAGTTCGCGTATCTGGTCAATTTGCAGCGCATTGTTGCCATGGGCATCCCGGTATAAGAATTCAATGTCGGGATTAAAAGAGAGTTCGCGTTTCATTTCCTCGAGCATAGTCTGCCTCCAGGCATCATTCCCAATGCATTGCGAAAAAGCGATGACCCGCTTCTTTTTTTGGCTTACTGATTGACAACCCAAAAAAAGGAATAGGATCAATAGGCCATAAACGGTGTGTCTTCCCATGATTTTTTTTCCCCTTTACAATCCGAATATACATCATTTCACTTTTTTTAGATAATCAGTATATGGTTAGTGTATTCATTACACTAAAACAGATTGAGATAAATATGTATCATTTTCTATAGGATATGTCTAAAAACTAAAAGTTTGAAAACATGAATTTGGTGTAAGGTATTGATATATAAGTGTTTATTGTGTTTTTAAAAATGTTACATAAATACATGTTTTTGCTGTCTCCAAATTTAAGTTAGCATGAATCCTGAGTTAAATTTGAGTTAATCAATTATAGGGAAAACATGAACAAAAACACCGTATTAGCCTGGTCCTTTGTAGTGGCGTTGGGCGGATTCTTATTTGGCTTTGATACAGCAGTGATTTCTGGAGCTGAAAAGGCAGTACAGGAGCATTGGCATTTGAGCGAGTTTCAGCATGGGCTCACCATGGCTATTGCATTAATAGGTACAGTTGTGGGAGCAGCATTGGGAGCCTGGCCTTCGGATAAGCTTGGCCGAAAAAATACATTATTTGTTGTAGCCGCGCTTTATTTTATTTCCGCGATCGGCAGTGCGCTGGCGAATGATTGGACCATCTTTATTCTATTTCGCTTTTTGGGCGGTATCGGTGTTGGGGTATCTTCCGTGACCGCTCCGATATATATATCCGAAATTTCACCTGCGGCTTCACGGGGCAAGTTGGTTGGGCTCTTTCAATTTAACGTGGTATTAGGCATTTTGATTGCTTACTTATCCAACTACTTTATAGGACAGGTAGGAGAAGAATCTTGGCGTTGGATGTTGGGGGTGCAATGTTTTCCATCGCTATTGTTTTTTATACTCATCTTCTTTATTCCCGAAAGTCCAAGGTGGTTGCTATTGCATAAAAATAATTTACCGGAAGCAACCCGGATTATGCAGCGGATCAATTCCGAAGGTTACGAGCTTGAAATCGAGAAAATCCAGGAATCTAACGATAGGATGGCGGGCGAAGGTAAATTATTTATACGTGAAAACGCCAAGCCGATTTTGTTAGCCCTCTGTTTTGCGCTATTCAACCAGCTTTCGGGTATCAATGCTATTATTTATTATGCGCCGCGTGTCTTTGAGATGGCTGGCCTCGGCTCGCAGAGTTCGCTGCTATCCACAGTCGGTATCGGTGTTATCAATTTTATTTTCACTTTGGTGGCGATCAATTTTATTGATAAGGTAGGTCGCAAAAAATTGATGCTTGTGGGTTCTCTGGGGTTGATCGTATCGCTAGCATTGGTTTCGCAGGCTTTCTACACCGGACAGACAACAGGATTCGCCATTACCATCTACCTGATGAGTTTTATCGCTTTTTTCGCCTTCTCGCAGGGAGCGGTGATCTGGGTGTTTATTTCCGAAATTTTTCCAAATAATGTACGGGCTAAAGGGCAGACATTTGGTAGCCTGACGCATTGGGTGATGGCTGCAATTATCACTTTTTGTTTTCCAGCACTGACGGAGATTCTTGGCGGTGGTGGCACCTTTCTGATGTTTGCCCTGTTTATGGTATTGCAGCTTATTTATGTAGTGAAATTTATGCCCGAGACAAAAGGACGGTCTTTGGAAGATATGGGGCAGACCATCAACCTGCATTAAGTAGGTATTTGTAAGGGAAATTAAAATAATCAATTCGGTACACTGTTTTGGCACTCAGCCAAAGCGCTGTATAAAAAAGAGTAAATATGAGAAACGGAGATAAATCAATACAAGGTATTTGTTTTGGAGAGGTTCTTTGGGACAATCTACCTACGGGCAAAAAATTGGGTGGCGCTCCTTTGAATGTAGCGTATCACCTGAATAAATTGGGCGTTGTGACAAGTATGCTGACACGCATAGGCCGTGATGAAAATGGAAGTGAATTGCTTTCTGCGTGTGAGCAACTGGGAATTCCGACAACATTTTTTCAGTTTGACGACAGTTTACCCACCTCAACGGTCGAGGTTACGATTGATGCGGAACGCAATGTGCAATACGAAATCGTATATCCTGTTGCTTGGGATAGAATAGCGGTGGATACTGTTGTGCTGGAAGAGATTGCAGCCGTAGATTTTTTGGTATACGGTAGTTTAGCCTGTCGGGATGAGGTAAGTTTTCAAAGCTTGTTGTTGTTACTGGAGAAAACACGTTTCCGCGTGATGGACGTCAATTTGCGCGCTCCATATTTCGGTCCTGAAAAAATACATAGCCTTTTAAAATACGCTGATTTTGTGAAAATGAATGCCGAAGAACTGTACATTATTTCGGACTGGAATGGTGCTACAGCTACCTCTACTGATCAGCAGCGTGTAGATCTAATCATGGAACGTTTTGCAATTCAGGAAGCTATAGTAACGTATGGTGCAGATGGTGCAGTGTATCATTTTAAAAGAGAGAATATAAGTTATCATTTTCCAGCATTGAAAGTTCAGGTAGAGGATACGATTGGAAGCGGGGATTCATTTTTGGCAGCTTTCCTGGCCAAGAGGTTTCAGATGCAGGATGGTGTTCAACTTGAGGAAGTACTGGAATTTGCAGCGACGCTCAGTGGTTTCGTGACGCAGAGCAGCGGAGCATGCCCCGCTTATAGTCCTGAAGATATCAACCGATTCCATTGGCTGAATCCAATCTTTCGCGATAGCGACCTAAAGGTGAAGCAATAGCTGTTTATGACACGAAAAAAATAAAATAACCAACGGCAAGACAAATAATCTAATTAATAATCTACTTATAATAACCAATTATGTTTACAAGACAGCAAGTTATGTTGCTCCCGTCTTTGGCGCTCTTTTCGGTAGCTGCTTTCGCGCAGCAGACAGAAATTCGGGGGCGGATTTCGGACAGCGGAACAGCAGCTCCTATCGCTGGAGCGTCATTAGTGGTCAAGGGAACCACTCAGGCAACCAAATCGAATGAAAAAGGGGAATTTGTGCTGCAGGTATCGGGTAACAAAGGTACTTTGGAAATAACCTATGTAGGCTATGAACCTCAGACTATGGTATTGGGTGATCGGAAATTTCTGGATATCCGATTGATCAGCACCGAAAAGGGACTTGATGAAGTGGTTGTTACAGGCTACCAGACTGAACGCAAAAAGGACCTGACTGGAGCGGTGAGCGTCGTCAACGTGACAGAAATGATGAAAGCGCCTGAAAATAATCCAATGAAAGCACTTCAGGGACGCGTAGCAGGTATGACGGTAACCTCTGACGGTAACCTCTGACGGTAATCCCAGCGGGGCTGCCACGGTACGGATGCGCGGTATCAGTTCGATCAACAGTAGCCAAGATCCGCTATATGTCATCGATGGAGTACCTACGCAAGGTGGGATGCACGAATTGAATTCCAATGATATCGAAAGTATCCAGATATTAAAGGATGCTTCATCAGCAAGTATCTATGGATCACGCGCAGCAAATGGCGTTATTGTGATTACAACTAAAAGAGGAAAAATCGGCGCACCAAAACTTACAGTTGATGCCTATGCAACCAGTACACATTTTAACAACCGGATGAAGGTGCTTAACGCCCAGCAGTACGGACAGGCGCTATGGCAGGCTACGATTAATAGTGGTGGTAATCCGAACAGCAATAATATTGGTTATCAGTTTGAGTGGAACAATGACGCTAATGGTCTGCCACAGTTAAACAAGGTCGTTATACCACAATATATCGACCGCGAGCATACCATGTATGCCGCAGATACCGATTGGTTTGATGAAGTTTCCAAAGCGGGTCTGCTCCAGTCCTATAATGCCGCTTTGAGTTCGGCGACGGATAAGTCGAGTTCATACTTCTCCTTGGGTTATCTGCGTAATAACGGAACTCTTCGTTATACGGATTTCCAGCGCATATCAGCTCGGATGAATGCCGATTATAAACTTTTTGATGGTAAGCTGGTTGTTGGGGAGAATTTTACGCTGAACAATACAGGCGAAGTACAGTTACCCGGAGATGTGCTTGATCTATCCCTGAAAGCATTGCCTATCATACCAGTACATACTGTTGACGGAATTGGTTGGGGCGGTCCAGCGCTAGGAATGAACGATCGTCATAATCCGGTACGCCTGCTGCATGACAACAAAGACAATAAATACAACTATTGGCGGTTATTTGGGAATGTCTATGCTGATTTGCAGCTTATTAAAGACTTGCATCTCCGGACAAGCTATGGGATAGATTATGGTAATTATTATAAACGTAACCTGCAAGTTTCCTACCGTTCCGGGTTTATGAGCAGCGATAGAAGTGCTGTCAATATGGAACAGTCACATGGAATGAAATGGACTTGGTCGAATACGGCAACCTACCGAAAAGAGATTGCTAATCATACGATAGACCTATTGGCTGGTGTTGAAATGAACCGTCAGAATGATATAAATTTTAACGCATATACCGGTGGTGATGGGGCTTTTTCTATCGAAACGCCTGAGTATATGTGGCCTGGCGTAAGCACTGGAATTGCTGCCGTCGGTGGTACCTCGACAGGCTTTTCGCTCCTCTCTTATTTTGGAAAGGCAAACTATTCTTTTGATGACCGTTATTTGGCTTCCTTTACAGTGAGACATGATGGCTCTTCCCGTTTTGGCAAAAATAACCGCTTTGCAACCTTTCCAGCTGTAACAGCGGGCTGGCGGATTTCATCCGAACGTTTTATGGCGAATACCAAAGATTACATTTCTGATCTTAAATTACGTGTGGGCTGGGGGCAGACTGGTAATCAGGGGATTGGTAATCTAGCGACTTATGCACTTTTTGTGCCTGAGTATGGGGTTGGTGACCCAACATGGAATATCGTCGACGGTACTGCTTATGATCTTTCGGGTTCGGGAACCGGAATCTTACCTTCGGGATACCGGAAAATTCAGACCGAAAACAACGACCTAAAGTGGGAAACTACGACACAGACCAATATCGGTTTGGACTTCACGCTGTTTGGCCAAAGTCTTTACGGGTCAGTTGATTGGTATGTTAAAGCAACAAAAGATATGCTGATTAATCCCGCCTATATTGGTGTTGTAGGTGAGGGTGGTTATCGCTGGGCCAATGGGGCTTCGATGGAAAACAAAGGCCTGGATTTTACTGTGGGATACCGCAGTAAGACCGCTTTTGGGTTGGATTATGATGTGACCGCTGTCTTATCGTCGTATAAAAATAAGGTAACTCACTTGCCTGTAGCAGTAGAAAACTCCTACGGCGGCCGTCAGGGGGATAATATTATTGGCAGACCGTTGGGTTCGTTTTATGGTTATGTAACCGATGGGATCTTTCAAAATCAGATGGATGTTGACAATCATGTCAACCAAACGGGTAAAGGGATCGGGCGATTGCGCTACGTAAATGTATACGATGCAGATCAGCAAATTACAGACATGGACCGTACCTGGATCGGAAGCCCACATCCTGATTTTTCCTATAGTTTGAATATCGCACTGAAATATAAGGGCTTCGATCTTTCAGCTTATTTTCAGGGGGTACAGGGGATAGATGTTGAAAATTGGCTGAAAAAACAGACTGATTTTTGGAGTGTAGATGATGTAAACTCAAACAAGGGTGTGCGCCTGCTCAATGCTTGGACACCGCAGAATCCAACTTCGACAATTCCAGCATTGCAGACGACAAACAATAACGATGAAGGCCGACTGTCCAATTACTTTATTGAAAACGGGTCCTATATGAAACTTCGAAACCTGTCCATTGGATACACATTACCCACAGTAACCGCTTCTCGTTTGCGGATGAGTCGGTTACGCGTCTACCTTACGGGACAGAATCTGTTTACTGTCAAATCGAGGAATTTTACAGGTGTAGATCCGGAGAATGTAGGCTGGGGCTATCCTATCCCTACGACATGGACCGCGGGAGTAAATATTGGCTTTTAGCAAAAAGAAACCGAGAATCCTTAGATAATGGACAAAGGAACCAAAAGAATAATCCATCAATATGGAACATGTTAATAAATAGAATTCCAATGAAAAAAATAACCAATAAACTAGCGATAATAATGATGGTGTCAACCGGTCTACTGTCCGGATGTACCAAGTTTCTGGAGCAGACCCCCAATGCTGTACTGAGCTCCGATCAGGTAAAAGAACCTGAAAGATTACTGACGGCTACGTATGCTGCTTTGGGCAATGACCACTATGATGTACCTTTTAGCCTCTGGCCTTATGGTACAGTAAGGTCTGATGACGCGTACAAAGGTGGTTCGGGTCCGCAGGATATTCAAACGTTCCATTTTTTGGAGGTATCCAGCAATATTACGACCAATTTTGCGGAGCTGGATAAACTATGGTTTCAGCTGTATGTAGCCATTTCACGTGCCAATACGACGATCAAAACGATTAAGGAAATGGATGGTTTTGAAGGAAAGGAGGGAAAATTGGCCGAAGCAAGATTTCTGCGTGGGCACTTCTATTTTACGCTTAAAACGCTCTTTAAGTATGTGCCCTATATCGATGAAAATGTGCCGATAGATAATTATGAAACGGTATCAAATCGAGCGTTGAGCAACGATGCACTCTGGCAAAAAATTGTCGACGACTTTCAGTACGCGGTAGATCATTTGCCTATCACGCAAACGGAAATTGGTCGTGCCAACCGAATTGCAGCTGCTGCCTATCTTGCGAAAACATACCTATATAAAGCTTATCGCCAGGACAATGCCGAGCGACATGCTGTAACAGGAATTAACTCGGACGATCTGAATAAAGTGTTGGAAAATACAGACATCGTACTTGCCTCAAATCATGCACTTGAATCGGACTTCGCTTTCAACTTTTTGCCTGGGAAATATGAGAACGGTACAGAAGCAATTTTTTCAGTTCAATTCTCAAAAGATGATGGAACCAAGTTTGGCCGTGTAAATTTCTCGGATGTGCTCTCTGTGCCAATGGGTGTGGGCTGCTGCGATTTTAATAAACCTAGTCAAAGCCTGGTAAATGCATTTCGCACGACAGGAAAGGGTGTACCTCTTGATAACTACAATACTTTAAATACGTTCAATGCTTCCGAAAGATATGACCCAAGGTTATTTCATACCGTAGCAATTCCGGGACTGCCTTATAAATACAATACCAAACGCACCTATCAAGAGAGCTGGAATCGTAATCCCGCGGATTATTCGGTCTATGCTTCGCTTAAAGAGAACGTTGATCCGGATTGTGATTGTTTTGTACCGATGGCTCCATTTTTTGCGAATACCAAAAACCGTATTGTGCTGCGTGTGGCCGATGTCTTGCTGATGCGTGCCGAAGCACTTATAGAATTGCATCGTCCGGCCGAAGCCTTACCGTTGATCAACCAAGTACGTCTGCGGGCAAAAAATAGTGTCACAATGACGGGGTATGCTACAGATAAAATGTTGATCGAAACGTATAAAAATGGTGAAAATGTCATATGGAACGAGGAAAATGCACGGAAGGCTTTACGTTGGGAGCGCCGTTTGGAATTGGCGATGGAAAATGGCCGGTTTTTCGACCTGGTACGCTGGGGAATTGTGGATCAAACCATGAATGCGTATTATGAAACGGAGAAATCGCGGCGTTCTTATTATGCTGTAGCTCATTTTACGGCAAATAAGAATGAGTATTTGCCTATTCCCGAAGCACAGATCAGATTGAGCAAGTACCTCTATAAACAAAACCCAGGATATTAAAACATTAGCCAATCCCTCCTGTAGGAATATTAGAACGAACGATGGGATAGCGTCTTGTAGTTCCGTTAATATTGGTCTGTTTTAAATTTTTAAGGCAGTACACTTAGAAAAATAGTTCCGATATACTTAAAGCACCAAAAGGGTGGAGCGCCTAGGTAGGTAGTGACAATTTATCATAGTGAGATTGTTGTTGCGAAGATTAGGCGTAAGTGAAATGGGACGGATTATAATGAGTTAAAGACACTGTAGGGGAATGGGCAGAACAATATGTAATTAATGGTTTTATTGAGATCCTAAATGAGAACAAAATTATATTTAATTCCGATGCTATGCTCGATGGCGTTGCTGACAAGTTGTAAAAGTGGTGATCAAAGCTTGCCTCTCGATAAGCCGAGTGATCCAGTAGCAGTAGATCGGTCTACTTCCTTTACTTCGGTACAGGAGGCCGGTCTGTTTCAGACTTTTTATAAGCCACAACAAGGGTTTGTAGGTGATCCCATGCCGTATTATAATGCCGACGATAAAAAGTTTTATTTGTTTTATCTGTACGAAAATGCCAATCGCCATCCGATTTACGTAAGCAGAACCAGCGATTATGCGAAATTTGATGGTTTTACGGAAATCTTGCCTGCCGGAGCCGCGGGAAGCCAGGATGAATGGATAGGAACGGGCAGTTTTATAAAAAAGGGCCAGACTTACTTTTGTTTTTATACTGGTCATAATGACAAGTTGAATCCGACCGAAAAAGTGATGGTAGCAACATCGACAGATTTGCTGAACTGGACGAAGCAACCTAGCCGAACCATACAGGCCGCTCCTGGGTATGACCAAAACAATTTTCGGGATCCACATGTCTATTGGGACGAAACCCGAGGTAGCTATGTTATGCTCGTGACTACGCGTAAGGAGGGTAAAGGGGGCTATCGCAAGGTATGTATCGGCCGATCTGAACAACTGGTCTAACATAGCACCTATTGTAGCCATGTCTACAGCAGCTCTAGAAAAAAATCAGATTGAAACGGACGCCGAAATGCTGGAATGTCCAGATCTATTTAAAATGGGCTACAAATGGTATTTAACGTTTTCTCGGATCAACAGGGATGAACATCGAAAGACCTTTTACCGGATTGCTGATTCACCGGACGGTCCCTGGAAAATCTGCCGTGATGCCGATGGCCATCATGAAACTTTCGATGGCCTATACCTCTACGCGGGCAAGACAGCCAGTGATGGAACGGCGCGCTACCTATCAGGTTGGTGCTCTACAGGGCAGACCATCAACAGTAATCATGAATTGCACTGGTCTGGAAGTTTAATTACGCACAGGCTGCTGCAAGGGCCGACAGGGAGATTATATCCGGTTATTCCCGCTGCAGTGGACAATAAATTTAATAAGGAGCTGCTGTTTGAAAAACTGAATACTGTTGGGACTGTTTTGGAAAGCAATAAAACCTACAGTATAACGGCGACGTCCAACGGAAGGAGCTATGCACAATTCAACCGCAACAAAACTGCCGTTAAAATATCAATGACGATAGATGCCGCTCAATCTGACCATTTCGGATTTACATTTGGTGCTTGTGACAATCCTTCTGAGTTGTATAGTATTGCCTTCGACCTAACTTCTGCAAATCGCTGGGGCATGCCTTCGCTCTTTATGAATCGGGAAGTCAGTCTTGGGGGAACAGCTGGAAAAACAGAACTTAACTTTACGCCGTTGATCATACCTGCCGATAAACGTTTTGATGTAAAAATTGTCATCGAAAAATCTATCTGTGTGGTCTATGTTAATAATAATGTCGCTTTTACCAATCGTATTTATAAAATGGACCAGAATCCATGGACGATTTATGCTGATCAGGGTACTATTAGGGTCAATATGATGAAAGTTGAGAAATCATAAGAATTATCGTTATTTTATAGACAGACATAAATAACTTAAAATGATATAAACTAAATAAACTATGAATAAAATAAAGAAATATGGAACTATGCTGCTTCTTGCTGGTATAGCGAGTACAGCATTCGCGCAAGTTGATTCGAAAGAAATAAAAGATGCTGAGGAAAAATACCGTCCGATCTACCATTTTACGCCTGGGCAAGGCTGGATGAACGATCCCAATGGATTGGTCTATTTAAATGGAAATTACCATCTTTTTTTTCAGCATAATCCCGAAAAGCCAGTTTGGGGGCCTATGCATTGGGGGCATGCGACCAGCAAAGATCTGCTTCATTGGGATGAAAAAAAGATTGCCTTATATCCGGACAGTTTAGGAACTATTTTCTCGGGAAGTGCAGTAATTGATCAGGATAACACGGCAGGCTTTGGAAAAGGTGCCATGGTCGCCATTTTTACCCATCACAATCATCAGGAAGAAGACCGGAAAACAGGATTACATCAAAACCAAAGTTTGGCGTATAGTTTGGATGAGGGGGCTACTTGGACAAAGTATAAAGGAAATCCAGTGCTGCCAAATCCGGGTATATGGGATTTCAGAGATCCAAAAGTAATGTGGCATGCGCATAGTCAACGTTGGATCATGACTTTAGCAACCAAGGATTGCATTACTTTCTATTCATCTAAAAACTTAAAGGAATGGAATAAGGAAAGCGAATTTGGTAAGGAGGTGGGCGCCCATGGCGGCGTCTGGGAATGTCCTGACCTTATCCCAATGAAATACAAAGGTGAAACGAAATGGGTTTTGTTGGTGAGTATTAATCCAGGTGGACCTAACGGCGGCTCGGTGACACAGTATTTTGTCGGTGATTTTGATGGGCATCAGTTTCGTGCCGAGGACACCAAAATCAAGTGGTTGGATTGGGGACCGGATAATTATGCAGGTGTGACCTGGAGTAATCTGGGGGATCGACATCTGATGATAGGCTGGATGAGTAATTGGCAATATGCCAATGTGGTGCCCACTACAAAATGGCGTTCCTCCTCAACCATACCCCGTGTTTTATCTTTGGAAAAAGTTGGACAATCTTTCTATGTTGCGAGTGCCGCGCCCAAAGAAATTGCAACTGCATTTCGGCCTTTAAAAAAATATCGTGGCGGGGGAACCAAGGAAATCACATTCGAGGAACACCTCCCACAAGCGTATCGTTTGGATCTCAAGGATTTGAAACAACAGGCTTTTAAAGTGATCTTATCGAATGAATCCGGTGAAGAATTGATCATTGGTTATCGTCAAGATAAGAATGAATATTATGTCGATCGTTCTAAGTCAGGTGAAGTCTCCTTTAATGAAGAATTCCCAAAGACAGCTTTGGCACAGCGCCTGCTAAACAAAGGAACACTGTCTTTCAGCTTGTATGGCGATGTAAGTTCCGTGGAGCTTTTTGCAGATGGCGGACTGACGGTGATGACCAGTTTATTTTTTCCGAATAAACCAATAACCAAGATCCGTATCATAGCAGATAAAAAACTGGAGTTTCAAGAACTGGGTATTGCTGCATTAAAAAAATAAGCGTTGGATCTGTATGATTAAAGCGATCCTTTGTCATGGCAAGGATCGCTTTATTTCATGTGCTACTTGGTCGTATTGTCTGAATGCAAGTGTGCCGGCATTAGTGTCGGGAAGGTCCACGCAAAATGATTTTTTTTGTAGATCATTGGACGATAAATCGAGAGGTACGAATCAAATTCAGGCGTACGATAAATATCCTTCATGGCTTCAAATAGATTGGAAGGCCAGACTCCTGCTTTCCTGTCCGGAATGTCAACATCAGGGTTCTTAAACCAGGGCCATGTTGTCGGGTGTTGATTGTAATAGTATAAGTAATCTATGGCCCGTTTGATCGATTTTCCATCCTTCGTGGCCACAAATAGGTTTTCCCCCGTCGCATTATAAATACACCACATTGAAGCTGTCAATGGAGCCAGCGAGAAATAGGTGTACCATAAACCCTTCTCACCCCGTTTTACTTCTTCGATAAGATGACCATCTGCTGCGATTTTTTCAAAAATATCAGCTTTGATTAAGGCTATTGTAAAAGAAAGCTCTTTTTGGTCATCAAGAAAATTTGCCGAAAGTAAATTTGCAAATCTTGCCCAATCAGCAATATTATTTGGTCTTTCGCGTAAGAAATGTGTCGCTTTTTGATAGACATTCATAGTCCAGGCCTTAAAATGATCACGATCTTTCTTCGTCCAAAGAGGATCGTTTTTTAGTAGTTCGGCCGCGATCATTAATCCGGCACCAGCATAAGAAAGTACAACCGGTCCGTCAAAATCAGAATATTTTTTATTGATTGTGGCCCAGGAGTTGATGAAATATAGAGCTTTGGATGCATATTTCTGCTCACCGTTTAAGGTATAGGCCAAGGCCGTACAATAGGCGGCAAAAGCATCTGCATGGAGTTTTTTTGCCATCGCACGTTGGCCTTCTTTATCGCTGTAGAAGCCGGGCACACTAAAATCCTCGACAGCATGATGGTCGGTCAATAAAAGAGAGTCGGCCAGCAGAATCAACTGCTTGTATGCAGTATATACCGGTTCGGATTTTTTGCTGATTTGGGATTTGACAAAATTGATCTGGGTAATTGGGTGCATTAAGGATTGCGCATGACCACCCGTGGGCCTGATAAACAGGCCGGCTAGCAATAAGGTTAATCCTAATTTTAGAAATTGAGCGGTTCGGGCCTGGATGCCGGAAAATAAGTATATGAAATTTTGCATGGTTTTAAATGGATACGTTTATTGATTTCGTAGCTATGGGGGGATTAGCTACTGCAAATTAAGGAAAAAATACCACAAGTTTACTGGGATTCAGAAATTTGATTTGAATTATTGCAGCGAAGTAATTAACTTCATGCCTAGAATAATCAATTATGGACATCGATCAAAATCTGCTTGAGAAGGAACTCTTGTGCCAACTCCATCATGGAGATATGCAGGCTTTTGATATTTTGTATCATCGCTATAGCCAGGTTATTTACGCCAATATTCTTAAGTTTCTAAAAGATGAAACTAGCGCCGAAGATTTACTTCAGGATGTTTTTCTACGTATTTGGGAAAATAGGTCAAAGATAGATCCTGAGCAATCTTTCGCAGCATTTCTGTTTACCTGTTCGCGTAATATTACTTTTAATTTCAAACGACGGCTGAAATTGGAGATGGAATCTGAGATCCAGCTCGCCTATGGGGCATCGGAATCCGAGAATACCATTGATAAAGTGCTGGATTCAAAGGAGGCCATGGCCTTGGTAGAAGACTTGCTGAGTAGATTGCCCAAACAACGCCAAAAAATATTCAGGCTATCTAAGCTGGAAGGTAAAAGCTATCAGGAGATTGCGGAAGAAATGGGTATTTCTATTGCTACTGTTCGTGACCATATTGTCAAGGCAAATAAGTTTATCCGAAGTGGTGCACTGCAGGACAATGGTTTCTCGGCCTTGTTGCTGATTTTGCTTCTCCATTCTGCACAGTAAAAAAAAATTTTTCTAGAGCAGACCTTTATTCCACGCTATGTGTATTTACTTTAAAAATACAGCTCAGTGGAGACCAATAAATCTAAAATAGACCAATTACTTCAAAAATATAAAGAAGGGAACTGTTCGCTTGAGGAGATCGAATGGCTACGGCATGCGCTTTCTACTGCTGATATCCGTGGCCAGGATGCCATCGACCAAGCCATAGTCGCTAATTTACTGCAGCCTTCCTCTGTGGAGAAAATGAGCGAATCCAGGCAGAAAATAATGCTTGAAAACATCAAAGAGCAAATTCAGCGCAGGGCCGAAGATAGCGATGAGACATCGGATATAGATGCAGGAAGTATGGTGCCAATGCAAAAGAGAACCATATTTTCTATACGATGGCCTTATTGGACTGCTGCGGCCTGTCTACTGCTCTTTATTTTTTCAATGGTATTCCAGCGGCAGCATACAAGTCCTGTTCAGGTGGATAGTAACGTGGCTGGGATACAGGATACAAAGAAAGATATCGTACAGCCTGGCGGAAACCGTGCAACACTTCGTTTGGCGGACGGTACACTTCTGGAGCTCGATAAGCAAGCATTCGGGATTGTTATGGGCGAAAGTATTACCTACGAAAATGGGAAATCTATTGCTGGTGCCTCTTTAGGCAAACAGGGAATGACAGTGGATCCGAACAAGGTTATGTTGGAATTAACGACACCGCTTGGGGGGATGTACCAGGTTACTTTACCTGACGGTACAAAAGTGTGGCTTAATGCGGCCTCTTCTTTAAAATACCCGATGAGCTTTGCCAAAAATGAACGAAAAGTTATCCTACTGGGCGAAGCGTTTTTTGAGGTGACCAAAGATAGTTCGCGACCTTTCAAAGTGCTGAGTAAAGGACAGGAAATTGAGGTGCTTGGCACTGCGTTTAATGTCAATGCTTATCCTGAAAATACGACGATCAAGACGACCTTAATCACAGGGAAGGTTAGGTTATCAAACGATAACCATGCCACGCTGCCGATATACTTGAAGCCGGGACAGCAATCGACTAATACCAATGGTGGAAATATACAAGTTGCAAATGTGGATACGGCACCCTTCACGGCTTGGAAAGAGGGCTTGTTTTATTTTGACGAAACACCACTGCCGGATGCATTGCAGCAGATCGGTCGTTGGTATAATGTAGAAGTGAAGTACAGGGGCGAGGTGCCGCAAACGCATTTCTATGGTCGTATAAAACGGAGCAAGCCACTCCGGGAAGTACTCGAGGTATTGGAAGAAGGTGGACTGCGTTTTGAGCTGAGCAAAAGCCAGGAAAAGAACATCTTGTTTGTGATACCATTACAATAATAACCTTAAATAATGATGAAAAAAGAAATGATCATGGATTCTACCTAAGCTGGAGAAGGGTATAGGCAAGACAAAAAAGGGCAGTGCTGGGGGGCACTGCCTTGAATTGGATGCATATACTTACAAGTGTTGCCCGAGGGCAAATTTTTGATAACCATTTATAAATAAATACAAACCGTACAAACATATGATTTTTTATCCATTTGTTAGGCTACACCCGTGGAGTTTAACTTTACGAAGTATACTGATTATGAAATTAATCGTACTCATTTCTTTACTGACCGCTATGCAGCTGTTTGCAGAAGGAAATGCACAGACCATAAATCTAACCGCTAAGCATGTGACTTTAAACCAGGTGATGCGCGATCTCCAAAAACAAAGTGGTGTCAATTTTTTCTTAAATGGCAAGTCCTTGGCCCAGACACGTTTGTCAGTCAATATACAACATGCCAAATTGGAAGATGCGTTAAACGCCATTGTAACGCCACTGAATCTGGAGTGGGTTAAAAAAGACGAGGTGATCGTAATAAAACCAAAAAAAAATCCGCTAAATCCCGACAGCAGAGAAGTCCTGCAGCGGAGCATTGGCGGTAAAGTCGTCAATGGCAAGGGACAGGCTGTCGTAGGAACAAACATTACGGTGAAAGGAACCAATATCTCCACGGTCACGGATCAGGAGGGAAGGTTTACGATTCAGTTGCCTGCCGCGAATGGCACCTTGATATTTTCGAATGTAGGCTACCAACGTTTGGAAAAAAGTATCACTGGAAATGACGAATTAACGATCGTACTTCAGGAGGAGGTCAGTGGCCTGGATGAGGTAGTTGTTGTTGGGTATGGAAGCCAGAAACGCGCAAATGTGATTGGTGCCGTATCAACCGTGAACGGAAGTTCAGTGGAAAACCGGTCAACGTCCACGCTTGCGTCTTCCTTGGCTGGACTCGCAGCCGGCGTGAATGTACAGACCACAACCGGAAAACCCGGGGCAGACGGTGCTAATATCCTTATTCGTGGAAAGGGAACATTAAACAATACCTCACCCTTGGTGGTGATCGACGGTATCGTGGGATCCATGGATGCTGTCAATCCCAACGATGTGGAGTCGATTTCGATTTTAAAGGACGCTGCAACGGCGGCAATTTATGGATCGTTGGGTTCGAATGGCGTTATTTTAATAACGACAAAAAAAGGTGCCAAGGGGAAAAATAATGTGTCCTATACGGGCATGGTTTCGATGCTGCGTCCAAATAATGTACCCGAATTTATCACCGATTATGCGCAGCATATGCGCCTTGTCAATGAAGGCTTCAAGAATTTGGGGCAAGCGGCTGTTTATACGGATGCAACGATCAATCTCTGGGAAGAAGCGAAAAAAAATCCAACAGGGTTAACTGAATTTGGAATTCCCAATGAAGTCGCTTATCCAAACACCAATTGGGGCGATGTGCTTTTTGGACAACGCAAGCTTTTACAAAATCACAATCTTTCCTTAAATGGTGGCAGCGAGAATACGCAATACCTCTTTTCAGTAGGCTATTTCAACAATCCGGGGACCATGCCTCAAACTGGAGCGGACAAGATACGTATGCGTATAAACTTACAGTCCAAAGTCGCCAAGTTTTTAACTGTGGGTACCCAGACTTTTGGCGATATGCAGAATTTGAGTGTGGCCGATGTGGTTACCGCATATTCCTACCTGACCCAAACTGTGCCCGGAGTATATCCTTACTACAATGGCGTCTATGGTTTCCCGGCTGCTGCCGAAGAATCGGCGACCGCAAACAATGCCTTGGCTTTTCTAAATGGGATGGGCGGGAAGAACCAGGTCAATCGATTCAATACCACAATATTTGCGAAGTTAAATCTAATGAAAGGGCTGGAGTTTGAATCAAAGGTAAATTATAACCATACGTACACCGAAACAAATTCCCATCAGGTTCCTTATGAAAAATGGAATTTTGCAACCAACAAATTGAGTACAGCGGCGCTATCGTCAGGACAAATAACAACGCAATATGGCGTGACCAAGAGCTACAATGTGATCATTGATAATGTATTGCGTTATTCAGGATCATTTGGTAAACACGATGTGGGGGGTATCTTGGGGTATAATGAACAGTATTTCAACCAATATAATATTGGTGCGGCCAAACTTGGACTTGTGCATCCCGACTTGACGACATTTAATTCGGCGACAACAATGAGTTCCATTACAGGCGATGAGCTTGATTACGGTTTGCGGTCCTTTTTTGGCCGTGCCAATTATGCATACAATAATAAATACCTCGCCGAAGCGGTGGTACGGTACGATGGGTCATCGCGATTTGGAACCGCCAAACGTTGGGGCTTCTTCCCGGCCTTCTCCGCAGGGTGGCGTATTTCGGAGGAATCTTTTATGAGTCCGCTCAAATCCTTTCTGAATGATTTGCGGCTAAGAGCCTCCTGGGGGAAAACCGGAAATAATGCATCTCCGGGTAATTACGATCATCTTCCGTCATATGGTACTGTAAATTACTCGTTCAATAATCAGGCTGTCCGTGGTTTGGCACAGACTAAATTAGGAAATGACCTGTTACACTGGGAAACGACCACCACGACAAATGTTGGCTTTACAGCGACAGCATTGAAAAATAAATTGACCGTCGAATTCGATGCCTACCGCGCTTACACGGATGGAATTTTATACGTCCCGACTATTCCGGCGACAACAGGGACCGCTACAGCAGCAACGATGAATATTGCCGAAGTCAGCAAACGAGGGATTGAATTGACCTTAGGATACCAAGATAAAATCAACGATTTTAAATATGGGGTATCGGCCAACTTCGCCTATAATACCAATCGGGTCGAAAAATATAAAGGGGCATTGTCAGAGGGCTATGTCACTGATGCTGCCGGTAATCGAGTTTACCAGTCAAATATCGGCATGGTTTCTAACGGGGTAAACCAGCGGATTCTGGAAGGGCACGAAATCAATGAATTCTATTTGTACAATGTATACCGCGGTTCAGGAAGCCACTTCTTAGCTGATGGTTCTGTCGACAAAAATGGTGGACCACGCGATGGTATGATCCGTACGGAACATGATATGGACTGGCTGCGGGCTATGGTCGCAGCAGGCTATTCATTTCAGCCTGCCGACGGCATAGATCCCACCAAGATCTGGTACGGTGACCTGATTTATTCGGATATGAACGGGGACGGTATCTATGGAAATGTCTACGACCAAAAGTTTATGGGTAAGAGGGCAACACCGGCATTCAATTATGGTCTTAGTATCAATATGGCCTATAAAGGATTTGATGCATCCATGATCTGGTCCGCTTCTTCAGGTATGTCGTATTATTGGAATGAACTTTATCTCAATTCGTCCATCGTTGCGCAGGGTAAATCGGTTCCCGCATTGGTCGCTAACAATCATTATTATTATAATGCCGCGAATCCCTCGGATCCCAACAATCGGATAGATGGTTATTATCCACGCTTAAAAGGGGTGACCGATGCACAGAATGGACGTACCAGCGATTATTACTTGTATAATGCATCTTTTGTAAAGCTGAGAAATCTTCAGTTGGGCTACACCCTTCCCGAAAGCTTAGCGAGCCGTTTCTCGATCGCCAAACTCCGGATTTATTTAGCTGGCGAAAACTTGCTGACATGGACGAAGTTCCCCGGACTGGATCCGGAAATTGGACCGGCGAGCAGCGATCCATCGTTGATCAATTCATCTGTTGTAAACTACCCAACGATGCGCCAATATTCACTGGGTTTGAATCTAACCTTTTAATCCGAACGAGAACAATGAAAAAGATAAAAAGAATTCTAGCGATTGTATTGCTAATAAGTATAGCGGGGTGCAAAAAAGATCTTTTGGATACCTCTCCGTATTCATCAGTTTCCACGGCAACGATGTGGACAACCGATAATTTAACAGATTTGGGCGTTGCGGGAATCTATAGTTCCTTTCGACTCTTAATGGGACATAGCGGATTGATCTCGCCCTATGAGCTCTATCAGTTTGACCGTTTCTCCTATACTGGGCAGGCACGTTTTGATGAACCCTTAATGACAGGTACCATTACCGCAGGCGATCCCTTATTTGTGAATGTCTGGAAGATCCAATACGAAGGTATTCAGCGCGCAAACGACGCCCTAAAGAATATTCCCATAAAGTCGCCTTCAACAGCAGAAAAGAAAGCGAAATATGTAGCCGAAGCTAAATTTCTACGCGCTTACTTTTACTTTCGACTCAATCAGCTCTACAAAGGGGTACCTATTTACCTTGAGCCTTTTACGGCGGCCGAGGCTATCAAAGGACGTAGTTCGGAAGATGATGTCTGGAATCAAATCCTGGCTGACCTGAACGATTGTATTGCAGAAACTAATTTTCCGGATCGCTATCCCGCGGGCAATGCGAATTATGGACATGCAACCAAAGCGGCTGCTTATGCTTTACGGGGTAAAGTGTATCTCTATCGAAAAGATTGGGCAAAGGCTGCTGCTGATTTTCAAAAAGTAAAAGATGCGGGCCACACACTCTTCGCTGATTATAAAGCTTTGTTTAAGGAAGCTAATGAGCAATGTCCTGAGATGATTTTTTCCATTCAACATCGGAGTGAGTCGGGCTATGGAAATAATATGCAATTGTTTTGCGGTTGGCCCTCGGTCTATTCGCGGGGCTGGAATTATTACATGCCTTCACCACACCTGGTCGATCTCTATGAAAATAGCGACGGTTCTAAATTTGAATGGGATAAAATCATTCCTGGGTACAGTAGTTTAACTGAAAATGAAAGGGAGGTCTTTTTTCTACGCAACAACCTGACGGAGGCAGAGAAGGCGGCTGCTTCGTTGAGAGGAGCAAAGATGAGCCTATATCTGTCGCAAGGTAATGAAGAGCGTATCAAAAAAGCCTATGAAAACCGTGATCCCCGCTTGCAGGCCAATGTCGTGACGCCTTATTCGACTTTTAGGGGCGCCTATAATTTTACCAATGTGGAAAGCCTTCAATTTATGCGCTGGCCATTTCGTGGACAGGCACAGGTAGATGGCGATATTCAGAGCGATACGCAGATCAATTTCTTTTATTTCTACCGAAAATTCGTCGCCGAAGGAGTCAATGAGATTGTGGATCGTAATTATGGGCCCATCGATTTTCCAATTTTCCGCTATGCCGACGTATTGCTGATGTGGGCTGAGGCGTTAAATGAAGATGGGAAATTGAATGAGGCCATTGCAAAAGTCAACGAAGTACGGCAGCGAGCTGGTGTCGCACTGTTAAATTCTAATGCTGCAACGGCTGTTGGGGGAAAGGACGACTTACGCCTGCGTATTCGCAACGAACGTCGTGTGGAGTTCCCGAATGAAGGAATCAATTACTTCGACGAATTGCGCTGGGGAACCTGGAAAGAGACGGTGTTTCAAGCAGGCAATGGACGTAAGCAGGTCTGGGGAACAAATGTTGGGAATTACAGCTATAAAGGTGACTTCTTGACCGTATGGCCTATTCCGACCTCAGAAATACAGATGAATGTGAACTTGGTGCAGAATCCAGGTTGGATTGATTAGTTCTTTTTAGTAAAACAAGACTGGGGAACAGGAGCTATCTAGGCTTTTCCCCAGCCTGATATAAAATAAACCGACACATGATTATTTTTAAATATAGCCTATACGTTATTTATTTTTTGACGTTTTTTAATCCATTTCTTCTACATGCCGATACAAGCGATATGGTTAAAAAAGGATTTGATTTGGCGGAAGGGCAGTATGCATTACTTTATAAAAAACATAAAGACCTTAGTAAGTATCCGCGATCGGCAGATCCCAACGGGAAAACAACATTTACAGATATTCGCGATTGGACAGGTGGCTTTTGGCCGGGATGTCTTTGGTATGTTTTTGAGTATACGGGCGATGATAAATGGCGTGAAGCTGCATTAAAATGGACGAATTCTTTACGCGAAAATCAATTTAATACAAACCATCATGACATTGGATTTGTGATGAACTGTAGTTATGGAAATGCTTATCGATTGACAGGAGACACTACCTTCAAATCGATCTTGATCCAGAGTGCCAAATCCTTGTTGACGCGTTTCAATCCTAAGGTGGGAGCAATTAAATCTTGGGATACATTTTATTCCTGGGATGGTAAGCATAAATATGATTTTCCGGTCATTATTGATAATATGATGAATTTGGAGCTTCTTTTTTTGGCATCAAAGTTATCGGGAGATCCTATTTACCGTAATGTGGCCATTCGGCATGCCGAGACAACACTAAAAAATCAATATCGTCCAGATTATAGTTCGTATCATGTGGTTGCCTATGATCCCAATACAGGTGCTGTATTGAGTAGGGAAACTGCGCAGGGCTTTGCTGATAATTCTGCTTGGGCGCGAGGGCAAGCTTGGGGATTGTATGGCTTTGTGCTGATGTATCGTGAAACGAAAGACCCAAAGTATCTTGAAGCCGCACAAAAAATGGCGGATTTTTATATAAACCATCCGCGTCTACCTCAAGATAAGGTGCCGCTATGGGATTTTGATGTCGACCAGCCAGGATTCTGTCCAAACTGGGATTATCGTAAAACTGATTTTAAGACCGTACCGCGTGATGTTTCTTCTGCCGCAGTCACTGCTTCGGCATTGCTGGAACTGGTTGACTATATGGGAACCAGACGAAAGCAGGAATATTTAGATGTGGCCGAAATGATCTTGCGATCATTAGGTTCGCCACAATACTCCAGTGAGGTTGGAGCAAATGGCTTGTTTGTCTTGGAGCATAGTGTGGGCAGTATCCCGCATAAAGGGGAGATCGACGTACCCTTGGTATATGCAGACTATTATTATTTAGAAGCATTGATGCGATGGAACAAGCAAAGACATCGGCTTGCGCAATTGATGGAGGAATGGCAGGAGATGAATAAGAAGAAGGCACAGGTACTCAAAGATTTTCAGCAACAAAAATTTGGACTCTTTATTCATTGGGGGCTATACGCCATTCCAGCAGGTATATGGAATGGAAAGAAGATAGAAGATCTGGGTAGTCCAAGTGTAGCCGAATGGATTCAATTGGTTGCAAAAATTCCACGGTCCACCTATGCCAAATTAGCGGATCAATTCTCTCCGCAATCTTTTGATGCCGATAAAATCGTTAAAATGGCTAAGGATGCCGGTATGAAGTATCTTGTTGTGACCAGCAAGCATCACGATGGATTTGCCCTATATGGCTCAGCTGTAAGCCCATTTAACGTGATACAAGCGACACCCTATAAACGGGATATTATTCAGGAACTTTACGATGCTTGCATTCGTCATCAACTCGATTTTGGCGTGTATTACTCCCATAACATTGATTGGAAAGACGGTAGTGACGCACAGTATGCCGCTACAAAAGCACAGCATGATATGCTAAACAAAAAAACTGATGCCTTTGGGGCGAACCTTTGGGATCCAAGTACAAATTCCTTTGCTTCTTATCTCAATGAAAAAGCAATTCCGCAGGTTAGAGAAATTTTGAACCGATTTAAGCAGCTAAAATATATATGGTTTGATATGCCCGGACTGATGACGGCTGAGCAGAGTTTTCGTTTCTATAAAACCGTGTACGAGTGTAACCCCCATGTCATTGTATCCGAACGGATTGGCAATGGCATGGGCGATTATGCCATTCCGGGTGATAATCGGATTCCCGATCCTTCGGAGCATTTTACCCAACCTTGGGAAGCCATCGGGACATTCAACCATTCTTGGGGCTATAAATCTTATGACCATGATTGGAAAGATGTGAATGAATTACGGTATTGGCTGTTGGAAATTGTCAGCAAAGGGGGTAATTATATGCTTAATATTGGTCCCGATGCACAAGGAAATGTAGCCGCACCTGTAAAAAAAAATCTTGCTATCTTAGGGAGATGGTTACAGCTCAATGCTGAAGCAGTTTATGGGACATCGCCTTGGACCATCGCACACGAGGGACCAACAATAATTCGGATAACAGACACCGAACAACGGGAAAGAGAGGGATTTAAAGGCGCATTTACGGCCTTGGATTTTTGGTTTACACAGAAGAAAGATTTTGTCTATGTCATGGCTCTCGTAGCACCCAAGGATGGGGTCGTCAAGGTAAAGTCCCTGAACCAAAATAAAGCTAAAGTGAAATCAGTGGAAATCTTAGGGTTTGGTCCGGTCCATTTTTGGCAGGATGACCAAGGATTGCAGTTGAAATTACCCAAGAAGATGCAAAATAAAAGTTTGGGCTACGCACTCAAAATAAAATTAAGCTAATTCTAATATTGGCTGTATCAATTATAACGATGTAAAAACTAATAATGAATACAAAAAAAATGCGCGTTTTGTCGCTACTCTTCTGCTTAAGTTTATGGTATGCGCAAGCTATTGGGCAAAAAAAAGCAAATAGTTTTGCTTGGAACGATGGGCAAAAAGTACTTTTTTTAGGCAATAGCATTACTTACGCCGGGCAATACGTCGCTATGACCGAAAGTCTATTGCTGAGCAGTCATCCGAAAAGGAAACCTCAATTTATTAATTCGGGGCTACCAAGTGAGACCGTTTCTGGACTCAGTGAACCGAATCATGCCGATGGAAAATTTCCACGACCTTGTCTATTTGACCGTTTGGACAATGTGCTTGATAAAATCAAACCTGAGGTTGTTTTCGTCTGTTATGGCATGAATGACGGCATTTATCTTCCTTTTGATTCCGTCCGTTTTGAAGCTTATAAAGATGGAATTATCCGCTTGCGCAAACGCTTGGTTGAGCAGGGCGTCAAACGCATGATATGGATGACTCCTCCGGTACATGATGATCCGCAGCTTCGACTCAATGGCTATAATAAAGTATTGGATCGTTATGCCGAATGGCTTATCGGCTATGCCAGAAAGCAGTCCTGGGAAATCATCGACCTCCATTTTCCCATGCGTCGTTATTTGGAAGCCAAGATCGAGAAAGATGGTCAATTTAAACTGGCAGCAGATGGGGTACACCCCGGAGAGTTGGGCCATTGGCTGATGGCAAAGGAAATTGTGCCGCACCTGATGCCTAACTTTCCGCTTGAAAGCACATGGGACGACAATTTGCACGATAAGCCAAAACTTCTGCAATTGTATGCGCTCGTTTTGAAAAGACAGACGATTATGAAAGACGCATGGTTGACTTTTACAGGTCATAAACGACCTGGACTATCCAAAGGAATTCCAATGAAAGATGCAAGCAAAGCATATGCTGCTATTCAGGCAGAAATTAAAACTTTGGGTTTCTGATCGACGATATTTATCACCCGAATGAATGAACTTTTATGTATAAATCTATATCATGATGAAAATCAATTTTTTTAAGTGGAAGTGTGCAGCAGCAGTGGGAGTGTTGTTGTGCATGACCGAGGGCGCCATTTCACAGACCAAGTCGCCACCTTATGAAGGTGTGACTGGTTGGCAAGAGACTCAAGATAAGCGCATGGAATGGTTTAAGGAAGCCCGTTTTGGGCTATTTATCCATTGGGGCTTGTACAGCGCCGCAGGAGGTTCTTTTGAGGGAAAGCAATACCCACAACATTATGCCGAATGGATTCAGACTTGGGGTAAAATTCCTAGTAAGCAGTATGCTGAAGCGCTGAAACCAAAATTTACATTACATTCTTTCGATCCGAAGTCCTGGGCCCGGCTTGCAAAAAAAACGGGAATGCGATATATGGTACTGACTTCGCGGCATCATGAGGGCTTTAGCTTATTTAATAGTCAGCAGCCCTATGCGCTGAAAAACGAGGTAACGGGCACGGCAAATTTATCGCCAAAGGGAAGAGATCTTTACCGCGAAATTATGGAAGCTTTCCGTCAGGAGGGAATGAAGGTAGGGGCCTATTATTCGCTGCTAGATTGGCAGCATCCAGATTCTTATGAGGCTTTTCAGTTAAATCCGAATACGGATAAGCATCAGCCTGATCATGAGCGCTATAAAGCTTATCTCTACGGTCAAATTAAAGAACTTGCCCAACATTATGGGCGCTTGGATATGTTATGGCCCGATTTCAGTAGCAAACAGCATGAGGGCGAAGCCTGGGGCACAAAACATATTTTGACAGATCTGATCAAATGGCAGCCCAACATTATTATCAATAATCGATTTTGGAATGGACTTGAAAATAAGAACGGTGATATTGGAACTCCGGAGAAATATATTCCACCGACAGGTCTACCTGGCATGTATTGGGAGGTGAGCCATACCATGAATGAAAGTTATGGTTACAGTGCTCACGATCAAAACTGGAAAAGCTTCCCCAAGATCATGCAATTATTTGTAGAAACGGTGAGTAAAGGTGGCAATTTTCTGTTGAATGTCGGTCCGGATGGCGATGGAGCAATTCCCGAACCTGCGGTGCGGATTATGGAACAGATCGGTGATTGGATGAAGATCAATAGTGAAGCGATATACGGAACTACGGCCAGTCCTTTTCAGGCCTTGGATTGGGGCTATTGCACTCAAAAGAATGGTAAATTATACCTGCATGTATTTGACCGTCCTGCCAGTGGAAAAATAGATCTTCCTATCAAAAACAAGGTGACAGCTGTTTATACTTTGGCTTCGCCCAAAACGAAATTAAAACCCGCCTCGGAGAATGGAAAACCTGTAATTCCTATCGATACCTTTGATAAAGGCAAAGGTCCGAAAGTTATTGTTGTTGAAATACAGGGAAAGCCAATTGTCGAGGAAAGTCTAACCCAGACACAGGCCGATGGACGTATTGTAATGAATGCAAATAATGCAAAACTACAAGAAGGGAAGGGGTTGAAAATAATTGGCGCACATACCCATGATCCCAATCGGCCAAACGCTATCGGCCAATGGAAAGATCTCCAGGACAGGATATTTTGGGATATCAAAATTCAAAAACCCGGTAAGTATAAGGTGCTCATTAATTATCTGCCCAACAACAAGCGTCGAGGAAAAATTATGCTCTCGATGCTCGGCCAGCAACTTCCATGGGCATTTATAGCTGAACAAGAAACTAAATTTAAGGAAGTGAGTATGGGGACCATAGAGGTATCTCAGCAAGTGATTGGCGAGCCCAGTACAAAGGTGATTTTGCAAGCTACGGCCATCGAAGGTGATACTCTGCCGGAGATTGCGTCGATTACCTTGGTTCCCATTCAAGAATAAACTATCTTTAGGAGAACCTGAACAAATCTTTATAGCTAAACCAATTTGCCGTCAAAGGCCTGATAAAGTGCCGGTAAAGACGAACAGAAAATAAATTATAAAATAAAGAATGAAAAGAAGAGAATTTATAGCCAAGGGGATTGTATCTTCTTTGGCTTTTACAATTGTCCCTCGCGTTGTGTTGGGCGGAAATGGATTCCTTGCACCAAGTGATCGCATCAATCTTGGGTTTATTGGTGTAGGAAAACAATCCTATACCTTAATGAATGGCCTCAATCGCTGTAAGGAAATCGCTAGTTTAGCAGCCTGTGATGTAGATCGTAACAAATTGGCTGCATTTATTACTGCAACAACAAAAAAGCAAACGGAACTGTCAAAGGCACAAACCGATATCAAGGCATATCACCATTATCGGGAACTGTTGGGTCGGAAAGATATTGATGCGGTTGTCATTGCAACACCAGATCATTGGCATGCACAGGTTGCGGTCGATGCTGCTAAAGCTGGCAAGGATATCTATTGTGAGAAACCTCTTGCGCTTACTATTGCCGAAGGTCGGGCAATGGTCGATGCAACCCGGAAATATAAACGTGTATTTCAAACAGGTAGCATGCAGCGTTCGTCGTACAATTTTAGACAGGCCGCAGAACTGGTTCTCAACGGTTATATCGGTAAAATAAAGGAAATCAACGTATCTGTTGGCGAGCCGGTCAAGCAATGTGATCTTCCATCCATGCCGGCACCCGACTATCTCGACTGGGATATGTGGGTAGGACCTTCACCCTATAGGGGATACAACCCAATCTTAAGTCCGCCATTGGAAGATGATAAATGGGCATGGTGGCGCGGCTATCGCGATTTTGGCGGTGGTTATATCACCGATTGGGGGGCGCATATGTTTGACATCGTCCAATGGGCATTGGGCATGGACGAATCTGGCCCAGTTCAGTTTAATCCTCCCAAAGAAGCCAATAGCAACACGGGGCTTTCCTTTAGCTACGCAAATGGTGTTAAGGTAAATCATGTGCAATGGGGAGTACATAATGCGATTCAGTTTATCGGTGAAAAAGGTAAGATTGAAGTAAGCAGAGAATTTATCCGCTCGAATCCGGAAAATTTGGCCAATCTTAAATTGACATCTGCAGATCGTCGTCTGTATTATAGCGATAATCACTATCAGGACTGGGTTGATGCGATTAAAAAAAGAAGTAAGCCTATCTGTGATGTTGAAATAGGTCACCGGACGAGCTCAGTGTGCAATGCCATCAATATTGCTTATGAACTTCAAAAGGATTTGAAATGGAATCCACAAAAAGAACAGTTCGACAATGAATATGCTAATCTCATGCGTAGCCGACCCTATCGCGGTGAATGGGATTTTAGAAAATTCTAGTCTTCGCTATAAATTTTCGACTCAGGCTTGACAAGATTGTTTTGTCAAGCCTGTTTTGTTTATTGATCAATATTTCTACCACAATACAGACCTGTATTACCCTATTTTAGACAGCAACATGTTATAGACATCGAATCGCATACTTGACAAGTTTGACCTCATATTTTCTCGCTATCAACTTTAACATTCTTTCGTATAATAGACGTTTTTTCTTCGGAACTTATTTGGTGCCAACCGAAGTACTACCGAACAAATACCGAATAAGCACCGAGTAAAGTACGAAAATGGTATTAGGTAAAACTAGTTTTTGACTGGCCGAAATAGGCAAGTTGTCTGATGGCGGAAAGATGATGAAAGCTAGCATATTGGAGTAATCATTTACAATGTTTGATCACTAGATTGCTTTTCTTATACGGTGATAAAAAAATTCATGACTAGCAGATTTAAAACAGAGGGAACAAAAAAGAAAATTTGCTATTCTGGAGAGATAATTGCTTTATTTGTATTACGCAATTATTAAATACGAACAGCAGAGGGAACCCCGATATGTCTCAATTAACAATAGTAGATTTGGCCAAACGACTAGGCTTGTCAAAGTCCACCGTTTCCCGTGCATTTCGGGATAACGTGGATATTAATCCGGCTACGAAAGCTCGTATTTTGGCTATGGCCGAAGAAATAGGATTTTCACCAAATGTTTATGCAAGTAGCCTGAAAGCGAACAAAAGCCTGACTATTGCGATTATTATCCCCGAATTTGGCAATAAGTTTTTTTCACAGGCCATCAAGGGCATTGAAGCTGTGGCGCGGTCAAAAGGCTACCATACCTTAATTTACGTGACGGATCATCAGGTGCAGAATGAGGCGTCTATTATTCGTTCCTTGGCGAATGGACGTGTGGATGGTGTTATCATCTCGGCTTCAGGTGAAGGAAAAGATCACTCCCATATCCAGTTGCTGGAAGAACGGGGTATTCCGGTGATGTTTTTTGACCGTGCATATGACGACTGGAAAGGGGGGTACATCACGGGGAATGACTTTGATTCTGCTTACCTCGCAACGAAGCATTTGATTACGAATGCCTGCAAACGGATTGCTTACCTCGCCATCAATCCCAATGTTTCTATTGGTAAAGTCCGTAAAGATGGGTACGAGAAAGCTTTGCGGGAAGCTGGACTGACGATTCATCCGGAACTTATCTTGGATACCGTCAACGATGCGGAACAAAATATGCGGGATATTGCGGCTTTGATCGAAAGAGAGAAGCCAGATGCTATATTTGCTTCCGTTGAGCGCTTGGCAATTTCCAGTATCCGTGTTGCCAAGCGGCAAGGGATCCGGATTCCGGAAGATCTCAAGATCATTTGTTTTTCCTGTCTGGATATCGCCGATCTCATTGATCCAGCACTCAGCGTGGTGAAACAACCGGCTTATGAAATGGGCGAATTAGTAACAAAATACCTCTTGGATAAGATGGATGATCCAACTAATGATAAGTTTGCTAATTCGGTTTATCTTGATTCCCAGCTTATTTTTCAAAAATCTAGCCTGAAATAAGAAAAAAAATATTTGTTTTTTGTTATCCCATTATTTAGCTTTGGTTACTTTCGGGAACATTCCCGAAAGTATTTAAATAATCAATTTGTATAAAATATTGGAGGGGTAAATCCGGAAAATCGCAATAGGCGATTTCTTTTTACCTTGATTTCGGGAACGTTCCCAATGTCAATTTCCAATGAAAACTAATTATCGATGGGGAAGCATATCACTCGTTTAATAGGATATCTCTGGATGGTCGTCCTATTATCATCATGTGCAAATAAAAAAGATATCGTTGATATTGAACAGCCGCCTGTGACTGAACAGCAGGGGACTGGCCTTGTCAATCTTTCTTCTCCATTTCTCTTCTGGGATCGGGAAATTACATTGCAATTTGATTTTTCAAAAGGAAATGCTGCGTTAAAAGGCAGTACAGCAGATCTATACTTACACGCTGGATTGATCCCTGTCAATGGTGGCAACTGGCAACATGTAGTGACAAACTGGTCAATGAACGACAATGCCTACAAATTGAAGTTTATCGCGGCTGGACTTTATTCTTTCACATTTACTCCCGCTAAATTCTTTAATCTGAATAACGCTGAGGCCTTTGGTCAGCTGGCATTTTTGGTCCGCAATGGCGATGGATCGCTGGTCCAACGAAACCAGAATAATTCAGATTTATTTCTGCCTCTTGTGGTGGGCAATGTGCAGGCGATTCGATTTGTGTCCCCAACACTCCAACCTACTGATCCGATTACAACAGAGCATATGTATGTCGTTGGCGAAGATTTGAAGCTTGAAGTTCAGGCAACCCAGTCCGGAAAAATCAGTATCTGGGACAATGGCCAGCAACTAGCAGAATCTACTGCTGCGCTGTCGTTGGAAAAATCCGTCAGCTTACAAAGCAATGGGCTGCATGAGTTTGAGGCACGTCTGGAGATCGGTGGCAAGGTCGCTACGACTAAAATCACATTATTTGTACAGGCAAAACCGGTCATAGCGGCGCTTCCAATAGGCGTTAATCCCAACGGGACGACGATCAATAAGGAAAAAGGACAAGTCAGTTTCGCGTTGACTGCCCCCTTGAAAAATAGTGTGTATCTATTGGGGGATTTTAACGGTTATAAAGCATTGCCAGCCTATGCGATGAGTCAGACACCGGATGGTAAAACCTGGTGGGTGACTTTATCTAATCTGGATTTCTCCCAAAAATATACCTATGAGTTTTTGGTCGACGGTCAGCTTTATATTGCTGACCCCTATGCCGAACTCATTCTCGATCCAAAAAATGATCCGGCCCTGGGCCTGACAAGTGCTGTACTACCAGCTTATCCGGCAGCAGCGCACGGAATTGTAGCTGTATTGGATCTCGCGCCGAAGGCTTATTCCTGGAAAAATAGCTCGTTTACTAAGCCTGCGCAAGGTAATCTGGTGATTTATGAACTGTTGGTCCGCGATTTTGTCAAGCAGCATCAATATACCACACTAAAAGACTCCCTATCTTATTTAAAACGCTTAGGGGTTAATGCGGTTGAATTGATGCCTGTACAGGAATCGGAGGGAAATTCGACCTGGGGGTATAATCCTTCTTTCCATCGCGCTCTGGATAAATATTATGGATTGAAAAATGACTTGAAAGCCTATGTGGATGCTTGTCACGAAAACGGTATTGCCGTGATTTTGGACGTTGTATTTAATCATGCTTTTGGTCAGTCCCCACTTGTACAGCTTTATTTTGAACAGGGCAACGTCGCTGGGAATAGTCCTTGGTTCAATACCGTCGCCAGACATCCGTTTAATGTCGGCTTCGACTTCAACCATGAAAGTAGCTATACTCAAACTTTTGTTAAGGATGTGTTGACCTATTGGATGCAAGAGTATAAAATTGATGGTTTTCGATTTGACTTGTCCAAAGGATTCACCCAGAAAAATTCGGGGACTTCGGAAAATGACCTCAGCGCCTGGAATGCCTATGATGCATCCCGTGTGGCCATTTTGAAGCAATACCAGCAGCATATTTATAGCATAGATCCTTCCTGTTATATCATTCTTGAACATCTTGGTGGGGATCAGGAAGAAATGGAGCTGGCGCAATCGGGCATGCTGCTCTGGAATAATATGAATACTGTCTTCAATGAAGCAGCAATGGGATGGAATGCAAATAATGGATCAGATCTGGGCAGATTGTTTGCCTCCAGCCACGGTATGGCACAGCCTTCTTTTGTATCCTATATGGAAAGTCACGACGAACAACGGCTGTTGTTCAAATGCCTGAATTATGGGAATTCATCGGGTAGCTATAACATCAAGAACTTGAATACAGCGCTCAATCGTATGGAATTGGCGGCCCTGTTTTTATTGGCTTCACCGGGACCAAAGATGATCTGGCAGTTTGGTGAATATGGCTATGATGTGTCTATCGACGAAAATGGACGTACGGGCGAAAAACCACTTTTATGGAATTATCTGCAACAAGACGGGCGTAGGCAGCTCTTTGAGACCTATGCCAAACTCACACGTTTTAAAACGCAAAATAACATCTTTCAAAATGGAAATATCACTGCCGCAGGTGTAAAAGATGCGGTGAAATATTTTGTACTGGAAAAGGATGGGCAACAAGTAGGGGTACTTGGCAATTTCGGAGTGGAAAATGCGGAGTTTGCATTGCCACAAGCATTACAGGGGCGGTGGGTGGATAATTTTACGGGGAAAGAGCTCAACTGGTCTGGCCAGTCAAAACTAAGCCTTTTACCGGGGCAATACCAATTGATAAGCAAAACAAAACTAAATAAATAAACGGTTATTTTATGAACAAACAGCTATTACGTCCATTTTGGGCTCTGAACATGCTACTTGGGGTAAGTGCTTCGGCATTCGCCCAACAGGCGACGCTTCAAGGGCGAGTAATGGACCTGAAAGGAAATTCCTTGGTCGGTGCCACAGTGCGCTTCGAGGTTATTCAAAAATCGCTGTCTACCAATGCGAATGGGGATTTTAGCTTGGATAGACTGCAAAGGGGGAAATTGCACTTGAAAGTGAGCATGGTCGGATACGCGAGCTTGGATACGCTAATTCAAGTGAATGATGGACGAAATCCGTTAAACCTTTACCTTAAATCCAATACGAGTGCCCTGGAGGAAGTCGTTGTTATCGGTTACGGTACACAAAAGAAAAGTGATCTTACGGGATCAATCAGTACGGTGACATCAAAAGACTTTCAAAAAGGGCAGATTTCGTCTCCTGAGCAGCTCATAATGGGTAAAGTACCGGGTGTGCAGATCACAACTAGTGGTGGACAGCCCGGGGCAGGAAGTACAATCCGTATCCGGACGGGAGCTTCCTTGAACGCCAGCAATGATCCACTTATTGTTGTTGATGGAATCCCATTGGCTGGTGGTGGCATTTCAGGGGTTGCCAATCCCTTGGGTATGATTAATCCAAATGATATCGAAACGTTTACTATCCTGAAAGATGCCAATGCAACAGCAATCTATGGTTCGCGTGCATCCAATGGTGTCATTATGATTACCACCAAGAAAGGTAGCCGTGCCGGTACGCAGGTCAATTTCAGTACACAGAATTCACTGGCGACAGTAGCCAAGAAAGTCGATCTATTGTCCGCAGACCAGATTCGTGATTATGTCAATGCAAATGGAACCGACGCGATGAAAAAGCTATTGGGAACAGCGAATACCGATTGGCAGGATGTGATCTATGGCAATGCTTTTACAACGGATAATAATATCAATATCGCCTCAAAAGTTGCCGAGATGCCCTATCGTGTTTCGGTCGGATATATGGATCAGAATGGTGTGCTGAAAAATGACAACATGAAAAGGACAGCAACTTCGCTGGCCTTGACGCCCAATTTTTTCGATAATCATCTGAAACTGGAGGTAAACGCGCGCGCAACTTGGTCGAAATCCAAATTCGCAACGCAGGACGCTATCGGTTCAGCCATACAGTTTGACCCGACCCAACCGGTCTATGTTGATGATAAAAATAGCTTTGGAGGATACTACGAATGGATACAGGGAGGGAAACCGAATCCAAATTCGCCCAGAAACCCTTTAGCATTACTGGAATTGCGCAAAGATATTGGAGATGTCTTTCGGAGCACGGGAAATGCCAAATTGGACTACAGCATGCATTTCTTGCCCGAGCTGCATGCTAATCTGAATGTGAGCTATGATGTGGCACGTGCTAAAGGAAACACCCTGACACCCGCTATTGCAGCGCGTAATTTTAATGAAGGTGGGGAACGTACACAGTATAAGTCAGATATCAACAATAAAGTGTTGGAATTCTATTTGAAATATGATAAAGAATTGCCAGCTATAAAAAGTAATATCGACGCTACCTTGGGTTATGGCTATTACAAAAATAGCACGAAGTCCTATAATTTCGATCGCACCAATGAGGCAGGGGACATCTTGACCTCGGTGAATCTTCCTTTTGATAAACCTGAAAACCTGCTGATCTCCTATTATGGACGGATGATCTATTCCTATGATAACCGTTATGTGCTGTCCGGAACGTTAAGGGCGGATGGATCTTCCCGATTTAGTCCCGATAATCGCTGGGGATATTTTCCATCGGTGGGCTTTACCTGGCGAGCAAAAAACGAAGGCTTCTTAAAAGATCACAACGCAATCTCGGATCTGAAACTACGGTTGAGTTATGGAAAAACCGGACAACAGGATGGTATAGCAAATTATTCTTATATGCCTAATTATACCATCGGTGGTGACCAGTCGATGTACCGTTTTGGCAATGAATATTACTATTTGTACTCGCCAGTCGTTTACGACGCTGATATCCGTTGGGAAAGTACCACAACCTATAATGCTGGAATCGATTTTGGTTTTAACGATAATCGCATTTATGGTAGCGTGGACTATTATTCGAAGAAAACCAAGGACCTCTTGAGTACCATTCCAATTGCGGTGGGTTCCAACTTTAGCAATTTTCTGTTGACCAACGTCGGTAATATGGAAAACCAAGGTCTCGAATTTAATTTACATGTGTTGCCGGTTAAAACGGAAAATTCAACTTTAGACCTTGGCATCAACCTGACCTATAACAGAAGTAAAGTCACCAATTTGACGCTATCGGAAGATTCCAATTTTATGATCGAAACAGGCGGTATCCGTGGTGGTACGGGCAATAATATTCAGGCCCACATGGTGGGGTATACACCATATAGCTTTAGGGTCTATCAACAGGTATATGATGATGCGGGAAAACCAGTAGAGGGGTTGTATGTGGATCGAAACGGCGATGGTGTGATCAGTGATAGCGACCGTGACATGTATAAATCGCCTTTACCTAAATATCTGCTCGGTTTTTCAGCTGCCTACTCGTACAAAAAATGGTCTGCAAGCACAACTTTGAGAGCCAATTTGGATAACTATGTTTACGATAATGTTTCGTCCAATTTTGGCAGCAGTTACAATGTGATCGACCAGGCATCTTTGGTGATCAACAATGCACCTGTGGACTTTTTGAATACCAATTTCAAAGAAAAACAGTTACTCAGTGATTATTATGTCAAAAATGCTTCTTTTTTAAAGATGGATAACCTTAATGTCGCTTATCAGGTTGGTCATTTTATCCGCAACAGCAAAGCTACGCTTTCGATTTCGGCTACTGTGCAAAATGTATTTACAATTTCAAAATACAAAAGCGTGGATCCTGAAATTTCCAATGGTATCGATGATCGTTTTTATCCTAGACCACGTACCTATGTACTCGGAGTCAATGTCAATTTTTAAACTGAAAGAATTTGATTTAAAAGCAAAAACAACATGAAAAAACTAAATAAATATATAACGGTCTGTTTAATGGCACTATCGCTTTCGAGCTGCCATAAGGATTTGGATCTCAAACCGACCAACGATGTTACCGCGGATCTGGCCTATAAGGATTTCAAAGGGTATACAATGGCTTTTGCGCGATTATATGGTTCATTGACCATGACCAGTACCTCGGGGCCAAACAATACAGATCTAGGTGGTCTGGATGCGGGTACTTCGGATTTCTTGCGTCTTTTTTGGAATGCACAGGAACTGACAACAGACGAGGCCGCTTGTGCATGGCTCAATGATGGCGGGGTTAGTGGTTTGGATTACCTCAAGTTTGATGATAGTAACCCCATGCTCCGCGGTCTTTACACCCGGTGTGTTTATAGTGCGACGCTCGTCAATGAATTTCTAAGAGAAAGTACAGATGCGAAATTGAGCAGTCGCGGTATCTCGGATGCAGATAAAAGCGAAATTGCTTATTATCGTGCCGAAGCCCGGTTTTTGCGTGCATACAACTATTGGGTATTGCTTGATCTGTTTGGAAATCCCCCCTTTGTAACCGAAGAAACACCCGTAGGGAAGGTGTCTCCACCGCAGATTAAGAGAGCTGAACTCTTTGCTTATGTGGAAAAAGAACTTTTGGAAGTCGCTGATCAACTGAAAGGAGCCAAACAAAATGTTTATGGGCGTATTGATCAGGTAGCCGCATGGGGATTATTGGCCAGATTGTATCTCAATGCCGAGGTGTACCTGGGAACTGGCAATAAAAAATATGGCGAAGCCATTACCTATGCCGAAAAGGTGCTAAACTCAGGTTATAGCTTGGGCACAAATTATAGCCAATTATTTTATGCGGATAATGATGTCAACAATCCTGAATTTATCTTTTACCTACCCTATGACGGTACCAAAACACAAAGTAAAGGTGGAACGACATATCTTATCAATGCTGCTATCGATGCAACAATGAATCCTACTTCCTTTGGTGTCCCCGGAGGTGGTTGGGCTGGTAACCGCGTACGCGATAATATCGCAACGATTTTTGGTGATTATTCCGGAGCAACGGACAAACGTGCGATGTTTCACTTAAATACAAGTGTTAAAATTGAAGATATCGCTGTTTATAAGCAGGGATTGGCTGTGACCAAATTCCGTAATGTGAACAGGGATGGATCGGCACCTACCGCTGCAGAAGGCTTTGTGGCATCTGTAGACTTTCCATTAATCCGCCTCGCTGAGATGAATTTGATTTATGCCGAAGCGACATTGCGTGGTGGAACAGGTGGAACGATGACCAAGGCACTTGATTATGTGAATAAGTTGCGTGTCCGTGCCTATGGTAACAACAGCGGAAACTTAACCAATCTTTCGTTGGACGATATTCTCAATGAACGGGTCAAGGAACTGTACTGGGAAGGATTTAGAAGATCTGATTTGATTCGCTATGGCAAATTTACGGGCGATAATTACCTCTGGCCGTTTAAAGGCGGTGTATTGGCAGGACAGGCAGTTGAAAGCTATCGGGTGTTATTCCCCATTCCTGCATCAGATTTGATTGCTAACTCAAATCTTGTTCAAAACCCGGGTTATAATTAATTGAATATCATATTGGAGTGTTGGGCAGTATCGTATTCTACAACGTGCAATCGATAGGCCTGACGAACGCCAAAATAAAAAATAAAGGGATGAAAATTAGACACTATATTGGAATGATCCTGACTTTGTTTGCGGTCTTCCAGAGTTGTAAAAAAGACGAAACACAAGCAAGATTGGCTAGCGGCGACGCTGTAAAACCGGCGACATTGAACCTCGATAAAACCACGGTGACCTTATCAAAAGAGAATGCTAGTGATACTGTGTTACACTTTACACTGGTACAGCCTGACTTTGGCTTTCAAGCTGCTGTGACCAATGTGTTGCAGATCGGTTTGAAAGGGGATAATTTTAAAACTGTAAAGGAGGTGGTGATCCCCAATGGCCGAACAAGCCTGGGGTTTACGGGCAATGAACTGAATAGCTATCTATTGGCATTAGGTGTACCCACCGGCGAAGCATCGGATTTTGATGTACGCTTAAAGTCCAGTATCAGTAGTAAGATCGCACCGGTATTCTCTCCGCTCATCAACTTAAAGGCGAGCCCTTATGCATCGACTAGCTATTTGTATGTACCGGGAGCCTATCAAGGCTGGGATCCGGTCACAGCGGAATCGCTCGTGTCGCCGACAAGCAATGGGATATATACGGGGATTATTTATTTTCCGGAAGCGAATTCCGAGTTTAAGCTGACCACTGAACGTAATTGGGCAAATTCCTATGGACAGACAGCAGCGGGTAAAATCGCCTACAACAGTGGCGATAACATCAAAGCGCCTCGGGCTGGAAGCCTCGAAATTGAAGTCAATACAACGGCGAATACCATTACCTTCAAAGATCATAGCTGGGGTGCCATCGGTAGTGCCACACCAAAAGGCTGGGATGCAGATACCGATATGAGATACGATAATGCCAACCAAGTATGGAAGCTCTCCGTCAGCTTAACCGCTGGCGCGATCAAGTTCCGTAAGAATCATGACTGGGGAACCAACTTTGGCGGTGCAAATGGAAATCTTGTCGCTGGCGGTTCCGATATAGCGGTAGCGAACGCGGGAACCTATGATATTGTCCTCGACCTCAATGCGAATACGTACACTTTAATGAAGAAATAAATGTCGACTATACTGAAAAAGACACGCATGCTTGCCACAGGAATCGTGGCACTAACAACCCTTGGATGGAGCCCCTTAAAGGGGCAATCCATTCAACGGGTAGAACCCTTAAACTGGTGGGTAGGAATGGAAAGTCCGATCTTGCAGCTTGTAGTTTATGGGCCTCAGATTGGGAAAAGTGAGGTGCAGGTTGACGACAAAGGAGTTGAACTCATTCGGGTAAACCGGGTGGAAAATCCAAACTATCTGTTTTTGGATCTAAAGATTTCTCCCTCGGCTAAACCGGGTTGGTCTACCTTTACCTTCAACCAGGGAAAGAAAAAATGGACTTATCGTTATGAACTAAAACAGCGTAACCAAGGAGTCAAAGCGCAAGGGGTGACCAGCAAGGATCTGATCTACCTGATTATGCCTGACCGTTTTGCAAATGGCAATAAGGCAAATGATCAGGTGAAGGGAATGCTCGATATGAGTTTAAACAGGGATTCCATGTATTTACGACATGGAGGAGACTTGGAGGGGGTGCTCGGTAAACTGGATTATCTTCAGGATCTGGGAGTAACTTCGGTCTGGATGACTCCTGTGCTGACCAATGATATGCCATTAGCGTCCTATCACGGTTATGCGAATACGGAGACCTATCATATCGATCCACGTTTTGGAAGCAATGAAATCTATGTTCAGCTGGGTGAGCAGCTGCATAAACGTCAGATGAAATTAATTTTTGATGTCGTACCCAATCATATCGGCAGTTATCACTGGACAGTGAAAGATAAACCGATGGCTGACTGGCTCAACGAATGGCCGAGCTATACACAGACATCGTACAAAGACCAGACGGTTTTTGATCCCTATGCCTCCGCGGCAGATAAAAAGAAAATGGTTAAAGGCTGGTTTGTTCCTACCATGCCGGATATGAATCAGCAAAATCCCTATGTGCAGAACTATCTGACGCAAAGTCATATCTGGTGGATCGAAACGGCCGGAATAGATGGATTTCGTATAGATACTTATCCTTACAATGATCTTGATTTTATGGCCCAATGGACAGATCGTATTCAACGGGAGTATCCCCAGTTTACTTTTTTTGGCGAAACCTGGGTGCATGGTGTTGCCAATCAGGCTTATTTTCTGGGGGGCAAACATGTTGGCCAGGAGCTGGACTCCAAATTGATGGGGGTGACGGACTTCCAGTTGAACTATGCCATTGGCGACGCTCTTAACCAAAAGACGGAATGGACGGAAGGTGCGAATAAACTGTACTCGACCTTGGCATCGGATTATCAATATCCACAACCGGAACGGAATGTACTTTTTCTGGATAACCATGATAAAGACCGGTTCTTTTCAGTAATCGGGGAAAATATCCAGAAATACAAATCCGCAATGGCTTGGCTGTTGACGACCAGGGGTATTCCACAATTGTACTATGGCGCAGAGATTCTAATGAAGAATTTTTCCAATCCAGATGGTCTGTTGCGTGAAGACTTTCAGGGCGGTTTTGCCGGAGACAAAAACGATAAGTTTACCGCCTCAGGTAGAACGAAAGCTGAACAGGATATGTGGTCTTTTGTACGTACCCTAGCCAACTACCGCAAACAGCATGCTGTGCTACAGTCGGGTAAAACCATGCAGTATGTACCTGAAGATGGTGTGTATGTTTATTTCCGTTATAATGAGCAGCAGACGGTGATGGTTGTCATGAACTGCAACGATCAGGAAAAGGTAGTAAAGCTTGATCGCTTTGGCGAAAGGAATGCAAAAGCCACAGCTTATATGGACGTTATTAGCCAGCAACTGCTGAAACCAATGGACAATCAAATCAAATTGGGGGCTTATGAGACGAAAGTTCTTGACCTTAAATTTTAACACAACGCGATATTTTAAATTTCATTTTTTTCAATGATTAATTATACTACTGTAAAAGCCGTAATATTTGATTTGGACGGTGTGCTGGTGGATACAGCGATCTACCATTTTCAAGCCTGGAGTAGGTTGGCTGCGCAATTGGGCTATTCCTTTTCTTTGGACGACAATGAGCAGCTAAAGGGGGTGAGCCGGATTGAATCGCTTGAACTTATTCTGAAGTGGGCAGGACTGGAGAAATCCGAGCAGGAGAAAGCACAATTGTTGCAGCAGAAAAATCAATGGTATCTTGAGCTGATCGAACAGCTTAGTCCTGCGCAGCTCCTGCCCGGAAGCCTGGCATTGCTGCAGCGGCTTCGCGAAAAGGATATCCTGATTGCACTTGGATCAGCCAGCAAGAATGCCTTGAGCATCCTTCAGAAAACAGAGATCGTGGGTTATTTTGATGCATTGATCGATGGGAATGCCGTACAGGCTTCCAAACCAGATCCGGAGGTGTTTCTAAAAGGGTCAGAGGCATTGACCATACAACCGCGATACTGTCTGGTACTGGAAGATGCGCAAGCGGGAATAGATGCCGCAAAAGCAGCTCAAATGCGCGTGATCGGTGTTGGGAAACCTGAGAACCTCACCGGGGCGGATGCGCTGGTGGAAGATCTCAGTGAACTGGTAGATAGATTTTAATTGAGTAGAGCAATCAACGTATGAAGACATATATCAAACATGATCCTTGGCAGATTATTGAAGATCAGTTTAGACCCGATCACAATGAGTTTTCGGAAAGTATTTTTGCCATCGGCAATGGCCGCATGGGGCAAAGATCAAATTTTGAAGAGTATTTTAGCGGAAAAAGCTTACAGGGTTCTTATCTTGCAGGAATCTATTATCCGGATAAAACCCGTGTAGGCTGGTGGAAAAACGGTTACCCGGAGTATTTTGCGAAAGTAATCAATTCCTTCAATTGGATCGGTCTGGATATTCGGATCAACGGCCAGCGACTGGACTTGGCGAAGGCCAAGATATGCTCATTTGAACGTAGGCTTGATATGCAGCACGGTGTGTTGCGGCGTAGTTTTGTCGTTCAGCTACCTGACGGCGCCGAGGTTAAAGTGGAAGCAATCCGCATGTACCATCTTTTTGCTTCTGAAACAGCCTCGCTGCAATATCATGTTGAGGCACTGACAGCAGATCTGGATATCGAACTGACCTCCATATTGGATGCGGAGGTCGTCAATAGAGATAGTAACTACGATGAAAAGTTTTGGGAGTCTTTGGCACAGGGACAACAGGGGGATAACTTATTTGTTTCATCGCGAACGAAAAAGACGGGCTTTGAGGTCTGTGCCGAACTCGAAACGCTTGTTACAGGGGCGGGTGGAGTTATTGAAACGGAGCAGACCATTGTGGAAAATGGCTATATGGCCCAACGTTATCGTGCGACAGTGGCAAGATCACAAACTCTCTGCATTGAAAAAAGAGTGGCGATTGTAACTTCCGAAAACCATGTTGCGGAAAAATTGAAGATGGTCGCTACCGAACGGCTGACTGAATTACGGGCATTTGATTTTGACCAGCTGAGGGAAAAGCAGTCCAAAGCCTGGAAGGCAATATGGGATGAAAGTGATATTGAAATTTTGGGGGATATAGCCGCACAGCAAGCCATCCGCTACAACATCTTCCAGCTCAATCAAACATATACGGGGGAGGATGCCCGACTAAATATCGGCCCAAAAGGTTTCACCGGCGAAAAATATGGCGGAGTGACGTATTGGGATACCGAAGCCTATTGTATTCCATTTTATCTGGCAACACAATCACCTGAAATTGCACGAAATTTACTTTTGTACCGCTATCATCAGCTGGATAAGGCGATAGAAAATGCAACAAAATTGGGCTTCGGAAACGGTGCGGCCCTCTTTCCGATGGTGACGATCAATGGAGAAGAATGTCACAACGAATGGGAGATTACTTTTGAAGAAATTCACCGTAATGGTGCCATTGCTTTTGCCATATACAATTACGTACGTTATACGGGAGACACCGATTATATCTGGTCGCATGGATTGGATGTATTAATTGCGATCAGCAGGTTCTGGGCACAACGTGTCAATTGGAGTGCGGATAAACAGCAATATGTGATGCTGGGCGTAACCGGACCTAACGAATATGAGAATAATGTCAATAATAATTGGTATACCAACCGAATTGCCTCTTGGTGTATGGAATATACTTTAGACTGTCTTCGAAATGCTGAAAGATCCCAACCGGAAATTTTTACAACACTAGTAGATAGGTTGAAATTAACTGCCGAAGAAAAAAATCATTGGCAGTATATTATCGACAAGCTCTATTTTCCTTACGACGATAAGCGGAAGATCTTTTTGCAGCAGGATGGCTTCCTGGATAAAGAATTGATCCCTGTGCGGGAACTTGATCCGTCGCAAAGGCCCATTAACCAAAAATGGAGCTGGGACCGTATTTTGCGATCCTGCTATATCAAACAGGCTGATGTGCTCCAGGGTTTTTACTTTTTGGAAGAACATTTTGATGAGGATACTTTGGAACGTCATTTTGATTTCTATGAACCCTTGACTGTACATGAAAGCTCACTTTCTCCTTGTGTTCATGCGATTCTCGCCGCAAAACTGGGTAAGACCGCCAAAGCATATGAGTTTTATCTGCGCACATCACGTTTGGATTTGGATGATTATAATAACGATACCGAAGATGGCCTGCATATTACCTCGATGGCCGGTACATGGATGACCATCGTAGAAGGCTTTGCAGGGATGCGCGTAAAAGATGGACAACTTTATTTAAATCCCATGTTGCCGCTCGAATGGAAGGGTTATAAGTTCCGCATCCTATTTCGTGGCGCGACGCTGCTGATTGCGGTACACGCCGATTACTATACGATCGAAAATATCAGTGATACAGCAGTCCATATCCAGACGGTAACCGAAGCATTCGTACTGGATGGTCAGGGCAGAAAAAAGGTGTCGCAAGTCAGATAAATCCATGATTTCAACAGCGTGGGATCTCATCCCACACTGCTGAAAAATGAGGATTAAATGGTAATTAAATAGTATTTTGTCTTAAATTTTTGATAGCCTATTATGGGAAAGAAACCTGAATTAAGTATAAGCCAGGTCGTTAACATGAGTTTTGGGTTTTTAGGGATACAAATGGGCTTTGCTCTACAGAATGGCAATGCTTCACGTATTCTTCAAACATTTGGTGCCGATGTGGAGCACCTGTCTTTATTTTGGCTGGCAGCTCCGATAACAGGTATGATCGTTCAGCCCATTATCGGCCACTATAGTGACCGGACATGGACGCGTTTGGGGCGTCGTCGCCCATATATTTTAGTGGGGGCCCTGCTTACTACATTGACACTATTCCTCATGCCTAATGCAGCCCTGTTTACAGCTTTGCTGCCCCCACTTTGGATCGGTGCGGGGCTGTTGATGTTTATGGATGCATCCATCAATGTGACTATGGAGCCTTTTAGGGCACTTATAGGAGATAATCTGCCTAGCGTGCAACGTAGTCTTGGTTTTTCGGTGCAAACCTTTCTCATTGGTGTAGGAGCTGTTGTGGGGTCTTTATTGCCTTATATGCTGACCAATTACTTGAATGTTACTGGCACTGCGGAACCAGGACATGTGCCTGCGAATGTCATTTATTCCTTTTATACCGGTGGGCTGGTGTTAATGCTTTCGGTGTTGTGGTCGGTGATCAAAACAAAAGAATACAGTCCGTCGAAACTGAAATCATTTACCGAAGAAACCGTCGAGAGCGTAGAAAATAGCACTGCTTTTGGATTAGGTACGATTGTAAAGGATATTAAGGCTATGCCGGGGGTAATGAAGAAATTAGGCTGGGTACAGTTTTTTTCCTGGTTTGCATTATTTATGATGTGGGTGTATACTACGCCGGCTATCGCCGAATCCGTGTTTTATCTAAAGGCTGGAAGCCGTCAGGATCTTTATATGGAAGCCGCCAATTGGGTAGGCGTGCTGTTTGGAATTTACAATGGGGTTTCGGCTCTGTATGCCCTGTTTATCCCCAGGATTGCCAGGCGGTATGGGCGCAGTAAAACACATGCTTTTGGACTGATCGTGGGTGGCCTTTCGCTGATCTCACTGTTTCTGATCAAAGATGCCACGTTGCTTATCTTACCGATGCTGGGTATTGGAATCGCCTGGGGAAGCATATTGGCCATGCCCTACGCCATTTTGAGCGACCATTTACCGCCGACAAAAATGGGGGTGTATATGGGCCTCTTTAATTTTTTCATTACATTGCCGCAGATTGTATGTGGATTTTTTGGCGGAATGATTATTAAATTCATCTTCCAGGGCCAATCGATCTATGGCTTATTGCTGGCAGGTATATTCATGTTTCTGGCCGCATTTTTTGTCCCCAAAAACAAGCAATAAAGTTGAAGGACTGCGTGTGATATATACGGGACACACGCAGTCTTGGTTCGATTTTCCAATAGTTATCAGGGCTCCGCACCCCGGAATATCGCCTAGCCTATTTCTTATTGGAATACTTAACTGTTTTCAGTCATGTAAACGCTGGGTGGCATCCCATAATGTTTATGGAAATCCCTTGAAAAATTCGATTGTACGGTATAGCCGACCATGGTCGAAATCTGGGTAATGTTATATTCTCTTTGGACCAATAATTCGGCCGCTTTTCTTAAACGAGATATATTGATCAGCTCGTTGGGCGTGAGATCAGATAAACCCTTAATTTTGCGGTATAAGGTCGGGCGGCTCATATTCATTAACCGCGCCAATTCGTCGACATTGAGATCAATGTCTGATATATTGTCGTAGATCACGGTGTTGAGCTGGCTTATAAAATCCTTGTCGGGGGCCGATACATTAATATCCGTTAGATTCGAGATGGAAGAGTTTGTAAAATAATTTTTGATGATCTTACGGTTGTTAAGAATGTTTCGTATCTGCACGGTCAGGAATTCCAGTGAAAAAGGTTTTTCGATATAAGCATCAGCACCAATTTTCAGGCCGTTAATTTTAGAATCAAGTGCGTTTTTGGCTGTGAGGAAGATGACCGGAATATGGCTGTACAGGATGTCACTTTTGATACGCTTGCATAAAGCGATGCCATCCATAATGGGCATCATGATATCTGTCAAGACGAGCTGTACATTGTCCTGGTCTAATATTTCAAGTGCTTCGGCGCCATTGCCTGCACGCAAAATGGCGTAATCAGTTTTTAGCTCTTTGTTGAGATAAGCCAGTATTTCTTTATTGTCTTCGACAATGAGGATTACGGGTTTTTCAGCATCTTCATCTGCTTTCACATTTAATTTGCTCTCGTTATGATCCGCTGTTTCTTCGAGGAGAGGTTTGATGTCAAGCGACTGTTCCTGAAGGATGGGGAGGGAGAGCAGGAAGATATTTCGATTCTCTTCGGTATAGGCTAAGGACAAAGATCCCCGATGAAGTTCGACCAGGGAGCGAGAGAGGGGGAGACCTATGCCTGTCCCGGTATCTTTGTTTGATTCGTTTAGCCGATAAAAAGGTTCGAAAATCTTTTCTCTCTTTTCGAAAGGAATAATATCGCCGTCATTTCGAAATTCGATATTGAACATAATATCGTCACTATTGAAGGGAAGCAATTTGACGTGGACTTGATGGGCGGCATATTTTACGGCATTATGGATTAAGTTGGTAAATACTTTGCGCAAAGCTTCTTCATCGACTTGGGCCGTGAGTGTAATTCGGGGCAGGGAAAGATCATATTGCAACATCTTTTCCTTTGCTAGGGTGTTCAGGTCATTGAATACGTCAAGTAACAAGCTGTTAATATCCGTTTTTGTAAAAATAAGGCTCATATTATTTGTTTCTGCTTTTCTAAAGTCCAGAAGCTGATTGGTTAGCCTAATCAGCCTCGTTGTGTTTTTTTCGATCAGGGCAAGATCAGTTACCGTGTCGTTATCCTCAAATTGATGTGTGCGGATGAGTTTCTCCAGCGGCATCTTAATTAGCGTCAATGGTGTGCGGATCTCGTGCGCAAGGTTGGTGAAAAATTCGAGTTTAAGATTGTAAACTTCCTGCTCCTTTTTACGTTCATAGTTATCCATCTTCTGTGCATTATTTGCTTTGATCAGTAAAAAATAATACCGCAAGATCAACAAAACAATCGTACTAATGGTCAAAAAATAAAGGCCATAAGCCCATATTGATGACCACCAAGGGGGCGAAACGACAATACGAAGTTCTTTTTCCGTCGGGTTCCAGATTCCATTGTTGTTCGCGCCCTTAAATTTAAAGGTATAGCTTCCCGGAGGAAGCTTATTGTAATAGATTTTCTGACTACCGGTGATATCTGTCCAGCCTTTGTCATAACCTTCCATAATATAGCGATAGGGATTGCTTTTTGGAGAAACAAAGCTCAAGGCTGCGATATTGAAACTGATATTGGAACTGTCGTAGGTCAGGCGGATCTCTTTTGATAGGGTAATGGATTGTTTCAGTATGCCATTTTCACCAACCGGTATGCTTACATTGTTGATCTGAATACCACTAATAAAGATAGGTGGAATAAAGCTATTCTTAATGGATTTTGTCGGATTGAAGCTGACCATTCCTTTGATGGTACCGAAATATAAGGTGCCGTCGCTGTCTTTAAAAGCTGAATTATAGTTAAACTGATCTGCGGGAAGCCCGTCTCTCGATGTATAGATGATCCTACGGGGGACACCCTCATCCAGTCTGACCAATCCACCACCTGTTGAAATCCATATGCTGTTATTGTCGTCTTCCAAAACTTTAAATACCTGATTGGAAGGTAAACCCGATTCGGTCAGATAGTTGGTGAAATGCCCGTCACGGCGGTATTTTGAAAGGCCGCTTTCGGTGCAAAACCACAGGTTTTTTTTGCTGTCTTCAAATAAGCCATTGACGTAATTATTGACGAGCGTATTTTGTTTACCTTGCTCAGAAAGTAAATGTTGCATCTCTCCCGAACTTCGGTTGTACTGATAGACTCCGCTGCCATAAGTATTGACCCAAAGTATACCATATTCATCTTCATAGATACCCTGTATCCATGCTGTAATGGGGAGGAGGTCAAAACTGTCGCTATTTTTGTTGTAGACGTATAATGCGCGGTCTGTCCCGACAAACATGCTCTGGTCTCTGGACTTATAGATACAAACGGCAAACCTGCTTTGTAAGGTGCCTCTGCCGATACGGTCATAATGCTTTTTTAATTTTCCGGTCTTTACGTCGATTATATCAAGTCCATGTGTTGTGGAGCCTACCCAGAGATCGTCGCCGATCGTTGCCAGTCCATGAACATTGTTATGTGCGATGCTCCCTCTTTTTCCATTGGCAACAAAATGCTGAATCTGTTGTGTTTGTGCATCTATTTTGTTTAGCCCGCCATCTTCTGTACCTATCCAAAAATTTCCATAGTTATCTTTCTTTATATCGTGTACAATATTCCCTGATAGGGCCGATTTTCCAAATCCGGATAAGTACTTTTTGAAATTGTCGAATTGACTGCTGTATTGATTAAAGCCGCCAAAAAATGTTCCAAACCAGATGTTATCCTCACGGTCCCGATAGAAATTCAAAACCGCATTGTCAGATATGGCAAATGGATTGAGCAGATCTTTTTTGATATGTTGGCTCTGACCGGTATGAATGTCATAAGTATATATTCCGGTTTCCGTTCCGATCCAGTATACCGACTCTGTCTGTTGAATAATGCAATTTGCCTGGATGACTTTGTTGGGATAATAGTTTGCAAATAGATTTTTTAACGTTCCATTTTTAAAGTCAAATAGGTAGGCTGAATTGATCGTGCCGACCATGAGCAGGGAATCGTTGATGGCGTAGACGGTCTTGGTATTGGCCAGTGCTTTACGATCTTTTTCTTTGAGCGCAATTTGAACAAATTTGCCTGTGTTGACTTGATACCGTTCTATCGTACTGTTATTGTCCGTAGTCCAGAGGCCGCCTTTGTTGCTGCTCGTAATGGCCACCAGGGGGTTTTTGTTTTGATCGAAGGAAACGATCTCTGTCGTGTAAGGATTATAACGATAAAGTTGCCCATTGGAAAGCAACCAAATAAAGCCGGCGTATTCATGGAGTGCATTTACCTCACCAATTGGTATTCGATTGAATGGTTTGAAGTTTTCTTTAATTGGATCGTAACAATAGGTGCCCCATGTCGTTCCCACCCAGAGTACACCTTTGCTATCGGTAAGGATACTTAGAATGGATGAACTCCCGATACTTGAGGGATCTGAAGCATTGTGCCTAAATATCTTAAATTGATTGCCGTCAAAACGATTGAGACCATTTCTTGTTCCTAGCCATAGAAAGCCCTGCGTATCTTGTGTAATGCACTTAACAGAACTATTGGAGAGGCCGTCATGGGGTTGATAATTTTTAAAATAGAGCGATTGCGCCCGTAGGGTAGTCCATACGAGCAGTAGATATAGGATAGGTATAAAGGTTATTCTGCGCAAAATTTATAATATCTATCTAAAAATAGGCAATAAAAAAGAAAAAAAGAGATTTACTGATACGCTATGATATAAAATTGAGACGCTATGATTGGTCTGACAACAATGATTTGGCGATTTTTATGGTACAATAATAACCAAAGATAAACGTATGCCTTGCCCTAAAATTATGACAACAAATTGTTGTATTCCTATTTTTCAGCGAGTTACTTATTCATCTATTGCGCTTATACAAGCAGCATCAGGGGACTGGTTTTTCACGACGGTTTTCAGATCCCAGAAAAGGGATTTGTAGATAGACCCAGCGAGAGCCATGCGAAGATAAACATAGATAGCAGTCTGTTGCTGGACTGGAAAATATTGAAATCACTTAACATTGTTTGGGCGAGAAATTGCTCAGAAATACAGAATCAATTAAACCAATCAATTTAAACGCGTATGAAAAACAAACTACTTGCGCAATGTATCATGGTACCGACCTTTATGCTTGTTACCCTTGTAGCGATGGCCCAGACCCGGGTCTTGAAGGGAAAGGTTGTGGATGAGACCCAAAGTCCATTGACCGGTGCCACGATCAAAGTTAAAGGAACAGCCACTGCAACAACGACAGATCCCGAGGGTTCCTTTTCGTTAAATATTTCCAATGATGCCAAATTCCTTGAGGTATCGTACATTGGTTATGCAATGAAAGAGGTTCCCATCGCGGGAAATGACATGACGATCGCACTTGAACCGAGTACTGATCAAGGACTGGAAGAGGTGGTTGTTATTGGGTATGGTACCGCCAGAAAAAAGGATCTGACCGGCTCTATGGTGACCATTGGAGCAAAGAATTTCAATAAGGGTATTATGACAAGCCCCGATCAATTGATACAAGGAAAGACACCTGGCGTAATGGTTATAAACAACACTGGGCAACCGGGAGGGTCGACAACTGTGCGCATCCGTGGTAACTCATCTATTCGGGCGAGCAACAACCCTCTATTTGTTCTGGATGGTGTACCAATGTCCGGTAATTCCCCATTGCCAGAAGGCAGAGGCGGATTCTCTTCCGATCGTGGCAATCCATTAACCTATTTGAACCCGGGTGATATTGCGAGTATGGATATCTTGAAAGATGCCTCCGCTACAGCAATCTATGGATCGCGTGGAGCAAATGGTGTCGTCATAATTACCACGAAGAAGGGAAAAGTAGGCTCGCCAGAAGTTTCTGTCGGGGCATCTGCAGGCGTATCCACGATGCGTGAATATCCAGATGTACTGAATGCGGCACGATTTAGAGAGGCTTTAAAGTATTACACGCCATCAGAGGCCGCTGATTCCGATTTTGGTGGCAATGAAGATGCTTTTAAAGCAATTACAAGAAAAGCCATTACACAGAATTATTATGCTGATGTGGCCGGCGGTACTGAATATGGAAAATATCGCCTATCTGGTGGTTATCTAAATCAAAATGGTATTATTCGCGGTTCACAATTGAAAAAATATACCGCTAATTTTACAGGCAACTTCCGTTTCTTGGAGAACAAGCGATTGGGCCTTGATTTTGCCGTATTCTTGACGCAAATGGATAATAAATATGCGCCGATCAATGCTACAGTAGGCTCAGAAGGAAACGTGATCTCACAAGCTCTACAGTGGAATCCAACCCGTCCTTTACGTGATGAGCAAGGCAATTTGACTTTTGTCAGTTCGACAACACGAAATCCGCTAACCAGTATTGAAGCATTTCGTGATTTGGCAACAACCAATACCATGGTGGTTAACTTAGCACCATATTATAAAATTACCGATGACCTGGAGTATCGCTTTATCTACAGTGCGATGCGACAAACAGGAAATCGTGAAGGGATGTATCGAGCTGGACTTATTGATCCGTCAGCGGTGAATAATGAACAAGCATTTATTTCGAATAATGGGGAGACCAATTTGCAGATGACCCATATGCTTTCGTACAACAAACAAATTAACGAAGATTGGAATGTAAATGCGGTGGCGGGGTATGAATACCTAGATTACAATTTCAATAATAATATTGCCTTTGGAGGTGGATTTCGATATATGGGATTGGATTATTTCGATTATCTCCAATATTCATCGGTTTCAACCCGTGAAGTCGCATCGTACAGAAGCCCTACAAATCAATTGCAATCCCTTTTCCTCCGTGGCGGGTTTAATTATTTGGATCGTTATCTCTTTACAGCAACTGTTCGTAGAGATGGATCAACCAAATTTGGTTCTAACAACAAATATGCGGTATTTCCATCCTTAGCAGTAGCTTGGAATGTGGCGCAAGAAGACTTCTTGAAATCAAGCGGAATTTTTGATCAGTTGAAACTAAGATTAGGTTGGGGAAAAACAGGTAACCAAGAGTTCCCTTCAGGTGCCTCTTTGAATAGATTGGTCTTTGGAAACCAAAGTGTTAGTCAGGCTAACTACGGAAACCCAGACCTCAAATGGGAAACCTCAACGACAATTAATGCGGGTATTGATTTTGGTATATTCGGCAACCGTTTGTATGGTTCTATTGATTATTTCAATAAAAAGACAACGGATGCACTATTTGAACAAACACTCGCTCAGCCAGCACCTGCAGGTCGTATTTGGGTGAATTTGGATGGTGAAATCGTCAATAAAGGGGTGGAAATTGCCTTGACAGGCACCCTTGTCAAAAATGACAATTGGACTTGGGATTTGACCGGTAATGCAACCTTCCTTAAAAACAGTGTAAGTGGGCTCGTAGGTTATTATGAAACGGGTGCATTAAGAGGACAAGGATTTTCTGGGGTATTAGGGCAACGAATGGTAAATGGACAACCTTTGAATGTTTGGTACCTCGCTGATTACCAAGGGATAGACCCACAGACGGGCATGAGCATGTATCGTGGCCAAGATGGAAGTATCAGTACAACGAATGATCCAGCAATTAATAAATTCTATACGCATAGCCCAAATCCAACGACTTTGTTAGGTATTTCGACTAACTTGAATTATAAACAATTTTCATTGGCGGCTAATATGAATGGGGCATTTGGACATTATTTATTTAACAACACCGCTGCGACAACCTTAGGGTTAAGTAATTTGTCTTCTAGAAATATTGGATCTGCCTTTTTTGATACTTCCGTGAAAGAATCTACATCCAATTCGGCAGCGCCATCGACTCGTTTTCTGGAAAAAGGAAACTACTTAAAAATGGCTAACCTGACTTTAAGCTATAAGGTAGGGGACGTTGGAAAAACACTCAAGAATCTTAATGTATCGCTAACTGGACAGAACCTTTTTATTATAACTAAATACACAGGTTTCGATCCTGAAGTAAATACAGATGGAGCAACAAATGGTATTCCTTCGTTGGGCATCGAATATTTGCCGTATCCTCCAGCGAGAAATATACTATTGGGTGTTAATTTCTCACTATAGACGATAAGTAGATATCATTGGATAATAAAATATGAGACAGATGAAATTAAGAACTTTATTATATATCGGAGTAATAGGCTCAGTTGTGGCGAGTACCTATTCCTGTACTAAACTGAAAGAGGAGTTTAAGGGAGAATTGGAAGAAGGAACGTCAAATGTTGATCCGGGCAGCCTTTTGGTTACCGCGTATAACTCGTTGAACACACCTTATCAACAGGAGCAACGCTGGGTGATGCAAGAAATATCCACGGATGCTGCTATGGCACCTACACGGGGTGGTGACTGGGACGATAACGGAATGCATCGGGCGATTCACCTGCATACTTGGAATGCAGATAATGGCTATATGAACAATACCTTTGTGAGTTTGGGAACTGCAATTTATAATGCATCTAACGTTTTACAGTACAAGCCCAATGCGCAGCAAGCTGCAGAAGCCCGATTTATTCGTGCACTAACCATGTTTGATATGCTGGATCTATATGGTGTGGTGCCTATGCGTGAAGGAGAATCTTTTGATGATTTTAGGATAGCACCAGAAGTATTACAACCGCAAGCAGCTATTGATTATATGGTCAAAGAGCTCAATGAAATATTAAATAGTTTGCCAGCAAATGGTCCAAAAGCAGCTTATGTCGCTAATCGGAACGCTGCAAAGACTTTGCTGATGAAAATCTACTTGAATAAAGGCGCATTTTTGAATAGGCAAACACCTGCTTTTGCTGCTGATGACATGAATAAAGTAATTACTTTAGCCAAAGAAATTGCTGCAAGCGGAGCTTATAGCGTATCTGCGAAAGGGAAATATTTTGACAATTTTGCCCCGGATAACGATGAAAAGTCAACAGAGAATATTTACACTTTATTCAACAAAAATGGCGAAAGAGGTGGAAATGTGGATCGGACCTGGAATACCATTGCCCATTATAATATGAATCCGGGAGGCTGGAATGGTTGGTGTACACTATCAGATTACTACGATAAATTCGGTGCTGCTGATGAACGCAGAGGAATTTACTACGAGTACGCTGCGGATACCACCTCAAACAAAACAAAAAAATTCGAACGTCAGAATGTGGGTTTCTTTGCTGGACAACAATACAATTGGAGTACAAATAAACCATTAATGGCCCGAAACCCTTCAACAGCGCCGCTGTCTTTTACACGGGAGGTAACAATTCGTACTTCTGGAGCAACTTTAGAGACTGCGGGTATTCGACCTATGAAATATGCTTTCGATTACGCTGTTACTGGACAGCGTAATAATGACTGGGTGGTTTTTCGTTATTCGGATGTGTTATTGATGCAGGCTGAAGCGATTTTAAGAGGGGGCACCGGGACAGCTGGTGAGGCACTGGATTTGGTCAATGGTATTCGGAAAAATCGTGGTGTGGCTAATTTTACGGCCCTGACACTGGACAACCTGTTGGATGAACGCGCTCGCGAATTGTACTGGGAAGGTTGGCGTAGACAAGATTTAATTCGATTTGGTAAGTTTTTACTGGCTTGGCAAGAAAAGGCTGCAGATCCGGACCCAAAAACTTTGTTATACCCTATTCCGAGTCAACAGATAGCAGTTAACCCCAACCTGAAGCAAAATCCAGGTTATTAACAAAGAATCGCTCAAGCTATAGCAAAAAATGCAGCTTGACTGATTTTATATCGAAGGTATTTAGATTTTAGGAATTTCCCCCTATCATCTAAATACCTTTTTTCTTTAGATAGACAGATGAATGGCTCACCATGGTCTGGTTCGGTATTCCGTCGGGTTATCGTTAGGGCTCCGTCGGGACATAGTCGCCTCCGCTTCGTTATGAGAACGACATGAGTCCGTACTGAGTCCGTGATGAGTCCGAGTCAGACACGGACTCACGATTTAAGCAACAGGGTCTTATCCCGCACTTACCTGCGCTATGGGACGAAGAGGGGGTATAGCAGGTACGGAGCGGACTCGAATCAATGCCGAAAGACTGTAATACACGGACTCAGTTTGTCTAAGCTATCTATATGTATTGTAAAACAGTTTATATGTTTTATTATTACTTTTATTTGGGTAGAAAATTAATACTAAAAAAATATTTATTCAGCTTTATCAATAAATATGTTTAGGATATCTATATTTATTTTTTCTTCGGCATCTGAAATCATCAATACGATCTCAGACCATTGTGTAATTTGCCAAATTGAATGTGATCTTTTGAAGTTTTCTGGTCTTACCTCTTGAAGGAGAAAATATTATCTTGTTTTTTTGATAAAAAATAGTCACTTTAGTTGTAGATAACTAGCCAAAAAGGATTGGTGAGTTGATGGATGAAACTTAAGAAACCATCAAGGGCCAAGTTTCCGATACAATGATTGTATGAATATGATTGTAAGGAAGTAAGACTATCTAAATGTAGATTATGATTAATGAAATCCTACAGCGGGCACCTACGAACGAAAAAGAGTTTTTTTTAGCTTATCGTTATTGGTATAGGAAATTATATTATTTCTTATACCAGAAAACACAGTGTTCGGATCTTGCGGAGGATGTTGTCCAGCAAACATTCCTGATCGTTTGGGAACGTAAGAATGAATCAAATCAGCAGTTGCTATTTAGCACACAACTATTTCAGATTGCACGTACCAAATTGATAGATGAGCTCCGACGTCGAGCTCTGAACAGAAAGTATATCGATTTTGAGAAACCTTTTGTCTTGAGTCAGTATGAGGATATGGAGCGCAGGATCGCTTACAAAGATGAGCTAGAGTATGTAAAGGGACTGATCGCTCAAATGCCCTTTATGCGCCAGCAGGTCTTTTATCTGCATAAATTTGAAGAGTTGAGCTACAAAGAAATTGCCGTCAAATTGTCCATTTCGCCTAAGACCGTGGAGAACCACATCAGCATCGGTCTAAAATTCATTAAAAAATTTTTCAGATTGCTTTAGGGGATACGATAGCCTTTGTTCGTATTACAGTTAAATACCTGTTCACAACTGGGCAGTAACTGTTATGAATCGTAAGCAATTATTAAATAAATTCCTGGCAAATCAATGTTCAGCGGAGGAGGCTAAGCTTGTATTCTCCTGGCTCAACGAGAATCCGAAACTATTGGATGACCTAATCTCGGAGGAGGATTGGATGTCTTATATTTCCCGGGAAAAAAACAATAAACAAGGGGGGGATTTTTTGTTAAAGACCCTGCTTATAGTTCTTGTGTTTGGACTACTGTTTGTTTGCTCAAACCTGCTTCAGCTTCCGGGTGGTCAGCAGGCCCAACTGACATCAGGAAGCGTGATCAAAGCACTTTATTATAATCCATCCCTGAGGACAAAAGAAGTAATTACAGCCGATGAATCCCACCTTTTTCTTGAACCCGGCGCACTTGTACAGGTTCAGATCAAAGCAGATATGGATCTCAGACAAGTTAAGGTATTGGAAGGAAAGGTCCGATTTGACGTTGCAAAGGATCCTTCTAAACCTTTTGTTGTACAAAGCAATCAATTGTTGACAACTGCATTGGGGACCCAATTTACAGTTGACTATAACAGCAGGTCAGCACAGGTTATTGTCCAATTGTTTGAAGGAAAGGTACGCGTGGCCTCTACGGATCATGGCGTTGCTAAGATTCTAAATCCCGGGCAGCAGATTTATTTTACGCCGTCTTCACCTTTGATCCGCTCTAATTTCGGTCAACAACGCTATGCTAACGATAAGAAACCTGCTCCAGAGCCAGCAATCGTTGTCGCGAAAATGAGTACATATACCTATCCGTCAACGATACATCAATCGGCGAACTGGTTGCAAATGGACGAGACCTCCCTCTCAGAGATCATTCAATATATCAATCATGAACTTGACATGCCTGTATCCTATGATTCATTGCTGGTCAGGAACTATCGTTTAAAAGGTCGTTTTCGGAAAAATACAGCCATGGATATGCAGGATAAAACACTATTGGCCGAATCCATCTTGCAATTGATTGTTGAAGTGAACCCCTTTAAGTTGGAAAAACAACAGCATACATATATACTCAAACCTAAAAAATAGAATTATGGTAGAACTCAACTTAACCAAGAAACCATTTTTTGTTTTGCTTCTGCTTACATTGATGTCTTTTCAATGTCTGGCTGGAACGATTAATGGTGTCGTCAAGAACGCTGCGGGTCAGCGCCTGGCTGGAGTCAGCATTGTCCTGAAAAATGCAGGAAGCAATTTTTCGACAAGCGGTTCCAGTGCAGCTGACGGAAGTTTTCGATTTGCGGAAGTCCCGAATGCTAAAGGCTATGAATTGACTTTTTCCTATATTGGTTATCAGACTTATGTAGAAAAAAATGTACAGGTATCTGCCTCGGGAGCGACGACCTTATCCATTATTTTGGAAGATCAGGTCAATCAATTGGAGGATGTGGTGGTGATCGGATATGGTAAACAGAAAAAAAGTGATCTGACCGGTGCCATCGCTTCGCTGTCTAGTAATGAACTAACAAAAGGTGGGGCTGTGAGTAATGTCGGACAGGCGCTGCAAGGTAAAGCATCGGGGGTGGTGGTGACACAAAATTCCAAAGCTCCGGGAGGAAGTACATCAATACGGATCCGTGGTACCAATTCCATTAGTGGCAGCAATGATCCCCTATATGTCATCGATGGATTTCCAACAAATAACGGGATAAACATTAATCCGGAAGATATTGCTTCCATGGACATTCTCAAAGATGCATCTGCAACAGCAATCTACGGATCTAGGGGAGCCAACGGTGTTATTATTATTACAACGAAACGTGGCAAAACTGATCAAAATAACATCACTTACAGTGGTTACGTGGGGACACAAAACCCGATCAATCCCTTCACTTTCTTGGATGGTAAGCAGTATATGAACCTTGCAAATGCACTGTATAAGGAAATTGAAGGACAGGAAAATCAGGAATATGCGGTGTACACCAAATCGCAGCTCGAATCCGATGTCAATACCGATTGGGTTAAAGAGACCATGCGCAACAGCGTTCTGCAAAATCACAATTTACAGTTCTCGGGCGGTGGCGAGAAGACAAAGGTATTGACAAGCTTAGGATACTTTGATCAAAAAGGTGTTCTGAAGACAACCGATTTTAATCGGATATCTGGTCGTATCAACGTGGACCAAAAAGTAAATGACTTTATCCGAACAGGCGCAACCATATCTGCTCAACGTGAAAAATCCAATATGCAGCTTTATGATGGCAATATCCTGAATTCGAACGTACTGTACAGCATATTGACCTATGATCCTACGGTGCCGGTTTATAATGCGGATGGCAGCTTTGGAAGACCTCCGGGCGGGCAGGGTGACAATCCTTTGGCCAACCTGATCTCTAGAATCAACGACGTACAAAGGGATAAGTTAAACGGTAATATCTTTGTTGAGGTCAATCCGATCAAGGAGTTGACTTTACGTATGAGTGCCGGAACGGAGATCACTCATGACCAGTTGGGTAGTTATCTGACTAGAGATTCTTATCAAGGTGGTATTGATGACGGTGTCGCCAGTCAGGCAGATTACAACGAAACACATAATCTGATTGATTTTTATGCGACTTATGCTAAGGTGTTTAATGAAAAGCATAGTCTGAATGTGATGGGGGGATATTCCTATGAGAAATATGTGCGTAACAACAAGGGCATAAACGTTAAAGGTTTTTCGACAGACTTATTGGAATACAATAATCTGGGAATGGCCTCAAGTATTACTGGGGTCAACTCTGCGAAATCAGAGAACCTTGTGATCTCTTTTTTTGGTCGCGTGAATTACACCTATGATGATAAATACCTGTTGACGGCAACCTTACGTCGGGACGGTTCTTCCCGTTTTAGTCCGAATCATCGTTGGGGAACTTTTCCTTCCGCAGCATTTGCGTGGAAAATAAACAACGAGGATTTTATGCAGGAACAACAGTTGTTTTCGGACCTAAAATTCAGATTGGGTTATGGACAGACCGGAAACGATAGGGTGGCCGATTATGCTTCCTATGGATTGATGGATAATGGGCATTATACTTTTGATGGTATCAACAATGCCGGTGGTGTAAAACAAAATCCGACTTATCCTGAAAATGACAAACTGAAATGGGAGTCGACTACCCAGTATAATGCCGGGATTGATTTTTCATTCTTTAAAAATAGATTGGCATTTACCTTGGATGCCTATTACAAAAAAACAAATGACTTGCTAATTAGGAGTATTTTACCTTACTATACGGGATATACTTCTGGGCAGCGTAACTTGGGTTCTATGAACAATAAAGGAATCGAGTTTTCCGTAACGAGCAAGAATATGGTGGGGGAATTTACCTGGGAAACAAAATTAAATCTTGCCATGAACCGCAATAAAGTATCCAGTCTTGGCGGTGAGCCTGAACAGCTATTGACATCTTCAAAACCGATGGGAAATGTCTCGGAAGAAGCGTATTCTGTAATCCGTGTGGGCGAATCGTTGGGTTCTTTGTTCGGTTATAAATATCTAGGTGTTATCCAGCAGGGAGAAAACTATGCACCTCAGCCCAATTCAAAACCTGGAGATCCGAAATTTGCCGATGTCAATGGGGATGGTACGATCAACTCGGCCGACCGCACAATTATCGGGCGAGGCTATCCTAAATTGAATTTCGGTATGACCAATTCATTTACCTATAAACAGTTTGATTTGACGGCTTTTGTCTATGGAAATATCGGCAATGATCTGCTTAATATGACGCGTATGAACATCGAATGGAAGCGTGGTATCGAAGCATTAAATCGCTGGACGCCGACCAATACCAATACAGATATTCCACGAAATGGATTCTACTACATGAACTATGGCGGCTATATTAACGATCACTTTATTGAAAATGCTTCTTTCTTACGTCTACGGAATTTGACATTGGGTTATACAATTCCATTGAAAACTAAGGCGATTCAATCGATACGTATGTATGGTATGGCGGAAAATTTGTTTACCATCAGCAATTACTCGGGCTGGGATCCAGAAGTAGATACGAAAGGATATGAAAATGATGCCTTGGTCAAAAATAGAGCTGGAAACAACCAAAGTGCCAATGCCGGGGTGGGACTGGATTTTAATTCCTATCCGTCCATGCGTTCATTCACTTTTGGCGTAAGTGCCACATTTTAACAGGTAATACCTTAATTTTAAATGACATGAAGACCATTAAAAGTAATTTTAAATATATACTAGGGCTAGCCGGACTAGCGTCTATTCTTACCGGAACTTTGCAAAGCTGTACCAAGCTTGAACCAAAATTGTACAGCGATCTAACCACCAAAAATGCCTATTCGACAGAAAGTGATATTAATGCGGCTTTGACTGGTATATACACCAGTTTATCGCCTTATCCCGGTGATGCTTATCTCTATTATGCAGGATATCTGGTGATGATTACAGATTATGCGACTGACATCGGATTTTCGACTGCCGCCGGAGATCCCACTCGGATGAGCAATTTTACGTACGATGACAATAACCGATATTTTAAGTTCAACTACCAGAATATGTATCAGGTCATCAGTAATGCCAATATGCTGATCGACCGTATTGAAAATGTAACGATTCCGGAGGATCGTAAGAAGGAGATTATTGCACAGGCTCGATTTCTGAGAGCATTATCTTATATGGATCTAACGGATGCGTGGGGGCCAGTACCGCTAATTACAACCGTAAAAAATCCTACGGAAAGCTATAATGAACCTTTGGCTACAGTGGAAAAAATCGACATGCAGATCGCGGAAGATTGTCAATATGCGATAGATAACCTTCCTGAACTATGGGCGGCTGATATAGGGCGTGCGACAAAAGGAGCTGCGCTTACCTTGATGGGTAAGATGTATATGCGTTCTCATAGCTATGAAAAGGCAAAGATCTACATTGATCAGGTACTGGAATTACGGGAAAAAGGGATATATAAATTAAATCCTGACTTCAAGAAAGAGTGGTCTGACGAAAATAAAATGGATATGGGCTTGATCTTTGGTGTCTTACATGAACCTACTTTAAATGGCGGGGAGATTACAAACCATTTTGGACCAACCGATAATCGGGAGGTACCTGACCGTTGGCAATATTATGGTGTTTCGCTCGATTTTTGGCGGAAATATAGTGATTTAGATCCCCGTAAGCAGTTCTTTTATTACAATTATGAAGGCAAGGCAGCAAGAGACAAGAATACTAAGCATGGATTCTTTTATATGTTACCTGCCAAAGGACAAACGACTCCGCCTAGCGATACGGTTAAATTTTTGCAAAATGTCGCTACGAAAAAATATTCTTACGGCATGATCAATAATTCCTATCTCGATGGACGGACCATTCAGGTATTTCGTTTAGCGGATGTTATTCTGTGCAAAGCAGAAATCGAAAATGCCCTGAACGGGCCTGCCGCGGCACTACCTTACATTAACGAAATACGTGAGCGGGCTGGTGCGCCAGCATATGGGGAGCATCCTAATTTTCCAGTTCCGGCAAGCAAGGAAAGCATGATTGATGCATTGGTCGATGAACGCGGTTTTGAGCTGGTCTTTGAATATAAAAGGCGCCAAGATCTGATTCGATTGGGCCGATATGAAAAGGTGAGTAATGCTTATCTTAAGGGCCGTGGACTAAAAGAGAATGTGACCGAAGCGATGCGGTATTTTCCTTATCCGTTGGAAGAAGCCCGTTTGCATCATGAAATGACGACGGCAAATCCATCACGACTGCCTAAATAATAATAAAAGCGAATAAAAAATGTGCAGATGAAATTATTCAAAGCAATTAGTGTACTAGCTGTTATTGCGGCTGCTTCCGTTGGTTACTATTATTATACCAACCAGATTGAAATCGAAACGATTGAACTGACATCCCCAAATAATCTTCCTCTGGATGAGGATATTCATGTGCGCCTCAATAAAGCCGCGGATGTATACATTGAGTACTGGAAAGAGGGTGATGCAGCTGTACAACAAACTGTCAGGTCGGGATCGGCTCTCAGTCATCGTTTTCACCTATTGACGTTGGAACCCAATAGCAGGTATAAATTTCGGGTGGTCATCGATCGGGCAATCCCCACCAAATCCAATGAGCAGTCTTTTAAAACCAGGCCACAATCGCCCTGGATGGTACATGACTGGATCAAAGCTGATCATCCACATGATGAAAAAGCACTGGGAAATGGTCTGGTATTATTATGCTACCGTGGATATCCAGGTTATATGGCCATGGTGGATGGGAAGGGAACGATCCGATGGTATTGGCAGGATGAGAAACTGGGGGTACGCTTAGCTTCTTTGACGCCTAGGGGAACAATTTTGGCTTTGCTAGCTCCTGCGAGCAAAGATGAATTCAATAAACCCAATCAGCCGAATAAGAAATCCACCAATGCCAGTTATTACCTGCGTAGTGGACGGATCGGATTTGTAGGGGGGACCGTATTGGTTGAGATTGATCTGACAGGGAAAGAACTTACCCGAATAGACCTCGACAAAAAAGGGATCGTTATGCATCACGATGTACAGATGGATCAACAACATAATATTGTTGGTATCGTCCGGGATTTTAGAATAGACGATAGGCCTAGGCACCCCAGAGATACCCTTTGGGGAGATGCGATCTTAACGATGGATACCAAGGGAAATGTGTTGAAAAAATGGTCTCCTTGGACAAAATGGGATATCCAGAATGATAAAAAGCTGGATAGCTTGAAGCACGATAGATTCCATTTTAATACGATTTCTTTTGATAGGGACAGTAACTATTTGACTTCTTCACCTATTGAAAATCAGGTGTGGAAAATTGATGCGAAAACAGGTGATATCCTCTGGAAACTGGGAAAGGATGGAGATTTTAAATTGAAGGATAATGAGCTGTTTTATTTTCAGCATGCACCGCATATCACCAAAACAGGTGAGCTCTTATTGTTTGACAATGGTGATTTTTCGCCCCGGGATAGTACCACAGCCAATAAACAGTCTCGCGCTATAGCCTTTAAGCTCGACCAAAAAAATAAAACGGCTTCCATGGTTTACGCAGCCCCTATTCCCAAAAAGCAATTTACGGCCAGAATGGGAAGTGCTTATGCGTTAGACAATGGTAACTTGCTGCAAACAAGTTCCAAGACGGGCTCTGTGCTCATTACCGATAAAAAAGGGCAGGTATTGTGGGAACTGAATGCTTATTTTATACCATACCGGGCGGTATATGTCCCCGCGGAAATTTGGAGTAAATACCGAAAAAACTAATTAAAATCAATGCAGATTCCTAATTTATATGCTGATGAAAAAAACTATAACCTATTTTAAGCTGGCAACAATACTCGCCGTATCTTTGATCGTAAACACAGTTGGGGCACAGCTGGCCTATCCGCCTGAAAAGCAAAAATGGGATGCTGATCAGCTGGGAAACCATCGCGCAGTACTGAAGGTAAACTCGGATCAAAAAGAGATTCAGGTAGTTATTCCCTGGCGCAACCGATGGGTGGGCGCAAACCAACAGGTAATTATCGTGGACAGTACCAGCAGTAAGCAAATTGCGCCTAGCAATTATTTGTGGATGAATGCTGAATCTGGTGGCATACGCTTTCAGCCGACTTCCGGCAGGGGGATATATTATGTCTACTACTTGCCCTATAAGATGGGGGGGCGGAGCCGTAATTACCCTGATGCAATCTATCTGAAAAATAGTGCACCCAATGCGGCGCAAGCGACAAAAAATACCGTCATAACTTCCAAAGGTGTCACTGTCGAACGGTTTGATGCCGTGGATCAGTACAATGGCAATGACCCTATGGAGGTATTGGCAACTAAAGTGGAAATCAAAAATTTTTTAAATCGCCATGTAAAAGAAGATTATTTCATTTTTCCCGAAGGACGGGAGTGTCCGATCAAAATGGAAGATGACCTCCCACAGCTGTGGATGACAAAAGCGAAAGTTCGGAGTCAATTGGAGGGCAAGGCACAAAAAGGTGAATATTATGCTTTTCAATTGGGATTGTGGTCGCCCAAACAAGATCTAAAAGCGATTCAAGTGTCATTTTCAGATTTTAAGTCCGATGACGGAACCGTTATTGCAGCCAATAGCTTGAGCTGTTTAAACACACAGGGCACAGATTATACGGGAGAAGCGATGCATTTAACAGTGAATGTACCTTTGAATAAGATACAGGCGTTGTGGTGTGGCATGCAAGTGCCTGAAAATATTCCGGAGGGAACTTACTTCGGAATAGTGACCGTAAAGCCGAACAATGCTACGGCTAAGAAGGTTAGGCTGGTATTTCAAGTAGCTGAAAATGCTAATGGAACCTCCAGTGCCGACCAGCCCTGGAAAATGACGCGTTTGCCATGGCTTAATTCAACATTGGCACAAAAGAATACAGTTATAGCTCCGTATACGCCAATTGCATTGACAGCTGATTCTACATTACAACTCTTAGGACGTGAAGTTAAACTGAGTCCAAGTGGCCTGCCTAAACAGATTAGTACATTTTTTACGCCTGAAGTGACATCCATCTCAACACAGCCCAATGCATTATTGTATGAACCTGTACATTTTCATTTCTATCGTGCTGCAGACGGAAAGGAGATACAGTTAAAGGCTACGGGTGTTCAATTTAAAGAGAAAAATGAAGGTGAGTATCGTTGGATGGCGAAAAATGAATCGGCCGACCTTACTATGGAAGTAGAAGGACGGCTCGAATTTGACGGGTATCTACATTATGTGGTTAAGCTAACGGCTTTAAATGATATTGCCTTAAAAGATATCAATATGCATATCCCAGTCATGCCTGACAAGGCAAACTACTTTATGGGACTGGGACAGAAGGGAGGCAAAAGACCAGAACAGCTTGTCTGGAAATGGGATGTTGCCAATAAGAATCAGGATGGGGGCTGGATCGGTGCCGTAAATGCAGGACTTCAGTTTTCCCTTCGCGATGAGCATTATTCACGACCGCTAAATACAAACTTCTATCTTCAAAAACCATTGGTGCTGCCAACCTCCTGGGGCAATGATAACAAAGGTGGGATAGACATTGGTCTCAAAGGGAAATCGGTTTTGGTCAACAGCTATAGTGGCGAACGCCAGTTAGAAAAGGGAACGGTACTCTATTATAATTTTAATCTATTGATTACGCCATTCCATCCGATCAATACCGAGGCGCAGTGGAATGAACGTTACTATCACGCTTATAAACCCGTGGATTCGGTCGTTGCCAGCGGGTCGAATGTCATCAATATCCATCATGCCAACGTGATCAATCCCTATATCAATTATCCATTTATTGCGACCAAAGAGATGAAGCAATATATAGATCAGGCGCATCAGGCCGGATTGAAGGTGAAGATTTATAATACCGTACGCGAAGTATCCAATCGAGTTTACGAACTCTACCCTTTAAGGAGCTTGGGGAATGAAGTGTTTTCATCAGGTAAAGGTGGTGGTTACTCTTGGTTGCAGGAGCATCTGGGGAAAAATTACATCGCCGCCTGGTATGTTCCGGAATTTAAAGATGCCGCAATTATTAATAGCGGCATGAATAGATGGCACAACTATTATGTGGAGGGCATGAACTGGCTGGTCGACCACATTGGCATCGATGGAATCTATCTGGATGATGTTGCATTCGATCGGGTAACAATGAAACGCATTAAGCGGGTATTGACCAAAAATGGAAAATCGGGTCTCATAGATTTGCACTCTGCGAACCAGTATAACAAAAGCGACGGCTTTAACAATAGTGCGAATCTTTACCTTGAACATTTTCCTTATATCAATAGATTATGGTTTGGAGAATATTTTGACTATGAAAACAATCAGCCTGATTTCTTTCTGACCGAAGTGAGCGGTATCCCTTTTGGATTGATGGGTGAAATGCTTCAGGATGGCGGTAATCCCTGGCGTGGAATGATCTACGGGATGACCAATCGGATGCCCTATCAGAAGTTGACTCCAAAGGATTTATGGAAAACATGGGACAACTTCGGTATCAAGGGAAGCAATATGATCGGCTATTGGTCTCCAAATGTTCCGGTAAAAGCGGATAACGAAAAGGTATTGACAACTGTTTATGCCAAACCTGGAAAAGCGATGGTCGCTATAGCCAGCTGGGCAGATACTGACGTTGATGTGATGCTGGCGATTGACTGGGTTAAACTAAGCATTGATCCCAAAAAGGCAAAATTCTCGATTCCGACGATAGCCAATTTTCAGCCGGGAACCGCATATACGCCAGGCGATAAGATTTCTATTGCGAAGAATAAAGGAATTATTTTGTTAATAGAACAATAGAACAATTCGCATGTAAATAAATTCGAGCTGTTGTAGACTAAATCGGAGGAGAGGGGGAATGGTGGTCGAAAATTTTCGATAGCTCGTTGATTAATGGATAAAATAGGTATTCAATGAAAAAATGGCTTGTGTTATTGGTCTTGGGGCATGCTATGCTGACTGTGTTGGCTCAAAGCCCCACCAAAGTCTCTGAAAGGAAAAAACAGTATATAACCTATCCGTTTTCGGATCCCGACCCGATCGCATCGGTGCAAAAGCTATATCCTTATTTTCGATTTGATGGTTTTACAGATACCGCTATTGAAAAGGAGTGGAAGACTGTCGTCCTGGAAAATGATTATATCCGAGTCCAGATTATGCCTGAAATAGGCGGTAAGATCTGGTCTGCTTACGATAAGATAGGTAAACGGGATTACATTTATAACAACGGCGTGGTGAAATTCAGAGATATTGCCATGCGGGGGCCTTGGACAAGTGGTGGTATTGAGGCAAATTATGGTATCATCGGCCATACACCGAATACATCCACTCCCGTGGATTACCTGCTGCAGAATCACGCTGATGGTAGTGCAAGTTGCTTTATCCATGCTTTTGATCTGTTGAGCCGGAGCAACTGGACTTTGGAAATTCGGTTGGAAAAAGACAAAGGTTATTTCTCTACACGTTCTTTCTGGTCCAATACCAGTGCTGTGGAGCAACCATACTATACCTGGATGAATCTGGGGGTAGCTGCTGGTGAAGATCTGAAGTTTTTGTATCCGGGAAACCGCTATATCGGTCACGATGGGGATGCCCATCCGTGGCCAATTGATGCGAAGGGACGCGATCTGTCTCATTATCGTGAAAATGCGTTTGGTAGTTCGAAGTCATACCATGTGCTAGGTGCACATAGTAGGGCCTTTGGTGTATATTATAAGGATCGCGATTATGGCATGGCCCGATATGCCTTACGTGAAGATAAATTGGGTAAAAAAATATTTCTATGGTCACAGGCAGGGGACGGACAGATCTGGGAAAAGTTGCTGACCGATCAGAGTGGTCAGTATGTGGAGATTCAGAGTGGTCGGCTATTCAATCAAAATGTGTCATCGAGCAGTTTAACACCATTCAAACAAATCGGATTTGCGCCTTATCAGAGTGATTCATGGACAGAGTATTGGATGCCGTTTGCGGGAATAGGGCAGCCGAAAGGTTTTCAACTATCTGCTGCGCTACAGGTGAAGCAAGAAGCAAAAACACTACTGTTAACGGTTGACCCCAAGCGGCCTATAAAGGACAGTATCTTTGCGCTCGATAGTAATGGAATGATGTTGGGAGCCAGTTTTTTAGTTGCCCAAGTAGGGGAAGTGAAACAAGTCGCTCTGGAATTGAAAAATGACGATATACCCTATTATCTCAAAATGGGGCCGGATTATTTCGATTTACGGCAGGATGAAAGTGGAAAGGCGCTAGATCGGCCAATGGAATTGATCAAAGAGTCACCCCCGGATAGTAATCAAACAAAACTATTTCAAGCTCGTGATCTCCTCCGGTTTAGGCAATATGGAGCAGCGGAAGCACTGTTAAACGGTTTGACGGAAAAGCAAGTTCCCAAATTGGACCTCCTGTTGGAAAGGGCAAAGCTAGCCTGGTTCAAAATGGATTATAAAGCGTGTTATGCTTATGCACGCCAGGCGCTGGCAACGGATACTTATTACGCCCCGGCAAATTATTATTATGGTCTGGCGGCCATCAAGCTGGGGAAAGTACAGGATGCATTGGATGGTTTTGAAGTGGCATCGTTGGATCCGGTGTGGCGTAGCCCAGCGTATCTGCAGCTTGCCAAACATCACTATCGGATCAAACAGGATGAACCGGCACTCGCCTATGCCGAAAAAGCAATACTGTCGAATGCTTTAAATATAGATGCACTGCAATTGCAGCTGCTCATTCAAAAGCGAAAAGGAATTCCGATGGACACTGCTTCGTATCAACGGATTGCTCGATATGATCCGTTCAATACTTTTATTCAATTTGAGGAGAAAAATGAGGTGTTATCGAAGCAGGAATTTGCTGCTGAAAAATGTTTTGAATTGGCGATCTGGTATGCTGACTTACACGAATATAAGCGTGCGGCTGCCGTCCTTCATGGAAGCGATCCGCAGACGGAGATGCTATTGTGGCTCGCCTGGCTGACCAAAAATGATCCTATACTGAGCCAGAGTTACCTAACACGAGCGGTAGCAAGCAACCCTGCCTTTGTGTTTCCGTTTCGTGAGGAAAGTGAGCCGGTGTTTGAGTGGGCCGCAGAGCGGCTCAAAAGCTGGAAAGTAGCTTATTTGCAAGCGTTACTTTATCGTTTTCGAAATCAAGGCCAAAAGGCTCAACAGCTATTGGCTATTGTAGAGAACGAACCAACGGATTTTGGAGCCTACTTTGCCCTGAAATCAAGTCTGGAGGGAGATAAGCAGATTGATTTGGCCATTGCGGATATGCAACGAGCAACCACCACCGAGCCGCATCAATGGCGGTATGGACTTCGTTTAGTAGCGTTGTTAAATCATGGGAAACGGTATGAACAGGCGCTTCGGGTTAGTGGAAACTATCGCCGGGCATTTCCAAGGAATTATATCTTGACTTTGGCACATGTGCGGACGCTATTGTTGAATCAGGAATATGTACGTGCTGAAGCTGAATTGAAAAAGGTTAAAATCCTTCCTTTTGAAGGGGCAACCGAGGGGCATAACTACTATGTACAGACCAAATTAATGCTGGCTTATCTGTATCTGCGGCAGCAAAAGTATAAGGAAGCAAGTCTGAAAGTAGAAGAATCCAGAGCTTGGCCACTCCATCTAGGCGTTGGGGAGCCCTATGGGGATGAAAAGAATGAAATTTTGGCCGATTGGCTTGCTGCTTTTCTCCAAAAACAAATAGGAAATAGTAGCGCCGAAACAAGTTTTTTGCAACACTTAAGCCTGCATAGGGAAACCAGAAACAAGTATGAATATCTGCTCCGGCAGCTCGCTGCACAACGAGTGGGTATAGTACCCGCTACTGAAACGAAAAATATACTGGCAACCGGCGAACAGAGTGACAGGTTACTGGATCAAATCAAAAAGGATGACTTAATCGCATATTGGCCGGAGCTCATTCGAAGAATTTATTTTGAACAAGATCAACGCATGTTTTAATCAAATGTGAGCATTGTTTAAAAAATAAAAGCCACTTCAATTTCAACAATGAAGTGGCTTTTATTTTTCCGTCGGGATGGCCGGATTTGAACCGACGACCTCCAGCACCCCATGCTGGCGCGATACCGGGCTACGCTACATCCCGAATTATTCCAATACGAATGGACAGGATAATCCTTCGTTTTGTAAAGAATAATTTTTTGGTAGCGCTAAAATAATAATTATTGACAAAAAATAAAATCTAATTAAAAAAAATGGGATGTCCGACTTTTTTGACATCCCATTTTTTTTAATTTTATTCGGGTTCCCCCTGCATACCTTCTCAAATATTCAATCCTTAGGGAAGGTACTTTTGTTTTTTGAAGGAGTCCGCGTTAGAATTTGTAGCCGACCATAATGCCAACTGTTTTGTTCTTGGCGTCTAAAGTTTTGTCCACGCTCGTAAATCCATGACTGTAGTAAGCATCTACGGTAAAGCGACTGACGTCTATGCCAATTCCAGCTCTGCCGTCAAGAGAGAATTTCTTATAATCTGTAACAGCACTGGATTTGACGGTTTTTAGATCATAGTTTAATTGTGGTCCTAATAAACCGCGAAGGCTGAAATCGCCGTTTTCTAAAAATTTATAGCCAAGCTGTAGGGGAAGATTGACCTGATAAAATTTAGGGGTCTTCTGTGTGTTTTCAAAAGTATACTCCTTTCGCAATAAACTGGCTCCAATGCCGGGTTGGAAGAAGAGACGATCCCCGACACGTGCAAATACGGCGACAGACACGCCTACTTTACCATTATTGTCTTTGACAGAATTGTTTCCAAATGATGTCATGTGGTAGTTGCTTCCTACCTGTATACCATAGGTCACTTCCTGTGCTCGTGCCGTACCTGTTATTCCCAAGACTGTCAATGCCAATAAGGCCACTTTGAATGTTGTTTTCATGTTTAATACTATTTTTATTATCTATTTTCCAATGCACTTTTATGTTATGACAACGGAAAATCAGTCTACCCTTAGAAAAAAAACATTTTTCTATTTTTAGATAATTAACTTTAGTTCCAATCTCGGAAGAGGGATCATCTTCGCAATTTATAAGGTGACAGGACAAATCGGCCAATGCTGCTTAATACACAAGGGATGCAATCATATATAGCGTTGTTTAATAGACGGTTATTTTATAGAAGAAAAAAAATAAAAAAATAATAAGGGTAATCACTACTTGTGTTGTCTTAGTAATAAAGTAGATTGTTTAATCAATATGGTAGAGTTAACCAATGTCGGAAAATAAAGAAAAGAATTTCGAGCAGCTTTTTCGAGCGCATTACAAGGAATTACATCGTTATGCTTTTAGATATCTAGGGGATAGTGATGGGGCCGAAGAGGTCGTACAGCAAGTATTTCTGCGATTATGGGAGAAAGACTGGGAAGAGCAGATCCATACTTCGCTGAAAGCATACCTATATCGTGCTATTTATAATGAGAGCATGAACGTCCTTAAGAAGGAACAACGTAAGTTTAGATATCAGTCTTATGAACAGCATCGGCAGGAGTGGGAGCCGGCTGTAGACGAAAGCAGCAAGGACCTGGATAATAAATTAAGGGTTGCCTTGGCTGAACTGCCCGAAAAAAGCAGGACTGTATTCGAATTGAGCCGTTTTCAGGAAATGAAATACAAAGATATTGCAACTACATTGGATCTGTCCATAAAAACAGTAGAAGGGCACATGAGCAAGGCTTTGCGTCACTTACGTGTCGAACTTATGGATTATTTGACATTGATTATTTTCTATCTTATCTATCTGTTATGAATAAGGAATTACTGGAAAGATATATCATTGGGGAAACCAATGAAGTAGAAAATAATCTGGTACAGCGTTGGTTGAAGGAAGATCCTGACAACATAGCGGAATACCTAAAAGTGAAAAACGTATTTCTATCTTATCTATATGCTATGAATAAGGAATTACTAGAAAGATATATGGTCGGGGAAACGAATGAAACTGAGCGTATGATCGTAGAGGAATGGTTAAAAAAAGACGCTAATAATAGGGAGGCATATTTGCAAATGAAAAAGTTATGGGATAGCTTGCCTAAACCCCTGGAGGTTCCAGAAGTGGATGTGGATAAGGCTTGGATGGATTTTAAAATTGTTAGGGACAGAAGAGCATCGGAATCTACTGAAATCCCCAAAAAGAAAACAAAAGTGATGCAATGGAACTGGTGGGCTGCGGCGAGCATTTTGCTGGTCTGCATGGTGGGATTCTATGTGTTTGACCGTTCACAGCGGAAGGAAATGCACCTTGTGAGCCAAGACGTCGTACGTCAGGACGCATTGCCTGACGGATCTATAGTCACGCTCAATAAGAATACTGAACTGGCCTATTCCAGTACGTGGAGTAATAAAAATAGAAATGTAGAAATAAAAAAAGGAGAAGTGTTTTTTCAAGTGCAAAAAGATAAAAAGCATCCTTTTGTGATCGCGACAGGTAATACAAATATAACAGTAGTGGGGACAAGTTTTAATGTGCGTCGCATTCCCAATGCAACGGAAATCATCGTCGCCACGGGGTTGGTCAAAGTGGCTTATGCAGATAAAGAGATTTTCCTACGGCCGGATCAGATGCTTACGGTTAGAGATACAGATACGATGAAAGTTGAAAGGAGGCCTGTTCAGGATAAATATTATAAATACTATGTAGATCGCGAGTTCAATTTTGAAAATACGCCTTTGCAACGAGTGGTTGAATTGCTGAGCCGTGCCTATGACTATAAGATTATTATCGATGACCCCGCTGATCGGACACTCATTTTGACAGCAAAATTCGAACAAAATAGTCTGGCTGAAATCATCCGTGTAATTGCCAAGAGTTTAGACTTAAGCGTTCAAGTAGAGGGCAAAGAAATCCACTTAACAAATAATAAAAAGCGATAACATGTTTTCGAAACAAAATTGTACAGATAGCTTCATGATCCTATTTTTAACAAAGCGAATCAGGTTTTATATCCTATTTTCACTGCTATGCTCCTTTCAATGGGGGCTAGCGCAGCAAAAGCTCGCTGCGGAAATTCAAATGCCTGCTTTCTCAAAAACTACCGTCGGCGAAGTCTTTCAGTTACTTAAAGAGCGGCAGGATGTACTCTTTTCCTTTAACGGAAATATCTTACAGATGGACAGTGTCATTTACCCCAAGGCCTATAAGGGAAATCTATACGATTACCTCGATGGAATTTTGGGTAAAGAGTATAGCTTCAAAGAATTAGGCAAACATATTATTGTTCAATATACGCCACAACGGATGTCGGTTGATTTTGAGGTACAGACTCCGAGGAAAGACAAGGTTGTGATCACGGGATATATCAAAAATATCCGAACCAATAATCCGATTTCCAATGCCAGTATTTTTGACCGAAGTGCCTTAATATCGACATTAACGGACAAAGATGGTTATTTTGAATTAGATGTCAAGAAAAGGAGTGATCTGATCGCGGTTAATGTGAGCAAGGAAATGTTTCGGGATACCAGCGTGATGGTTATTTTTCCTATTGAAGCTAAGACCGGTGACAAAAGGAAACGTGAATATGGGTATTTTGAAGGCTATGAAGAAGATCAAGGCCTTTATAAGTCTTTTTTTGGCCGAATATTCCTATCTCCTGCCCAACAGATACAGAGCATGAACCTCGGTGGTATGTTTCTGTATAGTCCTTATCAAATTTCTATGACGCCTGGATTAAGCTCACACGGCTTTATTCGGTCGCAGATTGTCAATAAGTTTTCATTAAATATCATTGGTGGAGCAACCGCTGGGGTGAAAGGTGTTGAGCTCGGAGGAGTATTTAATATCAACCAATATAATATGCAGGGGTTTCAGGTGGCGGGGGTATTTAATACCGTAGGCGGCGATGTAAGTGGAGTACAGTTAGCGGGGGTAGGTAATCGAGTTTTTGGCACGGTTAAGGGTGTTCAGATTGGCGGGATATTGAATAAGGCTGACACGGTACGGGGCATACAGGTTGCCGGGGTTGCTAATACCGCAGTGGATGCTGCTGGAACAACCCAATTAGCTGGTGTATTAAACAATAGTAGCGCGGATGTGGGTATTCAAATTGCGGGTATTGCCAATAAAGCAAAAAAAGTAAAGGGATTTCAACTGGCCGGAATTGTTAATATTGCTGATAGTAGTGATTACCCGATCGGTCTATTAAATCTAATCAAAAACGGAGAAAAAAGCCTTTCGTTGGCAATAGACGAGAATCGGTACCTTGGACTTCAATTTCGCTCCGGTGGCAGGGTACTTTATAGTGTATTATCTGTCGGTGCAGCGCTTGTTGATGATGGACCTTCTAAATATGCTTTTGAAGCAGGTTTAGGGGCAGTTCTGCTGAATACGTCCAAGTTTGTGCTTCGCACAGAGATCACGACACGTAATCATCTGACAGAAAAATTTAAATTGTTGGATAATCACCAGTCTTCTTTCCGTATTATACCGGCCTATAAATTAACCGAAGCCTTGTCTATATTTGTAGCGCCAAGTTTCAATTATGCTGAACGGGATGAGGACACTATTTCTGGGGCAGGCACCCGTTGGAAAACTTGGGGAAGAGATCGCACGAGAAATACGTTCTATGGTGGTGGCATCGCTGGTCTGATGTTAAAATTATAAAATTAATCAAAACTATCTAGGGTATATAAGTGTTATACAGATAGCTTTTAAACATTTAACATTTTACATAAGCGCCCTTTGTTGTATTAACAAAGGGCGCTTATGCTTTCATCGATACGTAGTCTATAAACCAGTATGTATAATGATCGGTTGAAATTACGCTTTCACTAGGCAACAACCGTGGCTGTTTTCAATACATTCCGGTAAGGATAGGAATGAAAAATATGTCTACGTGCAAATCGTCCTAAAGAATCTGCATTGACAAATTTTACATAATCATTTCGTTGGACACCAAAGTATTCGTATTGACTGCCATCGTGGAAGGTGATTGTCAATATTTGGGCCTTCCAGTCAATATCCTGAATACCCGAATTCGTAATAGTCTCTGTATAGATCGGTAATTGCTGTTCAATAGTTTCCGGGCAGATGCTTACCAAAAAATGATAAGCTTCAATCATTTCTACGCTTTTTTCTTCGGCAGCCAAACGACCTTCTTCGTCATTGACAAATTTATCCGGATGACATTCTTTCATAATCGTCCGATAGGTGGATTTGAGCGTCTTGAGATCCGCTGATTTATCTACATTTAACAACTTTCGGTAGTCGGCAATTTTTTTCATGGCTGCAAAGATATGCTTAATAATCAGATTATTTGCATTATCCCGGAAATAAGATTACTTTTTGTGCAGGGTTTTGACATAGAGCTGTTCAACCTTCTCACGCGCCCAAGGGGTTTTCCGTAGAAAAGTTAATGCGGATTTTATGCTTGGATTTTCATTGAAACATCGGATGGCTATCCTTTGCCCGAGTTCTTCCCACCCATAATAGTCGACCAAATACGCAATGATGGCATCTAATCGTTTTCCGTGTAATGGATTATTGACTTGTTCTTGCATGTTGTAAAGGTAGTAATCTTTGTATATTTTAAATGACTTTTTATTGCATTTACATAGCATTTAAATGGATTCAATAAGATTTTTTAGCAGGATTTTTTGAGCTGTTTCGCAAGCTTATCAAGCTGTTGGTCAAGTTTTTCATCCCAGATATTTCCCGTCGCGTCGAGTTTGCCCTTTACTCCTTGGATAAGCAGGTTTCTCTCGGGATCAAGCTGTGCGCCAAGCCCCTGCATGATGCGCTGTAATTCGGCATGGCCTGTCTCTCCTTGGGCCGACGCGGTAATAATGCTGACAGGTTTGTCCGTAAAAATAGTAGTCGCAGCGCACCACTCAAGCAGGTTTTTTAACCCACTGGGAATGCTGAAAATGTATTCTGGACTACTGATCAATACCAGATCTGCATCTTGAATGACCTGACGTAAGGCAATGATTTCTATTGGCGGACGGGATGTGCTTTCCTCGGGATCGAAATGAGGCAATTCTTTTAGACGGTCAAAGACAACGAGATTCACCTCCGGATTTACCTTATGTTGGAGATGCCGTACGAGCTGGTGATTGGACGAATGTTCACTTGCACTACCTATTATCGCGAAAATGGTTTTCATTGAATATATTTACTTGTTGGACGCTAAGGCCCGGATTGTTTAATGTATACTGTACCAGTACTGGCAGTTTAGGTTTGCCCTAAAAGATTCTGAAGCCGCTAATTTACGATTATAGATCCACACGATTGACATAGTTTTTGGCCTGAATGTAATTTTTTCGTTCCAGAAAAAATAGCAGTATTGTAGGATATAGTGTGAAAATATGACTACTATTGAAACTGTTTTGATGTCCCTTTAATAGAATCTCACAAATAATCATTACGAAAACTAGCAGAAATAGGTTGAGTATAATAATGGCTTTTAAGTCTCTTTTTCTTGAAAATTGATATTGGATGAAACTGGGGTAATCTATCGTCATAAAGGCAAGCTGGCTGAGTAAAAAGCTTACTGTGCCAATAAGAAAAAAGATACCCTGATTAGTATATGATTGTATGATTAACGATTCTAATACGATAAAATCTCTCTGAAAATAGAAAAAACATACCATACCGAGCAAGAAAAAAAGAAATAGTTTATGCCCTTTTTTTTCGAGTTGGATCAGATTGGTCAGTTTATTTAATGTATCAAATAATTTGCAGATGATCGCTGTAATAACGAGGCAAACAATACTGTTGATCTGAAATGTACCAAAAAGACTAATAATATCGTCGTCTTGTTCCGTCTGCAAATAAGCTTTTCGAATCAGAAGAAAGAGACAGAAAATAAGATTATAAATCGCAGCATAAAAAGAGATGCGCTGTAGTAATAGGAGCTTTCGGTCTTTCTTATAACGTTCATCCGGAGTTTTCGTCGCTTCGACAGTGGAGATATTGGTAGCCCCACCTAAATTGGGCTGCCCTAAACCTTGGTCTGTATTATCTATGGATTGTGAAGACGTTGTTTGGAATCTGGAAATAGCTGCTGATTGCTCAGCGTCTTTCGGACTCGCCGAAACCACGCTGTTTTCATCAATTTTGGGATCAACAATTTCGGCGTCTATAATCTCTTCTTTTTCGGAACGAAATTTTTGCGGCGTAAAATAGATGATAGTCTTTCGGAGCAAAAAGACAATGATAGCAATCCATGCCAAAGCAAAGACTGTCAAAAATACCCACTTCATCATCAACAATCGGATACATAAGTAAAGTATTGGTGTGATTAAATAAGCCAAAATACCTTTTGGACGCATCTTTCGATGATCTTTAAGCCACTTCAACACATAGAAGTTCAATACAATACAGATAAATAAGGTAATTATAATCTCAGACCACATACAAATAACTATATCTAAAGATAAAAACTTTTTCCTTTTACGGATTAAGTTTATACTTTTGGAAATAAGGACTTATATTAGCTTTAATACGGATTATATGCTTTGTTATGAGAAATAAAATGGGGTACCGCCTGTTGTGGGAGCGTATTCGTACGGGTGACGAGGCAGCATTTTTTGATCTGTATGCGGCACTCTATCAGGAGCTTGTTAATTTTGGAATCCGCACTTGTGGTGATAGTGACCTGGCAAGTGAAGCAACTGATCAGGTTTTTGTAAAGATCTGGGAAACAAGGGCACAGCTTGAACGTGTTGAAAATGTACAATCCTATCTTATTACCTTTCTAAAAAGACGTATTCTGCGTCTGATCGAAAAACAGCATAAAATTAATACGGCACTACAAAATGTCAAAGCAGAGGATGAATGGATTGAGATGCCTTACGAAGAGTTTGTGATCAAAGTGCAAACCAATGAGATTATTCAGATCCGTTTAAAGGAAGCCTTGGAGAAGCTGTCTTTTCGCCAGAAGCAATTGGTCAATCTGAAGTTTTTTGAAGGCTATTCTTATGAAAAGATCTCAGAGATCACCCAGATGTCTGTAAAAACCGCTTACAATACGCTTTATGACGCATTGAAAATCTTACGCGAGGAACTAAAGGATATTTAATGCGCTCGCCTACAGATGCTGATTCATGTACAGCATTATGGTATATCGAATAACATCTTTATAGGTTTTATAAAAAAATAAAATACTCATAATGAGGTTGTTATAAAATATTTTATTTTTTTCTTAGGAAAAAAGCTGCTTTCTGGGCACTATAGGTTAAATACCCATTAGAATGAGCCAAAAAGATTATAAACAGTTAGAGGATTTTTTGATTGACGATACTTTTCAGAAGTATTGCTCCGGAGAGGATAAAAACTGTATCCTTTACTGGCAACAATACAGCTTAAATCATCCCGAGCAGGCTGAAATGATCTTAAAAGCAAAACGTCTTTACCAGATATTGGTGGGAAACCGAAAATCCGTCCATGAACAAATGGAAAGATTAAAGACTGATCTTCAAAATGCTCCGGTTGAATCTTCATCTATCCGTCGAATAGCCTGGTCAAGATGGGCTACTATTGCTGCGGTATTCGTTGCTTTAGTGGCAGGCGGATTATGGTACTATTCCCGTTCAACAAACGGTATTGATCCACAAACGATAACAAACATTGGTCAGGTTTATCAGACAAAGAAGGGGGAGAAAAAGACCTTTGAGCTAATTGACGGTAGTTCTGTTACCCTAAACTCTGCGAGTAAACTGGAGGTGTCTTCGGATTTTAACCGTGAATTGCGCCTTGTGAGGTTGATTGGTGAAGGCTATTTTCAGGTCGCAAAGAATAAAGAAAAACCATTTATGGTGCAGGCTTCTGATTTTGATATCAAGGTTTTGGGAACAACCTTCAATGTGAAAAGTTATCCTGAAGAACCAACGGCCGAGGCTGTATTGGTGGAGGGATCTATTGAGATGAAAAGTAAAGGACAGCGCGAGAATTCCGTTATCATTAAACCAAATCAGAAAATTACGATATTCAAAAATCAAGCTGCGCTTCTGATCAATCCAACTAAGGGAAGTAAACCAACCTTAAGTAAATTGCCCATTAAGGAAATTGCAATCGAAAATATTCCGGTAGTGGAGTCAAATGCCACCGAAATACCTGATATCGCCTGGAAGGAAAATAGATTAGAAATTGTGGACCAAGATTTCGAAACTTTACGACGCACCCTGGAGCGTTGGTATGACGTGGACATTCAGCTTCAAAGTGACCAATTAAAGCAATATCGCTTCACAGCAACCTTTAGCAAAGAAAATATTACTCAGGTACTGAGTGCTTTACAAAAAGTCGAACCTTTTAAATTTGAATTGTATGGGAAAAAAATAACTATCTCAGAAAAATAAAAAGGATGGTGGACCAACACCATCCTTCATTGAAAAAATGATTAACCAAAAGCAGCAACATTGGGGCGTGCTGCTTAATATTAATTTTAACCAACACTAAAATATGATTAAAAATTGCTTATTGCAAATGCGCAATGGATATATTGTGCATTTTAGATTCATTATCCGGATGAAACTAGCCTTAATTATGACTACGTGTGCTGTAATGAATGTCTCAGCATCTGTATATTCCCAACAAAAAGTTTCCTTGGATGTTCAAAAAACAAAACTGAGCAAGGTACTTAAGCTGATCGAAGAGCAAAGTGACTATTATTTTGTTTATAATTCGACCAACGAAAACTTAAATAAAGAAGTATCCGTCAATGTCAATAATACGAAAGTATTGGACGTTCTGGCGAAGCTTTTCAATAAAAGTGGACTGGTATATTCGGTATCAAAAGAGGGCCTTGTTGTGGTGAGCCAACAGCAACAGGTTTCCGTTTCGGGTTCAGTAACAGACGACAAGGGGAATCCCTTAGCAGGAGCCAGTGTGCGTGTTAAAGGAACTGCTGTTGGACGGGCGACCGACATCAATGGACGGTTTTCCATCGAAGCATCAACGGGTAATACGTTGATTGTTTCCTTTGCAGGCTATGCTTCACAGGAAGTGGCTGTGACGAAGGATGGCGACATAAAAATCATCTTAATTGAAGACAATCGGATGTTAAATGAGGTCGTGGTGACTGCATTGGGAATGAAAAAGGAAAAACGTTCGCTAGGGTACTCCGTTACACAGGTTGCCGGTGAGTCCCTGACCACTGCGCGCGAAAATAATGTGATGAATTCACTTGTCGGAAAAGTTGCGGGTCTGGATATTAGCTCAACTTCGGGTGGGGCGGGGGCTGCATCGAATGTAACAATACGTGGGGTTTCCAGTATCTCACAGTCCAATCAACCTTTATATGTGATCAATGGTATTCCAATGGAAAGCAAGCCTGTTGGTGTTGGAAATGCAAATTCTAGAGGAAACTCGGGTAGTCAATGGGACAATGCACCAGATCTAGGTGACGCAATCAGTAACATCAATCCTGACGACATTGAAAGTATTTCGGTATTAAAAGGCGCCGCGGCTTCAGCTTTATATGGTTCGCGAGCTAAAGCAGGTGTTATTTTGATTACAACCAAATCCGGAAAAGGAAATTCAATAGATTTTAACAGCAACTATGTTGCTGAGAAAATTATCGATCAAACGAACTGGCAAACGGTATACGGTCAGGGGGCAAACGGCGAAAAACCTGCCGATGGTAAGGCAGCTGCACAAGTTGGAGGATCTAGCTGGGGAGCGAAATTGGATGGCAGTCCAGTGGTCCAGTTTGACGGTGTTTCGCGGCCTTATTCCTATCAATCAGGTAATCTGGGACGTTTTTATCGTACCGGCTCCACTTGGACAAATACCCTGGCATTAAACAAAACATTCGAAGGCGGTTCAATCCGTTTCTCTGGTACGGATGTGAAAAATAAATCTGTTGTTCCCAATTCGGGATTGGATCGACAATCCTTTAATCTGGTCGGTCTGTTTGAACCATTGAAAAGGTTGACCATTGATGCGCGTTACAACATGATCTTGGAGCAAGTGAAAAACAGACCCATGGTGTCCGATATGTCAGGTAATGCCAATTTTAACGCGATGTTTTTGCCCACCAGCGTCAATGTGGACGATTTGAAACCCTGGAAGAAAGAAAATGGGTTTGAACTTCCGTTTACAACAGGTAATACCTATGCAACCAATCCTTGGTTTGCGGCTTACGAGTTTCAGAATAACACAAAAAGAGATCGTTCAATTGCTTCATTGACGGCAAAATATACGCTTGAAAATGGACTTTTTATCCAAGGACGTGCAGGTCGTGATGCTTATAATGATCAATACAGAAATGTTTTGCCTACCGGGACAGCTTATTATGAGTATGGAAAAATAAATGAACAGCAAACAAAATTTGCCGATATCAATGCAGATATCTTAGTGGGCAAAGCTTTTAGTTTTGGTGATTATACAGTAACACCAAATATCGGTGCCAGCTATCGCAACACAAAAATGTCGCAATTAACAAACTCGGGGACCGATTTTATTATTCCGTTCGTTTATAATATATTAAACGCTAAAAATAAATCTGTCAATTACCTGGAAAGCGAGTCGGAAACTCAGTCTGTATATGGTACAGCGGAATTCGCTTATAAGGATGTATTTTATCTGACAGGTAGCTTGCGCTCGGACTGGTATTCCACGTTGGCAACACCGGGTTACGACAATAAATTAAATTCGGTTTATCCTTCAGTTTCAGGTTCATTCATATTTTCTGAGTATTTTAAACCATCTTGGTTGTCTTACGGTAAATTGAGAGCTGGTTTCGCTCAGGTGGGGCAGGCTACTGATCCTTATCAGACATTATTGAACTATAATTTTAGAGGTGAGAATTTAAATGGAGCACCTTTGGGATCGATTAATAATAGGAATATACCAAATACTTCGTTAAAAGCTTCAATTGCGAATGAGTTGGAAATTGGTGCTGAGCTTCGCTTGTTGAATGATCGTGTCAATCTAGATTTGACTTGGTACAACAAGAAATCTAAGAATGAAATTATCTTCAATACAACCACTCCTGCGACAGGCTACGCCGCGGCTGTATTGAATTCGGGGGAAATGCAAAACAAGGGTTTTGAAGCATTACTTTCAGCAACTATTGTTAAAACCGAAAACTTTAAATGGATCTCTTCTCTCAATGGATCCTATAATGACAATAAGATTATCTCATTGGCCGATGGATTAAAAGATCAGTTGGTGGCGACCTCGCGTTCCAATGTAGGGTTCATTATGAATAAAGTAGGGATGTCCGCATTTCAGGTAATGGCTTACGATAATAAATACGACAAGGATGGAAATATCGTAAACTTGGCTGATGGTTCACCTGACCGTGGCGAATTAAAGGCTTATGGCTCAGCAATGAATAAATGGTTTGCGGGTTGGAATAACGAATTTAACTATAAAAACTTCAATCTGTCTTTCCTCATAGATGGTAAGTGGGGTGGTAAGTTATTTTCAGCGACAGATTATTATGGATATATCTGGGGATTGCATCAAAATACAGTGGAAAGACGGGAAGAGATTGGGCGAGCAGCTGCTAAGTATTATGAAAATACGGCAAACAATGTATCTAAAAACTTTGTCAACAGTGCCGACTTTATAAAATTTAGACAATTAATCATTGGTTATACCTTCCCAACAGCAATGTTTAATAATAAAATAAAATCCTTAAATGTAAGTGTTGTGGGACGGAATCTCTTTACATTGATGCGTAAAACCGATAATATTGATCCAGAATCTAGTTACAATGCAACATTCCCTGGTCTTGAATTGGGAGGTGTACCGGCTATTCGTACGTTTGGAGCAAACTTAAGTGTTAAATTTTAAATCTAAATGGAAATGAAAACAATGATTAAACCGATTATATCTACGCTAGCCCTTGGTCTCCTATGTGTGATGGGAAGCTGCACAAAAGATTTTGAAAAAATAAATACTGATCCAATATCTTATGGTAAGGAAACTTGGGATCCAAATTATACCTTGTCCTCATCACAATTATTCTATACGGGTAGTTTCGACTTTGCTTACGATACCTGGCGTGGAAATTTGATTTATTCAGCCACTATGATGCAGGGATTATCCACAGTAATTAGTTATTGGGCAGGCGATAAATATTTGCTAAATGAAGGGTATACTGCAGCTTACTGGGGAAATGGTACTGTAGGAGCATATATTGAGCAGGTAAGGAATATTCAAGATGTTATCGTGAATACCAAAGGAAAGCCGGAACTTAATAATTTATACCAGGTGGCCCGTATCTGGCGAGCTGTTATCTTTGCGCGGCTAACCGATCTCTATGGGGATGTGCCTTATTCGGAAGCAGGTGTTGGATTTTATGAAAAGATTTATAAACCCAAGTTTGATAAGCAACAAGATATCTACACAGACCTACTAAAAGAAGTGGACGAAGCAGTCGCCGCTTTAAAGACAGATGGTGATCGTGTTTTTGGGGATGTTATCTATAAAGGGAATATTGATAAATGGAAACGTTTTGGAAATTCCTTTTTGCTGCGTCTAGCAATGCGCCTAGTGAAAGTTGATGAGACCAAAGCAAAACAATATGCTACCAAAGCTGTAGCGAATACATTGACGAATAATTCTGAAAATGCTTACATCTTACACGATGAAAGTGGTTCGCGTGTCACTCAGAATAGAAATTCACAGGTACTATTGGGAGATGGCGGACAAGAATGCTATTATGTGAAGTGGTCAAATACATTTATTGATTTTCTAAAGAAAAATAATGATCCTCGTTTAGGTTTAGTGGCTGTGACCAAACTATATTTAAAAGACGATGTTAAAGCACAGAATCCGGATTATGTAAGTAATCCCGCCGTTCAAAAAGGTATGCCTAATGGAAAGGATTTGAGTTCTGACCCTAAATATAAAATTAGCAGTGATCCAAGTTTTACCACATTCCCCGATTATTCATCTCCGAATCCAAAGATGATAAAAAGGAATGGTGTAACATTTATCTTAACTTATGCTGAGACAGAGTTACTAAGGGCTGAAGCTGCACAGCGTTGGGGGATTGGAGGTTCGGCTGCCGAGCATTACAAAAATGGATTGAAAGCTTCTATTACATATTTGAATCAATATGATGCAGAACTAGTTGTTTCAGATGTGCTGGCGGAGTCTTTTGCTGTTGCGAATCCTTATGATGCAAGCAAGGGATTGGAGCAGATTAATACACAGTATTGGGCGCATACGATTACCATGCTGGATTTTTATGAAACTTGGGCCAACTGGAGACGGACAGGGTTTCCAAAACTGACGCCTGTCAACTACCCTGGAAATGCTACTTCGGGAACTATTCCACGTCGTTTTCCATACCCTTCTACGGAAGAGGCTATCAATGGCGAAAACTTTAAAGCAGCAGCAGCAGCGGTACCTGGAGGTGATAATCTTGCAGGTCGGGTCTGGTGGGACAAATAATCACAATGGTTTGTTTTTTTTGAGGCTGAACTTTCGTAGTTTGGCCTCTTTAAACCTCTTATAAAATACTATGAACCTAAAAAATCAAATTTTGCTAATTGCTGCTTTGCCATGCATGGTCTTTTCCTGCAACAATACCAGCAAACAACAAAAAGAAAATAAGGCTGCAAAAGCCGAATCATTGACTGGGACTTACAGACTCCTGGAGAGTAAGACAATCCAAGGAAAGGATACAGTGACCGCATTCACGGATACCAGCAAGACCGAAATGTTTAAGATGTTTAATGAAGATCATTTTGCTTTTTTTAATCACGATAAGGAGAAAGGTAAAGGGAAAGATCCTCATTTTCTTGCTGGTGGAGGTACTTATTCATTTGACGGCAAAAATTACCAGGAACGGTTACAATACTGCAGTCTGCGGGATTGGGAAAGTAATAAGTTTGATTTTGAACTGGAATTTAAGGGGGATACACTTATTCAACGGGGGGAGGAAAACCTGCCTGAACTAGGTGTAAAACATACCATTATTGAAACCTATCTAAAAGTAAAATAACATGAGCTTATTGAGGGTCTTATAAAACTTCATGCAGTATATTTGTTAATGCAAGCACCCCGGGGAATTTTCGGGGTGTTTTTTTATGGCTCAAAAAAGGCAAAAAAAGATGCTTGTTGCTGTTTGGAAGTGCTTGGTTATTTATTTTAGAAAAAAAATAAAATTAACTTGCAACATTTTCCAAAGCTGTCCGACTATAGAATAGAAACATAAGAAATTAATAGTATTAAATAGTAAACGTGCAAAACCAACTTAGCGATAAAGATTTATTGACGATGTGCCAATCCGGTAACGAATCTGGATTTGCACAGCTTTACCATCGCTATGCGAAAAAGATCTTTAATTCGATCTATCGAATTTTGTCCAATCAGGAGGAGAGCGAGGATATTTTGCAGGAGACTTTTGTGGAGTTTTTCTCAAAACCAGATAAGTGGCCAGCAGTACTTAGTGTGGAGGCTTGGTTGCGACGGATGGGGGTGAATAAAGCTATATCTCTTTTACGAAAGAATAAGCAATATCACACACCGATTGATGACCTGGAAATCCGGGATGAGGGTGAAGAGGAGTTATTGGAAAAGGAATGGCGGGAATGCCGATTGACTGACCTGGAATCGATCATTGATCAGTTGACTGGGATACCTAAGATGATCATCAATCTTTATCTTTTTGAAGATATGAGCCACGATGAAGTTGCTGAGTCTTTGGGAATGACGGCCGTAGCGGTACGGAGTCAATACCATCGTGCCAAAAAGAAAATTTACGAACAATTGAAGGAGAGGTATAATTATGCGGGATAATTTGAAAGATTTTGTAAATGCGAATCGGGATGCATTTGACCATAAAGAACCTCCTGCGGATTTATGGAATAAAATCAAACCACAGGTAGTTCCTCAGGTAAAAGAAAGGAAAATTAAACCATTATGGCGATGGGCAAGCATTGCGGCAGCGACATTATTATTGGGTACTGCTACATTGCTGATTTTTAATCAGAAAGAAGATCGGGGGATTAAAGTAGCAGATATAAAACCAATTTCTGTCCAAAAGGATGCTCCAGAGACAATGAAACCTGCACAGCAGGAAGTTTCTGTAGAAGTTGAAAAGAAGGAATCTATTCACCGGGTACAGACAATAACAGCTCGACAGAAAATAAATCGGGTGGCCAGGACGGGGGCGCAAAAAGCAAGTAAGGACGAGAATCTGAAGACGAAAAAACAGGATTATATGCAAATGCTTCAGGATTCTACCTGGGCAAGTACACGCCTTGCCGCCGTACTCGGTCTACAAAAACAAGGAGGTCTGAATGAAGATGCAACACGAGCGCTGGAGAAAATCGCGGTTTCAGATGAAAGCAGCAATGTACGTATGGCAGCCATTGAGACCTTATTGGATGGAATGACCCCTGAAGCCAGACAACAGAAGGTTCAAGACTTTTTTGTCGCCCAGAATGATCCCACACTGCAGGTCGAGCTGATGCAGATGATCGGGCAACGAGATGAGCTGGAAATGAAAAACAGTACAAAAGAAAAGTTAAATGCGATCGTGGAAGATCCCTTTACATTGAAGTTTGTGAAAGAGCAGGCTTATGCGGTACTGCTGCATCAGTAAAGGAAACGGGGCGATAAGGACTGTGAAACAAATGGTATAGGCAGGGCTCGCCAACACAGGGGGAGATTAGAAAAAATATTAGATAAAGAAATAATAAAATTAAGGAGATGAAAAGGATAAGAATAATCATGATGGGAATGGCGCTGCTTTTTGCACATGCATTGCAGGCTCAGATATCAGAGCATGTGGAGGAGGCTGTACCGCCGAAACCTCCTAGACCACCAAGAGCAATTCGAGGTGCTGTTGAAAATAGTGGAAAGAAGGTTTGGAAAGAGTTTAAAGTACCTGTCTTGGGAGAGAAGTTATTGCTAAAATTTGATAATGTGGCTATCGAGGGCTATAACGGTAAAGAAGTTTTAATTACAGCGAATGTAGAGGAACAGGAAGAAAACGATCGTGCTAAGGGTTTGCGCGTAGTCAACGGTTCGGGGCTGTCCGACAATTCGGGAATGGGGATGAATATCCAGAATAATGCTGGCGTGACCGAAATCAGTATAGTCGGCATGCCAATGGAGGATTCGATTCATGTGCGGGTTCCTTTTAATCTTCCTATTAGCGTAAAAGGCCGCGGAGGTTTCTTTAATGGAGGGGGTATTGAGGTAAAAGATATTCGCGCCGAGGTGGAGATTTCCAGCACGATGGGCGATGTCAAAGTGATTAATGTAACAGGACCTCTGAACGTAAAGGTCGCCCAGGGTGATGTTGTTGCCAAATTTGTGCAACCAGTCAAAGGGCCTATTTCGCTCATTGCCGCGATGGGTGCGGTGGATGTGGCCTTCCCTGCAAAATTCGGCGCCAACGTAGATATGAAGACCTCAATGGGCAATATCTATGCGGCAGATGAATTTCAATTTGAAAAGCCGGTTGAGGAACCTAAAAGTAGTCCTTACAATATGTCGAATACTGTTAAAGGGAAAATGAATGGTGGTGGACAGGATGTGATCCTGAAGACTTCTATGGGTGATATCTATATTAGATCCCAAAAATAGTAGGTGAAGTGTTGAAATAGGCTGACCTAGCATACGAAAACAAAAAACCTTAAATACCGAACAGGCATTTAAGGTTTTTTTGATGCGTTTTCAGTTGTGCCTAAAGTTCTGAAATTGCGCTGTTATTTTTTGGTTCCATGCGCACCAAGTATTGATCGTTTTCGTCTTCATATAAAATCTGTACTACCCAACCCAATTCGTGGGATATTTTGATCAGTTTATCCTGATCTAGATACAGCCATTTGAAGGAGTTGCCCTTTTGTCCCTTATATTCGTATTGATATTGAATTTCTCCAAAATAGTGGGTGGGCTTTTTGATGTTATAATCTTCATAGAGATAGCCGATATCCGAAGAATCAAAAATAAGCTGTCCTTTTTCAGTCAGGAGTTCTTTACTATGGTGCAAGAGCTTTTTAAAGCCATCAATGTCACCAGCAATACCGACACCATTCATGAGAAACAGAAGCGTATCGTACCGTTGCCCGTTAAATCCATAAAAATCTTCGCAGATGATATGTTGCACCCCACGTTGCTGCATGATATGGCAGGCTGTTTGTGATATTTCCAAAGCATCAACCTCAAATCCTTTTTCTTGTAAATATAGGCTGTGGCCGCCTACTCCTGCTCCTACATCCAATACTCTTCCATCACAGAGTGACAACCCGATAAACTCCAGTTCTGGAAAATCGTCGGCATCCCTAAAAAAAACTTCTACAGGCATTTCGTCCCGGTCGCCATAGCTTGTATGGAGTATCAAAGGAAATTTTTCTTCTTGATGGATAAAGTAATCATCCAAAGCCTCACCATACACGTCTCTATACATTGTCATTATCAATCATTAATACTTTTTTTGCAATATAGATGGAATCTTCATCGCCAGTGTGTTTCATCGGCTCATCCGAAAGTTTGATAACAGGTGTCCATTGATCGTCTTCTGGAAGAGCATCGGTCATTTTAATGACGATATTCATGGGTTTAAGTCCCACATCGTTGGTGAAATTGGTGCCGACACCAAAGGAGTGTAATATCTTGCCTTCACAATAATTCGCTATTCTTTCGACCTTGTCGTAATCGAGCCCATCGGAAAATATAATCGTCTTTGACAGCGGGTCTATGCCATTTTTCTTATAATGTGCAACAACCTTGTCCGTAAATTCCAATGGGTCGCCGCTGTCGTGTCGTACACCGTCAAATAATTTGGTGAGCTTTTTATCGAATTGCTGAAAGAAAACTTCCGTGGTGTAAGTATCGGATAATGCAATCCCGAGGTCGCCCCGATATACATCAGACCAGTGTTCCAGTCCCAGCAGGTTAGCCATCTTATAGCCATATTTGGCGGCGTGAAACATAAACCATTCGTGTGCGTGCGTGCCGATGGGTTTGGTCTCATATTTCATGGCCAGATGAACGTTGCTGGTTCCGATAAAGGTTTTTTCGCCGTACTGCTTTAATGTACGGACAACCAGATCATGAACTTCATAGGAATGTCTTCTGCGGGTACCAAAATCAGCGATAGTGATATGGAGTTTTTTGTATTTTTCAATTTTGTCTTTGGCCGTGGCGATGACTTCCTCATCTGATGCACGGATTAAGCCTTGTGATTCATAGAAAAGCTCACAGATAAGCGACATTAACGGCACCTCCCAGAGAATCGTGCGATACCAGTAGCCTTCGATGATAACCTCTAGATCAGGCCCATCCTGTGTGATCTTAACTTCATCGGGATCATAACGATAACCTTGCAGAAAATCAAAATAGGTTGGATCAATGTAGGGGCAGGTTCTCGCGAAAAAGGCTTTTTCGGCTTTGGTAAGCCGTAAGTCTGCCATTTCATTTACAGCCTCTTTTAAAAGGACGTCGAACCCTTCCGGAAACTTGTGATGCCCCCGATTGATAAAGTGGTAGCGCGCTTTCGCCTTTGGAAAGAGCTTAACTACCGCATTCTGCATCGTGAATTTATAAAAGTCGTTATCTAATATAGAGGTGAATGAAGCCATCTTTATTAATCTGATTTTTGTTTGAGTTTGTAAATTTACTAATTAACATGAAATTGTGCGGATTGTTCATCATAAATAAAACTTTCGTGGTTCAATGGCTGCTCGAATAGCGTCGAATTTTTTAATGGAATGACTAGGGGAGTCAGGCGACTCTTTGAAGGCTAAAGAGAATAAAAAAGGAATCAAAAGTGACTGGATGACATAAAAAAACGGGTCAGTGATTCACCGCCCCGTTTTTTATCCTAAATTTAATCTATTATCGTGTTCGTGTTCTTTCAGAACCGCTGCTTGAACGGCTAGAGCCTTCAGATGATCTTGATCTTGGTGCTGAAGAGCTTCCGCTATTTGCTGCACCTGACCTGCCTACCGTAGGAGCTGAGGACCTTGTTCGAGAACCTTCAGAGCTTCTGTTTTGCACGGGTTGAGTAGGTTGTGCAGGCTGACTAGCCCCTGTTCTACTGTTGCCTGTCTCGTAACTCCTGTTTTGCACCGGTTGAGCAGGTTGGTTTACGGGCTGGCTTGAACGCGTTCTACTGTTACCCGAGTCATAGTTTCCATTTCTTTGCGGTGTTGTCGTTGGTTGCGAACCGCGTGAAGAATTGATGTCACCCGTATTGCTTGTACCTGTTCTTACCCGTGTATTGTAGTCCGTGTTCCGGCCATTGTCAACAGTGTTTCCTTGTCTGGTTCTACCGGTAGAAGTAGGATTGTTGTTATTTGTTGGATTCGACTGTCCGCTGGACCGTGTTCTGAAATCGTAATTAGTTGAATTGGGAGTTGTTCCAATATTATTTCTGTTGGTTGCTCCATTGTCTCTCGTTCTGCTGTTATTGTCAACAGAGCTACGTGTGGATCCGCTGCTGTTAGCATCATTACGTGATCTGACTGAGGCATTACCACTATTGTCTATATATAACTCCCGATTTCCGGACCTGGAATTGATGTTATCCCGATTGGAAATGACACGGTTGTTGCGGTCCGATATCGCACTATTATTATTACGTGTGCGGGTCGATGCATCGACGACATTGGTCGGACGTGCTGATGAACGTGTGTTGCGGTCTACGGTCGGACGGTACATACTGATTTCGTTTGTTCGGGTACGGCTGTTACTGCTACGCACGGATCCGGGTCTATCCGCATTGGCAATCCGATTGACCGTAACACTTCTACCTGTATAACGTTCGATGTCAGATCGACGCGGGCCACCGACATAGTAATTATTATTGATGATAGTCGTGTTGTTGATAACAGTTGTTCTATTATAGATGCTGTTGTAATTTCGACGATTCACATAATATCTATCCATGTTTCGGTTCATAAAATGATTGACTGAAACAAAGGTCCAGAAGTTCATGGGGATATTAACAGAAACATTGATATTCATGCCGGGACCCAACGGAGCCCAGCCATAATAATCATTGCTTTGACGCCAGTTTACCCATGCTGGTCCCCATTCGTAGTCAGGAACCCAACCCCAGCCATAACGGTCATTGTAATTCCATCGACCGTAGTGAAAAGGAGCCCAGCCCCAATCATAGTTGGAGACCCATGTATTACCATAATCCGTCATCGACCAATAACCATTGGTTGCATAAGGTTGGAAGTCAGGGCCAGCATCCGGAATCCATACATATCCATAGTTCGGATCATTGACCCATTGTCCGTATGGTGAAAGCTCATCATAGAACGTCTGAAATGAAACACCGGAATTATTATAATTGTTATACCCTGTGTTGTATCCCCCTCTTTGGGCCATGGAAGTGGTACAACTCGTGAAAGAAGCAACACCGATCAAACCCAATGCCCAATATTTTATATTCCCTAAATTTTTCATCTTCGTAATATTTTAAAGTATGACAAAACTCTATGCGTTTGCCGTTGTTATTATGACAGCATAACGTAATAAATGGTTTAATCGGTACACTATAAATCTGATTTTTTTTATATAAAAGTCAAATTGATGATCTTTTTACATAAACGACAATTTTAGATACATATTTTTTATTTACCTTTACCGCTCGAATTGTGACGTGTTTGTTGAGCATATAAGGTGTTTTATGACACATTAATTTGACATAGACATATTTTTAAATGGCTAAAAAACTTCAGACTTTTTTTTTAGAATTCGCAAACATTCACCGTTTTTTATTACGGTTTTGGCGCGAATTAGTAACACCACCATACGAATTCAAGGAGATTATACGCCAATGCTATGAGATAGGCTATAAGTCGTTGCCTTTGATTAGTTTAACCGGATTTATCGTTGGCTTTGTTTTTACAAAACAGTCACGTCCTTCGTTGGAGGAATTTGGTGCAACTTCGATGTTGCCATCCTTGATCTCCATTGCAATTGTACGGGCTCTGGCGCCTTTGGTAACGGCTTTGATTGCCTCCGGCAAAGTGGGGTCACAGATCGGGGCTGAATTAAGTTCGATGAATGTGACCGAGCAGATCGATGCCATGGAGGTTTCGGGCACGAATCCTTATAAATATTTGATTGTAAGTAGAATTTTAGCTACAACCATCGGTATTCCTGTCCTTTGTTTTTATGTGGCGGGTATTGGTCTCTTGGGCGGTTACCTCAGTATGATGAGCAAAGATGACTTGAGTTTTTTGAGTTTTTTTACGCAGGTATTTGAAACCATTGCTTTCAAAGATTTGGGGGCCATGGTATTGCGTGCGGTGATATTTGGCTTTACCATTGGCGCGGTAAGTTGTTATTGTGGTTATTTTTCTTCGAAAGGTACGGAAGGGGTAGGTAAAGCTGCCAATGCTGCCGTAGTAGCTTCAATGTTCCTTGTGTTTATCGAGGAAATAATTATTGTTCAGATTTTGTCGTTCTTTGGATAGTGGTATATGGAAAAAGCGAAACTAAATATAGATCATTCTCAATCTGTTATCGAAATCAGAAATGTGAGTAAATCTTTTGGAGATAACCATGTGCTAAAGAATGTTAATCTGGATTTATATAAGGAAGAAAACCTTGTTGTTTTAGGTCGTTCAGGTACCGGTAAATCGGTTTTGATTAAGTTAATTTCTGGTTTATTAAAACCGGATGAGGGGACAATTGATGTATTGGGTGAATCTGTTACCGAATTAAATGATCGTCAATTGCGTGAATTACGCTTGAAGATTGGTTTTTCTTTCCAGAATAGTGCCCTTTACGATAGTATGACAGTACGTGAAAATCTGGAGTTTCCATTGGTGAGAAATAAACGGAATCTGACACGGTCTGAGATCAATCATGCAGTGGAGGAGGTGTTGGATGGTGTAGGTTTATCCCAAGCCATCAATCAGATGCCATCTGAACTTTCTGGAGGTCAGCGTAAGCGGATTGGTATAGCGCGTACGTTAATCCTTAGGCCGGAGATAATGATGTACGATGAGCCTACGGCGGGTCTGGATCCGATTACCTGTCTGGATATTAATGGGTTGATTAATGAGGTTCAGGAGCGGTATAAGACTTCGTCAATTATTATTACACACGATTTGGCTTGTGCAAAGGAGGTCGGTGATCGTATTGTGATGTTATTGGACGGTAAATTTGAAAGACAGGGTTCTTTTGAGGAAATTTTTGATACAGATGACGCACGGGTAAGAGCGTTTTATAATTATAATTTTATTCTATAATATACATGAGTAAGGCAGAAAATAAAAGAGCAATCATTGTTGGTATTTTTGTTTTTTTAGGCGTATTGATTCTTTTGGCCGGGATTTTTATTTTGGGCAGTCAACAGAAGAAATTTACAAAAAACATCGAGATCACCACCTCATTTCCTGATGTTGCAGGATTGAAAGTAGGAAGTAACGTCTGGTTTTCTGGAGTTAAGGTGGGTATTATTAAAAATATCCATTTTAAAAGTGTACAGGATGTCGAAGTTGTTTTGACTATTGAGGAGAAATCTGCGGAATATATCCGTAAGGATGCTGTCACGAAATTGGGCTCTGATGGACTGATCGGTAATAAAATTGTCGTTATTTCAGGGGGATCTCAGAATGCACCTACGGTAGAAACGGGCGACTTTTTGCGATCTGCCAAAACAGCGGATATGGAAGCTATGATGGAGACATTGCAGGTGAATAATGAAAACTTGGCGAAGATCACAACAGACTTTGTCGAGATATCACGTGGCTTAGCAGATGGCAAGGGGATGGTCGGTGCAATGTTGACCGATACGGCTATGGTGAATACCTTACGTGCGAGCTTATTGTCCATCAGTGCGGCAATGAACAATGCAAACAAGGCATCAGCTAACTTGGTGACATTGACAAATTCGTTGAACAGCAATAGAGGATTGATTCACGATCTAACTACAGATACAGCGATTTTTTCCAATTTACGTCAATCTGCTGCTCAATTGCAGGGCGTATCTCAGACCGCAAATGCATTGATCAATAATTTGAATAACGCCTCTAGCAGATTGAACGATAAGGATAATGCTGTAGGTGTCTTATTGAATGATCCTGCATCTGCAAACCAGATTAAGTCCGCAATTAATAACTTAAATTCAAGTACTGAAAAGTTAGATGAAAATATGGAAGCCTTGCAACATAACTTCCTATTACGTGGCTTCTTTAAGAAAAAAATGAAAGAAAACGCCAAGAAAGCCGAATTGCTTAAGGCAGATAGCGCACAATAAAGTGTGGTAAACATAATATCGAAAGGCTTTACGCTTGCGTAGAGCCTTTTTTTCTTTAATGAGTAACAAATCATATAGGTTTTCGAGCGAAACTTAGACTTATAGTGAACGTTTAAATGACTTTTTAGCTAAGAGGAAATGAATAAGCATGAAATTACGGATAAAGAGGTGATCTTTGAAGACAATCATCTGATAGCAATCAATAAAAGGGCGGGAGATATTGTGCAAATTGACGAAACCGGAGACCTTTCATTGGAAGATATGGTAAAGATCTACCTGAAAAAGAAGTATGATAAACCCAATGATGCTTATGTTGGGGTTATCCATCGTTTGGATCGACCGGTTAGCGGTATGATTCTTTTCGCGAAAACGAGCAAAGCCCTTGAGCGTATGAATAAGTTCTTTCAAGATCGTACGGTGAAAAAAACTTATTTTGCCATTGTGCGCCAACGTCCGCGAAATGCCGAAGGTAAATTGATCAATTGGTTAATTCGAAATAGACAGACGCGAGTGACCAAGGCGTTTCCGCGTGAAGTGAAAGGCGGTACCTATGCCGAATTGGATTATGCGGTAATAGGTGAGTTGAACGGGTTTTACTTGTTACGTGTTGAACCTCTTACAGGCCGTACACATCAGATTCGTGCGCAGCTGGCGGCGATGGGTTGTCCTATTGTTGGCGATAACAAATACGGATATCCAAGAGGAAGTTCGTTGGGAAGTATCTGTTTGCACTCGCGATCGTTGGCGTTTACTCATCCCATCAAAAAAGAGCAGATGACGTTGGTGGCTTCATTGCCGCAAGATGGTTTTTGGGACAAATTTGAAGCATTGGTACGCTAATCGTTAAATTTTCAGTAACTTTGGGCTATGAAATGGTTTAAATATCTACTCTTAATATTTACCTTAAGCTGCTCGATGGTGTCTATTTCTCGAGCACAGTGTGCAATGTGTACATTGAATGCCGAAAACTCTACGAAAGAAGGCAATATGCAGGGAAAGGGGTTAAATGATGGTATCTTATTTCTATTGGTGATTCCTTATTTGGCCGCTGCAGGACTAGGTTATCTATGGTATAAAAAATACCGTAAAAAGAATCCGCCAACCAAAAAGTTTATTAACGAGATAAAATAGAATCCGATGCCGACATCTAAATTTCATGCAATGATACATTCCAAATGCCCCAAATGTCATGTTGGAAATGTATTTGAAGGAAAGGTATATAGTTTGCGGAAGCAGCATATGAATGAAGTCTGTCCACATTGTGGTGTTAAATATGAGGTCGAACCCGGCTATTTTTATGCGGCAATGTATGTTAGCTATGCGCTTTCTGTAGCTGAAATTGTGTCTGTGTCTGTTGCTATTGCGATTTTGACAGGAAGTGAGTCGCCTTGGTTCTATTTGGGAGGTCTAGCTGTAACCATTTTAGTATTCGCTCCCTTTAATTTCAGGTATGCCCGCTTGATCCTATTACATTTTTTAACGCCAAAAATAAGCTATGAGCCTCGCTATGAGCTTGCTTTGGAAATCAGTGAGAAAGATAAGGAAGCGCAGGGTAATAAAAAGAATTAATAATACAAAAAAAATAAAGAGCTGTACAGCTCTTTATTTTTTTAAGTATTTCATTGTACTGTCGAAAAGGAAAACTTTATCCTTGTACGACTCCGAAATAAGTTGTTGTAATGGTATCAAATGGACCTGCTGAAAATCCATAATATATTCTTCGGAAGGCAGGACGACTTGAATACAATAAGTCATTCCTTCGTGCGGGGACTGGAGCATTTCCAGAAAATGCACTTGGAATTTTTGGGATTGTACGATATTATCTTCAATCCAGGAAACGATCTCATGATGGATGGTTTCTTCTGCTATAACAGATACATTGTATAAAAACATAAACAAAAATACGGTTTTATACGCTATTTTTGAATATTACGTTTTATTACTATATCTTGTAAAAATAAGGTTGCATTGACTGCAATTTGGTATTTAATTACAATATTTGGGTTAAATGATAAGGACGTATTCGGGATTATGAGGTTGCAATTTTGGACTTTTTTATTTTTTTGTGCATTGACGATGTTAGGGTGCCAACAACATAAGGTTGACCCTATACCCATTAATCAATTCTTTTCCACACCTGAAAAATCAAATTTTAAAATTTCTCCCAATGGTCGGTTCATTGCTTATATCGGTATGGACAATCATTGCAAAAATATATATTTGATAGATTTGATGGATAAGGACAGCTCTAAGCAGCTCACTTATCAGAATGATATCAATGTAAAATCCTTTGTCTGGAATAACGATTCCAAAATTTCTTTTTTGACCGAGCAATCTGCCCAGGATAGTTTACGTTTATATGCTGTGGATATTAACACGGAAAAGATTTGGCCATTAATTAAACCTGCTCGTGCAAGATTCAGGTGGGTTCATCCGATGGTTTCCAACGGGGATAGTTTTGTTGCTGGGATCAACGACCGAGATTCCTCGTTTTTTGATCTTTATCGCATTTATTTGGACGGTAGACCACGGGAACTGATTTTACAAAACCCCGGTAATATGAGCTCGTGGATTGCATCCAATGATGGGCAGGTGCGCTTGGCAGTTGCAAATGATTCGGTACAGCAATCTGTTCTTTTCCGGGATTCTGAGAAAGAACCTTTTAAGGAGATTATACGTTGTGATCTCGAAAGTAGTTTCACTCCGTTGGGGTATAAGGATAGTTCAAATCGCATTATTTATGCACTTTCAAATATAAATCGTGACAAGTTGGCTCTTGTTAGCTATGACCTGGTCAGTGAAAGGGAATTGGGAGAGCTATATAGCCACAAGGAGGTCGATGTAAGTCCGGGAGGATACTTCCCTGAGCAAAATCGCTTACTGTTTGTTAATTATACAACTTCAAGACAGAGCCGGCATTTTTTTGACGAACAAACAAAACGAAAATATGATGAACTGTCGAAGCAAATTGATGGTTTTGAATTCCAGGTCCTCAATACGGATGTTTCGGGAGAGAAGGTCATTATTAAGACTTATACAGATGTCAATCCGGGTGGGATTTATTTTTATGATTTTATATCAAAAAAATTGACCAAATTAACCGACAATAATTCAGATCTTAAAGATAAGGAATTGTCTCCCAATGAATTTATTACCTACAAAGCGAGAGATGGTATGACGATATCCGGTTACTTGACCTATCCTATACATTCCAACCGGAAAGATCTGCCTATGGTGGTACTGCCACATGATGGCCCCAATGGACGCGAAGTATGGGGTTTTGACAATGAAGCGCAATTTTTAGCGAATAGGGGGTATTTGGTTTTTCAGATGAATTATCGAGGTTCAACGGGGTTTGGAAAGAAGTTTTGGACTGCTGGATTTAAGGAATGGGGTGGAAAAATTCAAGATGATATTACGGATGGGGTAAAATGGTTAATCAAAGAGGGGATTGCCGATAAGGATCGTGTGGCCATTGTGGGGAAAGGGTTTGGAGGATATTCGGCATTACATGCTGCTTGCTTCAATTCAGATTTGTATAAATGTGCGGTTTCCTATTCAGGATATACCAACCTATTTACCTATTTTAGGGATATTCCACCTTATTTTAAGTCCTATGTACAGAAAATGTATCAGATCGTAGGAAATCCTATTCGTGAAGCAGAGTTGTTTAAAAATATATCTCCTGTTTTCCATTCAGATAAGGTTCGGATTCCTGTACTTTTAGTCCAAGGGGGCAAAGACCGATTTAGTTCGGTGACAGATGCAAATCAATTCGTTCAGAAGTTGAAGAATAACCATGTTCCTGTGCAATATATTCTGAAGGAAGATGAAGATAGAACTTTTAAAAAAGATGAGAATATATTTGGCTACTATAATGAACTGGAGCGATTTTTGGCAAAATATCTAGCGGACTAGGGGCATTATATGAAAGCAGGGAAATACAGCTATCGAAAAAATTATGGACTATTGTTGATGTTTTTCATCGTCATCAGTGGTTTGTACATTTTTGCGCTTTTTCTATCCAGAAGCTATACCGAGTCACATATAAAGAATGAATTTACCAATAGGAAATCGGAAATTTTTGATCAGACCTTAATTCCTTTTAATGACTTTTTCCAAAATAGAATTCCGGAAGTCTCGTTTTATCAAGGCTTTTTGGACTCTGTACAAGCCGGAAAATATGCCTATAGTATTTTAAGTTCTTATCCTTTTGTACGCGAAATTGGTTTTTTTGATTTACAATTTAATAATGATCATAATTTAAATTACGGTTTTATAGTCAATAATTTAAGAATTCAGCCTAAGACTATTACTTTTTTTACGGTATCCCGCTCGGGGCTGAACAAAAATACGATTCGTGACCGTGGTCAAATGGGCTTGCATTCGGAGGAAATTAATAATATTGGGGTTAAGCTCGCTACTTATATTGACAAGTTGCAGCCGAATGCAAAACTTTCTGACAAGGATATTTTAAAGGTATTTTATACGATCAGACCCGGACAGATCACCTATTTAAATATACCAAGGGTTAATGATTTGATTGTTTATAAAGCCATCATGGAGGGAAATTTGGACCATACTGTTGGCTATGAGCAGGACATGTTCAATTTTCAGATTGACCCGATGTATCTGGAGGTGAAAAATAGTTATACTAACCTTTATGAAAAAGTGGAGATTGTCCCTTTGGTAGGAGCACCGATTACACCAGAGAATGATGAAATTTCTACAGAAATGCCTTTGCCGGGTGCTTTGGCAGATTATAAATTGCTCTTTAGATCGAGCAAAAGTTTTCTCTCCAAGGAGATAAACCGTAGTTTTTGGCCCGTATTGGGCGGTATATCCTTGATTTATATTATTTTGATTGCGATTCTATATTTAATTTATAGAAATTTAGAAATTAACGGAAGACTTTTTAAATTGCAATATGATTTTATCAACAATTTGACCCACGAGTTTAAGACGCCTGTAAGTGTGATAAAAATTGCCGGAAATAATATTAAGAGTGCACAAGTTTTATCTGATGAGGAGCGAAAAATGTATGGTAATATTTTGGATCAGGAGGCTGATCGGCTCAATAATCTGATGAATAAATTATTGTCGTTTAGTCAAATTGAAAATAAAACCATTAAATTAAATAAAGAGGAAGTAGATCTAGAGGAATTTACCGAAAATTTGGTAGCTTCCTCAAGAATAAAATACGCTGACTTCAAGATTAGCACAAAAATTGATGTAAGAACATCGATGCTTGCGGATCCGGTATTATTGAGCAGTGTGTTTCAAAATATGATAGATAATGCCTACAAATATTCGAAAAGTGGGCATAAAATCTTGGATATTGCGATACAACAAAATAAGAAGAATTTTGTTATCACTTTTAAGGATGAAGGAATTGGCATAGAGAAGGCGGAGTTTAACAATATCTTCAAAAAGTTTTATAGAATAAAAAGTCAATATAATCAGCAAGGAAGTATTGGTTTAGGTTTGGCTTTCTGTAAGGAAATCACTGAGTTTATAGGTGGAGAGATTACAGTGAAAAGTCAATTGGGACAAGGCACTACCTTCACGTTGGTATTTCCGGTTTAAAAAAATAAATTTAAATATGAAATATCCATGTTTAGAAAGCATGAAAACTTATAGTTATAAACTGGATATTCCATAAGACATTTAAAAGACAAATTATTTACTTATGAATAAAGACATCACTGTTGCTGTTATTGAAGATGATGAGAACTTACGTTTCTTGGTAAAACATCGATTAGAATCTGAGGGCTATCAAGTCATCCAAAGCGGAAATGGGAATGAAGCAGAAAGTTTAATCTTGGAGAAACGACCGGATGTGGTCCTCTTAGATTGGATGCTCCCGGGAAAAGAAGGTAACGAGATATGTGAGGATGTCCGTAAAGCAGGATTTGAGAATATCATTATTATGATGACAGCCAAATCCCAAGACGTGGACAAGATTGAAGCTTATAGCTTTGGGGTGACGGACTATATTAGTAAGCCATTCAATATGGACGTGTTGATTGCGATGATAGATAACAAGGTAAAGTTTTTCTTACCTAAAAACAGCCCTGAAATCTACAAGTTTGGACAGACAGAACACCATCCAAATATCCATTCCTTGATACGGGAAGGTAAAAAGGTCGAATTAACTATTTTGGAGAACAGGATCTTATTACATTTTCTTCAAAACTTAGGTCGAGAGATTACACGTGAGGAGTTGATGGAAGTGGTATGGGGCTATAGTTCAAATGTGAATACGCGGACGCTGGATATGCACGTGGTACGTCTGCGGAAGAAGATAGAGACCAATCCTGACAAACCACATTATTTACAGACAGTGCGTGGATTGGGTTATAAATTTGTTGATGAGGAAGAGATTTGACGGATAAGAATTTGTTTTGTTGAAAACAATTATTATCTTCGTATAGATTGAAAGCAAGACCATGTTACCCGAAGAGGGTAATATGGTCTTGTTTCTTTTTTAAAATGTAGAAAATAAGAAAAAGATAAAATTATGGCAGAAGTAACTTATTTTACGGAAGAAGGATTGCGTAAGCTTAAAGAGGAATTAGCTTATCTGAAGACGGAAGGAAGATCTAAAATTGCCAATGCTATTGCAGAGGCAAGAGACAAAGGTGATTTGTCTGAAAATGCGGAGTATGATGCTGCTAAAGAAGCTCAGGGACTTCATGAAGCTAAAATAGCCAACCTGGAGAATACCTTGGCGACAGCCCGATTGATTGACGAATCCAAATTGGATACGTCTAAAGTCCTAGCTTTGTCTATCGTTAAGATCAAAAATAAAAAGAATGGAGCTGTGATGACTTATCAATTGGTTGCCGAATCAGAGGCGGACCTCAAGTCGGGCAAGATTTCTGTTAAATCTCCTATCGCCCAGGGATTATTGGGCAAGTCAAAAGGTGATACGGCAGAGATCGAAGTACCTGCAGGTAAGATTGAATTTGAAATTGTAGAGATTTCGAGATAACATATGTCGGTTATGTGCGGTACGCCATAACCGCACATCCACAAATTAACTTTATATTAAGAAGGTCGGGTTCTAGCAATCGCGACCTTTTTTGTTTATATTTGTTGAGAACATCATATGTATGTTACTTATGGTTGTTTTTTTATCAATGTATTTAGATCGTAAATATTAGACATTAGACTTTCCTTCTGCAAGCCGATGGCTGGCACAACCAAAGTCTCCATATGCGATATTAATATCTCAATACTTTATTATAAAAAGAGTTTATTCCAATATAGAATAATATGTCAACAATTTTTTCAAAAATCGTCGCTGGAGATATTCCAGCTTACAAAGTTGCGGAGAGTAATGATTTTCTGGCTTTTTTGGATATCAGCCCTTTGGCGAAAGGCCATGTTTTGGTGATACCTAAGAAAGAAACTGATTACATTTTCGATATTGAAGATGATGAGTACATGGCACTTTGGGTATTTGCAAAAATCGTTGCGCAGGGGATAAAAAAAGTAATTCCATGTGTTAAAGTTGGCGTGGCTGTTGTGGGATTGGAAGTTGCGCATGCACATATCCATCTTGTTCCGATCAATAAAATAAGTGACCTAAATTTTGCTGGGCCTAAGTTGAGTTTAGGCGAAGATGAACTACATCAGATCGCTGAAACAATACGGGAGTCCATTATCAGTATAACTGCACAAAATCAATAACAAGATTATATTACACTTGATTTACTTTCGTTTTTTAGAAGAATACTATATTTGTACTTTGTTGTTTTAAAATTATACAGGGAAAAAAGTAGATTTTGATTCTAAAATAGAGAAAACAACATTGATTTTTACTGAAAGTTATGCATGAACTTTTGTTGTCATTTCAACAACTAATGAATCCCGAAGAGCTCCTGAGTTCGGGCGGATTTTATTTAGTTATATTAATCGTATTTGCCGAAACAGGTCTGTTTTTTGGTTTTTTTCTACCGGGCGATTATTTATTATTTTTAGCGGGACTATTTTGTGCACTCAATAAGATCGATGTGAGCATTTATACGCTTTGTCTAGGTTTATTGGGAGCAGGAATATTGGGCAATTTTACAGGTTATTGGTTCGGTTATCGAGCCGGCCCCATGTTATTCAAGCGAAAGGATAGTTTTATCTTTAAACGGAAATATGTGGTCATGGCAGAAGAATTTTACCATAAATATGGGGGAACCGCATTAATTATAGGTAGATTTGTTCCAATAGTTCGTACTTTTGCTCCAATCTTTGCCGGTGTTGTAAAATTAGATTTCAAAAAATTCGTTTTATATAATATCAGTGGAGCTTTAATATGGGTTCTGATATTGACCCTTTCCGGATATTTCCTAGGAATAGAGTTTCCATGGATTATCCATTATGTTGAATATGTTGTCGTTGGGATGATCGTGATCGCATTTTTGCCTATTGCAATAACTTTGCTCAAAAAGCGAATGAAAGACAAAAGAAACAAACAAAATATACAGTAAAATAAAAAATGAGTAAACAAAACCCTTGGCACATGGTTTCTCCAGGTGAGAATGTGCCAAATGCCGTAAATGCTATCATTGAGATTACAAACGGATCCAAAGGAAAGTACGAATTAGACAAAGAAACAGGCTTGTTGCTTTTGGACCGAGTAATGAGTTCATCTGTCGTCTATCCAGCCAATTATGGTTTCATTCCGCAGACTTATTGCGACGACAAAGATCCTTTGGATATTTTGGTGATCTGTTCTGTTGATATTTTACCTTTAACACTAGTGGAAGCACAGGTTATCGGTGTCATGAATATGGTTGATGGCGGAGAGCAAGATGATAAAATCATTGCTGTTGCCAAAAATGATCCTGTATTCAACTACATTAAAGATATCGATCAATTGCCGCCGCATACCATGAAAGAAATTGTACAATTCTTTGAAAGTTACAAAGCTTTAGAAAAGAAACACGTTATCGTAGAAGGGGTGAAAGGACGTGAAGAAGCACAAAGAATCTTGATGGAGGCTATTGAGCTGTACAAAACAGAATTTGTTAACAAATAACCCCCAGCATGGCGCTCGATATTTTTTGGACATTGTTTTTAGTACTGGCCAACGGCTTTTTCGTTGCGGCCGAGTTTGCTATTGTCAAAGTCCGAATCTCCCAAATTGAAGTTCAGGCGAAAACAGGTAGTAAAGTTGCTACAATTGCCAAAAGTATAACGGAGCATTTGGATGGTTATTTGGCCGCTACACAATTGGGTATTACACTTTGCTCCCTGGCCTTAGGTTGGGTAGGAGAGGCTGTAATGACCCAGATTGTGCAGGGGGCATTAGGTTTCTTTGGTGTTGAATTGACTGGTACGATAGCGACCAATGCAGGTCATGTGCTGGCATTTACGATTATTACCGTATTGCATATTGTCTTTGGTGAGCTGGCTCCCAAATCAATTGCCATTCAAAAACCTGTTGCAACAACGATGAAGATTGCGGTTCCCCTGCAATTTTTCTACTTTATCTTTAGACCTTTTATTTGGATCCTAAACGGTTTTGCCAATTTTCTGCTTAAAATTTTAGGATTTGAAGTGACTAAAGGTGAATCCGCCCACTCTTCTGAGGAATTACAATACCTCTTGGATAAAGGAAAAGAATCCGGAGCATTGGATATTTCTGAGCATGAGTTAATTAAAAATGTCTTTGATTTTAATGAACGTATCGTAAAGAATATTATGGTGCCAAGGACGAAGATTGTTGCTGTCGAAATAACGGCAGATGCTTCAGAATTGATTGAAACCATGACGGAGGAGGGCTATTCACGTCTTCCAATCTATGAGGACAACATTGATCAGATTGTTGGTATTGTGCATACCAAGGACATCCTTCCGCTATTGGCCAAAGGCAAAGAGGTGGTGATGAGAAATATCATGCGTAAACCGTACTTTATCCCTGAGACCAAAAAAATCAATGATCTGATGGCCGAGTTTCAGCAGCGACGCCTGCAACTGGCCATCGTACTGGATGAATTTGGAGGAACAGCCGGGATGGCCACCTTGGAGGATATCGTGGAGGAATTGGTAGGAGAGATCCAAGATGAGTACGATGAGGAGACACCGGTTGTGGAACGCATATCTGAAACAGAATATATGGTAGATGCAGGGGCTAGTATTCATGATGTGAATGAGTTTCTTCCGATAGAACTACCCGAAAGTCAGGATTACGATACAATGGCAGGATTGGTCAGTGAAATCTTTGATAAAATTCCTGAGGTAGGTGAGCGGAAACAGGAATATGGTTATGTATTTACAATCATCCGCAAGGCGCAGCAGAATATTGAATTTGTTAAATTGGAACTGGTCGAGTCGACGGATGACGACATATCGGAATAAGAGCACAACGAACAGTACATGCAGTTATTTTTTACACCGGAATTAAATCCTTCTTTAGAAAATTTTATCCTCTCTGAGGAAGAAAGCAAGCACGCTGTCCGTGTGCTTCGTATGAATACGGGAGATCGTTTATATTTAATTGACGGTCGCGGTGGCCTGTACGAAGCTGAAATTATAGATCCACATCCGAAACGTACTGTACTTCGCATTCTAAGTGTCAAAGAGAATTACCAACGGTCAAACTATCATTTGCATATTGCTGTTGGGCCGACCAAGAACATCGACCGTATCGAGTGGTTTTTAGAAAAAGCTACCGAGGTAGGGATTCAGGAGATCACGCCGATTATTTGTGAGCATTCCGAGCGTAAGGAGGTGAAGTTAGACCGCTTGAACAAAGTCATTGTGTCAGCCATGAAACAATCTTTGAAAGCGTATCTGCCAAAACTGAATCCTGCGATACCCTTTAAACAGTTTTTAAAAGATCTTCCAAAGGAAGGTGCTCAAAAAGCAATTGCACATTGTGTTGATTCGGACAAGAAGTATTTGAACGAAATATTTGAAGCTGGACAACATTATATCATTTTGATAGGCCCAGAAGGAGATTTTTCGGCCGAGGAAATTGATCTGGCCCTGATAGCTGGTTTTCAGCCTGTGTCGCTTGGTGAAGCACGTTTAAGGACCGAGACAGCGGCGCTGGCAGCTTGTCTTGAGACCTCGCTACTCAATAGATAATTTAAGCTATTTTTTGTGTTTCTATGTGAATCCCATCTAATAATATAGATAAGATTCAGCATAGAAGAGGATACGTTTATTTTACGAGTTCAGCATCGATGATCTGAATTTCGGAATTTCCTTTCAATGGATCTTTTGTAAAAATCATCTTTCCTTTGAGCTTGATAGGATCTTCAGAAAATTTTATTGCACCCCCTTTTAAGGTCACTTCTACCATAGGTGGTATTCCATTGGAACCACAAAATTGACATTGCATGACAGGTAACACAGACATCATAAAATTTTTATGATTACGTCCACTGTGCAGCGGAACCATATAGCCCGGTAATTCGACCACTTTGTTCTCCAGTGCTTTGAGTTCTTTGGGATAAAATGGAGTATATACCTTTTTTGCACCATTATAGGTTACTTTATAAGCCATCTTATCAATGGCGTCCCAGGTTTTGTTCATCATAGGGGTATGATCAGGCACATCGGAATTGCTGCCGATCTGTGCATGTACCTGTACGATGCCGAAGAATATGAAGAGGAATGCCGTGATAATTTTTTTCATCTGTTTAATTTTTTTTGTGATGAAGCTATCAGACTTATTCTGTATGATGAATAAGTCTGATAGCTTCATCTAATTGAGTATTGAGTATTGAGATTTTGGCGATGCAAATCAGGATTTGCATCGGATATACCATTATTGCATTTTTAATTCAATTGCCCATCCATTCTATTTGTTTGATAAAGTGCCGGCTATACTTGTCCTATACGCTTTCATAGCAGGTATCAGCGCTGCGAGTATGCCTATGAGGCAAGCAATAAGCAAAAATACCAATTCTTTTGGATGTAGCCTAAAAGCTTCGATAAAGTCAGCACTTTGGCTCGTTTGGTTACTGATATAGTATAATGCCAGATGTGCCAATAATAGTCCCACCAGTCCACCTACGATTGTTATGGTCAGGCCTTCCAGTAGGACAATGTTGAATAACTTTCCTTTAGACGCACCGAGTGTACGCATAATGGCTAGATCATATTTACGTTGTTTTAACGCGTTGTAGAGGTTAATAAATACACTCAGACCAGCAATTAGCATGATGACATAGGCAAGGATCGCTAGAGAATCTATTCCTACGCCTAAGAGTGAAAACAGACGTGTACTTTCCATAGCCGGAGAAGCTGCTTGCATATCCGTTTGTTGATCAATCATTTTAGGCAATATACCGATAGCTGCAGGTGACTGGTATTTTATTAAAATAGCTGTTATTTCAAGACCATTTTGTTTGACCATATCAGCGCCGATAGATTTGACAAACACACCTTCTTCTTCGTGTTCATGGTCAGCATGATCGTGATCTTCTTTTTCATTGGTTGCCACTTGTCCGGTAGAATTTTCCTGTGAATCTTCTCCATGGTGATGTAGGTGTGCTTTGACTGTTTCTTCACGGTCTTCTTCCCGTTCGCGTTGTTCTTTTTGTGCCGCAGTTTCGTTATCAGCATGGGCGATACCGTGAACATCCCAGACGCTCTCGAGATTGGTCAATATGAGGTTGTCAGTTACATTGTTATTTTGCTTTAGAATACCGACGATCGTAAAAGGATGTTCATCATGACTATGGCCATCCTTGCTCAGACCGTGAGAGCTGTTGATTTGGTCGCCTATTTTCAAATGGTGCTTTTTTGCGACCTGTTCACCGATAACGACTTCAAAGTCTTTTTGCCAGATGCGGCCGTCATTTATTTGGGTATTGTAGATTGTCAGAAAAGAAGAGTCCGTACCCACAATACGATGTCCCTTAAAGTTATCGCCCAAGGATAAGGGAACCGCTAGTTGAACAAGCGGATTCTGGCGTAGTGGTTCGAGTTCATCCAATGGTATATTTCCAGTTGGATTGTCGATATGATATACGCTGGATAGGATCAATTGGAGTGGGCTCCCTTTAGCTCCGACCACGAGGTCAATATTTTTACTATTATTGTCGAGTTGTTTTTCAAATATTTCACCCGTGATAGAAAGTACAGCTAATATGGAAATTCCAAAAGCTGTCAGCAAGATACTAAGAAAGACAGAACCAAATTGTCTACTTAAATTTTTCCAAACCAACTGTATCGTGTTCATAACAAATTCTAAAGCTAAAAGGGTGAATGAATATATGACGTATGCAATTATTTTAAGATATACATTTTTGAGAACTGATCTTTAATCCGTTTGTCGTGTGTGGTGATCAAGAGGGTTGAGCCGGCGGTATCTGCAATATCCAAAAGAAGTTCCAGCACACGATTTGTATTGGTGTCATCCAAAGCAGCTGTAGGTTCGTCCGCAATGAGCAGCGCAGGCTTATTGATCACACTACGAGCAATCGCGGCACGTTGCAATTGGCCACGACTTAATTCATTCGGATAAGCTGTAGTTTTGTGATCCAGTTGCAGTTGGTTCAAGACCTGATGAATCTGATTAACATCCACCTTTTTCCCTGCCAGGGACTGTGCCAATTTGATATTTTCCAATAACGTTAAATTTTTGAGAAGATGTGCTTCTTGGAATATAAAACCGATATATTGAGATCTGAATTTGTCTAGTTTGCTATTGGATAATAGGGAAAGATCCTGATTATTAATTTTAACGAGCCCTGTATCGGGTTTAGATAAGCCCCCTAATATGTTCAGCAAGGTTGTTTTTCCAGTCCCTGAATCGCCCAATAATAGCGTGTGTTGCCCTTTTTCGATATAGATGTCCGGAAATGCGATGCTTTTTGCATTCGGATATTGGAATGTTAGCTGTTCAGTAGATACGATCGGATTGCTCATATGCTCAAAAATTGAAAATCTATTCAAACTTAGAGAAATTGCTTTGCATATGCAATATTATTGCAATAATAAGATCATTCTTGTTCCGCCATCTGAAAATGGTACAATGCTTTTTCTCATCAAATGAATGAATACTGTTGGCAAAATATTCCTAAAAACATAAAATTAGTCTCAATATGTTAATAACTTTTCGGGTTAATAATTTTATTACACTTCTTTAATATGATGCTTTTGAAATGATGAAATATTCGCTCAAATCCTCCTTCATACAGGTTTTTGTCTAAAAAAATAATCTAAATTTTTCAAGGTAACATTAAATTAACAAGTGGTTTACGTAATGGTAATTCGTTGTTAATGTTAATATAATATTCTGCCAATAGCTTTGCAGAAACAAAAAAACAAAATAAATTGGAACCACAATTACAACTTAAAAGAATCGCTGCTGCCATTACGTTCGTCGTAGCTGCGTCAACAACAGTTTATGCACAGGGGAGTGGGAAGGTTGCAGGTAAAGTTACAAATGTCAAGACAGGAGAGACCATCGCGGGGGTGACGGTAAAGGTACTTGGTACTTCACGTGTCGGAAGTTCAGATGTAACAGGTAATTACAATATTCCGGCTGTACCGGCAGGAAAGTATACCTTAGAATTTAGTTACTTAGGGTTTGCAACAAAACAAATTACTGATGTTGAGATTAAAGATAAGGATGTTACCAATTTAGACGTGGTTCTTGACAATTCTGAAGGTAAAGTGTTGGATCAGGTTGTGATTACTGGAACATTTAAAAAAGAATCAATCGGTGCATTGTATGCGCAACAGAAGAATAGCGCTCGGATTTCAAGTGGTATTTCCACTGAGCAAATAAAAAGAAGCCCAGATAGAAATACATCCGAAGCGATCAAACGTGTAAGCGGTGCGAGTATACAAGATAACAAGTACGTCATCGTGCGTGGTTTAAGCGACCGTTATAATTCAGCAATGTTGAACAATGCTATTTTGCCTAATACCGAAGTGGATAAAAGAGCATTCTCTTTTGATATTATTCCGTCAAATTTGATTGAATCCATCATTATCAACAAAACAGCGACGCCTGATATTCCAGCTGATTTTTCCGGGGGTGTGGTGCAAGTAAATACAAAGGATTTCCCAGATAAAAATTTCTTTGACGCGGCAATAGGAACTTCATACAATACGCAATCTACGTTTAAGGATTTTACATCGGCAAAAAGAGCCGGTAGTGAAGCATTTGGATTTGCTAGTAGTGACCGTGAAATTCCTAAAGGTTTTCCTTCGACAAAAGATTTTCAATCTTTAGAGAATAACTCAAATGAAATTTTCGAATATTCTAAATTGTTTAAAAACAATTGGGGGTATGAAACAAAAAAATCGACTTTGACACCGAATCTTCAGTTTAACTATGGTTCTACAAAGAACTTTAAAGATGATTCCAAATTTGGAGCTATCCTATCTTTAACGTATCGTTATGACCAAAGGAAACGAGAAGCAGATCAAAAAGCTTATGTGGGGCAGTCATTACCAGAAGTCTTTCATGATGACCAGTATAGCTTTAATACAAATCTAGGAGCGTTGGCAAACTTCGCGTACTCTTGGAAAACAAATAAGATTTCATTCAAAAATTTATATAATCGTATCCTAGAGAATCAATTTACTTACCGCCAAGGAAAGGATGATTCTGGAAGTGAGTTCTATCGCACAGGGGATTACTTATTACAACGTTCAATTCTGACCAACCAATTGTCAGGTGAACACATTTTGTCATCGAAAAGCAATCTGAAAATAGATTGGTCATTAAATTATGGACGAACTGACAGAGATGAACCTGGTTATAAACGCATGGAGTACTCGAAAGATGGAATTGCCGCAATTTCAGCTACGAGTTCTTCTACAGCCGATAGAGCTGGTAATTTTAATTCCACAATGACTGAAAATTCTTACGGTGGAGCCTTGAATTTTACCTTGCCAATCCGTTTGTTCTCTGAAAATGATAAATTGAAAGCGGGATATTTCAACCAGCTCCGTGATCGGAATTTTAATGCAAGGGTAATTGGGTTTATTAGAAATGGAAACTTTGATGCAAATCTGTTGAAATTACCTCAGGATAAGATTTTTGATCAAGCTAATATTCGTCCCAACGGATTTATACTGAATGAAATAACGAATGGTGGTGATCATTATGATGCGAAAGCATTTTTGAACGCTGGTTATTTGATGTATGATGGATTTGTAATGGAGAAATTAAGAGTAATCGCTGGTGCTCGTCTTGAATCATACAATCTGAAATTGAATAGTGAAGACAATGGAAATCCAGTTGGTGTTGACACGACAACAATTTCATTATTACCATCACTGAATTTGATTTACAATTTGGATAGCAAACAGAGTTTTCGCTTTGCAGCGTCACAAACAGTCGGAAGGCAAGAGTTTAGAGAGATGGCACCCTTTCCATTTTATGACTTCAATAAGAATATGAATGTTCGGGGAAATCCTAATTTGAAACAATCGAAGACATCAAATTTTGATTTGGGATATGCATATTATCCGACCGCTGGGGAAATTCTATCAATAGGAGCGTTTTATAAGTATTTTGAAAATCCAATTGAGCAAGCATTGCAGTTAGGAAACTCGGGCCGTTCATTCAACTATACCAATTCAAAGTCTGCAGATGTGTTTGGGGTGGAAGCCGAAGTGCGTAAAAATCTGAAATTTATTGATGAGCGATTGGACAATTTTGTAATCAGTGCCAATGGTTCATACATTTATTCGAAGGTTATTGTTCCAACAACGGTGAACCCAACAGGTAAGCGTAAATTACAAGGGCAATCACCTTATCTAATCAATGCTGGATTATCTTATACGACTAAGGATCCTAATACTACGGCGATCACTTTACTTTATAACAGAGTTGGACCAAGAATATGGGCAATCGGAAATGCTGAGGATCCAGATATTTATGAGTACTCTAGAAATATTCTTGACTTGCAAGTCGCAAAGAAATTTGCGAATGCTAGAGCCGAGGTCAAATTGAATTATAGTGATATATTGAATAATAAGGCTTATTTCTATCAAAAACCAAAAGGTGCGGATCCAAATGCTGCATTTAATAAGGACACAGACAATATTAACAGAATGGAGCAATATGGGTCGACAATCTCATTAACACTTTCATATAAGTTCTGGTAGGCCTTTGTTAATTCATAAATATTTAACATTGAATTAATTATCGGGTAAAATTAAAATATTTTTTTTGTACAAATAAAACATGAAAATGAAAACGAATTTAAACTTAAATCTTTTGGCTGTTTTAGCTGCAGGGTTGACTGCATTTGCAAGCTGTAGTAAAAGTGATCCAGCAGTAATTGAACCTCCTGTAAAACCGGGTGATTCGAATGAGTCTCTTGCTGACGCTTTTTTTGATAAAGTTGCTTATAAAGGGGCATTTGGTACAACAGATTGGACAGCGGGCTGGGTAAACTATGAACCGAATAAAACAGCATATTCTGCTGCAACTGAAGAGTTATCAGGCGAAATTTCTGCAGATAGGACTTTGGATGCTTCAAAAACATATCTATTGAAGGGTTTTGTTTATGTAAAAAGCGGAGTAACACTAACAATTCCTGCAGGAACTGTTATCAGAGGAGATAAAAATACTAAAGCAACTTTAGTTGTTACAATGGGTGGTAAGATCAATGCAGAAGGTACAGCTACAAAACCGATTGTATTTACATCTAATCAATCCGCTGGTAATAGATTTCCTGGTGATTGGGGAGGTATAATTATCTTGGGTAAGGCAACTAATAATATTCCGGGTGGAACAGGTTTGATTGAGGGAGGTTTGACTGCACCTTATGGAAATCATGGTGGTACTATTACTGATGATAATTCAGGTGTGCTTAAATATGTACGTGTAGAATTCCCTGGTATTGCCTATACAACAAATAATGAAATCAATGGAGTTACTTTTGGCTCTGTAGGATCTAAAACAACAGTTGATTACGTACAGGTTGCATACTCTGGCGATGATTCATTTGAGTGGTTTGGTGGTACTGTAAATGCAAAACACTTAGTATCTACAGCAAATATTGATGATATTTTTGATTTTGACAATGGTTACTCTGGTAAGCTTCAATTTTTGGTCGGTTTAAGAGATCCCAAGTTAGCGGATCAAGCTGGTCAGTCTAATGGAATTGAATCGGATAATTCAGAAAAAGTTTTTGGTTCATCTCCAAGAACACGTCCTGTAATTTCAAATATGACTTTGATCGGTCCCGGAAATACAGAGGTTGATGCAAAACATGAGTATGCTAATTTGTGGAGAAGAGGTAGTAAAATGGTGTTGGCAAATTCGATCTTTATCAATATGCGTTATGGAATTGATGTTCGAGATAAAGAAACTAGTGATGCGTTGACAGATAAAACTTCATTGATCAAAAACAATATCTATCAAGCTTTTACGGCTGAAAAAACAATAGTTGCGGGTGATAAAGATAAAAACACTGCATCTTTCGAAAATGCTGATTTATTAAAAGCTTATTTGACCACAAATGGGAATACGTTTATTGATGAAGCGGCTGCTAAGAACCTTTTGGTTGGTCCTTACAGCTTAACCACTCCGAACTTCCTATTGAAGTCAGGATCTGCAGCTGCTACTGGCGCTTCTTTCTAAAAGAAATAGGAACCAAAAATCAATAAATACTAGAATAATTATAGTTTAGTAAAATAGAAAATCCTGCCTGTGGCGGGATTTTTTGTAACACTTTTTCAAATATTTCCTTATATAGTCAAATAATGTAAATTAAAATTATGAAAAAAAAAGTATTAAGAAGTTCAATCAGGAATTGTAATCTTTTAAAGATAGCATCCTTAGTGTTTTTATTAAGTTCGTCTTGTAGTAAAAATGACAAACTTGAAAATGCGAATGAAATAAAAGAGGAAACCACAGTCCGAAAAACAAAGGCTACTGCTATCACAGATCAAAATGAGCAAAATGCTAATAAGAATTGGAAATGGGATGATCCGGCTTTGACGAATGTCAAACTATATTTTAAACCGAAAGTTAATGGTCAGCCTAGTCCGTCTATAGAAAGACCTTTGCCTTGGTATAGTTTTGGTAATCCACTAAATAATTCTGATAAGGACTATCGTTCCGAATTAGGGTGGGTGTTATATTTGAAAGATTTCGGCACGCCGGATAGGCCTGCGCAGACACCGTTTTTTGCTCTATATAATATCTATTCTGGAGTATTGAGATTTTTTGTATACAATTATAGAGTACAAGATCTTAATGAAGGATCGAAAACCCATTATATAGCAAAACTTAGCTATGCAAACCCTGATGAACATAACGGAATTCTAAGCTTTTCTGCTCCACCTGACCAATTTATTATTGACAAAGAGGATAGAGATTTATCTTTAGTTAGTGTCACAAAGAAAAATGCGAGTGATTTATGGATGAACTTTGATTTTGTATTGGCGAAACCGTCAGCGTATAAGAATAGGACTAATTTAGTGCTTAGTGTATTTGGAGTGAATGAGACAGAATTAAATTTAGGATCTGATTTTTCCGCCTTAACTGCTAAATCCTCAATTGGGGGCGCAGGAAAGTCCGGTTCTGATTTTGCTAAATTCATTAACGGGGGAGTAGAATATACAACATCTGGAGGAGCTTTTATTGAATCAATAAATAAATTAAAAGAAGCTTTTCCAAACGTCAAAGCTAAAGCAGCTATACCGTCACAGGCACCAAACAATTTGGAGCGGTCCAAACTTCGTGCAGCATTACCTATTGCGACTGTGGCAGCAGGAATTGGGGTAATTAAAGGGTTATTTGGTTTTGTGAAATCATTTGTTGGGGGATCAAATTCTGCTACCAATACGCAGACAACCTTACAATATAACGGCATCGTTAAGACAACAGGAACAGCAAACCTCACAAATAATCTCTATAACATCCAATTTTACACAGGTAGCAATAGCCTTTCATCATCGTATTATGTTCCATTATATGATTATGTAATTGGATTGATACCAGTTTTTGAATCAGAAAAAGGAAATAATTCTAATTGGGCTCTACATCTCAAATACGATGAAACTCTCTTTCAATGTCGTAATGAATGGCCTTATGAGCCTGTAAGGCAAGGACAGTTTAGCATTCAAGAACAATCGATTTTTCCTATTTTATCTCATTTTACAAATGACGAGGTAAGTGATTTAGTTAATCATGTTCGATTGGACAGTGTGAAATTGACTTTATTGAATCGCAGGGATTTCGGTGATGGGCTTGCTAATTCATTTAATTATATGCCATATAAGGTTTTTGAGAAATATGAACCCTATAATGAGGGAATTACTATCAATAGCGCTAATTCTGGATGGCGTAAATTCTATCCATATTATCAACAAGCGCCTTCGTCTATTTTTTATATAAAGAAGTTTTATCACGACCAATATGCCAATAATACTGGATATTATTCAGATGGTTTTACTACAGATCAGAAATTTAGGCCAGCGGTAGGGATATATATAAAATTTACGATAACTGATCCAAAGTATCCTCACAACGAATCAAGGGAAAGGGTCATCTTTAAAGTTGTTGATACAGAATTCAAGGGAGGCATCCGAGATTACCCCGGAAAGTCTGGCTGTCCAGTTGTTACTTACAATAATTAATAGGATATAAATTCTTTGATGACTAGTCAGAACATGTGCTTTATAAAATAGGTTCAATGGAAAGAGCTGTCTCCTATGTTTGTTCCAAGCAAATGTAGGAGACAGTCCTTTTGTAGCATCTCGCGCTAATATTTCGTTATACAGTCAAATAATATAAACTCTAAATGATGAAAAAAACAATCTATTTATTTGTGTTGAGCATCTTTCTGCTTTTAGGCTGTAAAAAGTCTGATAATAAAATTGATCCTGAAGAATCTGGACTTAGGATAGAAATCAAAGAAATTTCTGGTTGGGGTAATGGGGTGAATATCAGTATTGATCAAAGTAAGACTGAAATTAAATATCCTAAAGATGGTTTATCAGAGACAAAAAAAGATAAAGTATATAAAACAAGTGAGGCTACATTAAAGCAGTTGTCCAGCTATATCAATACATATAAGCTAATGGATGCAAAAATTAATGAATGCGCACGTTGCGCAGATGGACTGGATTATGTGATCACAATAAAATCCGAAGGGCGTGAAAATACAGTAACTATTGCTGCTCACCGTACAGATGGTAAATATACAGACCTCTTAGACTTTATTAATAAGATGTGATTAACTAAAGCTAAGGAGCGATATAGGAACTTTAAGTAAAATAACGAAAGCTGATAAAATAGAACGCCTCTTTATTATCACGGTTATTTTTAGCTCACAAGTTTACCTCGGCTCATAGTGATAAACAATCTGATACGATTGTTTTTTAAGTTCATCAGACAATTGACCAAGGGCCAGACTCTGCGCTTGCGGAGTAGGTTCGCAGATGGAATAGTATTTGCCATTGTATAAAATCGCATCACCTATAGGCCGTTCAAATTGGACGGCCATCGTGATATGTGTGGGATAGAGCAGCGTGATCATCGGTAGGTTATAAATTTCCTTGACCAGGTAAAAGAATAATGCTACTCGGTCATCACAGTCACTGGATTTATTTAATAATGTCTGTTCTGGTGATAGCCGTTTTTCTGTGCCAAAATTATCTTCATCGTTTTCGTACAGAAAAGCATAACGTGTAAATCGCATTAAATAATCTACGCCTTCCTTTTCGTTCTTGCCTTTTAAATTTTCTTTGAGTGCGGGAATTAATGATTGGTAGGTTTCCTTACTCAATGGGATATTGAAATAAGTTTCGAAATCTACTCCCGGATAGTTTTTAAAAAGATCACTGATATCGTTGTTCAATTTAACATTGAAGTGATACGCTTTATGTCCATCATTGAATGCAAGCTGTTTTTCAATATAATTTGCTGGAACGAAATCCGGTAGTTTCGTAATTTTATAACTGAAATCGTTGGTTGCTTCCGGTACCTTGATCTTTACGGGAATATAGGTATCTGCTCTTTGAAATAGCTTTCCGTAGTCATGGAAATTTAAACAGGTATATTTTTTACCATCAATTTCAAAAAAAGGAATATCAGAAATATCCTCATTATTCTGGATAAAAAAGATAATCTGATTGTTGCCCACCGCCAAACGGGCATCATATCCAGACTTACACATCAAGAACCATTTGTATAGTGTGTAACGCGCATAGTTCTCTGCTTTGGGGGCTATTTGTTGTGCTGTACGACGCACAAGCTGATAGTATACCCAGTCATTGAGATGCTGTCTATCCTTGTAATCCAATAGGCTATTAACTAAATCACGGTATTCTGTCTGATCGGCAGCCTGATAAAATTCTTGAACACGAGCTCCAGTTAAACTATCATCGAATGGAATATTGAACGAGGGGGATACATCAATTGAGACCTTTCCGTCATAGAAATCGAAATCATGACGTTGCGCCCTAACAAGTTGTGGACTGTAGGTTAACCAGCATAAGATGGTCAAAAACGCAATATAGTAACCTTTGATGTTCAATTCTTAACAATTTGATAACATAAGTGTAATATAAATTTAACAAATTGTAATAGCTTTTTATAGGGATTAATGAAAAATGTTTTTGGGATTTGGGTGTTTACTTTTTGGTTTGTATAACTTAGCATGACATTCAATCCATTGGGGATTTCTTCCACTGTTAACTTCATCGTTGGGTAAATAGAAATTTCTTTACGGATTTTGAGAAACCCACTTCCATATTTTTCAATCTCGCCAGTTAGATAAAAGGCTTCGGCAATTAATTTATTTCGTGTGTAAGCTCTATAACTATTTCGCTGTAGATCTCCATTATAGCGGTAGAAGTTTTCTGATCCAAAATTTCGTAATCACATAAAAAAAATCAAACTAGATTTTTAAGGCTTGGCTAAATAGGAGTGAATTGTTCCAGCAGAGATTTCAGGCATTTTCTCCAATATCTCATTCCTCCAATATCTCAACACTCCATCAACAGAATCTTTCTGCAATAGGGCCTGACGGCTTCCACATAGGATTTTCATACATTTTTCAATATCACTAATGCGAAATTTAAACATGCCTTGCGCTTTAATTTTCTTGAAGATTTCTAAGGCATCACGTTTTTGTTCGAAATAACCCTGGTCGATCCAGTTCTTCAAAAGTGCGAGTATAGCTTTATTGGTCTTTCGGGTACTGCCTTTTGGTGCATTTTTCTTCTTCCAAATGATCCGGGTGCCGTCTCCGTTCGGAGAATAAACGATATGCGAAAAACCTTTATATCCATCCTCGTCGATATTTTTTGTATGGTAAAGCTGGATATTCCCGGATTGGGTGTCATTTACGAAAATTTTTGAGAAAGGACATTCTAGGATAAAAGGAAGGAGATCCAGTTGATCTTCGTGGAAACGATTCTTATCACTTGGCTTGATAATGAAACTAAAGACGTAATTATTGGGTTTGCCAAGGAGAAATGAGAGTTCATCATCGCGCATGTCTATTTCATTCAACCGTTTGATCACTTGGCAGATGATAACATAGTCCATGCAGGACATAATCACATCCGGTTTTTCCGCTTTGCGGATAGATGGTCTTTTGATAATTTCGATCAATGGAGTAGCGATCAAAAATTTAAAACTCTATGGATATTTTGACTTTGCCTCCAAGTCCCTTTTCAACAATGTCAAAAAGTGTTTTTAAAGTAATATTGCTCCCATTGTTCTCAACCCTTGAAATATACTCACGTTTTTTGTCAATCAGTTCGGCGAGCTCGGATTGAGTAATATGTCTTTCCTCACGCGCTTTTTTAAGGAGCAGACCTATTTTAAAAGATTCAAAATCTCTATCCAATTCATCTCTTCTTTGGGTGCCTACTTTTCCGTAAACATCATCTTTAATATTTTTCCAGTTCTTAGTTTCCATCTTCTCTACCTTTTTGTTCGTAATACTCAGCCATGATACTTAATGCTTTTTCGATCTGATTCTTTGGTGTTTTCTGTGTTTTCTTTTGAAAACCGTTCATTAAGATAACGAGTTTATCACCATCAAAAAAGCAAAATACACGCCATATATTGGAGCCAAGCTGAATCCTAGCTTCATATAATCCGTCGGTTCCAGTTAAATGTTTTAAATAATTACTCGGAACCCGTTCAAGAGTTTCTATTGCTTCAATTATTTTAAAAATTTTGTCCTGTACCTTTTGGGGTTGATCCAAAAGGAAGTCTTCAAAATAATTTTTAAAAGCAATTACCTCTCTTACTCTCATTTTACAAAGGTAATTTAAAAGTTACTTTTTGTCAAATTTTTTAAGCGTGTCTTCTAACGTATTCTTCCCAAACACTTTTTATAACTTCCTTTTCATTAGCGTTTTTAGGAGAAAGATGTCGGTACAGCTCTTCTAAACTTTTGAGTTTCGCCGCATGTCTGGAAGCCCTTATTCCTTCCAATACTTTTTCCACAAAAAACGCGTCAGATAAGGAGACAATTTCTTTATCCACCTTTTCATGCGAATTGCTTACTTCCCAATCATCAGGTGGTGTAATATCATTCAGCTCACACTCTACCTCTTTAGCTATGGACGGGTAGTCAGCGCTATTATATTGATCTGGCCTATTAGGGTCTTCAATATTACCAACATAATTAGGATTTCTTTCCAAATCAATTGAAAGTGCATATGGAGATTTTCCAGCAATGCATCTTCTGAGAGCTACAGCATTTGTAACATATAGTGAGAAACGATTGATTTTTTTCATTTCCCATTTTACAATAGATATCTGTAATACTATTGTTTAAAAACTATATGTAAATTTTGTAAAAATCGAAATATTGCTTATATTTGTATTATGAATAATGCTTTAAAGTGTATTATTCTTGTATTATATGGCTTTTGAAGCTTGATCTTGCTAAAGAAAACCTAGGAAATTTTCAATAGACGCAAGATGAAGAGTTCAAGGCCCAATCTCTACCTTTGTAGGAAGGAGAGGTGGGCTTACTCTTTGTTCTCGTCTATAGGCTTCCTAGGGCCTTCTTTAGGGAATAAGGTAAGATCCACCTCTTTTTTGATGGATAGACCTTTCGTATAGATTTCATTGCTCAATCGCCCCAAGATTATAAACAGAGCAATGATGAGAAAACAACTGTTCAAAAACATTATCCGAAATCCTGAATAATTAATTTAACTATTCAGATTATTCTGACTTCACTAGCTATGGAGAGTGTTTCGCCAATATTGATGCCTTGTAAAATTCTATTCACACACCTCTAGCTTACCCTATTTAATCAATTTTAGTTGTGGCCGATGGCCTGAAAAATAGCTGATTTCAATCGGCAAGGGAATGCTATGTGCCTCAGCTTACAATTTTACAAACTTAAGAATGAAAGAATTTTTAAATAAATTGACAACTCTTGACCTGATATTTTATGAAGTCCATAAAGTAGATTATGATCCTATAATAGACATCAGGGCTTTCTGGAATGCTTATGATATCAGCACTTTCAATGAATATTTTATAGCGTTGTTTACCGTCTATAGCGGTAATCCCCTTGGATAAAGAACCACTTTTTGATGCTGATCAAATGTTTGACTTTATGGTAGCACTGATGCGCATGCATATGGCTTACCATATGGCCCACTACAGGAATATAGATCTGGGAAAAGTGACAATCTTAGCGTATGATAATAGCAAAATCACAGCGGAAGAACTGAAAATTGGCGAAAAAATGTATCGTTTTTTCACCGCTTCGCAAAAAAAAACATTAACCAATAAATTATGAATATCCTAAAATCACGGCATCTTTTAAAGTGTCCAATACCCCACATAATTCAAGTACTCGTTAAGTACTGCTTAAGCACAGATATAGTACTATTTACTGGGCAACTACGTAAGCAAATTAACAAAGGAAAAATCTGCAATAAAAGTGCTTCGCTGATACTACAAAAGTACCTGAATAGAACCTGCAATTTATCAGTTGCGAATTGGAGTCAAAGCGCTATAAAAAACACACCTTCTTCATACTGTCTTCTGACCAACTTCGCCCCAACTTCTGCCTTTCTACAGGCTGGCCTTTGGTCTTGCTCTGGTCGTCCTTCGGATTTTCCCGAAGCCAGCCCGAAGCCGGTCAAAACAACACCCATGCAACACACGAAAAAGGGCAGAAGTTGGTCAGGAGTTGGTAGGGGATTGCTGCTATGCACGATTTTAGTTTCTATGTTTAGTTTATCGGCTCAGACGCCCCGCAAGGACAGCGGGGCCGACGGGCCAATAGCAGGACAATCTGATATCATACCATTAAAAATCGGTCATAAAGTACCGGAAGAGTTCTGGGCTAAAGAACATCTCTTTTATATCAATGGGGATACCGTGCGTAAGACTCTCCATGAATATAAAGGGAAGCTTTTGATCCTTGACTTTTGGATGATCGGTTGTTCCAAATGTTTTCTACATCAAAAGGAAATCAATTACTATAAAAAGCTGTATGGGGACAAACTGGCGGTAATAATGGTTAATGGCGTTAAGACAAAAAATAATTATGCCAGTATCCATAGCTATCTAAAAAATGAATGGTTTCGGAGCTTGGGACTGGATTCATTTTCATCAATAATTGAAAGTAGCTATTTGGACCAATTGCTTCAGCCTGCCGGCTACCCAATGTATTATTGGATAAACCAATATGGCATATTACAAACGATCACCTACCGAAATCTATTGGACAGGGATTATGTAGCACCATTTTTAGAGAAATAAGATGGTAAGAACTATTTTTCTCATTTGCAGTATGTTGGTTCTAGGAACGCAACTGCAGGGGCAAATACTGATAAAAGGAACGGTGCTAGATAGCCTAGGGGAGGCGATAAGTGGTGTGTTTGTAAGCGAGAGCCACAATAATAGCCGGGTGCTGACAGATAAAAACGGTAAGTTTGAACTTCATACGGCAGCTAATCAAGGCACGCTGTCATTTCAGCATCTCGGTTATCTACAGCACACGTTGGCATTCGATGGGGCCACCGCTGCACTGGTCGTAAGGTTAAAATCCCGTACAACACAACTCGACGAAGTTATGGTCTCGACAGGATATCAGTCCATACCGAAAGAACGGGCCACAGGATCTTTTTCGACCGTTGGTAAGGAACTGTTCAATCAGCAGGTAGGCGTGGACATTTTATCCCGTCTGCCCAATATTGCTAATGGTATGGTAATGGATAACAGTAGATCTACAAACGGACAGATGATGGTTCGTGGGTTAAGCACCATCAATGGCCCCAAAGCCCCGCTGATCGTGCTTGATAACTTTCCATATGACGGTGATATCAACAATATAAACCCGAATATAGTGGAAAATATAACGGTGCTAAAAGATGCCGCGGCATCCAGTATCTGGGGGGCACGTGCAGCGAACGGCGTTATCGTGATCACAACAAAAAAAGGTCTGTTCAATCAGCCTGTCCGCGCGGAGTTTACTTCAAATCTTTCCGTCGGAGCAAAGCCGGATCTTAATTATATCCGGCAGATGAACACATCGGATTTTATTGAAGTTGAAAAAAAACTGTTCGACGCAGGTTTCTATAGAAGTAAGATCAACTCCGCTAGCAAGCCATTATTGAGCCCCGTTGTGGACCTTCTGGATCAGGTTGCCAAAGGGATGATTGAAGATGACGAAGCCCGGAAAGCAATGGAGATCTTCAGGCGTACGGATATCCGTGATCAGCTGGATCAGTATATGTACAGACCGCAGTTCAATCAGCAATATTTCCTGGGACTGTCCGGCGGTACGGACAGGTTCTCATGGTCGTCATCTGCTGGTTATGACAACAGCCAGAAAACACTCGGAGATTCATACGAACGAATGAACATCAGGTTCCAGAATAACTATATGCCGTTGAAACAGCTGTCCGTCAATACAGCATTGAATTATACACATACACTGGATAAATCCGCACGAAAGGGGTATAATGATTTACCGAATTATATTCCCTATACACGGATTGCCGATGAAAACGGAGCACCGCTTCCTGTAGGGAAAAATTACCGGCAGAGTTTTATCGAATCAGTGGGAAATAATTTGCCCGGGGACTGGAATTATTATCCGCTTACAGACTGGCAGCATCAGAATTCCAGATCCAATACCTCCGATATCCTCGCAACGGTTGCGGTCCGGTATGAAATTTTTAAAGGGCTGGTTGCATCGGTGAACTATCAGTACGAAAGACAGAATGATACAAATACGGGACTGGCGGACGAGGAGAGTTATATGGCACGGGATTACGTCAACCGATTTGCGAAAGTTGACGGGGATAAGGTTGAATATCCGGTACCGCAGGGCGGAATCTTGGACAAGTCCAGTAACCAGCTGAATTCAAATAATATCCGTGGACAGCTGGGTTTTGACAGGAGATACGGAAAGCACGGTTTCAACGCCATCGGTGGACTCGAAGGCCGTGCAGCAAATGTCAGGTCGTATGGCGACAGATTCTATGGCTACAACCGGCATAATCTCACCACAGGTAATGTTGATTATGCACATGCCTATCCATCATTCATCGGCGGAGGCTCAAGCTTTATCTACAATGGCCAGTCTTTAGCCGAAACGGATACACGGTTTGTGTCCCAATTTGTCAATATTGCTTATTCATATGATGACCGATATACCCTTTCGGCCAGCGCGCGCAGGGATGCCAGTAATCTTTTTGGTCTGAAAACAAACGATCAGTGGAATCCTTTCTGGTCAGTTGGCACGGCCTGGAAATTGTCCGGCGAAAAGTTTTATAATATCGGTCCGGTCCCTTATCTGAACCTGCGGGCAACCTATGGATTCAGCGGGAATATAGATCCTGCCATGGTTGCCGTAAATACCATCCGATTTGCCGGCCGATCGGTGTATACCAATGCTCCGGTGGCAATGTTCAATAATTTTTATAACCCCCGGCTGTCCTGGGAAACATCTAAAATGCTAAACTTAGCTTTAGACTTTCGTACGGAAGAAAATAGGTTTTCGGGCACAGTAGAATATTACAGGAAGAACGGGGAGAACCTTTTCGGAAATGCACCGGTCGACCTGACGACGGGTGTAGATCCGTATATGTTAAGAAATGTGGCCAGTATGCGGGGGCAAGGATGGGATTTTGAGCTAAAAAGTAAAAATATGACAGGTTCCTTTCAATGGAACAGCATATTGAATCTCAGCTTTTATAAAGATCATATTAATGACTATAAGGTAGAAAGGACATTGGCAAGAGAATATGTCAATACGTACACTCCGCCCATATCCGGATTAAAAGGCAAACCTGTCTATGCACTGTTTGCCTATAAATGGGCGGGACTGGATCCCGTCACGGGAGAAGCGCGGGGGTACCTGGCCGGAGAAGTGAGTAAAAACTACAGCAGTATAGTTGGCACCGGTACAAAGATCGAGGATCTTGTGTACTTCGGTTCGGCCATTCCAACGAAATTCGGCTCTTTTATCAACTCCTTTTCATACAGAAATATTGACCTACAGATAGGACTGACATTTAAGTCAGGGTATTGGTACCGTCGAAAATCCATCAACTATACAGAACTTTTTAACAATTGGACCGGACATTCGGACTATGCACAGAGATGGCAGAAACCGGGAGACGAAGTGTCGACCAATGTTCCTGTCAACCCATATACGGCCAATAGCAGCAGGGACAGATTCTATGAAGGGTCAAGTGTGCTGGTAGAAAAAGGAGACCATATCCGTCTGCAATACATTAATGTAGGCTACAATTTTGACAAGCTTTACTATTTTAAGCGACTTCAGTTCTTTCTGAATATCAGTAATATCGGTATAATCTGGCGTGCGAACAGATCTAAAACGGACCCTGATTTTAATCTGGGGCAGGGTACTATCGTTACACCTACAAACTATTCTTTTAGTATACGCGCACATTTTTAAATTCAAGTTTTTATGATCATGAACAAATCGATCCATATGGTTTTGTTGTTTGCTTCGCTCCTGATGTTATCGGGGTGTGAAAAGATGTTGGAAGAGAAGTCGGATAAGAAATTGTCTACGCCCAGCACACTGGCTGATTTTAGGGCATTGCTCAATAATCCGGCTTTGAACCATAATTTTTGCTCGCTGGGCGAAGCTTCAGGTGACGAGTACTACCTGACCGATGAAGATTTTAACGGACTTTATTATGAAAGTGACAAGCGGCTATATACATGGAAACCCGACTATGTGTCCCGTGATCTATCTTCTGCGGGAAATGAATGGTATTTTTGTTATTCCGCTATATATATTGCCAATGCTGTCCTTTCAGGGCTGGAAGAAAATCATCTTTCAGGGCAACAGGCGGATGAACTGCGAGGACAGGCCCTTGCTTTTAGGGCAGGGAGGTACCTGGATGCGGTTCAGATATGGGCACCTGCTTACGACGGGGAAACAGCAGGCCGTGATCCGGGAATGGTATTACGTCTGGATCCTGATATGAATATACCGTCCGTCCGGTCCACAGTCCGTGAAACTTATAATCAGATCTTAAAAGATCTGAACGAGGCGGTATTATTGTTGCCCAATACGACAGCGGCACCAACGTTACCGACCGGGGCTGCCGGATACGGCCTGTTGGCCAGAGCTTATCTAAATATGGGAGACTATGCTAACGCTCTTGAAAACGCGAAGAAGGTATTGGCATCCAAAAATGTGCTGATTGATTTTAGTAAATTGGATATCAATGCCGATTTTCCGATTCCGGCTGTCAGCCAGACAAGTGCGGAGATTGTTTTTTTGAACCGTATGTTTTATTCGGAACTGGTGGGGAATCCGGAAGTGGCGAAGATTTCACCGGCATTATACAGACTTTACAAAGATGGGGATCTGCGCAAACAGATCTACTACAGGGAGAATCAGGGGCATATCCTATTTAAGGGAACACATACCGGACACATCGGTTTAATCACTGGGCTGACGACCGGTGAGCTTTATCTCATTGTGGCAGAATGCCATGCACGGCTGAACAATCTTACGGAAGCAGAAAAGGCTCTGAATACCCTTTTGGAGTCAAGGTGGGATAAAAACCTGTTTAGACCATATCGCTTTAAAGATCAAAGTGCCGCTTTAAACATAATTTTGGAGGAGCGAAGAAAAGAACTCGTCTTTAGGGGGCTGCGCTGGGCCGATATAAAAAGGTTAAACCGAGATGGTGCTGAGATCGAACTGACAAGGAAGGTCAATGGCGAAAGCTTTGGTTTGCCCCCCAATGATAAAAAATTTGCGATTGCATTGCCGGAGGAAGTCGTCGAAATCGGTAATGTCCAATCAAATCCAAGATAGGAAAGGAGGTAGACGTATGGCGTGGTTACCTTACGTCTACCTCCTTGGATTATTTTAGTGATACTACAGTCGCTTGCTGGTAACAATACTCAATACCTGAGTATTGGTTTTTCCTTCCAGCATATCACTGAGATCCTGTTCATCAGCGGCGTTGATTTCACAGGGTTTATTCTCTCCATTACCACAGGGTCTCGTGCTTGGAGAAGCTCCTTCCTCCCAATTGTTTGGGTCAGCAAAAGCTCCCGGACTTGTATCTTCACTTGCATAGTGAAATACGGTAGCTCTAACCTTAGGATGATTTTCGATTGACGGTTCCTCCGCAGCCCGTACCATATAAAAGGCTCCAATCAATAAAAAGAAAGATAATACAAGACCGGTGCGTAACCGGTTAATTTTTAAAGTGCGCATAAGCATCTTTTTAAGTTGATATAATTTTATTGGTTATTGTTGCATTTCGGTTTTGCCTCACAGCCATGCGATCGAGGGATCCTATTTTATGGTCAGCCAACTTCCTTGAAGCTGTGAAGCCAACATACTCGGGAACAGGGCAAACTTACGCGGGTACCACATCTTGTTCACAACTCTCTTTAGGGCCAAGGATAGACAGATAGGGGCATAGTCGAGTTCTCTGAAATAAAGAATAGGACTGTACCTGTACCAAGCGACAAACCGCCCAGACAGCCTGATCCATAGGGACAGTAACACTGACCATAGCCATTGGTCAAATAGTTTGATTGTTTCTTTCGCTGTTCGTAGACTTTTCATCCTGGTTCATTTTACCTATCCATAACCTATTGCGCAGCGGCACAGCCTTGGCGCGGCCTGCCCTCTGTTTTGCTTTGCACTTTATCGCTGTACCCGCGTCCCTATTTATTTGTTCCAGCTCTCCCTTCCAACCCTTCGCAGACGTACCGAAGATAGCTGAAAACCCCGTCGGGAAAGACGAGGATCGCATGGTACTGGTACGCCCGCCATCTCTTTTGCTTTTACTTCTTTAAGCGTATTTCAAAGGTAAGGCCGTCTTGGCACATTCATTTACGCATTTTTGATCTTGTGATTTACTGATTTTTGTCATTGCCTGGATTCTGGTGGAGTTTGATATACTCGGAGGGATATACGCCTATCCGCTTCTCAAAGTAGTCGGAGAAACCACTTACGTATCTAAATCCGCAAAAATTGGCTACTTCGCCAATGGTATAAGTTGAAAGCAATCTGTCTTTTGCCAGTGGAAGGAGTATTTCGTCCCTGTATTGTAAAAGAGTCTGTTTGTAGTAGCGTTTGTGGCAACGCGCAAGGTGGGCATCTGAAACGCCTAACAAAAAGGCAATCTGGCTAATATTGACCTCCTGAAATCCTTGGTTTACGATATCATATATTATTTTCCTCGCTTTTTTAGCGAGTACTTCACCCTCGCTCAATTTCTCATAAAGCCCAAACTGTTTTGTTTCTGCGATATCAAATAATAGGTAAGTCTGCTCGATTACCTTTGCCTCGTTTTGTTTGCTATAGTTGAAGAAGATTGTTTCAATGCGGTTTAGCTGATAGTTCGTAAGGTCTCTGATCGGCCAGGAGACCGTTTGGTAAAGACTGGCTTTGTCCCTTTTCCTTGCATTTTTTAATTCGGATAGAAAATGCCCGTGATGGTAAATGATATCCCGTACGAGACCGATATCAATCAATAGCCCGTAGACCAGGTAATATCCGGGTCTTAAATGTATGCCAAATTTACTGCGTGGTATGTAGGTGAACGTACTATGTTCATGGGGGAGTACGATTTCGTTTTTGGTACCATGCTTTTGAATGATAATATCGTCCGCCGCTTTCTTGGTGTAAATGAGATGAAAGTCCGGCTTGTTTGTTTTCAATTGAATAATACAATCCTTAGTCACATGAGCCTGCACCCGATACAATATCACCTGGCGGTAATCTATAAATTCCTCTACAAGCTGTATCGAAGTATCCTCATATAGATTACGTTTTGCATCAGGTAATTGGGGCAGAAATGGATGTTTTTCCTCCTCGAAAAGCGCTACTTTTGGTAATATAAATTTGAAGGTCTTCTTCATACTTATGTTGCTTTGTTGTATAGATTTTACGGTATGGAAAAATATTTATAATTTATTTACTAAATAATACCGCCTAGCACAAGTTTATTTAATATGTTTTTACTATTTTATAGCTCAATTTGACTGTTATTTATTGACTGTGCCTAAATCCCAGCTACTGGTTAACTGAATTCAAACGTAAAATTTGTTATTGTTTTATATTGTAGAATTAATTCCTAAATCCACTGCATCACTTCTCAATTGATCGACATTACTTCCTGTAACTGTTGAATTAATGCCAAATATATCGAGTATATAAGATCAGAGATTGTCCAAATCTGGATAACGAGTTGTTCATCTTTTCATATTACCCCATCAACATTCAAAATGCATAATACTGGATTTTAAGGAAAATGCTTGCATCGTTTGAGAAATTCGGACACTTTTGGAGAAATAAGGACAAAAATCGAGCATGCTCGAAATGGACAGTGGCTGTATGACTCTATATGCTTTTTCATTTGTTTGAGTTTGTTGGCTTAATCAATTCAAAGATAGGGAAGGTGTTTTTGCCTAAATGCTGCCATAGCTTGGCCGGAAATGGGCTAATATTGGTAGTTTTCTTCGCTTTTTATTCAGTATTTCTTCGCCTCTTGTCCGCACCATATTCGGAATGCCCATATAGATTCTCTACTCATTCTCCACTTATTGCCTACATAATCAGTAGGGAAAGAGTAGGGAATGAGTGGAGAAAAGTAAGGTGATAGGCGAATATGGGGCGAAGCAGTCCTGAACGAGTCCCGAATGAGGAATGAGCAATTTTTAGATAATGCCAATTGCACTAACTTCCTATATTCTTTGCTGTTTTTTATGAGCGTATTCGCTTCCTGCCCCACTTTTGGGTTACGATCTACCTACTGTTGGCCTACTCCAGTAGGCCAACAGTAGGAGAAATGTAGGAAAATGGTAAGTAAAACTTAGAATTAGATTAGGAAATTCCTAAAGGAGAATAGCTAGTTGGTAGCTTATATGTCTTATCATATAAAATGAGAAAAGTGTATTCATTTTATTTGTAAGTCGATCCTTGGGTGAAGTACCGGTTTGAAAATTTTTGTAGAGGAAATCCAAGTCTTATGAGGGAAGACTTGGATTTTGTCCGCATCAGGACATTAATAAGTAATTTTGGGCTTGCCATTTTCACAGATAACACCTTTAGCTGGCTTGTCATTTTTGTCTGAACAATTCAAGCTCTTGTCCTGTATTCTTTTGGCACTGTACAAATGATTATATTGTTCTGCCATATTTCCAAACTCAGCGAAGTTTTGTTTATCGGTATATAGTATAGGGATAAATTCACAGTCTTTGCGCAAGGTAGCAATGTGCCATTTACTTGGATCGTTGCAAGGAACGTCATCAAAAAAGGTCTGCAATTTGGGAAGCAGGTCTGCCAATCGTTGATTGATTTCAGATAATTCCAGATCTCTTGCCGAAGCGACTTTCAGTTTACTGGCGATGCAACGTATCCCAAAATGGGGTGGAAGGTAATTGGGGGCTACACTAGTGTTGTACACAATCGGCCCTTTATATACTTTCTGTGCTCTTTCTTTGAGATCTGCGGCCTCGGCAAGTAATTTATTATAGGCTTGCTCGAAGCTCGGATGTACGGGTACATAGGTGTAATAGAGTGTATCAATACGGCATTCCTTCAGATCATTGCAAGAAAGATTTTCAGTCAGTTTAACGGCTTGCTGAATTTTATCATCTGCTAGACTGGTGAGTTCTTCATAGCTGTCTTCTTTTTTGCATCCGGAAAATAAAAAAATACTCAATAAAATGGTGTAAAATAAGGTTGTTTTTTGCTTCATAACTTGGTTTTTAACCCTAAAACGTGTGTTACGAGATTTTTGCTACATTAAAAGGAGTAATTGATAGAGTTATTCACTTTTTTTATGTCTCCTATTAAATTTTATGTGATAAAATGTTGACAGACGAAAAGATGATGAACCAGCTCGCTTTAAAGAGCAATATGCATTTGTGAACTTTCCAGATTGATGCATTTTTATAACGAGGTTCTGCTTCAATGAGATAATAATCCTCCAATTCTTATGGACGAATTAATAATTACTGACTTGTGATTTTTAGGCTTTAGTTTCTCCATTTTCTTTTTTTTAATCCGTATCTTCGTGCAATGGATAATTTTATTGTTTCTGCACGTAAATACCGCCCGATTACCTTTGATTCGGTTGTAGGTCAGCAACACATTACAGGTACCTTAAAAAATGCAATTCACAACAATCAGTTGGCGCAGGCATTTTTATTCTGTGGGCCACGTGGTGTTGGTAAAACTACTTGTGCTCGTATTTTAGCCAAAACAATAAATTGTGAACAGATCTTACCTGGAACTGAGCCATGTGGCGAATGTGACAGCTGTAAATCCTTTCAAAACGGTAATTCATTCAGTATTCATGAACTCGATGCCGCATCCAACAACTCAGTAGATGATATCCGTAATCTCATTGATCAGGTTCGTATACCGCCACAGGCCGGAAAGTATAAGATCTATATCATCGATGAGGTGCACATGCTCTCGCAGGCTGCTTTCAACGCATTTTTGAAGACATTGGAAGAGCCACCTTCCTATGCGATTTTTATCCTTGCAACAACGGAGAAACATAAGATTTTGCCGACGATCCTTTCACGTTGTCAGATCTTTGATTTCAATCGTATCAAAGTGGAGGACATGGCAGGTCATCTGGCGAGAATAGCTGACCGTGAAGCGATCGCTTATGACCAAGATGGTTTACATATCATTGCGCAAAAGGCGGACGGTGGTCTTCGTGACGCTTTGTCTATGTTTGATCAGATTGTCAGTTTTTCAAATAAAAACGTAACCTATCAGGCTGTTATTGACAACCTGAATATTCTGGATTACGATTATTATTTTAAGCTAACAGATTCGATCTTGGCAGAAGATGCTGCGCAAACACTTTTGACATTTAACGAGATTTTGAACCATGGCTTCGATGGAAGTCATTTCATTGCCGGTTTGTCAGCTCATTTTCGCAATCTGCTGGTGGCCAGAGAACCTGCTACGTTAAAACTATTGGAAGTTAGTGATAGCATACGTCAAAAATATTTGCAGCAAGCACAGAAAGCCTCTTCCGGGCTTTTATTGTCGGCATTGAATATTTCAAACCAGTGCGAAATAAACTATAAGACAAGCAAAAACCAACGCTTACAGGTAGAGCTTGCTTTGTTGAAAATGTGTCATATCGCGAGTGCCATTAAATTAAGCCAGCTTGGTTCTGTACAGATTCCTTCAGCTGCTGAAGGAGTAAAAAAAAAACTCCCTGAGCCAGTAGTTTTGCAGGCGAAGGAAAGTCCTTCTGCGGCAGTACCTTCTGGAAATACAGGACAAAATGCAACATCAGCACCAATTGTATCGACGCCCGTTACCGTATCCAATCCGACAGCAACTGTTTCCAATTCCCAGACTTCGACCGTCAAGCCTGAAGTAAAAAATGAAGCAGTTTCAAATGTGCCGCCAAAAGTTAAAAAAGGGGGATGGGGATCCTCAGCCTCAGCAATTATTCCATCATTGCCGGATCTGAACACGATTTATGACAACAACTCTGTTGCCAAAGAGGGGGATGAACCGGAATTAATAAGAGGTACCGAACAGCGTGAGGTCAGCTTTAATCAATTTATAGCCATTTGGAATGCCTATGCCGAGCAGTTGAAAGCGGAAAATAAGATCAACCTGTATACGATGATGACGACTACGCAACCTCGTTTGAAGGGCACATTGATTGAGATTGATGTTGAGAATGGTGTACAGATGGATGTATTGCAAAGTGCGAAAGTAGATGTATTGAATTATCTTCGCGTTAAGCTGCAAAACTTTTCGCTCGATCTCCAAGGGGTTATGATGGAATTCACGGTTTCCCGCAAACCATACACTTCGCAGGAAAAATATCAGGCAATGGTAAACAAAAATCCGCTTTTAGATACTTTGCGTAAGGAGTTTAACTTGGGTTTAAGCTAAATCTACCATTCCAATTCCTGTTAATTTTTGTACCTTTGCAATCTCTTCTATTTGGAAGGTAATATTTAGTTTTATGATGCAAGGAAATTTTCAGAGACGTGATCGCGATCACGGCGAAAGACGTGAAGTAAATCAGATGGTATTCGGTATCCGTGCCGTCATCGAAGCAATCGATAGTGGTAAAGAGATTGAATCACTATTTGTACAACGCGGATTAAGTGGTAGTTTGATTCTGGAACTGAAATCCTTATTGAAAGAACATGATATTGCTTTTCAGCAAGTGCCTATTGAGAAACTGAACCGTATTACACGTAAAAACCATCAAGGAGTAATTGCGGTTATTTCGCCAATTACCTATCAAAGTATTGAAGATCTTTTACCCCAGATCTATGAGAAAGGTGAAACTCCTTTACTTTTGATGTTAGATGGTGTAACTGATGTTCGTAATATGGGGGCTATTGCACGCACGGCTGAATGTTCAGGTGTGCATGCGATCATTGTGCCGAAAAAAGGGTCTGCTGAAATAAATCCCGATGCAATTAAAACATCCGCTGGAGCATTGTATAAAATTCCGGTCTGCCGTCATGACAGCCTTTCAAAAGTGGGTAAATTTCTGATAGATTCAGGGGTGCAATTGGTTGTTAGTACGGAAAAAACAACCTCGAGCATCTATGACGTGGATTATACAGCACCGACCTGTGTCATCATGGGCGCCGAGGATGTCGGTGTATCGAATGATTTAATCCGTATTGCAGATAATCTGGCCAAGATACCAATGTATGGTGAAATAGGCTCTCTTAATGTGTCTGTATCGGCTGCTGTTGTTATTTATGAGGCAATTCGTCAACGTCTGCCCAAGAAGTCGTAAGAACAGAAAATCTGAAATATAACGTAGCCTTTGTCTCTGATAAAGGCTATTTTTTTGAATATAGGTCTTGTTGGTTTCCGCTCGCTGCTTAAACAAAAGGCTGGTTCACTTAATCCAGTTACTGACATCTTAGATGCTTTGTTGTTGCTCCAAGAAATAGGCTTGCCTTTTTATTTGGTTAAGTATTGTAAATTGCCTCAACCTCTTTTTCATATTTCTGAAGAATGATTTTCCGCTTCATCTTTAAAGTTGGGGTTAGTTCTCCTGTCTCTATCGTCATTTCATTCGGAATAATTGCAAATTTCTTGATCTGCTCCCAGTTACCAAAATTTTGATTGATGCGATTGAGTTCGGATTCAATCTGTTGTTTGACTTCAGCACTGTTCAGAAATTCTATTTTCGGTAGATTTGCCAGCGAAGGGGAGGAGTTTTTGCTCCATTCCAACAGATTGGCATAGTTCGGGACAATTAGGGCTGCGGGGAATTTTCGTGACTCACCGATTACCATAACCTGTTCAATAAGAGAAGACTCTACAATCTTGGATTCAAGCTGCTGGGGCACAATATATTTCCCGCCGGAAGTCTTGAACATCTCTTTCTTGCGGTCGATTATTTTAAGAAATTTGCCGTCAACCCATTGACCGATGTCGCCTGTATATAACCAGCCATCTTTAAGCACCTCTGCAGTGGCTTCTTCATTTTTATAATAACCAATCATAATGTTTTCACCTTTGGTGAGGATCTCTCCATCATCGGCAAGTTTGATTTCGATATTGATCAATGGTAGACCTACCGTGCCAATTCTCATTCCTCTTTTAAAGCAGTTTACGGCAATACAGGGACCTGCTTCGGTCAGGCCGTAACCTTCATAAATAGGTATTCCTGCAGCCATATACAGGCGGGCGAGTCTTTCCTGTAAGGCTGCGCTGCCCGATGCGATCCCTTTGATATCTCCGCCTAGGGCCTCCCGCCATTTCGAAAAGACGAGTTTTCGTGCGATATTTAATTTAATGTCATACCACCAGGAGCGGCTTTCCAATGTGTATTGTTCACCGACACGAAGCGACCAAAAGAATATCTTACGTTTTAACCCGGTCAGTTTTTCACCTGTTGCAATAATTTTTTCATACACTTTTTCAAGTACACGGGGCACAGCCGAAAAAATATGTGGCCGGACTGATTTGAAATCTTCTCCAATGGTATCCATCGACTGGGCAAAAAAGATTGTTAGGCCCTTATACATATAGACATATTGAAATACCCGCTCGTAGGCATGGCAAACCGGCAGAAAGGAGAGTGCACGGTCTCCACGTTCGACAGGAAAGGAATATTCACTGCTCATGGTATCGGCCAATAGATTACGGTGCGCCAGCATAACTCCTTTCGGATTTCCAGTTGTACCCGATGTATAGATGATTGAAGCCAGGCTCTCGGTATTGACGGCATTTCGAAGTGTTTCAAGCTGCTCATCAGTGATGGAAGAGCCCTCAGCTATGAAACGCTGCCAATGCGGTATATGCTCTTCCTTGTCTAATGTAAAGATATGTTCCAGAAACGGGCATGATGCTCTGATCGAAGTGATCTTGGTATATAGTTTTTTTGAGCTTACAATACAGTTTTTAATCTCAGCATGGTTGAATATATAGCTGTAATCTGATTCGGAAATATTTGGATAAATCGCAACGACAACCGCACCAATCTGTTGGATTGCAAAATCGAGGATATTCCATTCAATACGGTTTTCACTGATTAAGGCAACTTTTTCACCTACCCTGACGCCCAGGGCAATCAGACCTTTGGATACCTGATTGACTCGTTCAATAAATTCTGTATTACTTAACGCTACCCAATCCGTTCCCTCTTTGTAGGAGAACATTGGAAAGCCGGGTGCATTTTTTTGTTGCAAATAGGCTAAATCAAATAATCTTGTTGCTGTTGGCATTGTGAAAATCCAGTTCGTATAATTGAGCTAAATTACGTTTTTTTGCGGAGATAAAGGCATTTGAAAAATGGGATGACGCGCATTAAGTTAGCGAGAGAGGAGGATTATAAACGAAAAAGACTCTGATCTGCAAAACCGGGGCTTTCCAAATCAGAGTCTTGATGTGTTTTATTAAATACTAAGTCTAGTATTTGCTTTTAGATTCTTTACGTTTACCTGAGAAATCACGGAAACCTCCGCCATTGCTACCACGGTCGCGTTTTTCGCCGCTGAATCCGCCTTCACGTCTTCCGCCACGGTCACCGCCTCCGTATCCACCTTCACGTCTTCCACCGCGATCACCACCACGGTATCCGCCTTCGCGTCTTCCGCCACGGTCACCACCCCGGCTTCTTCCACGATCACCACCACGGCCTTCGCCTCTAGTTTCACCAGATACTTCGATACGTACTTGACGACCGTTGTAATCTACACCTTGGAATCCTTGGAATACTTTTTCCACTTCAGCATCTTGTACCTCAAAGAATGTAAACACACCTTTTAAGTCAATTTTACCGATAGATTTTCCGGAGATGTTCGCGTTGTTACAGATAAAGCCTAACATGTCTCCACGAGAGAACTCATCTACTGAACCTAAGTTCATGAACAAACGGGTATAACCTTTTGAACCTTCGCGAGAACGACCATCACGTCTGTCACCACGATCTTCACGAGAACCTTCGCGGGCTTCGATATTTAAATCTGGTGCGTTTTTATAATAATCTAAGAAACGGTTGAATTCAAGGGAAGCAAATCTTTTGATGATATCCTCTTTTGAAAGAGATTCCAGATTTTCCATAATTGCAGGCAAGAATGGACTGATTTGCTCATCGTTCACTTCGACGTTTTCAATTTTCTTAACGATAGAGAACAATTGTTTTTCGCATACTTCAGCACCTTGAGGAACTTGTTTTTTCTCAAAAGGCTTACCGATGATCTTTTCAAGATGACGGATTTTGCTGAGCTCTTTTACGTTTACCAATGAAAGAGAAATACCGGTTTTACCTGCACGGGCAGTACGACCTGAACGGTGCGTATAGTTTTCTGTTTCATCCGGTAAAGAGAAGTTGATCACGTGAGTTACATCACTTACATCAATACCACGAGCGGCTACGTCTGTTGCGATCAATAATTGTAAACTACGGTCACGGTAACGTTTCATTACTTTATCACGTTGTTGTTGGGATAAGTCACCGTGCAGCGAGTCTGCATTATAACCATCTTTAATCAACGCTTCAGCGATATCCTGTGTTTCGATTTTTGTACGACAAAATACGATTCCAAAGATATCAGGGTTTGAATCCACAATACGTTTGAACGCAGCATATTTATCTTTTGCTTTGATCAAATAATAATGGTGTTCAATGTTGGCGTTACCGGTATTTTTTGTACCTACAGTAAGTTCAACAGGATCGGTCATATAATTCTTTGCGATACGACGTACCTCAGAAGGCATTGTCGCCGAAAATAACCAAGTTTTTTTCTCGTCAGGAGTTTCTGACAAAATGTTGTTGATGTCTTCTTTGAAGCCCATATTGAGCATCTCATCCGCTTCATCTAATACAACATATTTAACATTTGAGAAATCAATTGCATTTCTGCCAATGATATCCAACATACGACCTGGGGTCGCTACTACAATTTGCACTCCACGTCTAATTTGACGTAGCTGGTCTGAGATATTTGCACCTCCATATACAGCAACAACATGTACGTTGTCAACGTATTTAGCAAATTTTTCTAAATCTTTTGAGATTTGTAAACATAATTCCCGAGTAGGACAAAGGATTAATGCCTGTGGGTGTTTTTGAGAAAAGTCTAATTGCTCTAATAATGGAAGACCAAATGCCGCGGTCTTTCCTGTGCCAGTTTGGGCTAATCCGACAAAATCGTCGTTACCAGTCAATAAAACAGGAATGGCTTTTTCCTGAATTTCAGAAGGTTTTTCGAAACCTAATTCTGAGATGGCATTAACAACTTCCTCACGGATTCCCAGTTCTAAAAATGGGTTCATGAAATATTATATACAATAGGCACTATTGCCTAAGGCGTTGCAAAGGTAAGAATAATATTTGAATAATCAAAGAATTTAAATAATTGATTTTTAATGAGATTGAGGGATTTCAAATTAAATGGATAAAAACTTTATTCGCGGTGTATAGTTAATGATAAGCTGAAAAGTATTATTTTGATTGTAAACTATTTTGCTTCGTTGTGCTTTCTTTATTCATTTATTAACAAAAACTTAATATCTCAACCTTATTTTTGGTATTAGTATGGATCAGATACCAATTATATATCAGCAGTGGCTACAGGCTATTAAAGAGCGGAATGATACGAATGCTTATGCTGAGTTATATCAATACTGTTGGAAAGATCTCTATCAACATGCCGCCCGGCGTATTCTTGATTCGCAAGATGTTGAAGATATTCTTCAGGAACTGTTTGTTCAGTTTTGGGAAAAACGTCATACGATCAATATCCAGATGAATCTTCCGGCCTATCTTAAGGGAATGCTCAAATATAAAATTATAGATTTTTTCAATTCCAATAAGGCAAAGGATAAACTCTTGGATCATTGGAGTAAACATATTTTCGATTACGTACAGCATCATCCGGAAGAACTTGAAACTTACCTCATGCTAGAAAAGATGCTGGAAGATGAATTGGAAATTATGCCGCATAATATGCGGCAGGTACTCTTGTTGAAGTGGGAGCATCTATCAATTCGTGAGATAGCACTGCGGATGGGACTCTCTGAACAAACTGTAAAAAATAACCTTACAGAAGCGTCCAAAAGACTGAAGAAAGCAATAACCGGCTATCAAAATGTTCAAGATGGCAGTTTTACCCTACTACTTATTTTTGTGCTAGAGGAACTCTCTAGGTAAATCGCCATCGTTTGGCGGCGATTTCAGGATTAAAAAATCAACTTAACAATTCTTTTATAAAACATTAACCATTTATTGAAGTACTTTCTGACTTTTTTGAAGACTTGTATATAAACAGCAGACAAAAAAGTGAAAAGAAGAATTTTTGAATCCTTAATCTATAGATATCAGCAGAACAAAGCCAACAAGGCTGAGCAGTCCCTGATTGATCGCTGGTATGATGCGCTTGATCAGGAGGAACTTCCCGCAGCGTCGGTAGATGAGGTTCAGTTGTGGAATAGCATACAGCAACGTATTGGTGGTACTGCTCCAAAAAAATCAGCGCTTCGGAAAATATACTATTGGAGCGGAGCTGTTGCCGCAAGCTTGCTGCTGTGCTTTGGTATTTTATTTTGGAAAAAACAGCATGACCTGAATTTTTCCAGAATAGAAGCGGATTTAAAACCGGGGTACCGGATTTTTGAGACAGGAGCCTCACAACGTAAAAGGGTACTTTTAGCCGACGGATCGACCGTTGTAATGAATGCATATTCCAAAATAAAATTGGACACCGTCTCTTATGACAGGAGGGATCGTGTTGTGGAGCTTCTCGCGGGTGAGGCATTTTTTGAGGTTAAGAAAGATTCCACGAAAGTTTTTATTGTGCATACCCAAGACATACAGACAAAGGTCTTGGGGACCTCGTTTACCGTGAAAAACTACGCGGAATTGGATGATATATCGGTGTCCGTATTTACAGGTAAAGTGCAGGTCACCGCCAATAATCATCCACTGGGTGTGTTGACCCGTGGCGAAGAGGTACGATATTCCAAAAATCACCACCATAGCAATCAGGAGACTTTTGATCTGACGACACGTAATAGCTGGATTGAAGGAAGAGTATACCTTAAGCAAAGCAGTTTTGCAGAATTGGCACTGGCGGTAAAAAATATCTATGATTTGGAAATTAAAACTGATGACCAGCAGATTGCCCAACAAAGATATAGCATGCCGATATCAAAGCAGCTGTCCTGGAGGGCAACCCTCGAAAGTATCAAAGCAATTCATCACAACAAATCCAGGAAGGAGGGCAGGATAGTGCATATTTACTAGTTTGGGATAAAAAAAGAGCTGACGACGGCCATCGTCAACTCTGCATCATACACCATTTGGAGATGGTATAAATAACATATACAACAACTTATAGAGATATTATATACGCATACAAATTTATGAAATTTAAGCAATACGTTACGCAAAACGATATTAAGTTTATGATAAGGACATCGTTGGTAGGTTTACTTCTTTCGATCGTGTCGGCCGAAATGCTTTTAGCTTCGAGCGCATACGGTCAGTTACTCAGTAAAAAGATTACAGTTTCTTTTAGTGAATCCAATATTCCGGCGGCTTTCGAACGTTTGGAATCCCAAAATATACATATCGCTTTCGATGCAGCGAAATATAATCTGGCAAATAAAAAGGTAAATGCTAAAATTTTTCAAAGTAACAGTGTCCGCGATATCATGCGTTATCTGCTCAGGGAGACTGACCTGGTGGCTCATGACAACGGTGTCTATATTACATTGGTCGAAAAACCGGTACAGCAGAATGGGTATATTTCAGGTAAAGTGATTGATGATCGCGGTCAGCCTTTGGCCAATGCCAGCATCAAACTGATCGGTGCCAATAAATCAACACAGAGCGGTATCGATGGTAGCTATGTTTTGAATGCTGAGCCGGGAACCTACATACTGGAAGTCAGTTATCTCTCTTACCAGACCCAACGTATTGAGGGAGTCAAAATACAGGCCGGACAACGGACAGGATTAAATATTGCCATGAAGGCGCAGGTAAATGCGTTGGAGACGGCTGTTGTCAGCGTATCGTTTAAAAAAGCTTCCGTGGCTGGATTGTATGCCGCACAAAAAAACGCAGCGTCGGTGACGGACGGAATATCCGCTGAACAGATCGCCCGCACACCGGACAATGATATGGGGCAGGTTTTAAAACGTGTTACCGGATTGACTACTGTTAATAACCGGAACGTCATTGTACGGGGGATGTCCGACCGCTACAATCAGGCCATGCTGGATGGAGTGGTGATTCCAAGTACTTCGCAGAATAGACGTGATTTTTCCTTTGATATTATTCCGACAGAGATGGTGAGCTCGGTGGTGGTCAATAAAACGGCAACACCGGATGTATCCGCTGAATTTTCAGGTGGACAGGTTTCGGTGAATACATTGGATATTCCGGAGAAGGATTTTACAACAATACAGTATGGGATCGGAGGAAATTCCCGTACAACAGGCAAAGACTTTTATCGTCTTGGGGAGCGAAAAGCATCGGAATTTTTTGGTTTTAATCATTCTTCTTCAAAACAACCTGAAGGAATATTGCCTTGGTATTGGAATGGTGAGGCCCGACGTCTGGACGCGCCTCCCGGGTATATACTGAACGATCCAAAGTTAAATGAAGAATTTTTAATGCCGGGTTCAAATCTCAAGTATAATGACATTGATGCAATAGCCCAATCTAAACAGGTCAATGCAGACGCTATGAAACTATATCGTTATAAAGCCAATCCTAATCAAAATTTTCGGTTTGCATTGGGGCGACGGTATAATCTTTCAAATGGATTATTGTTTGGTTTCTCTGCTTCTGCGAATATTCGAAATGAACAAAATATTGTAGCCTTCAATAATGTAAGAGGATCCGCTATTAATGGAGCACACTATATTGACAGTACTGGGGTCGGTTTAAATGGAGCGGGCACTTCTTATCGTTTTAGTAGCAGTAGTGGTTTAGTTGCGAATTTTGGTTTGCAAGGACAGGATTTTAAGCTCACTTTCAAAAATATGTATGCCCGTACCTATAACAACTCCTATAATGAAAATATTCGGGCAGCCTTCGCTGATCTTAGCAATCCGCCGACAGAAAATCGATACCAATTGCCAGAAGCGATGTCTTTGCAACAGCATCAAATAACCGGTGAATATAAATTACCTTGGAGAATTAAAGCAGAGGGAATGTTTGCCTATAATAAAATCAAGCAACAAATTTTGGATGAACGGAAATTGAGATATAGATTGACTACTGTATTCGATGATAAGTATCTATTTCAGACTCCAAATTTATTAAACCTATCAGGGTTTTCCAATTCCTCTATATTAGGGAAAGATTCTCGTATGTGGACACAGATCAATGAGGATGATTATAATTGGGCAATGGCATTTTCCCGCGTTTTTGGAGAAGGACGGCCGGTCAGTACTTTGGTCAAAGTTGGTTATCAGGGCTGGTCTAAGAAACGAGATTTATCCATATTTCGTTTGCTGCCCTTTACGCGTTCCTATATGCCTAATGATCCATCAACGGCAGCACCTGCTATTGAAGCGCCTTATGATGTGTTGTTTTCGCCGGAAAATATTGGCAACGGCGTTGGACAGGCTTATTACTACCCGGAACTTATCGGTGGAAATGTATATGAAGGAAGTATGCAATCTCACGCAGGATATTTTATGTTGGATCAGAAATTATGGAATAAATTACGCTTGGTCTATGGCATCCGTGCCGAATATTATAACCTAAAAAACCGTCAGGACGAAATGTTTAGAAAACAGAATGGTGATCCGGATGATGACAAGAATAAATTTATAAAATACAAATTGCTTGTGCGTGAAAATAACTGGAAATTTTTGCCGTCCATTAACGCCACTTATAGTGTGACCAATACCTTTAATGTTCGCGGTAGCTATTCAAAAACCGCTATCCGTCCAGATTTTCGAGAAACAGGTTTTTTTGGATTTTATGACTTTGAACTGGATGCGATTATTTCAGGAGACAATGTGGAATCAACCTTTATTGATAATGTAGATCTGCGGTTGGAATGGTATCCAAGTCCGGGAGAAATTATATCATTAACGGGATTCTATAAATATCTGGATAAACCCATTGAATTGGTCGAAGATGAGTCATTTACGGGGGGGGCATATTATGTCTTTAATAATATGGAGTCTGCTAAAAATAAAGGGATAGAATTTGAAATTCGTAAAAATTTAAGTTTTATAGGTGATAAAGATTGGTTAACAAATTTTTTTATCTCAGGAAATGCAACGCTTTTAAGCTCCAAAGTAAATGTATTGAGTTCCTGGAAGTATAAGGTTGTTGACGGAAAGGAGGTGCCTGAGCGAATTAAAGATCGTTCCCCTGGTCAGGATCGTCCTTTGATCGGTCAATCACCATGGTTGTTGAATTTGGGAATTGGCTATTGGGGAAATTCTTTCGGAGCGACAGTTAGTTACAACCATAGAGGATACAGAACAAATATTACTTCCATTGATCCCAATAGAGTGGAATATGAGTTGGCACCTAAGCAACTGGATCTGCAGATCTATAAACGTTTTTTTCACAATAAATTAGAAGCTAAGTTGAATATGGCGAACCTGTTAGATGATTGGACTCGTTATTATCAGAATACAGAGGGATATAGTGTCGGAAATGAAAATGGAATCTATACAATTAAAAAATTGAAAGGTGACAATAGATACAATAAAGCGGATGGGGATATTATAACCTATCGCAAAAAAGACGGGAGAAGATATAATCTATCCCTGACATATAATTTTTAATAAGATAAAACTATCTGCGCGAGGCAGTTTCATAACCCCCTTCAATATTGAATAAAAGTTCCGGGTTTGTCCAAGTCGCACAACAGGGAAATAAAATAGGAAAAATATAGAAACGGGTGATTGAAAACAACTATGCAACCTAATGAAATGCTATCCCATAAGGATGCATAGTCTAAAAAATGATCTTGTGATGGCAAAACTAGTAATTATTTAACACAAAATGAAAAAAATCTTAACATTAGCAAGCGTATGCGCAATCGCATTGGCGTCTTGTAACAAAGACAACGTAGGACAAAATTCAGATTTAAATGCTGGTTTACCAAGCAAACCTCAGGCAACCATCCCAACAGATGCTGATGGTATTATTACTGTAACAACTTTATCTGCAGATAAAGTATGGAAAATTGATGGTGTTGCTTTCGTAAAACCGGGTGCTACCTTGACTATTGAACCGGGTACCTACATTACTTCTGGTAATACCAAAGCCTATACTGATAATGTCTCTGGAAAAACACATGATATTAAGGGGGTATTGGTTGTGCCAAAGACGGCGAAGCTAATCGCTAACGGTACTGCTGCTGCACCAATCGTATTTACTTCTCCAAATGCATCGGGTTCCCGCAATCCCGGTGATTTTGGCGGATTGATCATATTAGGCTCAGCAACAACAAACCAACCTGCGACAACAAAAATAGAAGGATTGCCACAGCCAATAGGAACTGATGTGTCTTATGGAGGTTCTGTTCCCGCTGACAATTCAGGTTCATTGAAATATGTTCGGATTGAATTTGCAGGTTATAACTTGAATGATAACAATGAGATTAATGGGTTAACTTTAGGCGGTGTCGGTAGCGGCACTACTTTAGAGAATATCCAAGTATCATGGGGTAAAGATGATGGATTCGAATTCTTTGGAGGTACAGTAAATGCAAAATACCTAGTTTCATTGTCAAATGATGACGATGATTTTGACTTTGATCATGGCTACACAGGAACAATTCAATATGGGTTATCATTGAAGGATCCAAATTCAACAAATAGCACCTCTAGTGGTAGCTCGGATTCAAATGGTCTGGAGTCTGATAACGAAGGTACGGCTCCTTATTCTCATACGCCAAAAACCCGCCCTGTATTGAAGAATTTTACATTCTTGGGTATCAAGGATAAAACAGTAGCAGCGTCGAAATTAAAATTTGGAAACCGTTGGAGAAGGGGTACAGAGTATAACATTCAAAACTCCATTATCGCAGGTTATTCTACTGGTGTAGCATTTCAGGATGGTGCGACCGGTACATTCACAGGTAACGTTGTACATGCTTATGTCGCTGATTTTAGCGGAGGTACTCCAACAGGAAATCAATCTCTTATCTCAGATGATGCTGCAGCATATTTGAAGTTAGCAGGTGGTGTTAATATTTTTTACCCTACGGCTACTTTATTTAACCCGGTTTCCTTGAGACCATTGTCGACTTCACCAGCATATGGTAACGGAACAACTACCTATAGCGGTGCTTTCCATCCGACAACTGCTCCTTGGACAGCTACTTGGACTCAATTTGCTCCAAAGACTTATTAATATTTATTCGTTGAGTGAGCCATTTTTATGGCTCACTTTTTTAATTTCTTTATATATGATTAAAAATATATTTCTATATTTTGTTGCCCTTTGGATCGGATGTATGTTGTCTTCCTGTCAAAAAGGCGAGGTTGTTCAAGTACAAGATGAACTTGCACGTATTGCATTTAGATCCTATAGCACTGCGTCGGTGGATATAAAAAGAGTAACGGTGGATGGAAAAGTTGCTAATCCAAGCAATACTAATTTTATTTTTATACGCAATAAAGATGCTGATTCTTCATTGGTCGTTGCATACAATAACAATGGTCAGGTAGTTCTAGAGCAACGACTACCTCTCAAATCAGGATTAAATACCTTTGGTGTACATAGTAAGAGTCCTATTGATCCGTCTTTGGTTGTTGGACCGAACCCTTTAGGGGATGATGTAAAACCGATTCCGGGTGTGATACAGGTAAAGATATTAAATTATAACAAGACGATTTCACCAAAAGGCGAGCCGATTCGATTGGCAGTTTATCAAGGGAAACCTGTTTATGATGAAAATTGGGGAATGGATTTGGTCAAATATGACGAAACGCCGATCCTGACTACCGGGTTGATATCGGATAAAATCCCCGAAGAATTTATCAAGATACCAATCGATCCCCTTTTTGTAGCAAAGGCGCAGGTTTTGGATAGCGATTCAAAGCCAATCCTTGTGGATGGACAAAATGTCTATTTATTTTTTAATTTTTTGGTAGATGTGGGCATTGTTTATCTTCCCCAAAAAGAATCCGATACTTACTTAGATGTTGACGCAGTTTCAGAAATTGGCGGTATAGGCTATAGCTTGGAGAATATCTGGTTAAAAAGATAGGAGATTTAAAGAAAATACTACGAAGTCAATAATTAGGTTATAGGTAAATCAATTATCATTAATTCATCATGAGAGGTATCAGTGATTTAAAACATCGAAAACTATTGGCGATCTCCTTGGAAATCCAAGGAGATGTGAAACATGTTGTTGATTCGGAAGTGCTTTACAAATTGCGTCGGGAATTTACCGATCTGAATGAGCTGTATAGACAATATAGAGAATTATTGCAGCAATTGGAGGGACTGGTGCAGGACTATGAAACGAAGGAGCGGACTATTCGTTCCAAGATCTTGTCCCGCTCTCTTCGCAAATTAGCCAAAACCGGGCAAACTGGGGCTGATCTCCGTATGGTCATTACTTCATTAAATTCCTGCGCACACTGACGAAGCTATTTTTCGGCCTGGTGTTGTGCACTCACTTCAATAGGTATTGTCTGATAACTACTGCCCATATATTTGGAAACTATATTGCTGTTTTTTTCTGATATATTATTGGCAGTGCTTTTGGTGCCGGTACTTTTATTGCCGATTGTTCGTAATACCTCCTGTATCAATGGATCTCTGTTATCTCCTATTGGAACCAAAGGTGAAAATGCAAACTCATTCATTACCTGCTGCGGAATGATTCCATTGGCATAATCTCCCTGTCCTGCTTTATTGTAGATTTTATAGATCATCGGGATCAGATGCCAGGCTCGTTCTGTACCATGAATTTCTTCGGGGGTAGATAGTGTTGTCGAGGCCATATCCTTTCCATAGGTTTTGTCGCCAACCTGAACAACCTGTATATAGGGTTTTAATCCATTAACTAACATTTCGGATGCAGATGCCGTATTCGGTCCTGTGAGCATATAGATTCTTTTTAAATGTAAACCTTGCTTTAAAATTTCTGTTGCCATAAATGAATAGCCATCTGGCTGCCCTTGCAGGGCTGATGCAAAGCTGTCTTCTCTATTTTTGAGATTTTTGTTGCCTTGGTATTTGGCAAAAATGTCGTTTTCCTTGATGTCTGCCAATAAGAGCGCACAAAATGACGCGAAAGCAACCTGTCCGCCGGGGTTGTAACGTAAATCGACAATAAGTTCCTGTACCCGTTGAGACTTGAAATTTTGAACTGCTTTCAATAATGAATAAGCTCCACTAAAGTCAAATTGACTTAAAAACATATAGCCTACCGTGGGGGAGGAGGAGACGAGTTTGTTGGTATAGAGGACGGGCTGCGAAATGTAGGAAGCGGGCAGATGAAATATTTTGCCATCGTTTCGCGTCAATTGCATCGCCGGTAAAAGCAAAGATTTGTTTAGTAGCGATTTCAGGTTGCTGTTATCAATGGGCTCGTTATTGATGTGGGTTATGCTGTCTCCCCGTTTGAGTCCCATTAAATCCCCTTCGCTGGAGGGAACCACCTGGGTGACTAATTGAATCGTTCCGGTTGCGGCCTTTAGTTGTACAATATCAAATCCAAAGGTGTTCGTCAATGTATTGCCATAGGTGTCACTGTTGAGTGTCTGCAATATGCTCGAGTAATGGTCGCCTTGAAATAAAATTCTTTTGAAAAATAGATCTGGAGCTTGTTGATAATCGTTTTTTTCGCTGATTTTATCATTCCAATAGTAGTATCGTCGCATCTGCTTCAATGTCCATTGATTAATCGTTTCATTTGAGCCCGGTTCGTTCAGAGGTGGGTCTTTTTCACAGGCGAAAAAAATCAACGAAAATAGGGTCAAAACAAGAGTTTGTGGTGTACGCATTTTTTAAGATCTTAGCTTAATAAAAATACGGATAATGTAAGCTTTATCGGTGTTATCTTTTTGTTGTTCAAATGTTTATTTACTTTAAACACAATAGAAATATCGGATTTGGACTGTTGATTCCATAAAAAAAGGCACCACTGTTAGGTGATGCCTTTTGAACTGTATAGATCGAAGGATATCGATTAATAGAGCGTAAACTCTACGCGACGGTTTTGTTGACGACCAGCAGCATTTTTATTGGATGCAATTGGTTGGTCAGGACCATATCCTGTTGCTTCGATACGTGAAGCGTTTGCACCTTGGGATACCAAGTAAGCTTTCACTGACTCAGCACGCTCTTTGGATAGACGCATATTCAATTCGCGTGAACCTGTGTTATCGGTGTGACCAGCTAATTTCAAGCTAAAGTTTTTCTCGATCAATAATTCAGCAACTTTGTTCAATGTTGCATAAGACGTAGGACGAATAGTAGATTTGCTCAAATCGAACTCTAAGTTTTTGATTGCATCAGCAACAACTTTTCTGTCGGCTTCTGTAACAACAACTTTCTCAACAACTTTAGTTTCGTTTTTCACGACAATCGGACAACCTGATCCATCGACCTGTACTCCGGAAGGAGTGCCTGGACATTTGTCGTATTTGTTTGCGACACCATCACCATCATCATCTTTCAAATCACTGTTCAAACCATCCAATTGACTTTGTAAAGCTTGGTTTTTAGCATTTAATGCATCATTCTGAGCTTTTAAATCGTCGTATTTCAATGTATAGTCATTGACTAATGTCGCTACAGGATTTGAGTTGTTCAATGCTGGTTTGCTACCGCTACCCAAAGCAAACTCTAGACCACCGTGGATATAAGTAAACAAATCGTTTTTATATTGACCTCCCTGAATACCGTCGAAGTTTTGGTTAACCCAGTTTAATTGGTAGCCCAATTCGAAATTAATTCCTTTAGCAACAGCAAATTTCAATCCCATATCCAATGGTACATAGATTTTAGAGATGCCATCCGCTTCTACTGAAGTAGTACCGGTTGTTAATGTTGTTTTGCTATTCATTACCCCGACACCGATTGAAGCATACGGTTTGATGAAACTGTTGAAAAATCTCCAGTTTGTATTAGCAGCTAGGAATTCTCCGGATAAAGCAGCCGACCAAGGAGTTTTTGCTTCGAATGATTGATCTGCTGTTTTAGCTAAAAATGCGCCGCCAGTTTTACCACCGAAATAACTTGCCTTAATACCAAATGAAGGAGAAATTTGCTTTTTGATGTAAGCACTGTAACCTAAGTTCCAAGCTAAATCTTCGTATCCTGCACGGTTGAAACCTGCTATGTTGGTTTGGTTTGTTACACCTGCACCGATACCGATAGACCACGTTCTGTATTGCGTAGCTGAACCGAAAGGAGTCGTTCCTTCTATCGATGCTACTTTTGCATTTTGAGCAAAAGCGGAATTGGCGAATAAGCCTGCAGTTGCAAAAGCAAGTGCTAATTGTAAATTTAGTTTCATAGAATTTGTTTGTATAAACCGAGGCAAAAGTAATAGGTTAAAAATTAAATTCCTAATCGGTTTGTAGTTTAAATATGACAAAAGGTAAATAAAATGGTATTTTATTGAAAAATACCATTTTATTTTGTGTAATTTATTAGCTATTAATAAAGTGTAAACTCTACGCGACGGTTTTGTTGACGACCAGCAGCATTCTTATTGGATGCAATTGGTTGGTCAGGACCATAACCTGTTGCTTCGATACGTGAAGCATTTGCGCCTTGTGATACCAAGTAAGCTTTCACTGATTCAGCACGCTCTTTGGATAAGCGCATATTCAATTCACGAGAACCTGTGTTATCGGTGTGGCCCGCTAATTTCAAGCTGAAGTTTTTCTCGATCAACAATGCCGCTACTCGGTTTAGTGTTGCGTAAGAAGTAGGACGGATCGTTGCTTTACTCAAATCGAACTCCAAGTTTTTGATCGCATCAGCAACAACTTTTCTGTCAGCTTCTGTAACAACAACCTTTTCAACAACTTTAGTCTCGTTTTTCACGACAATTGGGCAGCCAGATCCATCAACTTGTACCCCAGAAGGTGTTCCCGGGCATTTGTCGTATTTGTTTGCTACACCATCACCATCATCATCTTTCAAATCACTGCTTAAACCATCCAATTGACTTTGCAAAGCTTGATTTTTAGCATTTAAAGCATCATTTTGCGCTTTCAAATCATCGTATTTGACCGTGTAGTCATTAACTAATGTCGCTACAGGATTTGAGTTGTTCAGTGCTGGTTTGCTACCGCTACCCAAAGCAAACTCTAGACCTGCATGGGCGTAGGTGAACAAATCGTTCTTATATTGTTGAGTTGGTCCAACTTTATTATCGAAGCGTTGGTTCGCCCAGTTCAATTGGTAACCTAATTCGAAGTTGATTCCTTTGGCAACGGCAAATTTGAAACCGAAGTCTGCCGGTACGTAAATTTTAGAATAGGATTCACCATATTCACCCCGATTTCCGCCAGCAATTGCAGCTGTCTCCGCATTCATTACTCCAACACCAATGGATGCATAAGGTTTAATGAAGCTATTGAAAAATCGCCAATTTGTGTTGGCTGCAATAAACTCTCCAGACAAAGCTACTGACCAAGGTGTTTTGGTTTCAAAGCCTTCTTGTTTATCGCTAGCGACAAAGCCTGATGTTTTTCCACCAAAATAAGTTGCCTTGATTCCGAATGAAGGTGAGATTTGTTTTTTGATATAGGCACTGTAACCTAGGTTCCAGTCCAGTTTGTCATAACCACCATTATTGAATTTAGCAATGTTCTGCAAGCTGGTTACACCGGCGCCTACACCGATGGACCAAGTCCTGTATTGTGTTGCTGGACCAAATGGAGTCGTGCCTTCAATTGATGACTGTTTTGCGTTTTGTGCAAAGGACGCGGTCGAGATAATTCCCGCCGCTATTAGTAATCCTGATTTTTTAAGGCTAATTTTCATAATGTGCTCTTGTAAAATTTTCTACTATAAAATTCTTGTTAAATTAACTCATTGACTACTCTTGCAATAAATTTGCCAAAAATTATTTGGTCAATCTACTCGACCGAAAAAATTTGGCACCTCAATTTCAAAAGCCATGTGCTTAACAATATTTTCAGTAAAAATGTTTTGAAAAAAAGTTTTCCTACTTTTTGTAATCAAAATCACATCAATATCTTCATCTCTGATAATCGTATGTATTCCGTTCGCGATGTTCTCTCGTGAACCGGCGAAATAGCTCGGCGCCTTGACAATATATGAAATGTCTTCAATGCCTGTTTCAGCAATAATCTGTTCAATCCATTTTTCGAGATTTTGACCTAATATATTGATTTCCAGTTCGCTTTTGTTGATGTGGATAAGCTGTAAATGAAAGTTTTTTCCATATAAAGGAATCGCTTGCTTAAGCACTTCAAGCTCACCGGGCTTAAAATTAGTCAGTAATGCAATGTTATCTTTTTTTAATTTTACGGCATTTTTTGGGATCGCTAATACGGGGATTTTTGACTCTTTAATAACGTCATAAGTGTTGCTTCCGATTAGTACAGATTCAAGTCCGGTGACTCCTTTTGTTCCCATAATCACAGTCCGATAGCTATCTTTTATCTCTTGTTTTTCCAAAGATTCTGCTAAAATCCCGTTCGTAAACAACGTAGAAATTTTTATCGAAGGATATTTTTGTAGAAGTTCAGCGACAAGTTTTTCCATGCTACGATGTGCTTCTTCTTCAGTAGGGTCTACTAAATGCTTCGCATTTGCAAATTTATTGATATGTGAAGTGAAGGAATGGAAGAGTGTAATTTCATCATGTGTTTCCTGCGCGATCTGAGCAGCATAGTCCGCTGCAATTCGAGCATTTTCGGAAAAATCTACGGGTATTAATAATTTAGACATAGCGATATACTTAATTATGCTTTGGTAAAAAATATTGGAACTAAAGGATGGCTAAACAAAGCTTTTGCCACTGATCGGGTGAAAGCACGTTCAAAAAACGATTTTCGCGAACGGGTCACCAATAATATCTTGATCTTTTCAGCATGGATCATTTCGTTGATAACCTCAGGTACGGTGTCCAGGTCTTCAACATCTCCTTGTATTGAGTCTACTTCAATAGCAATGTTGGTGACGCCGATATATTTTTTGATTTTATATTTCCACACTTCCAACTTGTCTTCAATCCGGTTTTCTGAAGAATGGTCATAATGGACATGCATCAGTTTTAATTCAAAATCTTTGCCCATGATATTGACAAAATCCTGAACCGTCTGTACTTCTTCTTCCTTGAAATTTGACAATAAACCCACTTTGTCAAGTTGTTCAAATGAAACTTCTGTGGGGATGGCTAAAACAGGTATTTTTGATTTTTTGCTGATCACATAGGTTGTGCTGCCGATAAGTTGACTATCATCATTTGTAATGCCTTTTGTGCCCATGATCACGAAATCAAAGCGATCTGGAGTAGCGATGTCAGGTAAAGTTTCTGTGATCATGCCGCGCTCACATTGGGTCGTAACCTCAAGAGCAGTATGCGTGGATGTGATCTGCTCGGCAAGATTCTTAATCAGAATATCAGCTTTAAATATGGGGCTTCGTTTACCTGTGGAACCTGTTTCCTCCTCGAATACAGCCGAAGCTGAGGTGTAATTGTGGTAGAGGTGGATGCTGTATCCTTTTTGGGTTGCCAGATCCACAGCGTAATTTACCGCATTGTTAGCATGTGCCGAAAAATCTACAGGTAGTAGAATGTTTTTTTTCATTGGAAGGAATTTTATCTGCGCTATCTTATCTTAAATTTCTAATTCTTTATAGGGGAGCTATTCAAAAGAATCGTTGTTGAGACCCCTTATCCCTATCAAATGTAATAAAACAAATGCAATTGTGAATGACTATTAGTCAAAATGTTTTTATTGTTAAACGTATTGGATTTGATTATGATGATACAAAGTTGAATAACATTTAATGCTTTTAAAATGTTGCATTTAATGCATAATTGTGATTACTGTCATCTTGAAAATAGAATAATCCTGTCCACCTGAATCTTAAGTCCTGATCTTTTTGTTAGAAAAGTCAATTTCCTATGGAGGTGATAGGCTGTTAAAAACGCTGAATCAAGGTTATTATCTCGTATTCTACATTGCATAACAGACCAATTTTGAGTAAGTTTGCACATATTTTTAGATAATTAAATGACAAGTAGAGAAATTCGTCAAGCCTTTTTAGACTTTTTTAAAAGCAAAGGGCACCAGATAGTACCTTCAGCACCAGTAGTTGTAAAAAATGATCCCACATTGATGTTTACTAATGCAGGGATGAACCAGTTTAAGGATTTATTCTTAGGGGAAGCACCAATTAAATTTCCACGTGTTGCAGACACGCAGCGTTGTTTACGTGTTTCAGGTAAGCATAATGATTTAGAGGAAGTTGGTATAGATACCTACCACCATACCTTATTCGAGATGTTGGGAAACTGGAGCTTTGGCGATTACTTTAAGAAAGAAGCTATTGCTTGGGCCTGGGAGCTATTGACCGAAGTCTATAAACTCGACAAGGATCGTTTATATGTGACCATTTTTGAAGGCGACGCAAGTGAAGGTTTGGACAGGGATATGGAAGCATTCGATTTTTGGAAGCAGTGGATAGCCGAAGATCGTATCTTGCTTGGCAACAAAAAGGATAATTTCTGGGAAATGGGAGAAACCGGTCCTTGCGGACCTTGTTCTGAAATCCATTTTGATATGCGGAATGCGGAAGAACGTGCACAGGTTTCAGGACAGAGCCTAGTCAACGCAGACCATCCACAGGTGATCGAAATCTGGAATTTGGTCTTTATGCAATTTAATCGCCTGAAAGACGGATCGCTCCAATCTTTACCCGCGAAACACGTGGATACAGGGATGGGCTTTGAGCGCCTTGTCAGATGTATTCAAGGTAAAACCTCAAATTATGATACAGATGTCTTTACACCGACCATTGATTTTATCGCAGCTAAATCGGGGATAAAATATGGCGTAGACGAAAAAAGTGATATTGCAATGCGTGTGGTATCTGATCATATCCGTGCCGTTAGTTTTGCGATAGCGGATGGACAATTGCCCTCTAATAATAAAGCGGGATACGTGATCCGCCGTATATTACGTCGTGCGGTGCGCTATGCTTATACATTTTTAGGATTTAAAACGCCATTTATTCATGAGCTTGTCCCTGTACTGGCGGCACAATTCCATGGTGTATTTGATGAATTGATCCAACAGCAGGATTTTGTGCAAAAAGTAATCTTAGAAGAAGAGGTTTCATTTTTAAGAACCTTGTCCACTGGTGTACAACGTTTTGAAAATTACGTGGAAGATCATACACTTATTAATGGTGACTTTGCGTTCGAATTATACGATACTTACGGTTTTCCGATCGATCTAACTGAATTATTAGCGCGCGAGAAAGGATTGTCTGTCGATATGGACGGTTTTAAACAGGCGCTTCAAATTCAAAAAGATCGCTCCCGTGCGGCCACAGCGATAGATACCGGTGACTGGGTTGTCGTTAATGACGACGAAGGCTTCGAATTTGTAGGTTACGATACATTGACAGCAAAGACAGAAGTCGTAAAATACCGTAAAGTTGTCGCAAAAAATAAGGAGCAATACCAACTGGTACTTTCTGTCAGTCCATTTTATGCAGAAGGAGGAGGTCAGGTAGGTGATTCCGGTGAATTGATTTCGGAAGAAACAGGCGAAAAGATCTACATTACGGATACAAAAAAGGAAAATGGAATCTTCGTCCATTTTACCAATAAGTTGCCATTGAATCTGAACGGGACCTTTATCGCAGAGGTTGACAGAACCAAACGAATGGATACCGAAAATAATCACTCCGCAACCCACTTATTGCATGCTGCACTAAAACAGGTGTTAGGTACGCATGTAAATCAAAAAGGTTCATTGGTCAATGCTGATATTTTACGTTTTGATATTTCTCACTTTGCAAAGATGAGTGAAGATGAGATCAAACAGGTGGAAGATATCGTGAATGCTAAAATCCGTGAAAATATTCCATTAAAAGAAGAACGTAATATACCTTATCAGCAAGCTTTGGATTCAGGTGTTACGGCATTGTTTGGTGAGAAATACGGTGATTTTGTTCGTGTGATTACTTTTGAAGATCAATTCTCCAAAGAGTTGTGCGGCGGGACCCATGTGAAAGCAACGGGGCAGATCGGATTCTTTAAGATTGTTTCTGAATCGGCTGTTGCTGCGGGAGTACGTCGTATTGAAGCGATTACCGGGACGCGTTCAGCTGCGGTAATTCGTGAGCATTTTGAATTGGTACATCATTTAAAAGAACTCATGAATAATCCAAAGGACTTTGTATCAGCCTTAGGTAAGATCATCGACGAAAATGGTGCCCTGAAAAAAGAAATTGAGAAAAGCATTACCGAGAAATCCTTGGCGTTGAAATCGGATCTGGAAGCAAAAATCGAGCAGGTTGGTGGTATCAACTTTTTATCGACAGTGGTTGATCTCCCCAATGCAGAAGCGGTTAAAACGTTAGCCTATGCTGTAAAGGGAGCCGTCAATAATCTGTTCTTAGTTATTGGAGCAGAATTCGATGGGAAACCAAGTTTAACTGTTGTTATTTCAGATGATCTAGCAAAAGAAAAAGGTTTAAATGCAAGCAATATCGTCCGTGATCTGGCAAAAGATATCCAAGGCGGGGGCGGCGGGCAACCTTTCTTTGCGACAGCAGGGGGGAAAAATTCTGCGGGATTAAAAACAGCCATTGAGCGTGCGAAGGAATTTTTAAGTTAAATTTGCGTATTAGATCGGAGACTTGGGATACTTACTTGAATAAGTTTCAAGCTTATCGGAAGTCTCTCCGAAAATTCTATGATATGAAACTATCCTATTTATCCCAACCGAGTGTAAAGAGGTCATAAATTTGACTGAAGAGCAATTTATGAATGAATAATCATAAGGGAAGAGAGTAATAAATAGGGTAGTTTCTTCAATTTAAAAGGAAACCGAGTGCAATTAACATCTAGTTATAGATGGACGTGGAGCGCTCACAAAACGATATACAGATGAAAAAGGCAATTTTTTTAGTAGTTGGAGTGGTTGGATTGATGTTTGGTTGCCAGAATAAAGAGCAGTTTACCATCGAAGGAAATATAGAAAACCCCGGTAATATAAAAGTTGTCTCCTTGTACGAAGGGGATACCAAGCTGGATTCTATGTTTTTTGGCGACAATAACAAATTTCAGTTTGTACGTCAGGCCAGTCAATCTAGGCTGTTGTCATTACGTGTTGGTAAAAATCGTTATGACCTGATCGCTTCTCCGGGTGAGACAATTTCATTTAAAGCAGATTTGCATAAGGACGTCAACGATTATCTTGTTGATGGATCTGAATTGTCGAAAACGATACAACCATTTGCTAAGGAACGAAACCATCGCGATCATGTGCAAGATTCTCTTCAAGCTGTCTTTTCCAAACTAACGGCGAATTCGACTGCTGACGAAATAGAAAAACTTCGTGCAGAATATAAAGCCAAATTTGCGGATGAACTTCGTAATTATACTAGTAAAGCAGTTGATTTTTCCAGTAAACATCATGATCTGGCTGGATTTTACGCCATCTCAACATTGGATCCTGAAGTAGCAGAAGCAGAAATTATAGCTTATGCAGATAAAATTAAAAATGAATTTACGGAAAACAGATATGTGACGCAGTTTAAGGAGGAAACCCAAAAACTGAAGAAAATGGCTATTGGTCAACCAGCACCGGAATTGATCTCCTTTACACCTACTAACAAAGAAGTGAAACTATCCAGTTTCAAAGGGAAGTATACTTTGGTTGACTTTTGGGCTTCGTGGTGTATGCCTTGCCGTCAGGAAAATCCAAACCTTGTCAGATTATATAATGCTTACCATACCAAAGGCTTCGATATTTTGTCTGTTTCATTTGACGATAATCCGGGTTCGTGGATGCGGGCTATTACAGATGATAAGCTGACCTGGACTCATGTATCCGATTTAAAAGCCTGGAGTTCGCCGATCGTAATAGACTATCGTGTGAAGGCTCTGCCAACATCGTATATCCTCGATCCCAACGGTATTATCGTTGCAAAGAACCTGCGTGGCGAGGAGTTGGCCGATTTTCTGAAGAAAACAATTAAGTAATCAATGTGTTATTGTTAATTGAAATATTACTTAATAATTTGGTAACATTAGATTAACCGATTGTTATCATCTTGTTCATATTTTAGCAAAAAAATAAGACAAATGAGTTCTTCGAAACAAAAGATTTTAATTGTTGATGACGAAAAGGATATCTTGGATTTAATTGCATTCAACTTAAATCGTGAAGGTTATCAGGTCTCTACAGCGCAAAATGGGGAAGAGGCAATACAAGTTGCCAAGCAAGTAAACCCCGATCTGATCATCTTGGATGTGATGATGCCTAAGATGGACGGTATTGAAGCTTGTCGCATCATGCGCGCGATGCCTGAATTCAAAAGCACCTTTATGGTGTTTTTGACAGCCAGAAGCGAAGAATATTCGGAAATTGCCGGATTTCATGTTGGAGCGGATGATTATATCGCTAAGCCAATTAAGCCGAGAGCGCTGATGAGCCGTATCAATGCGATATTAAGAAGAAATACGTCGGAGGAGTCTGATTCTTCAGCACAAGATAAAATCGAGATTGCGGATCTGGTTATAGACAGAGATTCCTTCTTAGTCTACAAAGGAGAGCAAAAGATTGTGCTTGCTAAAAAAGAGTTTGAATTACTCTACTTGTTGGCATCCAAACCCAATAAAGTTTTCACAAGAGAACAGATCCTAAAAAGTATCTGGGAAGACTCAGTGGTTGTCACCAACCGTACAATAGATGTGCATATTCGGAAGCTCCGTGAAAAAATAGGCGACGATTATGTGACCACTGTAAAAGGAGTGGGGTACAAATTTGATAAAGAATAATAGAAGAGGCTTAGGCCTCTTTTTTATTTCCAGCCAAGATTCTTTGTGCTTCTTTTAGTAAAAGCAGTTACGCCTACGATCCGTTAGGCATAAGGATGGGTGTTCTCTGCTTTTTGTCGCCTTATTTAAACAACTCTTTGAGCAGATAACTTGATATCACGGCAACAAATCTTTACTTTTGACAGATACCAAAGTAAAGAGATCAACATGTCATCTATTCTTATAAAATCTGCGCAACTTGTTAACGAAGGTAAAGTTGAGGCTGCTGATGTATATATCAGTAATGGTCGAATCGAAATGATCGCACAGGAGATTAATCATCCTGCGGATCAGGAAATCAATGCTGAGGGGCTACATCTGTTTCCGGGATTAATTGACGATCAGGTTCACTTTAGGGAGCCCGGATTGACTTATAAAGCAGATATATGGCATGAAAGTCGCGCTGCAGTTGCAGGTGGGACAACCTCATTCATGGAGATGCCGAATACGGTTCCCAATACCTTGACACAGCAACTGCTTCAGGATAAATATGATATTGCAGCAAAGAATGCATTAGCCAACTATTCCTTCTTTATGGGAGCAGCTAACAATAATCTGGAAGAGGTCTTGAAAACCAATCCACGTGATGTCTGCGGTATTAAGGTATTTATGGGATCATCCACTGGAAATATGCTGGTGGATAATGAGAAAGCATTAGAAGGTATTTTTGCCAACGCTCCCACATTAATTGCGACACACTGTGAGGACGAAGCAACGATCAAGGCCAACCTGGTAGCATTCAAGGAAAAATACGGTGAGGATGGATTGAAGATTGAGATGCATCCGTTGATCCGCTCTGCGGAAGCTTGTTATTTGTCTTCATCCAAGGCTGTGGAACTGGCTAAAAAACATGATACAAGATTACATATTTTACATATATCAACAGCAAAGGAGATTGCGCTATTTCGGAATGATATTCCATTAAAGGACAAGAAAATCACGGCCGAAGCATGTATCCATCACCTTTGGTTTTCTGATCAGGATTACACGGCAAAGGGAAATTTTATTAAGTGGAATCCGGCTGTTAAAACGGCCAATGATCGCGATCATATTCTTAAAGCGGTATTGGATGGGCATATTGACGTGATTGCAACAGATCACGCGCCGCATACGATCGAAGAAAAAATGCAGCCTTACAGCTCAGCTCCAAGTGGTGGCCCTCTAGTCCAACATGCTTTACAAGCATTATTGGATATGGTTAAAGCGGGTAAAATGACCTTAGAACAATTGGTTCAAAAGTCAGCACATAATACGGCAACATTATTTCAGGTCGAAGATCGCGGTTATATCCGTGAAGGTTATTGGGCGGATCTAGTGCTTGTAGACCTAAATAAACCATATCGCGTTTCAAAAGAAAATATCCTTTCTAAATGCGGATGGTCACCATTTGAAGGACATACGTTCAGTTCAACGATCGAGCATACCATCGTATCGGGTAAAGTCGCGTTTTCCAAAGGACAAATCATTGAGCAGGGGGCCGGTGAGCGTCTGTTGTTCAATAGGTAAGTTGGGGTAATATGGAAAAGAGGACTTTTATAAAATCAATTGCTTTGGGCGCATTGGCCATTCCGGTATTGGGGGCTGGGCGCGTTACAGAAACCGTGGCAGATTTAGCAGGACCGGTTACTTTGCTGGCAAAGAAGCTGCAGCTCGGGGATACGATCGGATTTATAACTCCCGCAGGCGTATTGGACGATGAGGAATCAATTGTTATCGCTCGCGAGATCTTTGAAGCATTGGGTTTTAAAGTGAAAGAAGGAAAACATATCCGTAGCCGTTATGGCAATTTGGCGGGGACAGATCAGGAGCGTATTGCCGATATACATGATATGTTTGCTGATAAGACTGTCAAAGCAATAGTCTGTGTAAGGGGAGGCTCGGGAACTTCCCGGCTTCTGGACAGGCTTGATTATAAGATGATCGCCCAAAATCCTAAGATTTTGTTGGGCTATTCGGACATAACGGCGTTAATTCTGGCTTTGTATGCGAAAACCGGACTTGTTGCTTTCCATGGTGCGGTCGGTATAAGCACATGGACGAAGAAGCTTGCCGATGCATTTAATGCGCAATTTGTAACGAATAAACCTGCGGTATTTGAAAATCCTAAATCAAAAGGGGACAATGTTGTACAGACTAAAGACCGGATTGCCACAATTTCTCCGGGTACTGTCGATGGCGTACTGCTTGGTGGAAATATGACCGTATTGACGGGGTTGTGTGGTTCGCCTTATCTACCCGACTTTAAAGATAAGATCCTTTTTATTGAGGAGGTGGACGAAGATATGGAACGCGTTGACCGTATGTTTTGCCAGCTAAAAAATGCAGGGATATTAGCGGTGATCAAAGGTTTTATTTTTGGGAAATGCACCAATTGTAAGCCGTCGGGAGGCTATGGTTCTGTGACATTGGATCAGCTGTTCAATGATTATATCAGGCCCTTAAAGGTACCTGCTTATAGCGGCGCTGTCATTGGGCATATTGCAGATCAATTTATCCTTCCGGTAGGTGCAAAGGTGAGAATGGATGCATCGCAGGGAACGATTACCTTACTTGAAGCCGCCTTAAACGACTAAGATGAATTTAGTAAAAGAAGATTTTATCAAAGCCTTTTCTTTATATGAAGAAAAGGCTTTGCGGCATAGACGATTTAAACATGCTGATATCTTGCCACTTTTGCAAGGAATAGAGGCCAGTAAACAATTTACCGTTGAAGAGATTGGACAGTCAGTGGAGGATCGTTCGATTTTTAGATTGAAGTATGGGCAAGGGGAGATAAAGGTTTTATTATGGTCGCAGATGCATGGGGACGAACCCACGGCAACAATGGCGCTATTTGATCTGTTTAATTTCTTAAATGGTGGGGCGGATGGCTTTGATACCTTACGAAAGGAGATCGCCGAGAAATTGACCTTATACTTTATTCCGATGCTGAACCCAGATGGCGCTGAGCGTTATCAGCGGCGGACGGCCATGAATGTGGATATGAATCGGGATGCGCGCTCGCTTGCAACTGTAGAAGGGGCCCTACTGAAAGCGCAGGCGATGCAATTAAAGCCAGACTTTGCTTTTAATCTCCATAATCAGAATAATTACTACAATATTCCCGGCACAGCCACACCCGTAACGATTTCTTTGCTGGCGCCAGCCTACGACTATGCGAGGAGTGTGAATGTAGTTCGGGCAGATGCCATGCGGGTAATCGTGGGTATAAATAAGATATTGCTACAATTTATACCAAATGCTGTCGCGAAATATGATGATGAACATACCCCGCGTGGTTTTGGAGACAATTTTCAAAAATGGGGTGCGCGTACCATTCTGATTGAGTCAGGAGCCTATGCTGGTGATCCTGAGAAACTGGAAGTGCGAAAATATAATTTCATTGCGCTCTTATACGCCTTTCAGGAAATCGCTTCGGGATCCTATCTGGTACATGATATTGCAGATTACAACGCTATTCCTTTTAATGATGAAAAGCTTCATGATGTTTTGATTCGAAACTTATCCATCGAAAAAAATGGTAAAAGGATGTTGGTGGATGTGGCTATTCGACAAAATGAAAAAACGGTTGCGAACGACTATTACGTAGAAGGAGTGATTGAGGATATCGGTGATTTGCAGGATTTCTATGGATATACCGATATGGATGTCGAAGGACTCCGATTTATTCCCGCAAAAATGTATACAGATCGGATATTTTCATTGGCGGAATTAACTTTGCCCATTGTTATTGAGTTGTTGAAACAGGGCTATGGGGCGTTACAGATTTCTGATAGGCCCAAGGGTGCACTAATGCATGCTTTTCCTATTCAGATCTTAACAGATGTTGATTTTCAATGTGCGGGCAGTACCTTCCCAGGAGATCAAGCTGACTTTTTTATCGGCTCGGAAGATGGAATTCGATTTGCATTAATCAATGGTTACTTATTGGATCTAACGGTTAATTTAGCTGAGCAAAATTGTAAAAATAAACTTTATCAAGCTAATTAAATACATTCAAAAAGGCCAATTATAGTGGCCTTTTTGAATGTATTTAATCTAGTACCCGGGGTTCTGCTGGTCTTTCAACGTTGGATTGGCATTAATCTCAGATTGTGGGATAGGCAAGATCGCTTTATCAAAAGTTCGGTCAATTTCCTTCGGACGCGTTTTGATCGTTAATCCCTGAAAGTCATCATTGAATGTGATTTTCTTATTGAGCCGGATCATATCCCAGTACCGATGCCCTTCACCGAACAGCTCTTTGCTTTTTTCATTAAGGATGGCATCTTCGTTGACAGTGGCTGAAGAGAATGCAGGACGGTTCGGAGCGCGTTTGCTGATGGCATTTAATAGTTCTGCCGATTTTGCAGGATCTGCACTTGGCTTTTTTAATGCTGCTTCCGCGGCGATGAGGTAAATTTCAGAAAGCCTGATTACCTTGATATTCACAGCCGTATTATTTGTGTTTCCTTTGTCCCCAAGTGAATTGAGTGGTAAGGAGGTATTGGTATTTACACTACCTAGATTTTTATAAACGGCACCCATGCGTGTTGCCGAACTTTCGTCTCTTCCCAAAATTGCCCAGCGCACATCGCTGTTATCTTCTTTCATGCGATTGAGGTAATAATCACTTGCGTAGAACATTCCGCCCTGTCCACCTGTTCTCCGCATCAGGTAATAACCCAAGCTTGCTGTACCTAAGTCAGCCTCACCTTCGTTAATACCGAGTTCATAGATAGATTCTGTGCCATACATGCTCGCCCAGGAAGATGCCCATTTCTCATTTTCATACAATTTATAGGTACCGCTTGTGATCACCTCATTTGCTTTTGAATAAGCATTTTCATAATCTGCCATTGTCAAATAAACCCTGCTTTGTATGGCTAAGTTCGCATAATAATTGATATACCCATTGTCAATAGCTTTATTTGCTCCAAGCAGCTCCTGGCCGGTTTTGAGATCTTTTAGGATCTGGGTATATACTTCCGCTACAGTTGCTCTGGCTGGTTTATTGTTATAGGATGCCGGACTGATAACGATGGGAACCCCTCGAGAAGCTTTGTCCTGTGTATATGATTTTCCATATAAACGAACGAGGTCAAAATAAAATAAGGCCCGTAGGGTAAGTAACTGCCCCTGCGCATTTGTATATTGCGCTTTGGAATCTGTAGCTACTTGGTCAATTTTTTCTAATACGTCATTTGTCTGGGCGATACAATAATAAATCTGTGACCAGAAGCCTGAAAAGTTGTTTGTTTCTGCATCTTGATTAAATGAATACAGTTGATCAAGCCCTCTTCCTTGGGAATAAACCGTTAGATCGCCACCTTTGACCTCTCCATACAGTTCGAAATTTCGACCGTAATAACTTGAAGAAGCAATCAGTCTGCTTAGTCCATTGATCCTATTCCGGGCATCACTGGCTCCATTGAGTGCTGTTCCTGCATCAACGGAATTGCCTGGCTCAACGTCTAGAAAATCTTTGCAGCTGCTGAAAGACGTTAACAGGGCTGCGGCTATAATAGATATTTTAAATATTTTCATTTCTTAAAAGATTAAGGATTAAAAACCCAGTTCTATACCAAATGTGTAGGTCTTCCCTAGCGGTGTTTCCCAGCCGCGTGTTGCGTATTGACCAACCTCAGGATCGGCAATTTTATATTTTGATGCGGTCAATAGATTAGTTCCGTTGAAGTATACACGTGCATTGCTAAATCCGATTTTGTTCAAAACAGTTTTAGGCAATCTGTAGCCAAAATTGATATTTTTTAATCTGAGGAATGAAGCATCGTGTAATTGTCTGGAGCTATATTTTTGAGGGTCGGTCAAGTCGTTTCCGTCTAATTTCGGTAAGGTGCCAGATGTATTGTTTTCGGTCCACATATGCTCAAAGGCATATTCCGAGCGAATCCTTTCCCAATAGTAACCATCGTCGGCTACATCTTTGAACGCTCCATCATATAGTTTGCCACCAAGTTTATATATGAAATTGAACCCAAGATTGAAATTTTTGTACTCAAAATCAGTATTTATACCACCGCTGACATTGGGAATACCATTTCCGATAATTGTATAATCGGCTTGGTTAAAGTCATAAGTTGCTTTTCGGCCATTGTAATCAAATATACCCGAACCTGTGTTGCTGTTATTTGTATAATAGACGTTTTTGCCATTGGTCGCATCAACGCCTGCCCATTCGTAGCCATAAAATGCAAGCGTCGACTGTCCTTCCCTATAAATAAATTGTGCACGGGCATCACCGCTCCCTTTGGTATCATTACCCACTGAGCCAGTAGGGTCATACCAGATAATATCTTGGTTGTCATTTAGCTTTTGGACTTTTGAATTTATGAAAGCTGCATTTACATTGGCACTCCATCTAAAATCATCTTTTTTGATGATGTCGCCAGCTAATTCAATTTCAATTCCTTTGTTATTGATTTGTCCTACGTTTCTTAATACGGTGCTGAATCCAGTTGTTTGTGAAGTTGGGACATCCTGTAATAAGTTTTTAGAGCTGCGATTGAAGTATTCTACTGACCCCGTGATTCTGTTGTTTAAGAACCCAAATTCCAGTCCGGCGTTCGTTGTGTAAGAGGTTTCCCAGGTAATATCCGGGTCTGGGTTGGAGACAAGGTTACCCCCCGGTTGTCCTTTATAATTGAAGTTGTTAAAGGATACTAGTCTTCTCCATCCAAAATTGTCTGTTGGTAAGGTTCCATTGACACCGTAAGAGGCCTTGAGACGTAATGTACTGATGGCATCGTTATCGCGTAATGATGGAAGGCTTTTTAGGCTATATGCACCCGATATCGACCAAAAATCTCCCCAACGGTTTTTGGGACCTAGTTTCGAAGAACCATCACGACGATAAGAAGCTGCTAAAAAATAAGTGTTGTCATAATTGTATTCCGCTCTTCCCAAGAATGACATCAGATTATAACCCCAGCTATATGCATTCGCTTCAAACTTACCTGCCGAAGAAATGTAAGGAAGTTCGGCGGACCCCAAATTGCGGCCTGTTGTGCGCATAAAATCCGTCTTATTTTTTTCGGCTTCAAACCCCGCAAGTAAGTTTATCGTGTGTTTGTCAAAAGATTTATTATAATTTATGGTATTTGAAGTTACCAATTTCAGCATATTCGTGTTAAATTGATGCACTACACCTCCGTCGCTGATACCATTGAAATGTTTAGCGCTATAATACAGGTAGTCCTTCATATCCGTATAATCATACGAGAATACAGTTTTTGCTGTTAATTCGGGAAGAATTGTCCAGGTCAGGTTGCTGATGACGCCTAGTTTATTTGTTTTCGAGTTGTTGTCCCATTGTTGGTCATAATAGTCGGCATTATAGGCATAGCTACCATAGCGGTCTGTCCAAGCCTCACCCGTTTTATAGTTTGTAGGCCAGTATAAAGGCCACAAGAGATTTCTGGATTGTAGAAAATAATTCGATCCTGTATTGCGGGTATCGTTAAAACCTTTTTTCTTGTTGTGACCGATATTGATATTCGTTCCAAATTCCAGGTTATCAACGATTTTTTGTGTTAGATTGAGACGGCCTGAAATACGTTCGAAATCATTGACCCTAATCCTGCTTTTATCTGTTGTGTAACCTAAAGAGGAAAAGTATTTCGTCGACTCAGTTCCACCTGAAAGTGAAAGATTGTTGTCCTGATAAATCCCCGTGCGAAACAGCGCTTTATCCCAATCGTAATATTTGCCTTCACGGTTTTCAATTCCATCAGTCATTCCCAGAATGCTGACATTGCTCATTCTTAGGGGATCGCTGACTTCAAAACGATAACCATGTCTGTTAAATTTAGTATTTAGCTGTCCAAGGGCGTAAGTACTGGCATCCGCATCGGTATAATTTACACCAGTTTTTGGATTGACGTTTGACGTGCGGTAATCATGAAATATCTGATACAGCATATTAACTTGATCCTGAGGCGAAGCTGTTTCGTAATTGTCTGTTGCCCAGGTTGGCGTAAAGCCGATAGAGCTTTTAAAATTGACCGTGGGTTTTCCCGTTTTGCCTTTTTTGGTCGTTATTAAGATGACACCATTTGCTGCTCTGGAACCATATAGGGAGGAGGCCGCCGCATCTTTTAGTACGGTAATCGTTTCAATATCATCGGGATTGAGATTTCCCATAACATTGTTTGATGTGTAGATATAGTCCCCCATTTGACCACCCGAACCGGAATTGGCAGGAACACCATCTATGACATAGAGCGGTTCGTTCGAAGCATTCATCGATCCTACGCCCCGAATACGAATGCTAGGTGTTGAGCCTGCTTGTCCAGAGGGAGTAGAAACTGTCAGACCCGCAACGCGTCCACTTAAGGCACTTTCAAATGAGGTTGTGGGAACATTATCTATATCTTTGGCTTTTACTGTTGCCGCAGATCCAGTATATGTACTTTTTTTTGCTGTACCATAAGCGACAACCATGACCTCATCTAAAGCCTGTTCGCCACTTGTAAGAGTGATACTGATTGTTTTTCGGCCATTGATCTGAATCTCCTGCGCTTTATACCCAACAGCAGATATCAGGAGCGACGCATTCGAATTCGCATGAAGGGTGAATAAGCCTTGTTCATTGGTCGATGTTCCCTGGCTCGACCCTTTGATATTTATGGTAACTCCGCTGATGGGATTTCCATTGCTGTCTGTAATTTTTCCAGCAATCTGAATCTGTTGTGCATATAGAGACTGCATCGAACTACAGGCTAGGAGACACAACGTTGTGAGCACATGTTGTTTCATATGAAAAAGATTTGTCTTTATAGGTCATATGGAATATCCAGTCGAGTTACATCGGTGTTACACTTTTCAAACGTGGATATTTCATAAAAGCTATGAATTGATTAATTTAGTTTGTTAATGTTTTGGTTGCTATCGCCTTTGTTTACAATTGCTATAGCGAAATCAATGCAATGTTCTTTTTATAAGACAAAAAACATTGCATTGAATATAATCTTATTTTCTTAAAATTCCAATTCCCGGACGGTTCGGTAAGATGCAGTTGCCATCAATTACCGTCATACCATCATAGATATCGTTGTCGATCAGGAGTGCCCCATCTAAATCTGCCCAATCAGTTAGTGGTGCTAATTGTGCTGCTGCACTAATAGCACAAGAAGTTTCGGTCATACAGCCGATCATTACTTTCATTTCGAGGGAACGTGCAAGTTCGGCCATCCGTTTGGCTTCACGCATACCGGTACATTTCATCAGCTTGATATTGATACCGCTGTATACGTCTTTTAATGCAGGTACATCAACCAATCGTTGACAGCCCTCATCCGCGATTGTGGGTATTGGACTATGTTCAGTCAGCCAGGCATTATCGTCAATCTGTTCTTTGGGCATCGGTTGTTCGAGAAAAGCGACGTTTCGCTCGGCCAGCCAATAGGCCATTTCCAATGCTTGTTCCCGAGTTTTCCAACCCTGATTGACATCGGCACATAAAGGACGATCAGTCACCTGGCGAATGGTGTCAATAATCATTTTATCGGTATCCAGTCCCAATTTTACTTTTAGAATCTTAAACTGATCTGCTTCAGCAACCTTTTTGCGGATCATGTCCTCCGTATCGATACCGATGGTGTAGGAAGTCGGCGGGATAAGATCGGGGTTTAATCCCCAGATTTTATAGAAAGGCTGGCCCATAATCTTACCGAGCACATCGTGCAATGCAATATCTATCGCTGCTTTGGCGGCTGTATTCTTTGCTGCTACTTGATCTACATAGTGTAGGATCTCTTCGGTTTGGAATGGAGAGCTGAATCCCGACAAATCAATTTGATTTAAGAAAGCAATAACACTTTCCTGTGACTCACCAAGATAAGGTGGCATGCTGGCCTCACCGTAACCGATAATACCGTCGTACTCCAGCTCGGTCAATACAACAGGTGTTGTGTTTCGACTGTAGGAAGCGACGGTAAAAACATGGCGTAGTGTTAGGGTATATGGACGGAACCTTAGCTTAAAGGCCCCAAAATCCTTGCTGATCCATTCAGATTGATTGCTCATTATGGTTTATTTGTTGATATAGTAATTGCTTTCAGCGATTTTTTGAATTGCAGAATCCTTGGCACCTAAATAACGGCGGGCAGCAACAACGGTACGTGTCTGAAAATCGTCGTAATCAGCAGCATCTTTTAGCATGCTGTTAATGCGGACCAATCCTGCAGCATGGATAAAAGTGCCATTGCCAATATAAAGCGCTACATGGGTTACACGTGCGTTGGGATTACTATTTTTGCCTGCAGCGAAGAAAAGTAAATCTGCTGGTTTCAGGTTTTTGAGCGCTTTGTCAGGGTCAAAATGCCCCTCGCTGTCCAAAATATCTATCTTTTCGCCCGCTAAAACCTGCTGTGATGCATCTCTAGGGATAACGAAGCCATTCATAAAGAAGCTTGTTTTGGTAAATCCGCTACAGTCGACCCCTTTGACCGATGTGCCGCCCCACAAATAAGGTAATCCTAACATAGTCTTTGCACTTGCGATAATTTGATCAGCGGTAGGATTACGTGTATCTAGCCAATTTTTTAACGTTAGGCCTTCGGATTTCTTGATATAACCTTTGCGGCCATCGGGATAAGCGATTTCATAAAAACTCGCTTTTTGTCCGGTTAATTTCAAGATATCTCCGTATACGAGATCCGATACCCGTTGGCTTTTCTCATTGGGTTCGGAATAAGATTTTCCGAATTCAGTGGTGTAGATCAACTTTTCTGATTGTCTCCAGTTATCAATCTCGGCCTGATCCATGACAGCTATTGAAGATGCTGGCACCCAGGCAATATAACCATCAGGTGTACGTACCCGGTATTCACCGCTTTTCTTCTGTAGCAGGTCTACTTGTGTGCCCAATAAAACTTGGCTTGTCAGTTCCGCGGCGTTATCCGGGGACGTACGCATGTTGGCAACTGAAAGTCTGATTACCCCCATAGTTTTTCCATCAACACTGGCGTCCGGTAAGAGTTGAACTTGGATATTCGCGGATATTTCTTTTGCTTTTTGTTCGAGAACGAACTTAGCATCTTTTTCTGTTGTTTCGAGGATATATAGATTTTGGGGAACATCCGCTTTTTGAATAGCCACGATTTTCGTTCTTCGATCCGGTGCAAATTCACGCTTTACGTTTTCTTGCAATTCTTTGATTTTGAAATAAGTGGTGGAATCTACTTGCTGTGCATGGCCATGACTTGTGCCAATAAGACTTGCACATGCTAAAATAGCGAATTTTAGTGTGTTTTTCATGCTGATTAGTTTGTTTCTAAAGATAGGATTAATTCACAATATAAATCAATGTTTGTTGTCGATTTTTGAGTGATTCGAGTACTGTGTTGCTAAAAAACGAACCTTTGGGCTTAATTTTAATTAATTTGTCTATTTGCTAAAACCATTTTGTATTATTGCTTATTGATCGCAAAACCATTGATTGTTTTTGAATCTCACTACCAAAAAGCAGGTTGGCGATTATGGGCTAGCGTAATGGACATTCAAAAAACGAATTATTCATGCTTGTAAAATGCCGGATTGTGGAGGCAGACAGGTTATTAAAAAGACAAATAGTTTATATATGAGTTCTAGACGTAATTTTATTAAGCAAGGTTTTATGGCTGCTACAGCTATAGGTACTTTGAGTGCATTTGATACAAAAGGGCTGACAATTGCATCCGATGATAGGTTGAAAAAATATCCGATTGTCATATCCACTTGGGATTTTGGGATAGCAGCAAATAAAGCGGCCTGGGAGATCTTATCCAAAGGCGGAAAAGCTCTTGATGCTGTCGAACAAGGGGTACGGGTACCCGAAGCAGACTTAAAAAATATGACCGTAGGCAAAGGCGGTTACCCGGATCGTGATGGACATGTGACCCTAGATGCTTGCATTATGGATGCGGATGGTAATTGTGGTGCTGTGGCTGGTATGGAAAAAATCGGACATCCGATATCGGTGGCCCGCTTGGTTATGGAGAAAACACCACACGTCATGCTTGTTGGTGAAGGTGCCTTACAATTTGCATTGGAAAACGGTTTTCAAGAAGAGAATTTATTGACACCTGAGGGAGAGAAAGCTTGGAAAGAGTGGTTAAAAGAGAAGAAATACAAGCCAGTCGTTAATATCGAGAATAAAACTTTTGCTGCGGAGCGTCTACCGGGCAATCAATACAATCACGATACTATTGGTATGTTAGCCCTGGACGCCAACGGAAATATCTCCGGAGCCTGTACAACAAGTGGAATGGCATTTAAAATGCATGGCCGGGTGGGAGATAGCCCGATCATCGGAGCGGGATTGTATGTAGACAATGAAGTCGGTGGGGCCACTTCGACCGGGGTAGGTGAAGAAGTTATCCGAAATGTAGGCAGCTTTTTGGTGGTCGAATTAATGCGTCAGGGTTACTCCCCCGAAGATGCCTGCAAGGAAGCGGTGATGCGTATTGTGAAGAAAAAGCCTGCAATTGCCAAAGAGATACAAGTCGGATTTTTGGCGATTAACAAAAAGGGAGAGTATGGCGCTTTTGCATTGCAGGAGGGATTCTCTTACGCTGTTTGTGACAGTAAACAGCAGGATTTATTGATCAAAGGAAAACATTATTATCAGTAATTAGATATGAGATTTTAGATCTGAGATTGAGACAAAGGATCTAGGACTGAAAAAAAGGGTATGCCCAGGGCTTATAAAACCAAAGTTTAGATACTTACTACTCAATACGCACTATTAAATAGAGAATACAGATTTAGATAGAAGTATTAAATTTATTATTGATTATCTTTGTATAAGCGACGTTAGCGTGAGAAAAATGAGATAACAAGTATGCCAAGGGCTTAAAAATCACAGTCTAAATACTCAATACTCATTACTAAATACTATAAAAATATGAAAGCAACTTTTGGAGGTGGATGTTTTTGGTGTACGGAAGTGATCTTCCAAAATACCGAGGGAGTGACATCCGTATTGCCTGGATATATGGGAGGTCATATAGACCATCCTACTTATGAGCAGGTCTGTACTGGAACAACGGATCATGTAGAAGTGGTGGAGTTGGAGTATGATGATGAGTTGGTCAATTATGAGGAACTGTTGAAAATTTTCTTTAAGACACATAATCCGACAACATTGAACCGTCAGGGTAATGATGTGGGTACACAGTATCGTTCTGTGGTCTTCTATCATAACGAAGAACAGGAGATCTTAGCGAAAAACTTTATTGATGAATTGGAAAATGAGGATATCTATGAAGATCCAATTGTAACAGCGGTGGAACCAGCGTCAATATTTTGGCTTGCTGAAAATTATCATCATAATTATTTTAATGATCACCCTGAGAACCCGTTCTGTTCGGTGGTCATTGCGCCGAAACTCCAAAAATTTCTAAAAGAATTTAAAGCTTAAAAGCTTTATGTCAGGAATTTTGTATCAAGCACAGCAAATTGACTGTGGGCTGTTTATTAGAGGGGGGGAGGATTGAAGCAAGGCCGTGGTGACCTTTGAAAACTACCTGCTATCAATAATAATATAAAAGGCTCGAATATGATATTCGAGCCTTTTCTTATGCGGATTATTTATTGGAAAATGCTGTTAAAACATTTCCATTTGCCCCTTGTCATCAATTTGGATGTCATCAGGATTAGTAATCTCTAATTTGATGTCATCTTCTTTTTTATCATTGGATGCGTCTGTTGCTGTTTCAGCTGTTGAAACCTCCGCCTTTGTCTCATCGGATTTTGTTTCGCCACCTTCTGTCGTAACTTCTGCTTTCTTCGTTCCCTTTTCACTTAGGTCTTCGTCTGCTGTAATTAGGGCTACCGATTTTACGGTATGGAAGGAAAGACGATTCCCCTGTGCCTTTATGCCTTTGACATCAATGATTTCTGTCAATGGTTGTTCCAGCGTTTCCTCGGTTTGAGATTTGCCTTTCAAAATATCCAATTTGACCGTAGGCTCAGCGGCATTGCTCATAAGTACTAATTTTGAACCGGGTTCTTCATTGATGAACGAAATGCGTTTACCAATAGGCTGGTCATCAAATTTAAAACGTTTGACAAAATAGGTACCGCTCTTACCATCTTGATGTACTACGGTATAAACATGTTCCGGATAGAATTTCTCAATACGGATCATTTTCTCATCAAAGTGGTTGCTTAGGTCGAAGTTCGATAACTCGTAGCTACCATCGGAAAGCACAACCAATATTTTATCATCACCATCAAATTCCCCTAAATACTGACCACGTTCATCCGCATTTAAGCGTTTCATGATGCTGTCGTACCAAATTTTTCGGCCCGCAAGCGTTGAAATACCTGAGCTTTTGAAGGCGATTTTCTTGACTGGATATTTGGAGACAATATTTCCCTGGGACGCACGACCTTTAATGGCAATTTCAGCGAAATCCATATCGAAATTCAGTTTACGCAATTTCGTGTGTGGTTTGAGCTGTATATTGACCACTTCGGCCTCGCCATTTGGATTAGCAGTGAAATACAAAACTTTAGATCCTTTAGATCCTTTGGATACATCGTACTCCTTATCGCGGGTAACGCCAACAACAGAAAAACGTTTGATATAACTTGTGCCGGTTTCGCCTTCTTTATAGATGACATTGTATATGGTACGTTCGTCACCTTTTTTGAAGACCGCTACGTGGATAATCCCTTTTCCAACAAATACTTTATCCTGAATCTTGCTGACGACATATTTGCCATCTTCACGGAATACAATGATATCGTCGATATCTGAGCAATCACAGACAAATTCATCCTTCTTCATTCCGGAGCCGATGAAACCTTCTTCGCGATTGACGTATAGTTTAGCATTGGCCAAAGCAACTTGTGTTGCCTCAACTTTATCAAAGATGCGTAATTCAGTCTTGCGCTCGCGATCTTTACTGTATTTTTCGCGTAGTTTTTCATACCATGCAATGGCATATTCTGTCAATTGGCGCAAATGCCGCTTCACTTCCTTGATTTCATTTTCGAGCGTCTTCATCGTTTCGTCTGATTTTTTCACATCGAAACGCGTGATACTACTCATTGGTTTGTCGATCAGTTTCTTGTAATCCTCAGGAAGAATTTCACGATAAAACTGTTCAAAGAATGGCTCAAACAAACGATTTAAAACCTGCACTACAGTGTCAAAGTCACCGGCATTTTCATAATCGGCGTGTTTGTACATCCCCTCTTGGATGAATATTTTTAATAGGCTATTGAAGAATATTTTTTCCTGAAGATCATTTAAACGGATCTCCAGTTCCCGCTTCAATAGATTTTTGGTGTTTTTGGTGTTTTCAATCAAGATGTCATTGACACTCATAAAATGAGGTTTCTCATCCTTGATGACACAGGTATTTGGCGAAATGGAAACCTCGCAGGCTGTGAAAGCGTACAAGGCATCGATCGTCACATCGGGAGAGATTCCTGGTGCTAAATGCACGATGATTTCAACATTTCCAGCGGTGTTGTCTTCGATTTTCTTGATTTTGATTTTGCCCTTCTCATTGGCAGTCACTACACTTTCGATCAAGCCGCCTGTAGTAGTGCCAAAAGGAATCTCCGTGATTGCCAAAGTCTTTTTATCCCGCTCCTCGATTTTAGCGCGCACACGGATCTTTCCGCCACGTTGACCTTCGTTGTAGTTGGACACATCGGCCATACCACCTGTTGGAAAATCGGGAAGAATATTCGGACGTTCGCCGTTCAGTACCTGAATTGAGCCATCAATGAGTTCAATAAAGTTGTGCGGCATAATCTTGGTTGCTAAACCCACAGCAATACCTTCTGCTCCCTGTGCCAGAAGCAATGGAAATTTAACAGGTAAAGTGACTGGCTCACGGTTACGGCCGTCGTAGCTCTGTTGCCATTCGGTCGTTTCGGGATTGAAGACAACTTCATTCGCAAATTTAGAAAGCCGCCCCTCAATATAACGTGGCGCCGCAGCCGAATCACCTGTAATCGGGAAGCCCCAGTTACCCTGACAATCTATCAAAAGGTCTTTCTGTCCTAGCTGAACCATGGCATCTCCAATGGAGGCATCTCCATGCGGGTGATATTTCATGGTATTACCAATGACATTGGCAGCCTTATTATATCTTCCATCATCCATTTCCTTTAGAGAATGGAGAATACGACGTTGTACGGGTTTTAAGCCGTCATTTATATGGGGTACAGCTCTATCCAAGATCACGTAGGACGCATAATCCAAAAACCAGTTCTCGTACAGTCCAGATAAAGGTATTGTCTGACTTCCGCCTTCTGTTTTTCCTGCTCCTAATTCTTCTTGATTATCTTCCGTTGGGAAGTTTGTTTCGTCACTCATTTACTCAGCAATAGATTAAATTGTACAATACAGAAATGTTCGAAATCTTATTTTATTCGAACGTGTAAAAATACAAAACCATTTTGTTTTATCCCAGTGAAACTATGAAAAGTTAAAAAAATTAGTTTTAAAAGCTAACATAATTAGTTTTGTTTAGTATCTTCGACCAAATCATACCAAAAACAACGGATATCCCAATGGTCGAAATAAAACTCTTCGGTGACCTGAAACCCCACTTTTTCCAATACATGCCTCGATCCTTGGTTGTCTGTATGGGTGATGGCATGGAGCTCGAAATGGGTCAGATGCTCCCGATAATACTGCATACAAGCCGATGCCGCTTCAGTGGCATATCCTTTGCCCCAGGATTCTACCCTGAAACGATAACCGAGGTCCAGGAATCCTATACGTCCATTTTCCAATTCATCAATATATTTAAATCCCGTCCAGCCGATCCATTGATTGCTTGATTTTTCAATTACTCCCAGCCGGCCAATACCGTATTTTTCATATTGTTGCTGAATGAGAGCGATCACTTTTTCCATTTCTTCGATGGATTGAACTGGCTCTTTATTGAGGAAGGTATGTACCTCAGCCTGTGAATCCATGGCAAAAAAATGGTCCTTATCGCCCATGCTTATCGGACGGATGATTAGGCGTTCGGTTTCTAACGTTGGTAGGTATTTTTCCATCTGGTGTATCTTAGGTTTTAACGGGTTTTAAAGCCACAGTTTATCAATATCTTTTTTCAATATTTTCTCTTTCATTTCTTCTTCAAAATCACCGAACTGTTCTTTTTTGACAGTCTTGCTGATCCGACCTCCTTCTAGAACGAGTATCTCATCACAGGTATCCTTTAATGTCGAAAATATATGCGATGAGATCAGGATGGTTTTACGCATTGCTCTAAGACGTAGTATGATTTCGGTCAGGATAATACTACTTTGTAGATCGATTCCGTTAAAAGGTTCATCAAGAATGTAGAAACAGTTGTCCTGGAGCAGTGTTGCAGTTAGTGCCAATTTCTTTTTCATCCCTGTAGAATACGAGCTCGCATACTCTTTTAATGGCAGTTCGAAGAGATTTCTTTCATCGAGGTTTTTAATGCTTTTCCCACGGGCATCGGTAAGGAGATAAATATACTCTTCACCTGTCAGTTTTGACAAAAAATATGGATCTGATGTGAGGTAGCCCAGATGGCTTTTAAGTGGTTGTATGTTCGCATTAATCTTTCCCGAAGCTGTTTCCAGACCTGCTATACAACGGAATAATGTTGTTTTTCCAGCGCCGTTTTCGCCTACGATGCCGTAGACTTTTCCATCCTCAAAGGTAAAGGAGACCTCATGCAAGACCTGATGCTGGCCAAAGGATTTACTGATATGAATAAGCTCGATCATAAATAGTTCTTTAGATTTTTGAGGGCTTTAAAGTAATAGAAAGGTAATAATGCCAATATCAATGGATAGAAGCTGAAACATAATACCAGCGCAAAAACCTCCGGAAAATTGATCTCTCGAGGATAAGCGACATATTTTAAGGTAATGGCAAAAGGGAGTAGGAATAGTATACCGCCCAAAACAATTAGTGCATTAAACCATTCTGATGAAAAAATAAAGGCGTATGTCAGTAGGAGCGGAAAGGCAAATAAAAGGCATTGCAGTATTCCACGCCTAAATTTCCGCAGGAGAAATCTGGCCGGTGACTCTCGGCTGTTCCAAAGATAAAATATAGGTTCCGGTAATTGATAGTAGAATACAGCGGTTAGTGCAATACCAGCGATACAAAATAGAACGAGGTTAGGGTTCATTACATAGAAGCCGATTGCTCCGAGTATATACAGAATGAAAATTAGCAGGTAACTCCTTCGGAATCCAATAATAAATTCAAATGGTTTCTTTGTAAACGGAGTTGGGATAGATTTACCAAAAGCTTTAAAGATCAAAAAAACAAATACAACAGCCATGGTAATGAGCGCCACGCCATATAGCCATAGTCCTAGGAATAGAAAAATAAGCATGGATGGTAAAATCACAAGGCCATTTTCCAGTAGCCTGATCGTGTAAAAATCCTTTGTACTAAAGGTATTTTTTAGAAAATCGTTCCTGTTTTTTTCGGTCAGGAGAAAGAGTAACTGAAAATTGCTAAGCAGTAGGGCATAGCTTCCAAAAACAGGATACCGGAGCAGAAGGTAATGGGCAAGATAACAGACTCCCAGTAACAAAAGTGGCGCAACCGCTATCGGAAGGCCAGTCGCCTTAAAATGGCGCGTCAACAATTTATATTGAAGCTTTAAATAATTGTTCATCATTTGCTATCTGTTTATAAATAGTCATGTCGGCGATGCTATCGTGACCTTGTCAGTCTGCCGTTATATGACTCCAATCTAATGACTACAATCGAATAGCTAAAGCTAAGATTTTCTTTGCCAATTCAGCATATAGAGTAAAGCAATCACTAGCACCACGGCATTGGCATACATAATTTGCGGAATGCGAAGGATGACATCTGCATAGTACAGTCCAGCGAGGAGGGCGCCAAGCCCAATACCTGCTTCGAGGGAAATATACATGGTCGCAACCGCTTTGCCCCGATGTTCGGGGATACTCAGGTCAATGGTCCAGGCATTAACCGCGGGAGATAATATACCAGTTCCGATACCATAGATGCTCGCTCCAATCATCATACCGATAAAGCTATCCTCAAAACCAATGACCAACAAAGCAATAGCAATAATCACCAAGCCCGTAATAATTACTTTTGGCCTCCCGTAGCGATCGGAAACTTTTCCCGAGACAAAACGTATCATAACGGATGCGATCGTAAATGCCAGGAAGAAAAGACCTTTATTTTTTAATCCAAGGTGCTCACTCCAATCCGGTATAAGGGTCAGGATCACACCGTATGCCGTATAGGACAGAAAGGTAACTATTCCAGCAGGGATTGCACGCCATTCAATGATGTCCTTTCGGTTTATTTTGAGCATGGAAAGGTTGAATTTTTCCTTTTTGACCAAAGTTTCCTTCATATTGATGACGATGAGGATTGATAATAATGCCATGAAGGAAGAGGAATAGAACATGACATTAATCCCAAAAGCGTCAAAAATTGCGCTCCCTATCGCTGGGCCTACTGCGGTGCCGACACTGAATGCAAGCCCATGCATTCCCAAGGCTTCGCCCCATCTTTTTTGGGGCACAAGATCCGCAACATAAGCCGAGGTAGATGTCGGTTTAAAACCGGTAGAGAATCCATGGATCAACCGCAGGAACAAAAAACCAGCGACAGAAGTTAAAATCGGATAGAGAAAACCGCAGATAAAACAGACGATGGATCCGATGGCCATGACCGGTACACGGCCCCAACGATCAGTCAGCTTGCCGCTGAAAGGCCTTGAAATTCCAGCAGTTAATGTAAACAATGCGATGATCAGCCCCTTATATTCAGCCCCACCCAGGCTACTCAGGTAATTAGGGAGCTCAGGAATAATCATATTGAAACTAGATGAGAATAGGAGTGAGCTCAGGCAGAGTAAAATAAATTGAAGCGTATAGATGGATTTCTGTTCAGATGGCATTTTAAAACAATTGTCGTGCATGAATAATTCCTCAAGTATGCGGTGCCGTGGAAGATACCTGTACTTTTTGAAGAATAGGTCAAATGTACAGCTTTTGAAACGATTAAACTTTTTCTTTTGTTCGAAATTTTTAAAATCCTTTCAATGGTAACATAAAAATAATCATCCGGAAATCCAGTTGAGGCAAATTTGTATATTTGGTCTTCGCTGATGAGAGGAAACCTCTTTTATTGGCCGAACTTTAAGAAAACTCCAATTAATCGTATGTCAAAAGAAAAAAGAAATCCAGGAGTCTATTTTGAGATTCCAGTACTGAATATGGACCGCGCTGTTCGTTTTTACAGCGCGCTATTTTCCTTTTCCTTTGATCAGGAAGAGTTTGATGGAATTCAGATGGCTTATTTCCCTTTTGAGGAAAAGCTGTCGGGGGTTACTGGTGCGCTGGCCAAAGGAAAAATTTATCAGCCTACGCATCAAGGGATAGTGCTTTATTTGCATACCGAAGATCTGGAAGAGACGTTAAGAAAAGCAGAAAACACGGGTGCAAAGGTATTATATCCTGCGACCTTTCATAAAGATCTAGGCTTTGCAGTCGCTGAGATTGAAGACTCCGAAGGCAACCGGCTCGGCCTTCATCAACGGCTATAGAATTCCTTTAAAAATAAATTCGCTAAACCAATTGCCGTCGGGCGATCTCACTACAGAATATCGTTGTTGCGACAGCAACATTCAGCGATTCCGCTTGGCCGATACGAGGTATGGTCACTGCCTGATCTATTAAAGCTATTACTTCTGTACTGATGCCATTGCCTTCATTTCCCATGACGATCAATCCTTCTGTGCTCCATTCGGTCTGATAAATGGATTGCCCATGAAGTAGCGCGCCATAGACCGGTAAGTCTGTTGAAGAGATAAATTTAGGGAGATTGAGATAATGTACCTGTATTCTTGCCAATGAGCCCATTGTCGCCTGCACAACTTTTGGATTATAGGCATCTACTGTGCCAATGGAGCAAATGATATGCTTGATCCCAAACCATTCGGCTGTGCGAATGATGGTTCCCAAATTACCCGGATCCTGTACATCATCCAAAACGATATTGTAGCAATTTCTCAGATCATTTACTTCAATTTGTTGCTGTTTGGGGAGCTTGACCAAGGCAAGGATGCCTTGCGGAGATTTTAGGGTACTAATCTTTTGAAATTCAGCCTCCGTCAGTTCATGAGATTTTATATTATGGGAGATTTTACCCACTTTTGTGTTTGCGTCGTCTGTATAGAAAATGGAATCGACCTGGTAGCTTGATGAGATAAATTCCTTGACGGATTTTATGCCTTCAACGATAAATAAGCCATGTTGTTTTCTATACTTTTTGTTTTGTAGAGACGTTATTAGACTGATTTGCGCTTTTGACAACATTTTTATTGATGATTAAGTACCCTCGTTTTATCGGATTTGCAAGTATAATGCTTTTGACGCTATTTTTTGCATCTTGCCGATCTTCAAAATATATAGATGACGACCAAGCCTTGGTTACAAAAGTACAGATTTCTGGCGTTTCACCAGCACTGAAAGAGTCTTCCGAGACCTATATCTCCAATCAGATCAGACCTAATTCACGGGTAAACCTATTTATTTATAATACCTTCAACACAAAAAAAGGTCGCTATAAGACCAAGAAGATCAGAAATGTTGGTGAGCCACCCCATTTGCTTGACTCAGCAATGGTTGACCTTTCCGCTAATCAGATCAGACGTTTTTTGTTTACTAAGGGATATTTTAATGCCAAAGTCAGTCCTGAGATTACAGTTAGAAAAAAAAGGGCGCATATCAATTTTAATGTCGATGAAGGAAATGCATATCAGATCAGAAACATTGAACGTAAATTTGAAGACGCGGATGCAAAATGGTTATTTGATCGGGATATCCTACCAAAAACTAAAGTCAAGCCAAATACGCAATATGATGCTGCCAAATTGCTGGAAGAACGGGAAAAGTTATATGTTGTTATGCGTAACAATGGGTATTATGACTACTTGAGGCAATATATGCGTGTTGGTATTGACTCTACATTGAGTGGAAACTTGATCGATTTAAAAATAAATGTAGAAAATCCCAGTGATTCAACGATACATAAAAAGTATCAAATTGACAGTGTATATATGACTATTAGGAATTATGGGGCAATGTCAAAGAAACCAGCTCGTCGTATAACTGATTCTGTAAAACGACTTCTTTTTGTGGATGAAACAAATAGCTTTCGCTGGAAACCATTGGAAAGGTATATGTACCTACGATCGGGAAATTATTATTCGTTGGCCGAGGAAAATAAGTCTTATGATCGGCTTTATGAGATGAACGGTTTTCGGTCTGTAAAAGTGCAGTTTGTGAAAAAAGATTCCAATAAACTCGATGTTCATTATGATTTCGTCCCGCGACCACGAATGGGTAACCAGATTGAAGGAGAGTATACTTTTAGTTCGGGGATGAGCGGTTTTAATATTGGAAATACATTTTCACAGCGAAATATTTTTGGCGGTTCTGAACAGCTGGAAGTAAAACTCCGCTATGGGGTGTTGTTTGATCCACGTTTGGCCGGTGGGCTTTCCAGTAAAATATTCAATAATGATTTTCAGGCGGGGGTAAATTTGGTAATTCCGAGACTCATGGTCCCTTTTCATATTAATCCAGGAGGGAAATTTGGTTTGCCAAAAACGACCTACTCTATGACCCTTCAATTATTTGATCAGGATCGGACTTACTCCAACCGCTATTTTATTACTTCGCTGAATTACTCCTGGTATGAAACGGAGGACAAGTACCATAGTTTTACTCCAATCGTATTGGAATATCGGGACGGAAGATTAGACTCAAATTTTAGAAAAAATCTGGAACAGGAAGGGTATCAATTGTACGTACGAAGCAATGATCGTCAATATTTCGGATTGGGTACACAATATACTTTTATTCTGAATGGCAAGAAACTCACAAGCAAGGAAGATTTTCAATATTTCCGCGGAACAGTGGATGTCAGTGGTAATGTGTTGGATCTGATCAGTAGCATTGCCAAATTACCGGCTAATGCCGATGGGGAGAAAAAAATCTTTGGAGTTCCTTTCTTGCAATATGCGAAAACTGAATTTGACTATCGTTTGTACCGAAATTTTGGAGGAAACAGACAATTTGTTTTCCGGTTTAATCCGGGGATAGCCATACCATATGGGAACAATTCGAAGTTATTGATATTCGAAAAGAGTTTTTACAGTGGAGGGATGAATGGTATACGGGCATGGCAGGCACGTACGCTGGGGCCAGGGGCCTATAACAGGCAAAACCTGAGTGAGGACCTCCGATTGAACTTACGGAATTTAGATCAGTTGGGCGAGATCAAATTGGAGGCAAATGCTGAGTATAGATTTCGTATCTTAAATAATTTTCTGGGGGCCAAGATGAACGGTGCTACTTTTGTTGATATGGGCAACGTCTGGCGACTTAAAAAAGATGATGAATTAAATCCTGGCGGTGAATTTAAATTCAATAAGTTTTTGGGGCAGGTAGCTATCGGTACGGGTTTTGGGCTACGTTTTGATTCTGATTACTTTGTGATCCGTCTGGACGCAGGACTAAAGGTTAAAGATCCGCAGTTTTCGGGGAGCAACCAGTGGGTAATCAAGCATTTCTTTGACTCAAAAGAATTTAAAGAGCAATACTACCAGGACCATAGACCTGACCGCTATAATTTTATACAGTACAATTTTGGGATCGGGATGCCGTTCTAGTAAACACTAATTTTTTATAAATAGTTCGGTAAGCTGAATTACGATTTTAATGTAATGATATTTGCGTGCTAGCCTATGAGATTCTTTAGACTGGAGAAAATTGACTCAAAGATTTTGCTCAGATCCAGCCCCTGTGAGTGATTGAATATAAAGAAAACGATTGCCAATGCAATGGCTGTCATAATCACTTTTTTGAACATATAGGCGATACCCAATACGATGGCAGGGATAATCAAAAACATCAGTCCGCTGATGGCAAAGGGAGAAAGTCCATTATCTGTCTTGTAGATATAAAACAGTCTGCCTTTGGATTTCTCCTGGTTTTTGTGGCTAAAAAATACAAAGGTAGATGATTCGATTTTTTGAGCCGGCACAGCTACGCCATCGTGAAATTGGAGTGCCTGAGAGAAACCGTTGATGGTAAACAGGTAGTTCCCATTGATAGTCTCATTGGTATTGCCTATTGAATCCAAAGCGACGACCGCAAGTTTTCCATTTTTGGAAAGATTCTCTTTTATTACAAAGTCTTGGATATTCTGCTCCTGAGCACTTGCCCAGAAAGGTATCAGTAATAGAAAAAATATAAACTTTTTCATCTTATTATAAGCGTTAATTTTAGCCCATTTGTAGCAATAGATTTGACTTATTTGCTTATATTCCTTTCTACAAGCCAAGGCAAATTCATGTTGGCGATGTCACAATAGATCTCGTCGAAATGAGCATGCAATTTTAGGAATTTTAATTTTCTTTTGGAAATCTTAAATTATTTGGGGGATGATTCTAATCGAAAACTTCAATGTCAAAAAATCGATATCGGCAAATTCCTTTTATTGTTTCAATAAATCTTCGATCAGTTGAAGCTTCACATTTTCCAAGATCCCTTTTGGATCATCAATGACTACTTTTCCAAAGATATCCTTTTTAATAGACGCATGGTTTCCATTGTTATCGCTGGCTTCATAATTTCCAAATATATCCTTTCGTACAGAAACACGGCTCCCTTTGTTATCTTCAATTGTTTTGCCTCCCAATATGTCGGTTCTAATGGTTGTGTGTTTACCAGTGTTACTTTCAATACTAAGGTTTCCTAAAATATCCTTTGATACGCGACTGCTATTGCCTTGGTTGTCACGAATGTCTAAGCCACCAATAACATTTTTAGATACAGAGGTGTGGTTGCCGCTTGCATCACGGATATCTAAACCGCCGAAGATATTTTTTGAAACAGTAGTGAGGTTGCCGTGACTGTCACGGATTTCCAAATTATCGAGGTTATTTATGGAAGCAGTGGATGGACTCCCGTCCTGATCAGGAATATCAAAATCCCCACTTATATTTTTTCTGACCGATTTTTCTTTTCCGTCGTTATATTTTACGACTATATTGCCGGAAAAATCTTGTTTTATCAATGTTTTAAGTCCGTTGTTATCTTTTTTTGTATATCCGTCCCAATGGTCTCTACTGTATTTGACACTTTTACCCCAGTTGTCTGAAACGGTTACCTCTCCCCAGCTATCAGTTTTTATTTTAATGGAGCCTTTATCTAAGCCCTCCGAAACAGCTAATTGCGTAATATATTTTCGGATATTATCAGAAAGCGTATCAGTCAACTGCTTTGAATAATTTTTATTGGAAGAAAGAGTAGCTTTTACTGTCGCTATTGAAGAGAATAATAGTGCAAAACTAAATAGGATATATAAGCGTTTCATGTGGCTGTGATTTATGATTAAGATACACTTTTTTTGACAAAAATAAATTTTGCCGCATCACATTTTTATTTTATCCAATTTCGCTGCTGTTTTCATTTCGCTGTCTTCTTGTAAGGTGAAGTTAAATAAATTTTATGATGTAGCAGCCATATAAACCTATTAAACGATTGACTTATTTAATGTGCCTTGGGGGGAAGGCGATGGAGGGATTTATGCTTCTGTTAATTGTTGTATAATAGGTTTTTAAGGTGTTGTTCTAGGCTTAATAAGAAGTATTTAAAAATAAATTTTACTAAAATAATTAGTATTTAATTTGTGTTTGACTATATTTGTACTACCCAATTACAGAAGTAATACCAATTAAATAAATCAATATGTTATCGGATCAAACTTTAATATCGGACATAAAGGCGATTATTTCCAAATCCAGAGACAACGCAATTCGTGCTGTCGATCATCAGCGCACATTGATGTATTGGCATATTGGCAAACGTATTTTTGAGCAGGAGCAACAAGGTAAAGATAGGGCTGATTATGGGAAATATCTAACTGGATATGTCGCTAAAGAATTGGAACCCGAATATGGTAGCGGTTTCTCAAGAAGACAAGTTGAATTGTTTAGACAGTTCTATCGTGTTTTTCCAATTGCGAACGCACTGCGTTCGCAATTGAGCTGGACACAATATCGCTTATTGATGCGGCTTGACTTAGAGGAGCAACGGGAGTTTTATATCGCCGAAACCATTAAAAATAACTGGACATCACGGCAGTTGGAACGACAGGTCTTTAGTAATTTATATGAACGCCTGTTACTTAGTAACGATAAAGAAAGTGTCTTGGCCATAGCAAAAAAAGAAAAGCTGCCTCCTGATGCCAAAGAGATTATCAAGGATCCGATGGTATTGGAATTTTTGGGTTTGAAACGCGAAAGTGTCTATTATGAAAAAGATCTTGAAGGCGCTATTATCAGCCATCTGCAGGAGTTTTTGTTGGAATTAGGGAATGGCTTTTCCTTTGTTGCCCGCCAAAAACGTATTCATATCGAAGGGGATGAGTTTTTTGTTGATTTAGTCTTTTACAATCGCCTATTACAAAGTTTTGTGATCATTGAAATTAAGACACATAAATTGACCCATCAGGACATTGGTCAACTGCAAATGTATGTCAATTACTATGATCGTATTGAAAAACTTCCACATGAGCATCCCACGATTGGCATTTTACTCTGTGCGAGTAAAAACGATGCAGTTGTGAAATTTACACTTCCGGCGGATCAAAAACAGATTGTTGCCAGTCAATACGAGCTTTATCTGCCTAGCGAACAGCAATTGTTGGATGAGGTAAACAAAGAATTGGACAGTTTTGTAAGTAAAGTGTGAGACCGATGAAATAAATTTTCATTTATTTCATCGTATCGTCAAAAGTAGCAGTCCTTTTTTTTAAATATTTATAAAAAAGATATTACAAAAACAACATGAGAAAAACTAATTATTGTTTTGGAGAATAACCACAAGAAGCATACCTCGTTCGGCATAAGTTTTTAACATCATTATTAAGGGATGAAGTCAGCGAATAATCATCCTGTTAAGCAATAGTTTATAGCGTATAAAAAAGTGTACGATTCTTATCAAAAGAGATAGAAAATTGCATCTTTTCATTTTCGAATTTCGAACGTTAATGGTTTTTTCAATTTTATTTTTCAAACATAGAATATTTTGTACATTTGTATCGAATAAAATCGAAATAGAAATGGCAGAAACTGTACAACCAAGAGCTCCAAAGACAACTGATAATAATGCGAATCAAACTCATTACTACAAAACATTGGTAGTAGCTATCGCTTTAGGTTTAATAGGCACATTTATCCGTTTTGTACCGGATGTATGTACTGCACTGGGACAACAAACATTCTTGTTCTCCGCGATAGCAAATATCTCATTGATCGTAGGTGCTCTTATCGCATTTAAAACTGTTTTCGGTATTTTGGGATTTGGAAAAAATCGTGACTAATTAAAGGTCTTTTAAATATGGGAAAGCCTCAGTTTTGCTGAGGCTTTTTTTGTGCTTATCGTGCTACTTTAAAACAAAGAAAATAACGCTTTTGAATGCGTTTTTAACCATCGGACTAAAATGATTTCCTCGTGAGGGACCTGAATTTGGTAATAAAGTAAAGCTTTAAGATCAATAAGGGATAAGCATAGTAAATAAAAAAGGCATCAATTGTTTAATTGATGCCTTTTGCTATGATTGATAAGACTATGCAAATAATGACCATGTACCCCATGGAATACGGGCAAGCATCAGGATTAAACCGATGATGTAGAAAATCACAACAGTTTGATTTGCTTTTCTGGAATTTTCCATCTTTTTAGCTTTTGAATAACCGATGGTGATCAATACAATGGCAATGATCATTGTCAATGGGTGCTCAATGATTTTTAAACGTAATGTCGGATCTTTCATCACGCTGCCAGAGATCATCGAAGGGTACTTCAAAACGAAGTATAAAATCAATCCCACTAATAATTGAATATGCGATACGATAAAACCTAATAAGGCAATTTTACGGTTGTAAGGTTTGTTGCCTAAATAGTTCATTAAGGTGATCACAATAGATATCACCAGGGCCAGCAATAAGACAATTGCTATTGTCGAGTGTAAGTGTAACATAAAAGCTCTCTTTAATTGTTTCCTAAGTTAGCAAAGATAAAAATATAATGAATGTATTTGTTAAAAATCATTGTTCTAACAAAAATACCTCAGCAATTGGGTTAAAAAGGTACATACGTTTGCTGGTCAGCTCCATACATTTGTAGCGTTTCCGTATTTTTTCGATTCGCTGAAAAGACCGCCCATTCTTCAATTTAAAAAAATGGCCATCCTCCAATGCTTCTACCGTCAGTGCATTGCTTTTTGCTTTGTCATAAGCTTTTAACGTACGGAATAGATGAAGATCGGTACAACTCGATGCTGCAGGATTTTCCATATAGCTGTGTATTGCACTATTGATGTCCGCTGGAAATATATCTAATTTTAAAAAGGGTTCCATTAACTCTTTGAAATGTTTTTTCCATTCGGGCCCATGTGGTCTGACACGGTGCTTATGCTTATTCCAGGTCTGTAGATGAGCAAATTCATGTATAGTTGTGATCAGAAAGGAATAAGGATTTAAATCATGATTGACTGAGATACGATGTGGACTGCCCTTAAAAGGAGCACGATAATCGCCCAATTTACTGCTTCGGGCACGGGAAATCTTAAACAGGCACGCTGTATGATTGATCCAGTTAGATATGATCGGCGCCGCTTCCTCAGGCATGTATTTTTTAAGGGTAGCACTGTAATCTTGCATGCTGTAAAAATAGTTATTTATTCATGCTTACCTAATAATGACGCGACATTATTTTGTCACAAGCAAACATGATACTGTCAAAAGATAAGGTTTATATGTTTATAGTCGAAGTAGCTACTTGTCGTATATTGCTCTTGATAAGATCAAATCATTGTATCAAGGGGGCTAATCTGCGTAATCACTGGTAGATAAAATACCATTGATGATTTTTTAACTGTTAGTTTTTAGCTATTATAATTAGTTTTATTTGGAATTTTGATATTATTTTTAGTATTTAGCGGTATTGAATTAATTAAAGCACTAGATGTTTAAACCCGAAACAATTTTTTTTGAAACAAAATGCATTGAAAACGTCTGATTTTTAGGTAAATTACCTACTAAAGAAAGGACCATAAAAGATACGATACAATCCGGATGAGGAACGGTTTTCCTCCCAACTGTAACAATAGAACCTTTAAGCATATGCTAGATACCTTACATATTAAGAATTACGCCCTGATCAACGAATTGGAAATCCAATTTGATAAAGGGTTGAATATGATTACTGGGGAGACTGGAGCGGGTAAATCCATTATTATGGGAGCACTTTCCCTGATTTTGGGCAATAGGGCAGAGGGAAAACACTTTTTTGATCCTTCAAAGAAATGTGTGATCGAAGGGGAATTTAATATTGGAGCTTATCAATTAAATGGTTTCTTTGAGCAGAATGACCTTGATTATGCGGATCATACGATTATCCGACGGGAAATAACACCTGATGGCAAATCCCGTGCTTTTGTTAATGATTCACCAGTTACATTGGTGATACTTAAACAATTGGGCGAGCAATTGATCGATGTGCATTCACAGCATGCGACTTTACAGATCAATACTGAGGAATTCCAGTTTTTGGTAGTCGACAGTGTAGCCGGGACATTTGCGTTGAAACAAAGCTATAAGGAGAGTTATATTGCCTATAAAAAAGCAAAGCGTGAACTGGAAGAATTGAAAGAAACGGTTAAGAAGGCGGCGATAGAGCTGGATTATTTTCAATTTCAATTTGATGAGCTAGATGGGGCCAAGCTCGTGCCTGATGAACAGGGAACACTAGAGCAGCAACAACGGCAATTGGAGAATGCCGAGGATATCAAACGGTCCTTAAATGCGGCCTCAAGTCTGTTAGAAAACGAGGATATAGCCGTATTGACACAATTGAAAGATGCTATGTCGCAGATCGAAGGAATATCTTCTTTTCTGCCCGAAGCGGCCGATCTAGCTACACGGGTGAAGAGCACCTTGATCGAATTAAAAGACGTGGCTGCGGAGTTGACTTCGCTCGAAGAGGATACTCACTTGGATGAGGGTACCTTACTGGAGATCAATGAGCGATTGAGCTTACTATATTCGTTGCAGAAAAAACATCATGTCGACTCAGTGGAGGAACTCATTCAATTAAGAGATGATCTGGAAGCAAAACTATTGGCCATCAATTCCTCCGATGAGCAGTTGGAGCGTCTGGAAGCAGAGGTGATAGAGAAGCTGAAAGTTGCGCTAAACAATGCGAAAGAGCTTTCAAGCGCACGCAGATTAGTATTGGATACAATAGCCGGGGAGGTGCAAAATACGCTGTTGAATGTCGGCATGCCAAATGCGGTACTTCAGGTTGTATTAGAGCCACTGAAAGAGGGCGAGATGCGTGAGTCTGGAATAGATACTATTCAGTTCCTGTTTTCTGCCAATAAGGGGCAAGCCTTACAATCTATTCATCGTGTCGCTTCAGGCGGAGAGCTCTCCCGTGTGATGTTGGCCATAAAATCACTCGTTGCTAAGACTTCGGCTTTACCAACGATTGTCTTTGATGAGATCGATACTGGGATTTCGGGAGAGGTCGCATTGCGTGTCGGTGAGGTCATGGAGAATTTAGCTGCAAATATGCAGGTGATTGCGATTTCGCACTTGCCGCAGATTGCATCTAAAGGTGCTGCACATTTTAAAGTATATAAGGAAGATAGAGCTAACCGTACCATATCAAATATCGTACGTCTGGATCAATCCGGTAGGGTCAAAGAGATCGCACAAATGCTGAGCGGAGCAAATCCAACGGATGCTGCATTAGAGCATGCAGAGCTGTTGCTGAAAGGATAGGAAGAAAATAATGTATAGTAAAAAAGCCTCCGAATAATTATTTATTATTTGGAGGCTTTTTTATGTATTACTGATCGCCGTTATCGGCATCAGTTAATGTAACCTTTGCACGGAATGGAGGTGGGGGAGTAGCAGTACCTGTACCAAGGTAATCAGCATAGATATTTAAATCTCCATCTATTTTACCATCATAAAAGGAGTATTCTACCCGGAAATTATATGGACCAGATGTTGTGGGAATATTGTTTCCATTAAGATTGATATAGAAATCAGGATTACTATTAAAAGCAATAGCTACTGCTACCTGTCCATAATCAAAATATTTAGAATCGATTTCATTGAACGGAACCGAGATTACAAAAGTTCTTGGATTTCCTTCAGTCTTCCATTGATAATTATCCCCAGGTACTGCAAATTTATAGGTAACTCCCGGTAAGTAATTTGTAACATACTCCTTCTTACAAGAAGAGAATGAAACCAAGGCTGCGGTTCCAATTAAAGCTGCTAATAAAAGTCTTTTCATATCGTTTGTGTTATTTGTGACAGTTTTTTTATTATAGGACGATAAAATAGTGTAAAAGTTTAACGTCACTCTTCTTTACAACAAAAAATGCACCATTATGGTGCATTTTTATGAATTTATTTCGAGTACAGCAAGCGATTATTTCTCGGCTGTATCTTTTGAAGACTTCGGATCTGAGCTAGAGACCTCAATATCTTTGGTTTCCGGATTGATACTCACCGTTAAAACTGAGCCTGTTTGCACATTTCCTTTCAGAATTTCTTCTGCAATTGGATCCTCAAGATATTTCTGAATTGCACGTTTTAAAGGACGCGCACCGAAATTACTATCATAGCCTTTATCTGCAATAAAACCTTTGGCCTCATCTGTCAAATTAATGGTATACCCCAGATCTGCGATACGTTTAAACAATGACGTCAATTCGATATCAATAATTTTAAAGATATTTTCTTTTGTCAACGAATTGAAAACAATAACATCATCAATACGATTTAAAAATTCCGGCGCAAATGCTCTTTTTAATGCAGTTTCGATTACTCCACGGGAATGCGCATCTGTTTGTTGCGATTTTGCCGCGGTCGTAAAACCAACACCCTGACCAAATTCTTTCAACTGACGTGCGCCAATGTTGGAAGTCATGATGATAATCGTATTACGGAAATCTACTTTACGTCCCAAACTATCGGTCAACTGACCTTCATCCAATACTTGCAACAACAAGTTGAATACATCTGGATGTGCTTTCTCAATCTCATCCAAAAGCACTACAGCGTAAGGCTTACGACGTACTTTCTCTGTTAGTTGTCCACCTTCTTCATAACCGACATATCCTGGAGGCGCTCCTACAAGTCGTGATATCGCAAATTTCTCCATGTATTCACTCATGTCAATCTGAATCAGTGCGTCCTCAGTATCAAACATAAACCGCGCTAACTCTTTTGCCAATTCTGTCTTACCAACACCAGTAGGACCCAAGAATATAAAGGAACCGATCGGTTTTTTAGGATCTTTCAGTCCGGCACGTGTACGTTGAATGGCTTTTACCAATTTGCCAACAGCATCGTCCTGACCAATGATTCTTCCCTTCATCAATTCTCCCATATTCAACAGCTTTTGGCTGTCAGTTTGGCTGACACGTTGTACCGGGATACCGGTCATCATTGCTACAACCTCCGCTACATTTTCTTCGGAAACAGTATATCGCTTAGATTTGGTTTCTTCTTCCCACGCTATCTTTTCTTTCTCCAATTCCTCGATAAGCTTTTTCTCTGTATCGCGTAACTTAGCAGCTTCTTCATATTTTTGACTACGAACTACCTTGTTTTTCTCCAATTTGACTTCCTCGATTTTATTCTCGATGTCAATAATGGATTGTGGAACATGGATATTATTCAAGTGTACACGTGAACCAGCCTCGTCCAAAGCGTCAATCGCTTTATCGGGTAGGAACCGATCCGTAATATATCGTGTTGTCAGGGACACACAGGCTTCAATTGCATCCGGAGTATAAGTCACATTGTGGTGATCCTCATATTTCTCTTTGATACGATTCAAGATCTCTACAGTTTCATCATGTGTAGCAGGTTCAATCGTCACACGTTGGAAACGACGGTCTAAAGCGCCATCTTTTTCAATATATTGACGGTATTCGTCCAGTGTAGTTGCACCGATACATTGTATTTCTCCTCTTGCCAAAGCTGGTTTGAACATATTGGAAGCATCCAAAGATCCTGAAGCACCGCCAGCGCCAACAATGGTATGGATTTCGTCGATAAACAAAATGACATCCGGTGATTTTTCCAGTTCATTCATGACCGCTTTCATACGCTCTTCAAATTGACCCCGATATTTCGTGCCAGCAACCAATGAAGCCAAGTCTAAAGTAACCACACGCTTGTTGAACAAGACACGGGATACTTTACGTTGCACAATACGGAGTGCTAATCCTTCCGCTATCGCTGATTTACCTACGCCAGGTTCACCGATTAACAACGGATTATTCTTTTTACGACGTGACAAAATCTGTGATACACGTTCGATTTCTTTTTCACGACCTACAATTGGATCCAATCTACCTTCCTCAGCAGCTTTGGTCAGATCTCGACCGAAGTTGTCCAATACGGGGGTTTTGGATTTGATATCCGAAACCTTCTTCGGTTGGATATATTGATCATCCTCAGCAAAGTCATCATCACCGGTAGGAGAGCCCGGAGCCTCATCCTTGATGGTGGTTTTATTTTGCTCTACTTCCGCTTTGAAGATGTCATAGGTCACATTATATTGCTGTAAAATTTGCGAAGCGATATTATCTTCATCCCGTAAGATAGCCAATAATAGGTGCTCGGTCCCGATAATATCGGATTTGAAAATTTTCGCTTCCAAATACGTTATTTTCAGAACTTTTTCAGCTTGTTTAGTTAACGGCATGTTGCCAATAGGTGCACGTGATACAGATGCCCCCTTCACTGCGTCTTCCACAGATTGACGTAGGGCAGTTGTGTCAATGCCTATGTTTTTAAGGATTTTGATCGCCATTCCATCGCCCTCACGAATCAAGCCGAGCAACAAGTGCTCTGTGCCTATATAATCGTGACGCAATCTCAAAGCTTCCTCTCTACTGTACGATATGACATCCTTTACGCGCGGTGAAAATTTTGCTTCCATTGAATACCTTTCTGTTTTATATTAAGGATATATAAATGTAGTAAATTCTACATTTCAAACCTTAAAATTATTTTAAATAATGTCATCAACAATTAAGCCATGACCATTATACGTCCAAAATGTCAGTATAAAAGATTACATTTGTATGTTAATATAACAAGAGTTTTCCAATTTTTTTAAATTTTATGTCAGACGAGAAGATTATTTTTTCGATGGCGGGTGTCAATAAAATCTATCCGCCTCAAAAACAAGTTCTAAAAAATATCTATTTATCTTTTTTCTATGGTGCCAAGATCGGTGTAATCGGTTTGAACGGATCCGGAAAATCTTCACTATTGAAAATTATTGCGGGTTTGGACAAATCTTATCAGGGTGAAGTGGTGTTTTCTCCGGGCTACTCTGTGGGCTATCTGGCACAGGAACCCCAATTGGATCTCGAAAAGACCGTTCTTGAAATTGTACAGGAAGGTGTTGCTGAAATCACAGCAACCTTAAAAGAATACGAAGAAATCAATGAGAAATTCGGCTTGCCTGAGGTCTATGAAAATCCTGATGAGATGGATAAACTGTTGGCTAGACAAGGCGAACTGCAAGATAAAATCGACGCAACAAATGCTTGGGAAATTGATTCCAAATTAGAAAGAGCAATGGATGCCTTACGTTGTCCGGAACCGGATGCTAAAATTGTCAATTTGTCAGGTGGTGAGCGCAGACGTGTAGCATTATGTCGCTTATTATTACAAGAACCAGATGTTTTGTTGCTCGATGAGCCGACCAACCACTTGGACGCGGAGTCTATTGATTGGTTAGAACAACATTTGAAACAATATAAAGGAACCGTTATTGCTGTTACCCACGACCGTTATTTCTTGGATAATGTCGCAGGATGGATCTTAGAGCTGGACCGTGGTGAAGGGATTCCTTGGAAAGGAAATTACTCCTCTTGGTTAGATCAAAAGGCTAAACGTCTGGCGCAGGAAGAAAAACAGGAAACCAAACGTCAAAAAACATTGGAGCGTGAGCTGGAATGGGTACGTATGGCTCCAAAGGCTCGTCATGCCAAATCTAAGGCCCGCCTTCATAACTATGAGAAATTGGCTTCTGAGGAAACCAAAGAACGCGAAGAGAAATTGGAATTATTTATTCCGCCGGGACCGCGTTTGGGTAACTCTGTCATCGAGGCAACCGATATTTCCAAAGCTTATGGCGACCGTATCTTATTTGAGAATTTAAGTTTCATGTTGCCTCCAGCGGGTATTGTTGGGATCATTGGACCAAACGGTGCCGGTAAAACAACTTTATTCCGCCTGATTACAGGACAGGAAACACCGGATACCGGATCGTTCAAAGTAGGAGAGACTGTCAAATTGGGGTATGTTGATCAGATGCACCATGACCTTGATCCTGAAAAATCCGTTTGGGAAAATATCACTGGCGGTAACGACAACATGATCCTGGGCAATCGCTCCGTGAATTCCAGAGCTTATGTCTCCAAATTTAACTTTAATGGTGCCGATCAGCAAAAGAAAGTCGGTGTGCTTTCCGGTGGGGAACGTAATCGTGTCCATTTGGCGATCACGCTAAAAGAAGGGTCAAATGTGCTTCTGCTCGATGAGCCGACCAATGACATTGATGTCAATACATTACGTGCTTTAGAGGAAGGTCTGGAAAATTTTGGTGGCTGTGCTGTGGTCATCTCCCACGATAGATGGTTCTTGGACCGTATCTGTACGCATATTCTTGCTTTTGAAGGCGATTCTCAAGTGTATTTCTTTGAAGGTAACTATACCGAATATGAGGAAAACCGTAAGAAACGCTTGGGCGATGTAACGCCGCATCGTATTAAATACAAAAAATTAGTGAAATAGCGATGATCATGGAAGGCGGAAGGCTTTTAGCGGCCATAATAGACCATGCAATTGATGGAATTATTACCATAGACAACAGGGGGAATGTCGAAAGCATTAACCCCGCTGCCTTAGAATTGTTTGGATATAACGCTGATGAAGTAATAGGACATAATGTGTCGATGTTAATGCCTGAACCCGATCGGGGTAATCATGATAATTATATTCATAATTATCAAACGACTGGGCATAAGAAAATTATAGGGATCGGCCGGGAGGTAATGGGGCTAAAGAAAAGCGGAAAGACATTTCCGTTTCGTTTGGCGGTGAGTGAAGTATGGCTTAAAGACAAAAATATTTTTACAGGATTTATCCATGATCTCTCACGTGAAAAGGCTGCAGAAGATATGCTGAAACAGCATGCTGCTGAATTGGAACATAAAGTCAGTGAAAGGACACGTGATTTGATATCGCTGGTTTCAGAACTGGAAAAAGCAAAAGCAGAAGTTTCCAAATCTCTGGAGAAAGAAATTGAACTTAACCAGCTTAAATCCAGGTTTGTATCCATGGCTTCACATGAGTTTCGCACACCGTTGAGCTCTGTGCAATTGTCTGCTTCACTGATTGAGAAATATGCGGACCGCCCCGATGATAAGGCAAATATTATCAAACATACCAACAAGATTAAAGGGGCAGTGCAGCTTCTCACAAGCATATTGAATGATTTTCTGTCACTGGAAAAATTGGAAGCCGGAATTGTAGTCATGAATAAACAGTATATTAATCTGGTTGAACTGGCGGAAGAAATCACCGAGGAAATGCAATTGATCTGTAAGAAAAATCAGCATATTGTCTACCAGCATACGGGTGAAATCGGACATTTTTCGCTGGATCCGAACCTGCTAAAAAATGCGTTGGTGAATTTGATTTCCAACGCCATCAAATATTCGGGTGAAGATACTTTAATAGAGTTTACAACCTGTATCGATGATGAGGGCTGTTCAATTTCTGTTAAGGATAATGGTATCGGTATTCCTGAAGAGGATCAGGTGCATTTGTTCGAGCCTTTTTTTAGAGCACATAACACAGGAAATATTCCGGGTACTGGACTGGGCTTAAATATCGTAAAAAGATATATCGAACTTATGGAAGGTAAAATGGAGTTTGTTTCCGAGGTGCATAAAGGAACATCATTTAAAGTTAGTTTTGATAAGGTATAATTGACGGATAAATAATAAGATGAAAAATAAAAAGACAATTCTGATCATTGAGGATAATATTGACATTAGAGAGGGGACAACCGAGATTTTAGAGTTGACAGGACGGTATGAAGTGATTACAGCTGAGAATGGTCGGATAGGAGTTGACTTGGCAACCCGGCATATTCCTGATTTGATTCTCTGTGATATCATGATGCCTGAATTGGATGGTTATGGTGTGCTATTTATGTTGAGCAAGATAGAAAGTACCTCAAAAATTCCTTTTATTTTTCTGACCGCAAAAGCCGAACGCGCAGATATGCGTAAGGCAATGGAGATGGGTGCGGATGATTACCTGACCAAACCTTTTGATGATGTGGAACTGATGAACGCTATTGAGGTTCGCCTGAAAAAACATGAGCAATTATCTGCAGATACGGTTGAAGAATACGATTTAAACCTGAGTGAAGAGGAACAAGTTTTATTGCTACAGGAATTGCTCGCCAATTCACGTGTGAAAACCGTAAAAAAGAAACAGTCAATCTTTGAGAAAGACGATTCACCTACTTATGTTTATTATGTCAAATCGGGTCAGATTCGTAGCTTTAAGTCGTACAAAGATGGACGGGAACTATCGACAGGGATTTTTATACAGGGAAATTATTTTGGTTATGCTTCTGTGCTGTTGAATGAAAATTATGAAGATTATGCGGAAGCTGTTGAATCCAGCGAAGTTATTTTAATCCCAAAAGACGCCTTTTTGGAGCTCCTATGGAAAAAACCTGCTATAGCTAGTAAGTTTATTAAATTACTTTCTGTAGACCTTCGTGAAAAAGAAGAGCAATTGTTGGGTTTTGCATATCATTCTGTCCGCAAACGTGTGGCCAATGCACTGATCAGTGTCGCCGAAAAAAGCGGAATTAATATCAATGAGGTCAATGCCTGTACAATTGATATTACCAGAGATGGGATTGCTTCGATAGCAGGTACGGCAAATGAAACAGTTTCACGTATGCTTTCCGATTTTAAAGAAGAGAAGCTGATCTCGAAGGAAAAAGGAAAGATTTATATCAATTCGATCAAAAATCTAAGGGATGTAAAACAGTAACACAAATAAATTGAATAGTCAGTGAGCTTTGCGCTTGCGATACTTAATATCAAGACAAAAGGGGTCTGTCCGAGCAATTCGGACAGACCCCTTTTTGTATAATTGTGATATATATCATTGTCAGGCATGGTCTTGTATCATGTTTTTGGGCGTAACTATGATTTAATTTTGTTTCTAGGATAAACTTATACGTGGTTGATTGTAGAATTCAAAATGAAAGTAGTTGTATATAATGTGAGGTCATTTGAAAAAGAGTTTTGGGCATTGGCCAATGCAAAACAGCATGATCTAACTTTGATTTCAAACGGATTAAATGCCGAAACGCAAAATTACGCGCGCGGGAAGGATGCGGTTGTCATCTCTGGAGGAGATATTTTGGATGATAAAATGCTACTTAATTTGAAGGAATTGGGGATCAATAAGATCATGACAAGGAGTAAAGAAACATCCCATATTGATTTGGTGAAGGCAGGCACACTGAGCATTCAGATTGCTAATGCGCCTTTTGAGGATCAAAGCCCAAAAGGACTCGCAGAACAGACTGTTCGGAATCTCAATCTCTGGGGAATGGAAAAATGTGTTGGTAAAGCATGTTGTTGTTTAAGTGACTGCGCAAAAAATAATTTTCAATGAGTACACAAGACAGGACTATGGCGGAATTGGTGCAAAAATACAATGTTGCGGCACCACGGTACACCAGTTATCCAACGGTCCCATTTTGGGACGAGAAAACGTTTTCTACCAACGGCTGGATGGATCAGGTATACCGTACTTTCAAACAGTCAAAAGATAGGGGGCTAAGTCTGTATATACATCTTCCTTTTTGCGAGAGCTTATGCACATACTGTGGCTGTAATACGCGTATTACGAAAAATCATCAGGTTGAACTGCCCTATATTGTGGCCCTTCTGAAGGAATGGGAGATGTATCGGGCTGTTTTTGAAGGCGAGAAACCGCTCGTGTCAGAAATACATCTAGGCGGCGGTACACCGACATTTTTTCAACCCGAGAACCTGAAATTGTTGATAGAGGGAATTCTTGAACATGTCGATGTCACAGCAGATCGCTCTTTTTCATTTGAAGCGCACCCTGCTAATACCACAACCGAGCACCTACAGATTCTTTTCGACCTAGGCTTCCGTCGTCTCAGCTTAGGGATACAGGATTTCGATCCTTTGGTGCAGTTTATGATCAATAGACAGCAGACCTTTGAGGAAGTAGAAGCGGTGATGTTGAATGCCAGAGAGATCGGTTTTGAATCCATTAATTTCGATTTGATCTACGGATTGCCTAAGCAGACCCAGGCATCTGTACAGGATACAATTGAAAAATCTATGCTGCTCAAGCCAGACCGTATATCTTTTTATAGTTATGCCCATGTCCCCTGGTTAAAACCCGGGCAGCGGCATTATACCGAGGCGGATCTGCCGAAGGGGACTGCCAAACTAGCGCTTTATAATCTCGGGAAAAAGATGATTCTGGCACAGGGATACGCAGATATCGGGATGGATCATTTTGCGAAAAAAGATGATGAACTTTATTTGGCTTTCCAAGAGGGACGCTTGCACCGTAATTTTATGGGCTATGCGGATCGGTTTAATCCCTTATTAATTGGCCTTGGTGTGTCTTCGATCAGTGACGCCTGGGGTGGTTTCGCACAAAACGTGAAAACAGTTGAGGAATATCATAAGCTGATCGCATCGGGTGTGTTGCCCGTAGTGAAGGGACATATACTTCATGCGGAAGATCTTGTCATAAGACGTTATATCCTTGATATGATGTGTATAGGTAAAGTACAATTGGATCCTACATCGGATTTAACTGAGCAGATTAAAGATGAATTGTCAACATTGGTCCAAGACGGCTTAGTCAGCATAGAAGGAGATCTGATTCGATGCACTACTATCGGACGTTCATTTCTACGGAATATATGTATGGCTTTTGATCAACGTTTTTTAAAGCTGCGTACAAAAACGCAGTTATTTAGTGAAGCAATTTAATAGGGGATATGGCGGTAACTAAGGAACAAGTACAACGAATCGAAAAATGTTTCCACTGTGGAGACAAAATCGAAGAAACGGGTTACCATCTCGATGAGCATGATTTTTGCTGCCTGGGATGCCAAACGGTATATCAGGTTTTGCAGGATGGAGGGATGCAGCAATACTACCGTTATAATCAGCATCCGGGAAAATCCAATAAAGAAAAGCAAGCGGATTTTTCATACTTGGATGAACCTCAGATCGCTGCTAAATTAGTTGATTTTAGGGATGATAAAATTACTGTTATTACTTTTTATATTCCCGCTATCCATTGTAGCTCATGTATTTGGCTATTGGAAAATCTCTATAAGCTAAATCCAAATGTACTGCAGTCTCGGGTGGACTTTATGAAAAAACAGGCTAGTATCACCTTTAACCATACTTTACTTCCCCTGAAAGATTTAGTTTACCTTTTGGTGAATATTGGCTATGATCCCAAAATAACTTTGCAGGATGTCGTTAAAGAGGGGAATAAGAATAATCTGAACCCCTTGGTTGCCAAGATTGCAGTAGCTGGATTCTGCTTTGGAAATTCGATGTTATTTAGCTTTCCGGACTACTTTGGTATGGGGGCCTTTGAAAAGGAGTATGCGCGTTTTTTCGGTTACATCAATTTAGCTTTTGGGGTGCCGGTTTTGTTGTATTGTGCTTCAGATTACTTTAAGTCTGCGTATGTCAGTTTGAAACAAAAAAGATTAAACCTGGATGTTCCGTTGGCCTTGGGAATATTGGTCCTGTTTCTACGTTCGACATTTGAGGTAATGACCCAGACAGGAGCCGGTTTTACAGATACTTTATGTAGTTTGGTGTTCTTTATTCTTATCGGAAAGTGGGTACAGCAGCGCACTTATTACCACATTTCTTTTGAAAGGGATTATCGGAGCTATTTCCCCGTTGCGGTAACCGTGCTTACTGAAAATGGAGACAAGCCTGTACAATTGGCGGATATTCATACCGGCGACCGTATCCTCGTTCGTAATAATGAGATTATTCCGGCAGACGCCATACTATTAAAAGGCGATGCGGCAATTGACTTTAGTTTTGTAACCGGCGAATCAAGCCCGGTGAGCAAAACCTTAGGGGAAATTATTTATGCAGGGGGACGTCAGATAGGGGAGGCAATAGAACTGGAAGTCATAAAGCCGATTTCACAGTCGTATCTGACCAAATTATGGAATAATGAAAACTACAAAGATTACGATAAGCATTTTCAGACTTTTGTGAACTTTATAAGTAAATATTTTACTGTTGTTTTATTGGCGATCGCTTTTTTAGCGGCGCTATATTGGGCTGTGGATGGTAGTGCCAATAGGGCCTGGGGAGCTTTTACGGCAGTGCTGATTATCGCATGTCCTTGTGCATTGGCGTTGAGCTCTCCATTTACCCTATCTGCGGCATTAAGTATTTTCGATCGAAACAAATTCTATGTTAAAAATACCGCTGCAATCGAACAGATGGCAACGATAGATACACTCGTTTTCGACAAAACAGGAACTATTTCTTCGCCCAAAGCAACTTCCATTTATTTTGAGGGAAAACTTACCACAGATGAAAAAAAGCAACTCAATGCAGTATGCCGAAACTCTAGTCATCCGTTAAGCCGGGAGATCGTGAAATGGCTGAATGTATCATCGGATATTCCGGTGAGAAATTTCAAAGAGTTTCCCGGAAAAGGAATGACGGCCGAGCTTGCTGGGCAGGTTGTTAAGATCGGTAGCGCCAATTTTTTGAATATAGGGAACATCAAGACCGACGGATCTGTCGTATTCATATGCGTGGGTGAGGAACTGAAAGGATATTTTACCATGGAACAGGCATGGAGAACTGGCCTGTCGGCGTTGATCGAAGATTTCAGACCTCGTTACGACCTGCATCTTATATCGGGAGATAATGACCGACGTCTGGATGCACTAAAATTGATTTTTCCCTCAGAGGCTTGCTTGATGTTTAACCAGTCACCAATGGAAAAACTGGGTCGTATTCATAGATTTCAGCAGGACGGAAAACATGTCTGTATGATCGGTGATGGATTGAATGATGCCGGAGCATTGCGTAAAGCTGATTTGGGAATTGCCGTCAGTGATGATATCAATAACTTTTCACCTGGCTGTGACGCTATTCTTGATGGCGAATCATTTTCAAAACTATCCGATTTCTTTGCTTTCAGTAAAGATGCTGTAAAGGTGATTCACATGAGTTTTGGAATATCTTTACTTTATAATATAATCGGGCTGAGTTTTGCCATTCAGGGGATTATGTCGCCTTTATTTGCAGCAATTTTGATGCCTATAAGTACAGTTACGATCATCTCATTTACCAGCATAATGACAAGATGGTATGCAAAACGTCATAAACTATAGTTGTTATGGAAATCATGTATATTCTAATCGGTTGTAGTGTTCTATTGGCTTTGGTATTTTTATGCGCTTTCTTCTGGGCGAATAAGTCAGGCCAGCACGACGATACTTATACCCCTTCAGTAAGAATTCTGTTTGATGATGAAATAATAGAAGAAGAGGAAAAATAGATTAGTGTTAACTAAAACGTTATCGTAATTAAATCAATTACTTTTTTTTGTAATTAAGGTTATTATCAATAAAATTGGGGGTAAATACCAATTTGAAATAGAAATACATGAGTAATAACCCATTTTCATTAAAAGATAAAGTTGTCGTTATCACGGGCGGTACAGGAATTCTAGGTGAGGCATTTGTGGAAGCGCTGGCTGAAGCGGAGGCAAGAGTTGCTATCCTTGGACGTAATCAGCAGATCGGAGCGGAGCGTGTGCAGCAGGTGGAATCCCTTGGTGGGGAGGCCATATTTGTAGAAGTAGATATTATGGACGAGCAGGATGTCGCCAGGGCAAAGGATGAAATCCTCGAAAAATGGGGACGAATAGACGGTCTGGTGAATGCTGTCGGCGGAAATATCCCGGGCGCAACAATAGGAGCTGACCAAGATCTGTTTGCAAGTAATATTCAGGACACCATCAAAGCGATCGAGCTGAACCTCTATGGAACAATTATTCCTACACATATTATTGGTCGTGTAATAGCAGAAAGCGGAAAAGGAGTGATCGTTAATATTTCCTCCCTGACTGCAAGTCGGCCCTTCACACGTGTACTAGGATATACAGTGGCTAAACACGGTATTGATGGTTATACAAAATGGATGGCAACGGAACTTGCGCAACGTTACGGTGATCAAGTTCGCGTCAATGCAATTGCTCCGGGCGTCTTCCTGACCAAACAAAACAAAAATCTATTAATAAACTCCGACGGTAGCTATAGTGAACGAACCAAGCGGATACTTAGCGGAACACCTTATAATCGGCTGGGAAATCCGCGGGAATTAAAAGGAACTTTAATCTATTTGTTGAGCGATGCCTCAGCATTTGTAACTGGAGAGACGGTTTTTGTGGATGGTGGCTTTAATGCATGGTGTGGCGTTTAACGAAATTTTGAGATGAATAAATTAGAACAAACATGGCGTTGGTACGGCCCCAACGATCCGGTATCCTTACAGGATGTTAAACAGGCCGGTGCAACGGGCATTGTGACGGCACTTCATCATATTCCCCATGGGGAAGTTTGGCCTCTGACCGATATTCAGGAACGAAAACGTATTATCGAAGATGCAGGCTTAGTTTGGTCGGTGGTCGAGAGCGTGACGGTTCATGAAGAAATTAAGACAAAAGGACCGAAAGTTGATGAGTATATCGCTAAGTATAACCAGACATTAGCCAACCTTGCCCAATGCGGTATTAAAACTGTCTGCTATAATTTTATGCCGGTATTGGATTGGACCAGAACACAATTGGATCTATTGATGGCGGATGGTTCAAAGGCGCTTTATTTCGACTGGATCGACCTGGCACTTTTTGATATTTTTATTTTAAAAAGAGTCTCCGCAGAAAAGGATTATGCAGAGGATATCGTAAAAAGGGCGACTGTGCGTTTTGGTGAAATTTCTGAACAACAAAAAGATCGGTTGGCAAATGTTGTGCTGATGGGGATTCCGGGAGAAAAAAATGTTGAATTGGATGCATTGAAGGCTAGTATTGATACCTATAAACATATTGGAAGAGAAGGGTTGCGTAGAAATCTTGTCTACTTTTTAAATGGAATTTCTGCCATATGTGAGGATAATGGTATCCGTATGACCATCCATCCGGACGATCCACCATATCCGATCTTAGGTTTGCCTCGTATTGCGAGCAATGAAGAGGATCTAAACTATATACTGAACGAAGTGCCTCAAGAATTTAACGGCATCTGTTTTTGTACAGGTTCTTTAGGTGCCAGTCAGACCAATGATTTGCCCACGATATTGGAGCAAGTCAAACAAAGGGTAAACTTTGTTCATTTACGGAATGTAAAGAAAGATGCTATAGGCAGTTTCTTTGAAGCAGACCATTTGGATGGAGACGTGAATATGTATAAGATTATGCAAATCCTAGTCGCTGAGAACCAATTGAGATCCGCAGCAATACCTTTTAGACCAGATCATGGGCATCAGATGCTGGATGATCTTCATAAAGTCACAAATCCAGGCTATTCTGCTATCGGTCGCTTAAGAGGTTTAGCTGAATTGCGGGGATTGGAGTATGGAATCATGGGTGAGTAACGATCGTATCAAAGTGTTTAACTAAGGAGCATACTAACAAAGAAAAAATACAGTCGGGAGATAATGAGCATTTGCGATATTTTCCAACTGTATTTTTTTATTCAATACCCAATAGAAGTGTAGAGAGAGCCTATAACGAAGATTTTCTTACAATAAGCTGTGTCGGAAGTTCGATGGTTTCAAATTCGTAAATTGGTCTTGTCTGATTGATGGTGTCAACCAGTTTTTTCGTTGCTATTTCTCCAATTTCAGTTGCGGGTTGCACGACTGTTGACAGTGCAGGATTTAATGACGCTGCGATTTGGGTATTGGAGAATCCTATGACAGCGACTTGGGCTGGAACTTCTATCTGAAGTTCAGCCAGAATTCCCAATGTTCTTGTAGTGATAATATCCGTTGCACCAAAAATTGCATCGATGTTTTTGTAATCAAGATATTCCTTGATGATAATTTCTTTTATCGTTTTGTCCAAATCAACGACACTGTTAAAACTACATTCAATGTAATGTTTTTCATTAAAAGGGATACCTGCATCGGAAAGGGCGGCCTTGAAGCCATTTAAACGTTCTACTGCAACCCCTAGGTTTTTCCCCGTAACATGTAATATATTTCGTTTTCCTTGTTGAATGAGGTGTTGGGTCGCATTGTATGCTCCCTGGAAGTTATTAACCCCTACTTTGAATGTATCCAATTTATGGTTGATCCGGTCGAATATGACAACAGGTATTTTAGCTTTAATAAGATCTTTAAGCTCTTCAATATTCGATCCAGACGACACGGGTGCGATCATTAGACCGTCTATACCGCGCATTCTTAATACGTCTATACAATTTTTCTCGATACGTTCATCCTCTCTACTTTGCATGAATATAATATCGTAGATGGTTTGCTGAGAGGCAATCTGGATTCCATCGAGAATCTGTGACACGAAGGTATTGCTGATATTGGAAACAATAACTCCAATGGTATTTGATTTTCCAATTTTTAAACTCCTTGCTAATTTATTTGGATGAAAATTATGCTTCTTGGCATATTCCTGAACCAATTTTTTCGTTGCTTCACTGATTTCGTAGCTGTCTGACAGGGCTTTGGAAACGGTGGAAACAGAAATGTTGAGTTCTAAAGCTATATCTTTCAGGGTAGTTCTGCTCATCACGTTGGAGGTTATTATGAGAAGATAAATCTACATAAAAAAATAGACAAACAAGCTTTTTTTGATAATTATCCAGGGTTTACGTTGTAACAATAATATAAGTCCGGTGTATAGCAGTTTTATGTTTAACAAGTTCAATTTTTATGTGTTTCTTTTCCGAAAAACTCCATTTCCAGTGAGTCTATCTGGGTGTTTGGCCTATTTTGAAGTTTTTTAGGCTGCGGTTCGGGAGCGATCCCTCGCTGCATCAGGCTTTAAGTGTACCTGAATGCAGATGTTAGCATGGTCTGTTCCTCCTGCGAATGAGGTTCTAGCGTGTTTAACTCGGAGTCACTACAGACTCAACGTGGAAAGAGTACGGATTCATCCTGAAGCGGTCCCGACTGAGATACGAAGCTGTCCCGAGGTTTATCCCCTGTGCAGCCGATTGAGCCGGGAGCTACACAAGGAATATTATATATTAACCTGCTGGTTCTATCGTTTGGTCCTTGGCTGGGGACGAGACTGGTTTAATACGAGGGGAGTGAAATCCCAAGTATTCCCTTTGATTCAAAATAAAAGGAATCTCCTGGTATTGCCCATTTTTGGTTGGATCTCCTAACGGCCTTTTTTTGATCCGTGTTCGGATATCGCTCGTCCCCGCTTCGCCGATATTCGGGATTTTCCTATAGATTCTCTACCGTTTCCCTATCGTTTGGATAGGTAATGGATGGTTAAATGGTAGAGAAAAGCCGAGGAAGATAGCGGGAAGGTGCGAACAAAGCCCGCAAGCAGGATACTTTTGCTTTTAGGGAGACCAATTCTGGTATTTTTTAGGTATAAGTCAAATATTAAAGTAGCAATAACCTACTATTAAGTTAGGGTACAGTTAGGTATTGGCTAGGTTTTAGCTAAACAAAACCTAACCAATATCTAAACAAAACCTAAATAAACCCTAACTAAACTACGAATTTCTACTGACCTTGATGACACGCTTTTGTCTTGTTTTTCTGCGGTCTCCTAGGTTTGTTTGCAGCTGCGGTTTTTATGCCTGTCCATGATCCGATCTGCCGGTTCATCGGCTTTTTTTCTGGTCGTCTATCTTTCCGGGATGTTCGCTGCTGTGGGCATAGCGGCTTTCTGTCCCTACTGCGGCGTGTTGGTAGGGAGCCCTTGCGGACGCGACTGTTATGTTTAGCATCCCTCTTTTCGCTCCGGTACACTTTTTCCCATGAGTTCCCCGTTTCCATAACCTCTGCGCCCATTGTATCTACTGCCGTGCCGGATTCTCCGGTTCCTCCGTCCATGTTCCTGCGGCCTTTCCACAGCATTTTCCCGTATAACTGTCTATTTTGCTCCCCGGCGCCCTCCGAGATGCTGTTTTACAAAAAGAATCCACCAAGTTCACAGCGAGTTACAGACATATTGAAAGAAAATAAAACAAAAGGCTTGGAAGTTTGTTAATAAACTCCCTATCTTTGCACCACTCCGCAAGGGAGGCAGGGTTACTTCGAAAGAGGGAGCCGATGAAAAAAGAAGGGTTTAAGTGAGTTCGGCAGGATTTAAAATCCCGCCCAGTTTATTTTAAACACGGAAATCGAAAAAAAGAAAAAGAAAAAAAACTTCAGAAAGTTTTTGG